>Ga0209056_10002649_pt1 | contig 19152 bp, 17 predicted proteins | sample GraSoiAngelo_114_FD_185876 | JGI IMG/M metagenome (GOLD analysis project Ga0209056, IMG submission 185876) | Grasslands soil microbial communities from the Angelo Coastal Reserve, California, USA - 14_0903_13_40cm (SPAdes) (version 2) | ecosystem: Environmental > Terrestrial > Soil > Grasslands...
TATGCGCGGTATTTCACACCACCACCGCTGGAAAATGTCGAACAAGGCACGGTCTCAAAGTTCAACGGCACAACCAACGAATCCGCCATTCAAAAGGATGCCGTCACGAAATCGGAGCGCGCGCATTATTTCGATGCGGGCATGACGCAGCAAATTGCCAAAGGTTTCAATGTAGGCATCGATGGGTTTTACAAAAGCGCGCACTCGGTCCTGGACGAAGGGCAATTCGGCGAGGCGCTTATTCTTTCGTCGTTCAATTACAAGCGCGGCGAAATTTACGGAGGCGAATTCACCGCAAACTACAATAGCGGTGGCTTCGTCGCGTATCTGAATGCGGCCTACGAATGGGCGCGCGGGACGAACGTCAGTTCTGCACAATTTCTTTTCGATCCGGATGAGTTCGCCTACATCAAGAAGAACTGGGTCTTTCTCGATCATGATCAGCGCTTCACCGGCTCCGCTGGCATTTCCTACACGTGGAACGATTGGAGCGCGGGGATTGACGGCCTCTATGGGAATGGCCTGCGCCAAGGTTTTGCCAATACTCAAAAGCTCAGTCCTTACGAGACATTCAACGTCAACCTGTCGCGCCGGATCCAGATCACAGCAAAAACAGCCATCAAAATCCGTTTCGATATCGTCAACCTCTTCGACAAAATCTACCAGCTGCGCAGCGGCAGCGGCATCGGAGTTGGCGCGCCTCAGTTCGGCCAGCGCCGCGGTTTCTATGGCACCGTGGCCTATGATTTTTGAGCAAACCCACGTGGCGCAGTACGCCAGATACGGCATCGAACGATTCTTGTCCATTTTACAAGCCGCTCCCGTGTCATGATCGGCACCGACCTGCTCAATCAACACCAATTCCGGTTCGGTTTCTCCTGGATGTTGTTATCGGTTGCATTGATGCTGCATGTGACTGATGAAGCCTTGACCGATTTTCTCTCTGTTTATAAGGCGACCGTTCAAGCGATTCGGAAGCGCGTTCCATTCCTGCCATTGCCAACCTTTACGTTCAGAGTGTGGGTAACGGGTCTATCTGTCGGAATTCTGGTTGCGTTCGGCTTATCAATCCTGGCGTTTCGTGGCAGTCGATTGGCGCTCGTGCTCGCCTATCCTGTCGCCCTTCTTATGTTTGGCAACGGCATCGGACACATACTAGCGTCGCTGTATCGGCGTCGTGTCATGCCGGGAACTTATTCATCGCCGTTGCTCGTGGCTGCATCAGTATATCTTTTCATATGTGCGCAAGCTCTCACACATCGCAGCTAAGCAATCGCTCCAGTTATCCGCGCGGCGATGTCATAGGAGAAATTGTCGCAAGCGGCTAAGTTTAGTCTGATGCATCGCACCGATCATTCACGTTTTCGAAAGCGGCACGATTTCGTTCCGGATTTTTCGCATGCGGAACGGCGCACGCGGATTGTGATCGGAGTCACGGCGGCGATGATGATCGTCGAGATCGTCGCCGGGGTGATGTCGCACTCAATGGCGTTGCTGGCCGATGGCTGGCACATGAGCACGCACGTGCTCGCGTTCCTCATAACGGCCGTGGCTTACTATTTCGCACGAACACAGGCTGGCAATGCGCGTTTTAGTTTCGGCACAGGAAAAATCGGTGTGCTGGGCGGGTTCACCAGTGCGGTCGTGCTCGCGATTGTGGCGTTTTTAATGGCGGGCGAATCAGTGCACCGGCTCTTTGTTCCACTGGAAATTCACTTTAATGAAGCCATCGGCATCGCTTGCCTCGGGTTGCTCGTAAATCTGGGCTGCGCAGTGCTACTCGCCGATCGTCACCACGAACATGACGGCGGCAGCGCACATCGTCACGATTTAAACCTGCGAGCCGCGTATCTGCACGTACTGGCCGATGCGTTTACTTCTGTATTGGCGATTACCGCGTTGACTGGCGGCAAATTTTTCGGCTGGGCGTGGCTCGATCCGATCGTGGGACTCGTTGGCAGCGGTGTTGTTTTTTCCTGGGCTTACACGCTGTTGCGCGATACCAGCGGGATCCTGCTCGATCGCACGCCGGCATCGTCAGATTTGCCTGACGAGATCCGCCGGGCGGTGGAGAGCGATGGCGATTCGCTCGTGACCGATTTGCACGTGTGGCAGGTCGGCATTGGAAAATATGCGGCGATGGTTTCAATCGTGGCGCACGAGCCGAAAAGCTGCGAATCGTATCGAGCGCTGCTGCGCGGACACGACGAACTGGTCCACGTGACGATCGAGACCCACCATTGCCCCGAAGACCATGCGTCGGTCGCACGCGCTTAGGAGCCTTTTGAGATACTCAGCCATGCCGCGTTGCTGCCGATTTTTCGTCTCTCCAAGGCGCGAGGAGGGAGCATACCCGAAGCGGTCTATAACCGACGAGCAACGCCGGAGAGATGAAAAAGCGGCGCAACCCGAGGGCGAGACCGGTTTGGGCTGTCTGGCTGCGTTGCTCGCTTCTCACAGGTCGCTGCGGACATGCTCATCGCTCGCGTCTTGCCATCCAGCCCAAACCGCTCTCGCGCGGCGCGGCTGAGTATTTCAACAGGCTCCAAATGGGCAACACGCTCTGGCAGGTCATCGCCGCTTACATTTTCGCTGTCGCCGGCGGTTCGATCAGCGTGTCAGTGCGCCTTGAGCATAAGCCGCTTTGCGCACTCATCAGTTTCGCGGCGGGAACGCTTCTCGGCGTAACGGTCTTTGCGATCTTGCCCGAGAGTTTGGCCGCGTGCCCATGGTGGGCCGTGTTGCCGGCGCTAATTACCGGCTACGCGCTTTTCTTTTTCATCAGCAAACATGTCCATCATGTTTGCCCTGCTTGCGCGGCCAGTCATTTCGATGCCGATGCCACGCGGCATTTCAGCGAAATCGCTACCGCGCTGATCGTCGCTTTGGCAATTCATAGTACCACCGACGGTTTGGCTTTGGGAATTCAAGGTGAAACGCCTGCCACCGATACGATAAAGTGGTCGCTGTTCTCTGCTCTCTGCATCCACAAGGTTCCCGAAGGTCTCGCGCTCGGTGGTCTTTTGATCGGCGCAGGACTGCGACGCGCGGCCGCGGTTGGCTGGGTGGCAGCCGTCGAAGCGACAACGCTCCTCGGCGGTGTGATCGGGTACTTTTTCCTGACGAACATCTCCATTTTGTGGCTGGGGTTAATTATGGCGCACGTCGGCGGTGGGTTTATCTATTTGGCCACACACGCAGTGGTCGGAGAAATGGTGAAGCACGGAAAGAAGCTCGTTTTGACGAGCTTTGCGCTGGGGATCGCTCTCATCGCGGTTCTCAATCTTGGGTTGCGACTGCTTGGGTAGTGCGTTGCGCTTCGCATAGCGAAGCGGCTACAGTCACTTGTGCATTTGTTCGAGTATCGAGACGGTCGTCTCCATTGTGAAGATGTTGATCTAACGCGCGTTGCCAAGGAATTCGGCACGCCGACTTACGTTTACAGCGCGGGCACAGTTCTCGATCACTACATGCGGCTGGACAACGCCCTCGCGCCGATCGATCACCTGATTTGTTACGCCGTCAAAGCAAACTCAAATCGCACGATACTCAAATTGCTCGCGGAAGCGGGCGCAGGGTTTGATATCGTCTCTGGCGGCGAACTGTTTCGTGTGTTCGCGGCGGGCGGTGATCCGGCCAAATGCACATTCGCTGGAGTCGGCAAATCGCGCGAGGAAATCGAATACGCGCTGAAGGAAGGCGTTTACTGCTTCAACGTCGAAAGCGAGCAGGAATTGGAACAAATCGATAACATCGCCGGCGCAAAAAACTTGCGTGCTCCCATTGCGCTGCGTGTGAATCCCGACGTCGAAGCGCACACCCACGAATACATCGCGACCGGTTCGCACCAAAACAAGTTTGGCATCGCGCTCGATCACATCGCGGCGGTTTATGAACGCGCGGCGAGAATGCGCAATATCGAAATTGTCGGCGTGCAGATGCACATCGGCTCGCAGATTACCGAAGCGAAACCGTTCGCAAATGCGATCGACAAAGTGGCGCCATTGGTGCGCGAACTGAAATCGAAATACGCGATCAAGTTCTTCAGCATTGGCGGCGGCATGGGAATAATTTACCGGCGCGCACTGGAGAGCGGACCCGGGAAGTGGTGGCGTGACCACGGCGGCGAAGCCTCGGCGTTCAGTGTCCGCGATTATGCCGACGCAATTTTGCCGCAATTGCGTGAGTTGGGCATTCGGATTCTGGTCGAGCCCGGTCGTTTTCTTGTCGGTAACGCCGGAGTTTTGCTTACGCGCGTGCTTCACGTAAAACAATCCGGTGGCAAGAAATTCGCCATTGTCGATGCCGGGATGAACGATCTCATACGACCGGCGCTTTATCAGAGCTACCACGAAATTGTCCCAGTGAAGCAGCCGAAGACTGAGAGGGAGAGGAAGATTAGCAAGGTGGACATTGTCGGGCCGGTGTGCGAGTCGGGCGATTTCTTTGCGCGAGACCGAGAAATGCCCGAGCTGCATGAAGACGATTTGCTGGCGATCATGAGCGGGGGCGCGTACGGGTTTGCGATGGCGTCAAACTACAACTCGCGGACGCTCCCGGCAGAATCACTGGTTCGTGGCAATAAGTTTGCGCTGATCCGGAAGCGGCAAACGTGGGAGGATCTCCTGTGCGGGGAGATGGAACCTCTGTAGCCGGCATCGTTGATGCCGGCCGCGATCACCGATCGCGGCTGCAGTTGCGCAATGTCGCACCTCGCATAAATAGTCCTCTCGCCAGAAATCATGAAACGTCTCGTACTCGTGTTCTTTTTTTCGGTAGTCGCGTTCAGCGTCCAGGCCGCGCCGCCGGTCGACGGTGAATACATAATCCTGGTAGGTGGGCCGTCGATGTATCAGTGGGAAAAATACAAAGCCGTCCCGCACGATCATTGGTGGGCAAACTTTGTGCGGGCCGCTCGTTTGCGCACCGAACAATTGCGCAGCCAGGCCGGCCCTGATGCAAAAATTACGTGGCTCATTTACAAGCAGGGCTATGAGGACCGCGCGAAACAGGAGCACCAGGACTTGATAAGTCTCATTGGTACGGTCCGCGACAAATTCAATATAAATCTCATCTGGTTTGGCCCGGGCCACGAGGTCATCGACTATTTGAACAAAGGGCAGCCGCGAGATCAGGTGAAAATCGTGGATTTCGAATATTTCGGGCATTCGAACCGCGCGTGTTTCATGTTCGATTACAGCAATAACATCGATAGCGCTTGTAAATCCTGGCTGCATGAAAACGATCTGAAACAAATCAATCGCCGCGCCTTCGCCCGCGGCGCTTACGTTAAGAGCTGGGGATGCCACACCGGCGAGAGCATGTCCAAGAAATGGTACGCCGCGACTGGCACCCGCATGATTGGCGCCATCGGGAAGACTCAGTTCATGATGGAAGAACTGCCGATCCTCGTCTCTGAGGGCGGCAGGTGGGTCAATTGAGCGGCTGGGGAAGCCGCGAAATGGACGGGCAGGCCTGAGAGGGCGAGCGAGTCAATTAATTGCCGATTGAATATCGCGCGTTCCGCCAGCGGTAGCCGTAAATCTACCGTTCCTTCTCTCCAAAATTAAGAGTCGACATCGGTTTGGCATCTTGCGATTACAGATGTCAGGCTGTTGCGGCATAACCGACGGCCTGAAAGAGATACCTTATGAACTGGGCAAAGTTTTTCTTCGCGTTTATCGCAGCATTCCTCTTCCTCTTCATTTTTGGCTTTCTTTGGTACGGCACGCTAATGCAGGGAGCTCATCACGAAGTTGCAACGCTTTTGCGACCAGAAAGCGCTTTTAAGAGTTACTTCGGATGGTTGATCTTCGGTCATATCGTTATGGCGTTCTTTTTCACCATCCTCTGTGTCCGGTTCGTTCCCGCCGGCGGGGCCGCATTTGATCTCATTCGCGGTTCAACCGTTAACGATTAAAATCCTTTGCGGCTGGATCGCCGGCGCTGTGATCCAATTCGCAATCGCAGGCGCAATCGTCGGCGCGATCTACAAGCCAGCGACTGAGCAAATCATGTATGTAAAGGAGCGGTCGCGCTAACCGGCTTGAGCCAAGTTCCCTCGTCTGTTCCGATTCATCCGCTCCAATACGAACGCAAATGAGACGATTCATCCTCGCTTTGCTCGCTTTTATCGCCGCATACATTTTCCTGTTCGTCTGGGGTTGGCTGCTTAACGGCGTACTACTCAAAGATATCTATGCGCAAACGCCAAACCTCTGGCGGACGCAAACTGAAATGCTGAGCTTTTTTCATTGGATCCTGATCGGCCAGGCACTCATCGTTTTTGCCTTCGTGATGCTCTACGTCGCCGGTTTCGCTGGTGGCGGTGTAGTCGCAGGAATCCGCCTGGGAATTCTGCTGGAAATCGCCGCGATCGGCATGCGGATGGGCGTTTACGCCGTGCAACCTCTTCCAAGAAAATTGCTCATTTACGCAAGCATTGGCGGCCTGATCGAAATGATCATCTTCGGCGCTATCGTCGGCGCGATTTACAAACCTGTCGCTGCGCGAAGTTCTTCGCAGTGATCTAGATTCTGTGTTGGGCGTTGGACGTTGAGCGTAGCGCGTTCAACGTTGTCTTGATGAGCTCACAGACTCCAACCGCGCTCGGGTACCGCATGCCCGCCGAATGGGAACCGCACACAGCTACATGGCTTTCGTGGCCGCGACGCGAGGGGATTAGTTTTCCCGAATCGTTCGATCGGGTTCTGCCTGCATTGCGCGCCATGGTTGAAGCGTTGATCGAATCCGAGCAGGTCTGCATCAACGTTTCCAACGGCGCGCATGAAGCAGAGGCGCGCTCGGTCTTGCGTGGACTGCCCTTGGAACGAATTACCTTTTATCGGGTCCCCACGAACGAGCCATGGTGCCGCGACCACGGGCCGACTTTTCTCACACGGGATCGCGACCCGAAACTTGCCGTAGCGGACTGGGATTACAATGCATGGGGAAACAAATATCCGCCGTTTGATCTCGATGAAGTCGTGCCGACATGCCTCGCTGAAATCCTGAAACTGCCGCTTTTTTATCCGCACATGATTCTTGAAGGCGGCTCGATAGACGTGAACGGCAGCGGCGCATTACTCACGAGTGAGTCCTGCCTCCTAAACAAGAACCGAAATCCCAATCTTTCGCGCGATGAGATCGAACAACGCCTGCGCGATTATCTCGGCGTCAGCGACATTCTCTGGCTCGGCGACGGCATTGCCGGCGATGACACGGACGGTCACATCGATGATCTCACACGGTTTGTAGCGGAGCGAAGCGTCGTAACAGTCGTTGAAGAAAATCGCGACGACGAAAATTACGAACCGCTTCAGCAGAATCTCGCGCGGCTACACGAGATGAAAATCGGTGGTCGCAAACTCGACGTCCTCACGCTTCCGATGCCGAAGAAGATCGTGCGCGAAGGGCTGCGGCTCCCTGCAAGCTACGCGAATTTTTATATCGCAAACACATGTATCCTCGTGCCCACATTTGCCGATCCGAACGATGAAGCTGCATTATCGGTCCTGCGCGAATGTTTTCCGGATCGGCGCGTGATCGGGATTGATTGTCGCGATCTCATCTGGGGGCTGGGCACGTTTCACTGTCTCACGCAGCAGCAACCGGCTGTCTGACGGAAGTCAATTCTTTCGAGCAGGGCACTTTTGCAGTGTGTTGTTCGGAATCTTGCCGGATTGCGGAGATCGCTGCGGTAGGGCGGGCAGTCCTCTGCACGCCGATGGGAATCAACTTCGGCGCGCACAGGAGTGACGCGCCGTACCAAAACGCGCCTTCAATCGGCCACTGGCCCCGGTTTATAGCCGCTCTTCAAGATTGCGTCGTGCAGATCGGGCGGATGGGTTTTGCGTGGGTCGAACGTGACGATCACAAGCTCGCGCTTGAGATCGACTTTTACGTCTTGCACGCCGGGAATTTTCGTCAGCACTGGTCGCAATTTGCGCACGCACTCATCGCAATCCTCGCCTTCAGTGGCGATTTCGATCGTTTCCAGAACCTCGTAACCGGTGCGCTCCGGGAAAAACGGATCGGCCGGATTGGGATCAGTAGGTCGTGCAGGGTCCATCGCGTCTTTGGTTATCTCTTTATCTAACGCGTCAGGTCCACGCAGTGGTCGCCTGCCGTTGTAGCCGCTTCCTTGTGGGAAGCGAGGCCGATGTGGCAACTTGCCTTCCACGCCGCCCACAGGGCGGCGGCTACAGTTTCGCCACTTCGCGCGCCACCGGCTCGAGCACGCGCCAGACGTTTTCAGCAAGGATCCTTTGGCCGGCTGCATTCGGATGAATGCCGTCGGACAAATTCAACGAGGGATTGCCTGCCACGCCTTCGAGTAAATATGGTACCAACGCCGCTCGATTTTTCGCCGCTAAATCAGCAAACATTTGGCCAAATGCGGAAACGTAATCGTCAGCCGCATAACCGGGCAGTTGCATTCCCGCTACCACCACGCGCGCATTTGGATTTCTTGTTTTCACCTTGTCGATGATCTGTTGGAGATTGTTTTGAATTTGTTCAATCGGCAGGCCACGAAAAGCGTCGTTAATCCCAAGTTCCAGAATCAAGATGTCGATTCTGTGCTTTAAGTGCGGGGGTAATCGTTCCAAACCCCCGCCAGTTGTCCCGCCGGAGGCGCTCGCGTTGCTTACTAGAAAATTCAGGCCCGCGGCGCTCAGCTTTTTTGCAAGTAAAGCCGGATAAGCTTCGCTGCGTTTAAGCATGAAGCCGTCCGACAAACTGTCACCGAACACGAGAACGGTTTTCGTTTCGGCATCAGGCCGGTGTTCCGCGAAAACCAGGGACATCATGGCCAGAAACGCCGCGACAGCCGATCTCATTTAGAAAATATACAACGTCATGTGCCGTTGTAGGGCAACCGCTCCGGTTGCCAGGGCTGGGCAGGCGAAGCGCCCGCCCTACAACTCGCCTGTTCGGAGTTGGACGTTGAAGTTTTTCCGCGTAACGGTTTAACTCTTCAACCTTCAAACCTTTTTCTATGGCTAATTTTGCTATCAACGGTTTCGGGCGCATCGGGCGCAACGTCCTTCGCGCCATGTCACAAAAACAGGTGGAGCGTGTCGTAGCGGTGAACGATCTCACCGACACGCATACCCTGGCGCATCTGCTTAAGTGGGATTCGGTGCACGGCAAATTCGACGGCAAGATCGGTTACGACGACGAAAACATCATCGTGCGGGGTCACAAAATTAAGGTTTTGAAGGATCGCGATCCAACGAATCTGCCGTGGAAGAAGTTCGACGTTGATGTGGTACTCGAATCGACCGGTTTATTTACCAGCCGCGACAAAGCCGAGCTGCACCTCAAGGCTGGCGCGAAACGCGTGTTGATCAGCGCGCCGGCAAAAGATCCGGACGTGACGATTTGCATCGGCGTGAACGACAACGTCTTTAAACCCGAGAAGGACAAGATTGTCTCGAACGCGAGTTGCACAACGAACTGTCTAGCGCCCATGGCGAAGGTACTGAATGACACATTCGGCGTTGCGCATGGGTTCATGAGCACGATCCACAGTTACACAAACGACCAGCGCATTCTCGATTTCCCCCATAAGGACTTGAGGCGCGCACGTGCCGCGGCGATTAACATCATTCCTTCAACGACCGGGGCGGCAAAGGCAATCGGCGAAGTAATTCCAGAATTGAAAGGGAAATTAAACGGAGGCGCGTTCCGCATACCGACTCCGGACGGATCAGTCACGGATTTCACCGCTGTTTTGGAAAAGGACGCGACCGTCGACGCGGTCAATGCCGCATTCAAAGAAGCGGCATCAGACAAAAGTTACAAAGGCGTACTCGAGTTCAGCGATGAGCCGCTCGTTTCCGAGGACATCGTTGGCAATCCGCACTCCTGCATCTTCGATAGCAAGCTGACGCTGATGATCGGCAATCGCTTCGTAAAAGTGGTTGGCTGGTACGATAACGAGTGGGGCTACAGCAATCGCTGCGTGGAATTGATGGAAATGCTGACTGAATAGCCGGTCTTGCTCATGCTCTGCTCCTGCTCATGATCGAGTATGAAAACCTGGTTTTCCGCACGAGCGAAGTTCTTGAGCGAAGACGAAGGGTTATACGGAATTGAGCAGGAGCAGGAGTAAAGGAAATGGCGAAACTCACTCTTCGTGATCTCGACGTCCGCGGGAAACGCGTGCTGGTGCGCGTGGACTTCAACGTGCCGACCGAAGTTCGCGGCGGCAAAGTTCGCGTGACTGATGACACCAGAATCCGGGAAACTTTGCCGACCATCAATTACCTGCGCGAACACGGAGCCAAAACGATCTTGATGTCGCATTTGGGCCGACCCAAAGGAAAGCCAGTGGAAAAATATTCGCTTCGCCCAATTGGCGAATATTTGTATTCGCTGATCCATCATCCCGTCATTTTCAGTCATGACACCATTGGTGACGTTCCAAAGAAAATCGTTAACCACATGGAGAACGGCGATGTCGCGCTACTTGAAAATGTTCGTTTCCAACCAGGTGAGGAGGCCAATGATCCAGAATTCGCCAAGGCCCTTGCCGAGTTGGGCGATTTGTATGTAAACGACGCCTTTGGTGCCGCGCACCGGGCGCATGCGTCAACAGCGGGCATAACAAAATTCGTGGAGAAATCGGCCATGGGTCTTTTGATGGAGAAAGAACTAAAGCATCTGCGCGATGGACTTCAGAATCCCGCCAAGCCGTTCGTCGTCATTTTGGGTGGCGCAAAGGTGTCGGATAAGATCGGTGTGCTAAAAGCGCTGATGGAAAACGCCAACACGATTCTCATCGGCGGCGCCATGGCGAACACGTTCTTGAAAGCGGAGGGAATTCCAGTCGGCGCGAGCCGAGTCGAATCCGACAAGGTCGGTCTCGCGCGCGAGCTTTTGGAGCTGGCGAAGCAACGCGACGTGAAGTTTCTCGTTCCGATTGATGTGGTGGAGGCGGACGAAATTCGTCCCGGCGCGAACATGCGCAACACCAGCCGTCTGTCGCCGCAGCACGGAATCACTGACGGCTGGCAGGCAGTGGATATCGGCGCGGCAACGATCGCGCTTTATCAGGAAGAAATTGCCAGGGGCGAAACGATTTTGTGGAACGGACCGATGGGTGTCTTTGAAATTCCTGAATTCGGCGAAGGCACAATCGCAATCGCTGAAGCGATGGCGCAATCAGGGGCCAAGACGATCATCGGTGGTGGCGATTCCGTAACAGCGGTCAAACAGGCCGGGCTCTCCGCGAAAATGACGTTTATTTCCACCGGCGGCGGTGCGACGCTGGAGTTATTGGAAGGCAAGGAGCTGCCTGGGGTCGCGGCGTTAAGCGACAGGAAATAGGCTGTGCCAGTCCGCGAGCTCGTTCCGAAGGTTCACGTTGAGCCTCCGGCTACACACAAACCGACCGGTCGCAAGACCGTCATCCGAGCGCTGACTAATACAGGCATTGGTGCAGCCGCATTCCTCATTACCTGTCTCAGTCTGCGAGTCGTCCTGCCATTTCCAGAAATCGACGATGGGGTTTCCCAGAAATTCCGGTTTTTCGCCACGCACAAGGACGAATTTGACACGCTCTTTCTCGGGTCGAGCCGCGTCTACTTTCAGATCTCACCTGCTATTTTTGATCACGTCACGCGCGAGAGCGGGCTGCCGACGCACAGCTTCAACTTCGGCATTGGCGGCATGTATTTGCCGGAAACCTCTTATCTGCTTGAGCAGATCTTGAACCTGAAGCCGCGCAACTTGAAATGGGTCTTCATTGAATACGATGAACTGCAAACGAAGTGGTCTCCCGAGAACCAGACCAGCCGACGTGCGCTCTATTGGGCCGACTGGAAACGGGTGTCGCTCCTTTTACGAAAACTTACCGATGCCGGTACTGATCCGCTTTGGCTGCCGAGTCCCGGAAAAATTCGCGACATTGTTCTGCGTCAAAAAGACGAGAAAAATACGCGTGACCTGCTGACGTTCTATGCGACGCAGTTTGAAAGAAATTATACGAACGTCTCAAGAGGGGCTGACGTTCTGGACTTTTTTTTGCGTCGTGACACAAAGGAACGTCGCGCGAAGTACCTTGGCGCAGCCAGTGATGGTTACGTCAGCAGACCGAACCGAATGTCTCCCAACCAGGTTGCAGCGTATGAGCGCGGGCTTGCGGCGATGGCACAAACCGACGCACGTGCTCTTTCACCTTATACGATGGCGGCCTACCGGCAATGCGCGCAAGAAGTTCGGAAAATTGGAGCCGCGCCGATCTTTTTGATTACACCAAGCATAACACAAATTAACGTCGCGACCGACAGTGCCGGGCTAACAGGTGTTGTGATGGCGTTTAATAACCCCCGAACTTATCCGAGCCTCTATCGCAGCAGCGTACATCGCGATGGGCAACATCTGACCCAATCGGGAGCAGAAGAATTCACGCGTATTGTGGCGGCGAATTTTGTGGAGCTTGCACGAGCAGGCAGCATCAAGTGATCAAGAACCAATGACGGGCGGTTTAACTTCACATCTCATTCTCTGTTGAAATGTCCTTCGTTGAATTTCGCTTCCTCTGGTTTTTTCTGCTGGCCTTCATCGTCTACTGGGCGATGCGCAATAACGCCGCGCGAAAGGTGTGGCTTCTCCTCTGCAGCTATGCTTTTTACGCCGCCTGGAGTTGGAAATTTACATTCTTACTTCTCGGTTCAACGACGGTGGATTACATCGTCGGCCAAATGCTCGGGCGTACCGAGAGTCCGGCATCGCGGCGCTTCTGGATTGCCACGAGCATCTGCGTCAATCTCGGCGTTCTGGGTTTTTTCAAATACTTTAACTTTTTTGTCTCTTCGGCGTCCGAGTTTCTGGCGTGGCTTGGCTTACCGGCGAGCGTGAACACGCTCTACCTTATTCTACCGGTCGGCATCAGCTTCTACACGTTTCACTCGATGAGTTACACAATCGACGTGTACCGTCGAAAGCAGCCTCCTATTTCGAATTTTGTCGATCTCGCGTTGTTCGTCAGTTTCTTCCCGCCATTGGTGGCAGGACCGATCGTCCGTGCAGTGTACTTTCTGCCGCAGCTCGTTTCCGCCAGGAGATTTTCCAATGTCGATGTTCGTGGTGCGGTAATGTTATTCCTGGCGGGATTCATTAAAAAGGCATGCATCGCCGATGGAGTCGCGCCGACCGTCGACCGTTACTTCGCTCATCCGGCGGATTTCACACCAACGAGTGCGTGGATTGGTGTGCTGTTCTATGCAATCCAGATTTACTGCGACTTTTCCGGCTACACAGATATGGCCATCGCGGCTGCCCGGCTACTTGGATATCAATTACCGAACAACTTCCAGTTTCCGTACTTTGCCCGGAACGTCTCTGATTTCTGGCGACGCTGGCACATCAGTCTCTCAAGTTGGCTGCGCGACTATCTCTACATTCCACTCGGCGGAAATCGGGGCTCGCGCGGGTTTGCCTACCGTAACGTCATGATCACGATGCTCCTCGGCGGCCTATGGCACGGAGCTGCGTGGACCTTCGTTATCTGGGGGGCGTTACATGGAACCGCGCTGCTCATTCATCGCGAGTGGATCCGACTTACCGAGGGTCTGAAGTGGGCCGTGCGGGCGATGCGCTGGCTTGCGTGGCCGATTACGATCTACGCCATATGCGTCGCTTGGATTTTTTTCCGCGCGCATGACCTCAGAAGTGCGGGGACAATACTAAGGCAGTTCACCTTGTTTCGGGGGGGTGGTAACGAACATTTCCATCAGTGGTTTCTCCTAGTGATTGTGGCACTCCTCTTCGTCCACTGGCTCAATTCTCGCCGATGGTTTGCAGAATCATGGCAGCGATGGCCCGCCCCAGCCTTCGCAGCGGTTTACGGTTGCACGTTTGCAGTCGTCCTTTTATTTGTTCCGCCCCACTATACGCCCTTCATTTATTTTCAGTTTTGAGCCCGTAGCCAAGAATCAAACCATGCGCAAGAAAATCGTCGCCGCCAATTGGAAGATGAACATGACTCAGGCCGAGTCGGAGCGATTTGTCGAATCATTGCTGCTGCGTCTGGATGACATTACCGATGTGGAAGTGGTAATCGTTCCGCCGTTCACGGCAATTGCGAAAGTCTCAGAAGGGCTCGGCAAAGCCCAAAACATCAAGGTCGGCGCGCAAAATATGTACTGGGAAAAGAGCGGCCCGTATACCGGCGAGATCAGCGCATCGCTTTTACGCGACCTGTTTGTGCACTACGTCGTGCTCGGGCACAGCGAACGCCGCATTTTGTTCGGTGAGACCGACGAAATCGTAAATCGAAAAGTCCGCGCGGCGCATGCGGCGGCATTGCGTCCGATCGTTTGCGTCGGAGAAACGCTCGAGCAGCGCGACAAAGGGAACGTTGAAAAAATCTTGTCAATCCAATTGCGTGGCAGTCTCGCTGGTCTGAATCCAAAGGAATTGCAGGAAACAGTGATCGCGTACGAGCCGGTCTGGGCCATCGGCACCGGGCGCAATGCGACGCCTGCTCAGGCGCAGGAAGCGCACGCTTTCGTTCGCCGCACTTTGCACGAAATGGCTGACGACGCGACGGCGGAGCGCGTGCGCATTCAGTACGGTGGCAGCGTCAAACCAGAGAACGCACGCGAACTAATGACCCAGCCGGACATCGACGGCGCTCTCGTTGGTGGCGCCAGCTTGGACCCGCGCAGCTTTGCCCAAATCGTCAAAGCGGCGCGCGACAAGTAGGGCGCGACCGCGTACAAAATCTGTTACTTGGATTTGCGCGGTTCTTAAAGGATGGTGGGATTTGGCGCGGGTGGAACGCGCCAAACGCCATGATCGGTCACACGTCGAATGTCGTCACAAACAGCCGAAGCGTTCTTTCTTAATACGGCAGCCGTGTCGCAATTCCCAGTCCGGTGCCAGCGCTACCACCTCCCGCAATCTGGGTGGTCCAAAGCTGCTGTGTACTCGGCCCGACGTATATGTTAAAACTTGGGCCGCCGGTGATTGACAGCGTGCTCGTGCAGTCCGCTGCCACCGTATAGGTTCCTACCCCTCCGGTGGCATCGATGATGATCGTGCCCCCGATATTCACAGTGCCGAATGGATTGAACGTCTTACCATCTCCGTTGAACCGGAGGCCTTGCATAATGGCTTTCGGTACCAGGTCCCCACCGAAGTTTTCGTACCCGTCGAAAGTCCACACATACAGCCCGTTCAGTATGTGCACGCTGCAAGGCTGCGGGAACCGCGCCGTGGCCCGCGCAGTACCGGAGGTACCCAGCGCCATCGCGACAACCAGGCAGCCTAACGCACAGGTGAAGACCAGGGAGCTCATAATGGTTTTAGTTAATTTTGGTTTCATAGTTATTGTTTCTCTTTCTGTTTAAGTTTTTCTTGTTTTGGTCTTCCTGGCTTCCCACCGTGGAGGTCACATCTGGCCGTTCACTCCTTCCTTCGGAAAATTTTGCCCGGCGTTGCAAAAACGAAGATTCTTTTCGGGCGAGCCGCCGAAACCAACACGCGTACGTGCGAGCATAACGGCAAAAGCGCAGCGATCCGCGAGAGCATCGTCTTGCCGAGGTAGCGCTTCCCCTATCAACGGGATCAAGCGCTACGCTCGGCGACGGTTTGGCAGAGGCCTGCCAACGCTCACCGTCCTCTTACGACGATGGTGCCGCTGATGGTACCACTCGTCTCGCCGGTCACAGGGTTCGAGCATTGGTCCGTGGTGAAGCTGCCTCTAGCGTCAGCGTACCGGCCCGTTCCGCCGATAATGGTCCAGGGATCCACATGGCGAAGATCGCCGTTGGCGCATAAACCACTGTTAATTCCCAAAAAGCACGCCAAAATGCTGTCACCGTTGGCGGCGTCTCCCACTATGAAACGACTTCCCCCGGCGTTCCCAGGTGGCGTATTCGCGAAAGCGAACTCCACTGGGATCGAATAAACCAGTGTGAATGGACCAAGCGCTGTGTCGGTTGACGTGACGCTCCCATTGACATAAATCCCTTCCGCTGGATTCGGAAAAGGTGGGAAAATTTCGCTCCCGGCGAAAGTACCATTAATGGGTATTACTCCCGCTTCTACCGCGGAGCTGACGAGCGCCACGGTCAGGAATATTGCTGTCATTAGACTGATTCTTTTAATGTTATTCATATTCTAATTTTTCTTTCTTGTTTTGGCGTTCCGTGATTTCTCGTTGTTGAGAACTCAGTTCCGGCCGTTCACCGGAGTACTTGGCAGGATTTGGCGGTTCGTTACGCGGAAAGATGCAGAAGACCTGCAAATCACGGATTACGCGGGTCTCACGGATCGGATTTTTATGAACAGAAGGAAACGAAGGTAGCGAAGGTCGTTCGGAATCAGGTCAGATTGGAATCATCTTTGTTTTCTTCGCTGTCTTCTGTTAGAAAAGAAGAGATTCGACGCAGGCCCCCTAACCATTTGTGTGATCCGCGTAATCCATGGTCAGATTATTTCGGTACGAGGGAGGCGACGATTTTAGACACGAATTTGAAACTCGCTCGTTCCCCCGCTCACTCGCCGCTGTCCATTGCGGCTTCACCTTCTATGTGGCTGACCCCTCAGCTCCATTCACTAACTCGCACGAATCAAACCGCACTTGCTGTGATTCGTGACAATTCGTGTAATTAGTGTCTCTCTTTGGGAGCGACAGAGGCGACGATATTTTCGAAGCGGCGGGATTCATGCGCAAGCGATCCCATAGCTTGCCGGCGTTTCTGCGATCCTGCTATCATCGCGAGGATTCACCGGCATCGGTCACTCGATCGAGGATTGTCTTTACAGGGCGCGTTCGGGGATGGCAGATCACGTGCGGATGCTGCGCGATCAGGGCTTGGCGGTTCCCGCGCAGAATTCGAATCCGACCATCGTGATTCAGAACGAGTCGAAATTGCAGCCAGCCTAACCGCGGAAGAGCGGGCTTTGTTGTCTTCCTTGCCTTCTGTTAAAACCCTTCTGGCAGTCGCGCCCTAGCGTCCGTGTTATCTGTGCGATCCGTGGTACACTTTACTTCGGCGCGAGGGAGGTGACGATTTTTTCGAAACGCGGATCGCTCCGAAGCGAGTCAAAGATAGGATTGACCGTTATTTCGAATGCGAAACGATTTCGCTCCGCGAAAGCCTTTGCGAGCCAGGCGAATGCTTGTTCCTTGTCGTCCAGCCGCATGTAGGCTACGACGTACTCGTGAGATGGAACGTATTCGCCGCGCCCAGTTTTCTCCTTGAACGTTTCCAGCCGCTTTTGCGCCAGGGCACGCAAAGCGGCATCGAACCCGGACTCGGTGTAGGTTCGTTCGAGTAGCGATGCATCTTCATCTGCTCCGATTAAACGCAAACCTTTGCTCCATTCTGCGATGGCTTCCTTGTGCATCTGTTTCTTTTCATAGGTATACCCGAGGTACTCATGAAGCATCGGTAAATTCGAATCGAGCTCGAGTGTCTTGCGAAATTGCTTGAGGGCAGCGTCGTATTGGCGCGTAAAAAAGTGGAGCCATCCTAACCAGAACCCGAACCGTGGTGAAAGTGGATCGGGGTTAAGCGCCCGCTGCATCTCGGCGAAAGCTTCCTGGTTGCGACTGAAGAGAGCCAAACAGACTGCGTAGTGGGCATGCATTTCGGCAAAGTTTGGGCTCAATTCGAGACCGCGCCGGAAATCGCGTTCCGCGGTAGCCCAGTCCCGGTGGTAATAGAGCTTGGCTGCCGCCAGCGGGTTGTAAGCTTCCCCAAGCGTTGGGTCCAACTCCAACGCCTTGTTGGCCATGTATTCTTCCATTTTTGCCCATTTCTCCTCCGGCGGCAGTAAACCCACGGCGAACGCGAAGCCGTAGAAATCGGCCAAGCCCGCGTAGGCCAACGCGTAGTTCGGATCCAATTCAACTGCCTGCTGATAATATTGGCGACTCTTGTCGAACTCGGGCCCAAGCCCTTTGTTGAAGTAAAAGCGACCGCGCAAATACAGTTCGTGTGCCTCGCTGTTTTTAGTTGGGCGCACGGCGATTGCTTGCTTCTCTGAACTGGTGAGTTTGGCTTGAAGCGTGTCGGCAATTTTAGTGGCAATCTCGGTTTCAACCGCAAAAAGATGCGTTAACTTGCGATCATAGGTGTCTGCCCAGAGGTGGGAATCGGTTTGCGCGTTAATCAACTGGACATTGACCCGCACCTGATCGGCCGCTTTTTGCACGCTACCTTCAAGAATGTGCGCTACGCCGAGCTGCTTCGCGATCTCGGGAAGATTTCTGGGTTCGCTCTGATACCGCTGCGTAGAAGTGCGCGAAATTACTTTTAAGTCTGCGATGCTGCCTAGCCGCGTCAGGATCTCCTCCTGGATGCCGTCTGCGAAATAGGCGTTATCTGGATTGCCGCTTAAGTTTTCAAACGGCAGAACGGCGATTCCGTTTGTTGCGAGAGCGCTGGGATGGCTGATTAGTGCGCCTTGCCAAACATTCCAGCCTATGGCCGCTGCGAAAGCAACCAACGACGCAATCAACGCAGCAACAGCTGGCTTGCGTCGCACCCATTTGCGTCCTCGGGTAAAAATTCCGGTGCGGCGCGCCTGAATTGGTTCATGCTTTAACCAGCGCTCGAGATCTTCGGCGAGCGCGAGCGCAGAAGGATAGCGACGTTTTGGATCTTTCTCGAGACACTTCAAACAAATTGTCGAGAGGTCGCGGTCTATTTTCGGATTTAACAGGCGCGGTTGCCGCGGCTCGGTATCCAGCAATAACTTGATCGTCTCGTAGGTTGCTCCACCAGCAAAGGGCGGCTGACCGGTCAGCAATTGATAAAGTACCGCGCCAAGTCCATAGACGTCTGTCGTGCTGCTGACGGCTGCGTTGTTTCCAATGGCTTGCTCCGGTGCCATGTAACTAGGCGTGCCCAAAACGTCCAGCGTGTGCGTGACACTGCTTTCAGATTCAACTAATCGCGCCAGGCCAAAATCCGTCAGATGCGGCTCGCCTTTTGCATCGAGCAGAATGTTTCCCGGCTTGATGTCGCGATGGAGAATTCCATGTTCATGCGCGTAATGAACCGTGCGCGCTACCTTCGCGATGAGTTCCGCCGCCTGGCGGATCGGCATCGGCTCCCGTTTTGCCACTTCGTCGAGTTGTCCACCTTCGATGAACTTCATGCTGAAGTAGCACGAGCCGTCGCGCTC
>Ga0209056_10002650_pt1 | contig 19150 bp, 16 predicted proteins | sample GraSoiAngelo_114_FD_185876 | JGI IMG/M metagenome (GOLD analysis project Ga0209056, IMG submission 185876) | Grasslands soil microbial communities from the Angelo Coastal Reserve, California, USA - 14_0903_13_40cm (SPAdes) (version 2) | ecosystem: Environmental > Terrestrial > Soil > Grasslands...
GGCGGCTTCCGCCTCTTGCGTTTGCTGCCGGGCGCGCCCGACCCAGTCGAAGGGCGCCAGGCCGAGCAAGCGATCGAGCACATTTTCCGTCACGAGATTCGGCACCGGATTGTTGCCCGACATGTTCGTGAGAACTACCACGCCAATCCGCTCCTTGGGCAGCCAGGACATCTGCGAAATGAATCCGTCGATGCCGCCGCCGTGCTGCACCAGCTTGTGCCCGCGGTACGGCATCACGGCGAGCCCGAGTCCGTACGTCGCGAAGCCGAAGTCGTCCGGCCAGATCGGCTGGGGGCCGACCAGCGTTTGGGGCGTTTGCATCAGCATGTCGTTGGCTTTGGACAGGATCACGCGCCCCTCGTAACGCCCCGAGTCGATATGAAACTGTATGTAGTGGAGCATCTCTTCGACGCTCGAGTTGATGGAGCCGGCCGGCGCGACGGCATCGATGTTCCGGTACGGCACCTTCACCAATCCACACGCGTCCGCGCCCGCTGCGCCGTCTCCCCCCGGCGACCGCGCAGCGCCGTTCGCGGCCGCGGTGGCGGGACACGTACGCCAGACGTACGCCAGGGCGGCGTCGTCCGACGCCGGCAGATCCCGCACCGACGTGTTCGACCGCGACATCCCCAAAGGCCCAAAGATGCGTTCGCGGATCAGATCGTCCCACGATCGGCCGGTGCGCTTCTCGACGAGGTAGCCCGCGGTCATGAACATCAGGTTCTGGTACTGCCAGCGGCCTCGGAACGACGTGTTCGGCTCGAGGTATTTGAGCCGCCGGTACATCTCCTCGCGGCCCAAGCTTCCCCCGTACCAGAACAGGTCGTGCCGCGGCAGTCCGGAGCGGTGCGTGACCAGGTCGCGCGGCGTCATCGCCTCGCTGGCGAGTTCGTCGTGCAGCTGGAAGTCCGGGAGGTAGTCGCGCACCGGCTTGTCCCAGTCGAGCTTGCCCGAATCCGCGAGCATGCCCATCAGCACGACGGTGAACGATTTGCTGTTGGAACCGATCGCCATCAGCGTGCGCGGCGTGACCGGCAGTTTTTGCTCGACATCCCGGAAGCCGTACCCCTTGAGGAGCACGACGCGGCCATCCTGGATGATCCCCAGGGCGAGCCCCGGGACGTGCCACTCCGTCATCTGGGCGGTCACGAACTGGTCCAACCCCGATAGCGCGCGCGACGTGGCGCGCGCAGCGGGGGCGGGGGCGGGGGCCGGGGCCGGGGCCGGGGCCGGGGCCCGCGGAGCTTGGGCGACGACGGTACGCGCGAAGATCGGCGCGAGGAGCAAGGATGCGAGGATACGGAGTTGCATACGCAGTTGCATCCAGTTTTGAGGGGTGGCACTATTCTACCCGCGACTCGGCCAGTGCGCCACCACGCGAGGAAACCCTTACGCCATCACCTGAATCCAGCGCCATGACGCACGAGCTGGCGCGCGTGCTGCGGCTCCGCGACGTGATTGTGATCGTCGTGGGCACCGTGATCGGCTCGGGCATTTTTCTCGTGCCCGGCGGTGTCCTCCGGGATTCGGGCGGTGACGTCGGGTTGGCCCTGCTGGTCTGGATCGTCGGCGGTGCGCTCTCGTTGCTCGGTGCGTTGACGTACGCCGAGCTCGGCGCCATGAATCCGCGCGCCGGCGGATTGTACGTGTACCTGCGCGACGCGTTCGGCCCGCTTCCCGCGTTCCTGTACGGCTGGGCGTTGTTCTTCGTGATCGGCAGCGGCTCGATCGCGACCCTATCGGCCGCCTTCGCGCGCTACATCCAGCAGTTCGTCGTGCTCAGTGTCCCGGGCGCGAAGCTGGTGTCGCTCGCCACTATCCTGGTGGTCACCGTGGTCAACGTCTGGGGCACCCGACAGGGCGCCGTCGTTCAGAGCTGGAGCACGGCAATCAAGGTCGGCGCGCTGTTGCTGCTGAGTGCCCTGCTCCTCACGACGGGGCACGGGCTCACAGCCGCGCCGGTGCGGGTTCTCGCGACGCCGCTGGGGTCGCAACTCCTCCGCGGCATGGCCGTCGCGATGGTCGCGGTGCTGTGGGCCTACGAGGGATGGCACTACGTCACCTTCTCTGCCGGCGAGATCGTGGAGCCGCAACGCATTTTTGCCCGCGGCATCATCGTCGGCACGGCGGCGATCGTCGTGATCTACCTGCTGGCCAACCTCGGCTACCTCGCCGCGCTTGGCCCCGCGGGGGTTGCCCAGTCGAATCGCGTGGCGGCGGACGCTGTCACCACACTGTTTGGGGACACGTGGGGTCGGCTCGTCGCGATTCCGATTCTCGTGTCGATTTTCGGCGCGGCGAACGGAATCGCGCTCACGGCTCCACGCGTGTTCTATGCGATGGCGCGCGACGGGGTGTTCTTCCGGAAGCTGGCCGAGGTGCACCCACGGTTCGGCACGCCCGCGGTCGCGATCCTGGCGGGGAGCGCGTGGACGATGGTGCTGGCGGCTTCGGGTACGTTCGAGCAGCTGCTGACGTACGTGGTGTTCACCGGGTGGGCCTTCTACGCGCTCGCGGCCGCCAGCATCTTCGTGTACCGCCGCCGGCTCCCGCACGCGGCCCGACCGTTCCGCGTGCCGGGATATCCGGTGACGCCGGCGCTCTTCATCGTCGCAGCCGGCGGCATTGTCGTCTCGACGCTCGTGTCCCGGCCGACGCAGGCCTTGCTCGGGATCGGAATCATCTTGCTGGGGCTGCCGGCGTACTGGTGGTGGCGCCGTGCCGCCTAGGGCCGTCGCACGCGCACCGGCGGCGCTGGTTCTGAAAGCAACTTCACCGGATTAGCCTCGAGGAGCCGCAGCGCTTCCTGCACGGCCCGCTCGAGCTGTGGGTCGCGTCCCTGGGCAACGAGCGCAGGGGTTTGTTGCACCACGATGTCGGGCGTGATGCCGACATTCTCGACGTCCCAATGGCCCTCGGTATTGAAGAACCCGCCGCGCGGCGCGGTGATATATCCGCCGTCGATCAGGCCCGGCACGTCCCAGATGCCGACAAGCCCGCCCCACGTCCGCGTACCGACCAGCGGTCCAAGCTTCATCTCGTGGAACAGATACGGCAGCATGTCGCCCCCGGAGCCGGCATACTCGTTGATCAGCATGACTTTGGGGCCGAAGATGCCGGTGAGCGGCTCGGTCCACGGCCGGCGCTCGCCGACCGGATTGTTGAAGTAGCCGCGCAAATGCCGGGCGAGAATGTCGACGAAATAGTCGGCGATGTAGCCGCCCTGATTGAACCGCTCATCCAGAATCACGCCCTGGCGGTCCTGCTGCGCGAAATAGTAGCGGTTGAAGTATTCGTAGCCCTGATCGGCGGTGTTGGGCAACCACACATACGCGAGCTTGCCACGCGACAGTGAATCGACGAGCCGGCGATTGTCTTCGACCCACGCGCGCGTGCGCAAGTCGTCCTCATCCGTTACCGGCACGACCGTGACCGTCCATGAGCCATCGAGCGTCGGCTTGTCGTTGAGGCGTAGCACCGTCTGCCGGTTCGCCGTCCCTTCGAGCGCCTCGTACGGACTCATCGGCGGCTTGAGGTCGGTGCCGTTGACCGCGAGCAGATAGTCGCCGGTCCGCGCCTTCACTCCGGGCGCCGAGAGCGGCGCGCGCAGATTCGGATTCCAGTTCTCGCCGGAGAAAATCCGCTTCAAGCGATAGCGGCCGTTCTCGACCGCCAAATCGGCGCCGAGCATCCCGATCTTCACCGTGTCGATCGCGGGCGTGTCGCCACCAAACACGAAGGTGTGACCCAGCGACAGCTCGCCGCCGAGGATGTCGAGCAGATAGGTGAGATCGGAGCGGTGGCCGAGGCTCACGAGCCACGGCTCGTACATCGTCCAGACCTTGTCCCAATCGGCGCCGTGGTGATTGGGGACGTACAAATAGTCCCGCTCGAAGCGCCATGCCTCCTTGAAGATCTGCCGCCACTCGGCGCGCGGATCGAGCCGCATCTGCAGATCCACGGTGATCTTGCCATCACCCGGCTTGGGCGCTGCTTCAGTCCCGACGATCATCCACGACTCACCGGACTGGTACAACAGCTTCTTGCCGTCGTGCGACAGGCTGAATCGCGTCACCGGCGACACGAAGCTCTCCGACTTGCGCTTCTTGAGATCGTAGCGATGTAACGTGACGCCGGGCTGATTCTCGATCGCCTCGGTGACGAAGACGACGCCCTCGCTCCCTGCCGCAAGCGACGTGTAGGCGCGCACCGGCATGCCGAGGGCGAGGATGCGCTGGCTCAGCCCCGCGCGATCGATCCGGACGCTCACGGCACCTTTGGGGGACTTCGCTTTGGTCGTATCGACGCCAGCCGTGGTGTCGCGCGCCTCTTCGTCGCTCTCCGGCAGCAGCGGCGACGGCGTGTCGGAAGCGAGGACCATCAGATAGGCGCCGCGGCGCGTGCGGCGGTCGTAGGAGCTGAGATCCAGCCAGCCGCTCGAGAGACCAAAGTCGGTGCTCGCGAGGAAATAGAGGTATTTGCCACCCGCATCCCAGGCGGGACTGACGGCGTCCGACAGGCCATCCGTGAGCGGGTAGGTCTTGCGGTCCGTGAGGGAGTACGCCAGCAGCACGTGGAACTGGCTGGGAAGCCGCTTGGAGTAGGCGAGCCATTTCGAGTCGGGCGACCACGCCGGCTCGAAGGTGCGCTCGGGGTGCGCGTAGGTGTCCGTGTCGAGCCGGGTCACCTTTCCGGTCGCGACCTCGACCAGCAGCATGTTCAGCCCTTCGTCCGTTACGGCGATGTACTTCCCGTCGGGCGACCAGTCGGCGGTGTGGAAGAACGTTGGCTGCTCGAACTTGATTTCGCGCGGCGCGCTGAGGCCCTCCTGCGTGCCGATCATCAGGCGGTACTCGCCGCTCGCGTCGGAGAACCAAGCGACCTGCTTCCCATCGGGCGACCAGACCGGCGTGCGCTCCGCCGTCCCCGAGCTCCGCGTCAAGTTGCGCGCATTGCCCTTCTCGGCGGGGACGGAGAACACTTCACCGCGCGCGGCGAACAGCGCGCGGGCCCCACTCGGCGACAGCGACGCCGACTCGATCCACTTCGACGCGTCCACCCAGCGCGGCTCGGCCCACGGCAGATCGCCGCGGCACGTGATGGCGAGCTGGGTGTCCTTGCCCGTCGCCGGCTCGAGCGCGTGGAGATAGCCCGCTTCTTCGTAGACAACGACGCCCGCGCCGGCGTCGAGCGTCTTGACGTCGTAGTCCTTGTAGTGTGTGAGTTGCGTGAGCTGCTTCGACGCAACGTCGTACTTCCAGATGTTCGCGGCCCAGTCCCGATCGGAAATGAAGTAGATCGCGTCGCCCATCCACACCGGCCAGGTGTCGAGCGTGCCTTGTGACGGGAGCGTATCCACCGCCTGTGAGGCGACGGTATAAATGGTGATCGGATGCGTTTGGCCGCCGCGGTAATTGCGCCATTCGACATCCCAGCGTGAGACTTTCTCGTAGGCAAGGCGCTGGCCGTCGGGGGAGAACGAGCCGCGCAGCGCGTCGGGGATGGGCAGGCGCTCGGGCACGCCCCCTGTCGCGGCGATCGTCCAGAGCTGTTGGACCCCCACGGACGGTGCGCTGGCGCGGGCGGAGCTGAACACGATCCGTTTCGCGTCGGGCGACCAGCCTCGCGCGATGTCTGGCGACGGATGCCACGTCAAGCGCTGCGCCTCGCCGCCCGCAGCATCGATCACGTACACGTCCGTGTTGCCGCCGTACTGCATGCTGAAGGCGATCTGCTTGCCGTCGGGCGAAAAATGCGGATTGGATTCCGTGCCCGGGAAGCTCGTCAGACGCTTCGCGTCGCCACCGTCGCGGCTCGCCACCCAAATGTCGCCGGCGTACGCGAACGCGATTTGGGTTTTGCTCACGGTCGGTTGCCGGAGCAGGCGCGTGCCTTGAGCGTGCACGAGGATGGGGCAACAGAGCAAACCAAGGACGACGGAGGTATACCGCATTGTATACACCAGGGTGAGTGTGCCACTATGCTAGCCCCTCCCCGGCGCGGCGGCTAGGAGTTGTGCAATGGCTCGCCCTCGGTGGCCAGCTGCAGCTGGCGGCTCAGCATCTCGAGGTCGAAGCCTTCCTTGCGGACCCGCAGGTCGTAGTAGAAGAGGGTGAATACGCATGTAAGCACCGGATAGATGAGCAACGACACACAGGCAGCGAGCACTGCCAGGACCGTGTCCAGTCCGCCCACGAACCCTCCCAGGATTCCACCCACCACTCCGGCACCGAGGTACACCACCAGGATCAGACCGACCGAGACGACCCCCAGCGCCAGCGCCTTCCACTTGAAGCCCTTCGTCAGGTCCCAGGAGCGCTTCAGTGCCTCGCCGGACGAGCCCGACTCGAGGGCGGCCGCTTCCGCGGCGACGGAGTAGCCGCACGCCACCACAATCCCGGGAATGATGAGCGCCAACGTGGCCAGGACGGTCAGGATTCCGCTCATGACGTTCGCACCGAAGACCGTGCCGAACCTGCCGCTCGCGAACCGCATCGCGTCGCCGAACAGGGGCGTCCGGCCGAGGTAGGCCTCCGACACGACGCGCACCGTCGCGCCGGTCACGAGCACGCTCCCCACCAGCGTCAGCAGCCGGTCCAGCAGGCTCAAACCGGGATTCTGCGCGGCCCCACCCGTCAGATCGAGGTAGACATCCATTGCCGTCGGGATGCCCTCGCACACGACCGTGATGCCCAGCACCAGCGCGAAGTGGCGGCGCAACAGGACGAGCGCGCCATCCAGGACCTCGCCGATGGACAAGGGACGTAGCTGATAAGTCGCCATGGGAGCCTCCCGAAGTGCCCGGCCTTCATTACTATGAATGACTAGGCGTCATACGATACTCCCAAAGGACGATCACCGCTCCGGCGCTGGGATGAACGTCAATGCAAAAAGGACCAGGCAGGCCAGCAGCACCCACACGCGCGACTTCGGCAGCGGACGGTACGCATCGAGCACGGGAGGATGACCGAACTGACCCCGCGACAGGATGAGCACGATGAACGCCCAGGCGAACCAGCTCCGCGACACGTAACCGAGCAGGAGCACGAGCACCCAGAAGGCGCGGGCAACCTGCCGTTGGGCCCTCGGGAAGGCCGAGTACAGGATGTGGCCGCCATCGAGCTGGGCGATGGGAAGCAGGTTCAACATGGTCACGAGCATCCCCATCCATCCCGCGAAGGCCATGGGGCTGAGCGTCACCGCGCTTCCGCCGTACGTGAGATGGCGCAGGAGGTATGTCGCCACCGAGTCGCCGAGCAGCCACATCCCCCACCCGGTCGACACCTGCATCCCGCTCGCGCCCGGGTCGGTCGCGATATGGCTGTGCGCCAAACCGATCCACAGCACCGGGAGGGCGACCACGAATCCGGCGATCGGCCCGGCGGCGCCGATGTCGAGCAGCTGGCGGCGGTCGTTCAGAATCGAGCGCAGCCGGATGAAGGCGCCGAACGTGCCGACCCCGATCGGCATGGGCGGTCCCGGCAAGAAGTGCGGCGGCGACACGTTCACCTCATAGCGGCGTGCCGTGAGGTAGTGACCCAGCTCGTGACTCAAGAGAATGGCGAGGAGCGGCAGCGAGAATGCAAAGCCGCTCACACAGGCGCGCAGGAACGTCAGGTCCCACGCGGTGGGATTGAAAATCAACCCTAGCTCGGCGGGAATGGCGCCGGCGATCACCGCACCGGAGACCGTCGTCATGAACAGCGTGGCGGCGAGCAGCAGGGCATGCAGCAGCCAGTTTTCGCGCTGTTTGTGGGTGGAGCGAGTAAGGACGAGATGCCGCCCATCCCCCTCGCTGGACCAGTAGTAAGTCCCCGGCCATTGCCGGAGGGCCTCAGCGAGCGCAGGCGATGGTCCGGCGTGAGCCGGATCTACAAGTGCGTCAACAACTTCGCGGTCGTGGAGGGGGGTGGTCCGCCACGCCAGCAGGAACGGGGCGAGACTCACCGCCACTCTTGACTCGCCGCCCGGCGCGGCCTACTATGACTCGTTCGCATACCGCCATAATCCCAAGTTTCCATTATCAACGAGAACACTCCCCCATCCCGGGTTTCCCCCGCCGCACAAGCAAACGGAGCTGAAGCACAAGTGGATATCGCCGAACTGAAGAGAAAATCCGTCGCGGAACTACACGCGATGGCCGAGAGCCTGAACATCACCAACTACTCCGGGCTCCGCAAGCAGGATCTCATCTTCCGCATCGAGCAGTCGCTGCTCGACACCGACACGGTGCTCCGTGGCGAGGGCGTGCTCGAAATCCTGCCGGAAGGCTACGGATTCCTCCGCAGCCCCGACTGGAACTACCTGTACGGCCCCGACGACATCTACGTCTCGCCCAGTCAGATCAAGCGTTTCGATCTGCGCACCGGTGACACGATCATGGGCCAGGTGCGGCCGCCGAAAGAAGGCGAGCGCTACCTCGCGCTGCTGAAAGTCGAAGTCGTCAACGGCGAAGAGCCGGAGAAGGCCAAGCACCGTGTCGCGTTCGACAACCTGCGCCCCCGCTACCCCGAGCAGCAGCTCAAGCTCGAGCGCAAGGATGGCGACCTGTCGATGCGGGTCATGGACATTCTCTCTCCTATCGGCAAGGGGCAGCGTGGCTTGATCGTTTCGCCGCCCAAAGCCGGTAAGACGATCCTGATGCAGAAGCTCGCCAACTCCATCATCGAGAATCATCCCGAGGTCTACCTGATCGTGCTGCTCATCGACGAGCGGCCCGAAGAGGTGACCGACATGGAGGAGAACGTAAAAGGGCCGCAGGTGGAGGTCGTCTCGTCCACGTTCGACGAGCCCGCGGACCGGCACGTGCAGGTCGCCGACATGGTGATCGAGAAGGCGAAACGCCTGGTCGAGCACGGCAAGGACGTGGTGATTCTGCTCGACTCGATCACCCGCCTGGGCCGCGCCCACAACGTCGTGGTGCCGCACTCGGGCAAGATCCTCTCCGGTGGTGTGGACGCGAACGCGCTGCAGAAGCCCAAGCGGTTCTTCGGCGCCGCGCGCAACATCGAAGGCGGCGGCTCGCTGACGATTCTGGCTACCGCCCTGATCGACACCGGCTCGCGCATGGACGAGGTCATCTTCGAGGAGTTCAAAGGCACCGGTAACTCCGAAGTGATCCTCGACCGCCGCATCGCCGAGCGTCGCACCTTCCCGGCGATCGACGTGCAGCGCTCCAGCACCCGCAAGGAAGAGCTGCTGCTCAGCAAGGAAGAGCTGAACAAGGTCTACCTGCTGCGCAACTTCCTGTCCGATATGCCGCCCGTGGAAGCGATCGAGTTCCTGCTGGAGCGGCTCAAGCGCACCAAGACCAACGCCGAGTTCTTCCAGACCATGTCGCAAGGGTGAAAGGGCGCCTCCTCGCCGTGGATTGGGGCGAGCGCCGGATCGGCCTCGCCCTCTCCGACGAGACGCAGACGCTCGCCCAACCGCTCACCACCCTCACCCGCCGTGCCGGGAAGCGCTTCCCCATGGCGCAGCTGCTCGAGCAGGTCGCCCGCAATCAGGTCGTCGGTATTATCGTCGGTCTGCCGTTAGATGAGGCGGGGGCCGAAGGTGACGCCGCTCACGCCGCGCGGAGCCTCGCCGATGCTATCAAGCGTCGCGTAGGTGAGCTGGAGGTGAGCATGTGGGACGAGCGCATGACGACGGCACGGGTGTTGGCGGCGGTGCGCGAAATGGGCGGCAAGACGCGCGGCCGGAAGGAAGACGTGGACGCGATGGCTGCGGCCTTGTTGCTGCAGCACTATCTCGACGCGCGGAAGGGCACGGCGCTGTGAAGCCGAGCCTGGCGCTGCTCTGCGCGCTCGTCGCCTGTAGCTCGCCGCAAACGCCGGCGTACCAGTCGACCGCGGATCGGGTCATGGTCATCATCCCGCGCGGCGCCACCTATTACCAGGCGCTCGATTCCCTCGAGTCGCATGGCGTAATCCAGAGCCGCGACTGGTTCAGCCTGTACGCGCGGCTGCGCGGCCTGCCGTCCAACCTGAAGAGCGGCGTCTACACCTTCGAGAAGGACGCCAGCTGGAGCAGCGTGGTCAGCACGTTGAAGTCGGGCCGCGGTCTCGAGGTCCGGTTCACCGTCACCGAAGGGATGATGGGATTCGAGGTCGCCGAGCGGGCGCGCTCGTGGCTGGGTGTGCCGCGGGATTCATTTGTGGCCGCCATGCGCGATACGTCGCTCGAGCGCGAGCTGGGCATCAAACCCACGCCAGCGGGCGTCGACGGCTACATGTATCCGACGACATACGTCGTACCGATGCGCATGCGCGCGCGCGATCTCATGAAGGTCATGACGCACGAGTTCATCGCGCGCTGGCAGCCCGAGTGGGATGCGCGGCTCGGCGAGCTGCACATGACACGGCATGAGATCGTCACGCTCGCGTCGATCATTGAAGCGGAAGTGCGCTATCGCCCCGACCGGCCCTATGTCTCCGCCGTGTATCACAACCGGCTCAAGCGTGGGATGGCGCTGCAGGCCGACCCGACGATCGTCTACGCGCACGGCCGGCGGCTGCGGCGGGTGTGGGAGCGGCAGCTGCAGATTCGCTCGCCCTACAACACGTATCTGTATCCCGGATTGCCGCCGGGCCCGATCACGCAGCCCAGCGACTCGAGCATCATCGCGGCGCTCTACCCTGCCCCGATCGGGTATCTCTACTTCGTGGCGCAGCCCGACGGTAAGCACATTTTCTCGGCGTCGTACGCCGACCATCTCGCTGCCATCAAACGGGTTCGAGAGCGGCGCGTAACGCCCGCGCCGCTCCCTCCGGCTGGGCGGCGCTCAGCACCGCGCCAATGACCGCAACGCCGGCAGCACCGGCGTGCACGATCGCCGACGCGTTGCGCGCTGTGATGCCACCGATGCCGATCACGGGCACGCCCTCCGGCGCGAGACGCGCCAACGCCGCGAAACCCTCCGGGCCAAGCGGTGCACCGGCGTCGTGCTTCGTGGGCGTCGCAAAACAGGGCCCGACACTCCAGTAATCGGCCGTGGCCGGGGCGCGCGCCGCCTCGTCCGCCGTCCCGACTGAGAGGCCGAGCAGGAATCCAGGGGGCACATGCGGGCGCAGTGCCTCGGGGGGCGGATCGTCCCAGCCGAGGTGCGCGCCGGCGGCCCCTCCGGCCAGGGCGATATCGACCCGGTCATTGACGAGCACGGGCACCGGCAGCGCGGCCACGAGCGCCTGGGTTAGCTCCAGGATTTCCGCGGGCGTGCCATCTTTCCAGCGCACCTGAACCATCGTTGCGCCACCGGTCACCGCGGCGCGGCAGACGGCCACCGGGTCCCGCCCCTTGAGCAGAACGGGATCCGTGATCACCATCAAGCGCAACTGATCGGCAAGAGCCATGACCAAGATCCTGCGCGGCCTGCGTGGCGCCACCACCGCAACCGCGAACACGAGTGAAGCGATTCTCGAGGCGACCGAAGAGCTGCTCGCCGCGCTCCGCGATGCCAACGGCTTCGAGCCTGGCGACGTGGAGAGCGCGATCTTCACATCATCGCCCGATCTCACGGCGGAGTATCCCGCACGCGCCGCCCGCCGGCTCGGCTGGACCGACGTGCCGCTGCTCGGCGCCGCCGAGGTGGCAGTGCCGACCGGACTACCGCGCTGCATCCGCGTATTGCTGCACTTCTACACAACCAAGCCCCAGCGCTCACTCAAACATATGTATCTCAGAGACGCTGCGAAGCTGCGTCCGGACCGATGACGGTCAAGGTTACCGCTCGCGGAGCTGAACGATGGAAGCAGGGTCATCCGTGGATCTATCGCAGCGACGTCGCTGAAGAGCCCGACAAAAAACCCGGCATCGTCCCGGTCACCGATCGCAAAGGCAAGTTCCTCGGCCAGGCACTTTACTCGCCCAGCTCAGAGATCCGGCTGCGATTGCTCACGCGTGGCACCGAGCCCATCGATGCGATGTGGTGGACGGAGCGGATTGGCGCCGCTGCCCGGCGCCGCAACGGCATCGGCGCGAGCGCGTGGCGCGTGGTGCACGCCGAAGGGGACGGCTTGCCCTCGCTCGTCATCGATAAGTACAGCTCGTTCGTGGTTGCGCAGCTACTGTCCGCCGGTTTGGAATCTGCACGGGAGGCTGTGGTTGAGGGGATCAAGAATGCCCTCCAACCTGACGGAATCCTGCTCCGCAACGACGCCGCCGTGCGGCGCCACGAGGGGTTGCCTTCGGAGGTTGTGTTGGCCTTCGGCCAAGTCCCCGAGGTTGTCGAGGTTGTGGAGGACGGTGTGAAGTACTTGGCTGCTCCTTGGTCAGGGCAGAAAACGGGCGCGTTTCTCGATCAGCGTGAAAATCGCGCGCTCGTGGGACGACACACAAAACCCGGCGGGCGCGCGCTCGATCTCTTCACCTACCACGGCTCCTTCGCGCTGCACCTCGCGCGTCATGCCAAAGAGGTGGTCGCGGTGGACGAAAGCACCGAGGCGCTGGCGCGCGGCGCGGAGAACGCGCGTCTCAACGGGATCGGCAATATCGAGTGGCGGGAAGCGAATGCGTTCGATTTGCTGCGCGAGCTCGAGCGGCGCCGGGAGCAGTTCGACACGATCGCACTCGATCCGCCCGCCTTCGCAAAGACAAAGGCCAACCTCGAACGCGCCGTCGCCGGCTACAAGGAGGTCAATCTCCGGGCGATGAAGATCCTCGCCGAGGGTGGCGTGCTCTTCACGTCCTCCTGCTCCTACCACGTGAGTCGCGACGTCTTCAACGCGATGCTGGCCGACGCTGCCCGCGACTCGGGCCGCCGCATCCAGTTCGTCGCGGCCACCGGCGCGTCCGCCGACCATCCCGAGCTGCTCAACGTCCCCGAAACGGGCTACCTGAAGGGCGTCCTGCTGCGTGCCGTGATGTAGGGGCGCAGCATGCTGCGCCCCTACTCCTATTTCGATTGCTCCCGCTTCCAGAGGATGTAGGACTGCACGATTGGAATGACCGCCACGATGACGATCGTCGTAACGAACAGAACGAGAAACGCCGGCCGGGGCAGGAACGCGCTGATCGCCAGGATCAAGCCGCCAAGCACCATCAACGCGCCGCCGGTGCGGTGCGTCCGGCGCCACACAGTGTCGCTCGACAGCGTCCAGGGCGTGCGGATGCCGATGAACCAGTTCGGCTCGACGCGCGTGAGGTAGTTCCCGAGGAACACGAACAGCAGGCCGACGCCCAACGGCATCAGGCGATCGATCTTCACCGAGAAGCCGAGGCCGGCGGCAATGACCATCGCGTGGGCGACCAGCAGAAACACGATCACCGCGTTCGCGATGAGCCAGTACGTGCTCACGAACTTCGCGTAGTTCTCGCGACGCGGATCGACTTTCGGCAGCACGTTGAACAGGACCGTCATGGCGACCAGGACGATCGGAACGATCGCGAGCGCCCACAGCCGGCTGGAGAAACCGTCGGGCGTGCCATTGAGACTCCAGTGCGTGGCCATCGTGGGCGGCAGCTGCGGATACGCCCAGATCGACATCGCCACGGCCAGCGCTGCGATCACGAGACCAAACCAGCGGCTACGCATGTGGTTCTCCCCCAAAGCGCGTCATGAAATACCGCACGACTTCTTGAAAGACGGTCGTATTCAGCCGATACCGGATGAACTGCCCTTCGCGCTCCGTGGCGACCAGGTCGGCCGCCTTGAGCACGCCGAGGTGGTGCGACACCGACGCAAAGGCGATCGGGAACTGCTCGGCGATCTCGCCCGCCGTCCGATCCTTCTCGGTCAGCAGCTCGAGGATCTTGCGCCGCGTCGGGTCGGCGAGCGCCCTAAAGAGCGAGTCGTCCATTGGGTAGATATTTATACAATTATCTAATTATCGCAAGGTAGGGGCGCAGCATGCTGCGCCCGTACTGACCTACGTTGACTAAATCAGCCCATAGCACAAGCTTGCACACCATGTCCGCCCCGGACAACGCCCTGGATCGGTCCCGCGCCGTGCGCCGCGTGCTCGCGGGACTGCTTGTCGCCAACATCGCGGTGCTCGTCGTCAAAGCCACCATCGGCATCCTGTCTGGGTCGCTCGCCGTCATCGGCGACGCCGTGCACTCCTCCGTCGACGCTGTCTACAACGTGTTGGGGCTCGTGGTCGTGCGGGTCGCCGCCCGCGAGCCCGACGAAGACCACCCCTACGGCCATGGCAAGTTCGAAACGCTGGGCGCGCTGGGGATCGTGGTGTTCCTGTCGGTCACCTGCTTCGAGCTGGTGCGCAACGCGATCGGGCATTTGCTGTCGGGCGGCCACGCGATCCAGGTCAGCGATCTCGGCCTCGCGCTACTCGTCGCGACGCTCCTCACCAACATCTTCGTGGCCTGGTACGAGAACGCTCGAGGCCACGAGCTGTCGAGCGAGCTGCTCATCGCGGACGCCGCGCACACGCGCGCCGATGTCTTCATCACGATCGGCGTGGTGATCGGCGTGCTGTTTGCCCGGCGCGGCGCGACGTGGGTCGATCCCGCCATCGCCATCGTGATCGCGCTGCTGATCGTGCGAGTGGCCTACCAGATTCTCGCCCGCGCGGTGCCCGTCCTCGTGGACGAGCGCGCGATTCCCGCACCCACGATCCGGCAAACGGCGCAGGCCGTCGCAGGCGTGAAGAGCGCCTACGGCATCCGCTCGCGCGGCGGCAACGCCGGCGTCCGCTATGCCGAAGTCACGATCGCCGTGGATTCGGCCGCGAACGTCTCGGATGCGCACGCGATCGCCGACGCGGTGGAAGCGCGGCTGAAAAAGGACCTGGAGCTCGAGGAAGTGACGGTGCACGTCGAGCCATGCTGACCTCCGTGCCGCTTCACACGACCAAGACGGGGATGACCCCCGTTCGCCGCGCCCCACGCTCGCTCAAACAGGAGTACCAGGAGTTCATTCTGCAGCGGCTCGAGGAGTACAAGAACACAGTACCCCGCGCCGAGCTGCTCAAAATCGGTGACGAGGCGGTGCGCGAGCTCCAGGCGAGCGCGCAGGACCAGTATCTGCTCACCGAAGTGCTGCTGCTCGAGCACGTCGACCGGATCATCGCCCGCCGCCTGCGCCTCCCCTCGTTTCCGCGCTGGCGCCAGAAGCATCGCGCGCTGCGCGAGGCGCAACGCGAGCCGACGCATTGGGGCTTCGATCGCGGGCATCCGATCGTGCCGTGGGCGGACCGGCTCGAGCCGGGCGACGTCATCGTCGTCCTTGGCGCCGCGGCGCTCGGCGAAGCCCTCTACCTCGCCGCTCATGACGCCGAAGTGTTCCTGCTGGATCAGGACCTGGGCGCGGTCGAGGCGGCGGAGGGGCGTGCGGTGGCGGAACAGCTCGCCGGCGCCTTCCAGGCGCTCGTCATCAATTTCGGCAGCTGGTTCCCCGACCTGTCGCCCACACTGGTGGCCATTGCGCCGGGGAGTCTCGGCCAGCTCCGCGCCAAACAGCGCGCCTCGCTGATCGCCGATCTGCAGGTGCGGACGCCTTCGGGTGGCGTGCACGTGATCTTGCCGCCCGCGAACGAGAACCGGGAAGTGATTCCCCTCGCCCCCGAGGCCTTCCAATCGCTCTATCAGGGATGGCAGGTCCAACGGGGGGGAAGCCGCCGCTCCAAGCGATCCGGGTTCACGGCGATCAAGCCGCCGCGTCAGCACGACACGCCGAAGTCGGCGTTGAACGTGTCGGACTGACCCTCCTCATTCTTCCTAAAACCGTAACCCGTTGGCACGACAGCACGTAGCATGAGGACATGGCGGCAGGAGTTTTGCCTGCGGATGCAGGCATGACAACGCTTCCTCTGGTCCTCGACGACGAGCCGATGGGGATTATCCTGCGGGCCGGTCAGCAGATCCTGCGCCCTGCCAAGATCTGGGCTTACTGCTGGTTCCTCGATGAAGGAGAAGATGGCGATCACACGCATCGCCATCTCCCGGTAGACCCCAAGATCTAGCAGCACCACATTCGGCTGCCTATCTATCAGGCATGCCGAGCCTCACCGTAGATGGACGTGTCGTAGGCGCAGCTGAAGGCCAGACGATTCTCGATGCCGCCCGGTCGTCCGGCATCGAGATCCCGACTCTCTGTTGGTACCCCACCCTCCCAATCGTCGGCAACTGCCGCATCTGTCTCGTCTCCGTCGAAGGCCAGCCGAAACTGATCCCGGCCTGCGCGACCAAGATCGCCGACGGCATGGTTGTGACCACGCAGTCGCACGCCGCGGTCGAGAACCGCAAGGGTGTGCTGCGGCTCCTCGCCGAGCGCTATCCCGCCGATCACCTCCGCAACGGCGGCCGGGCGAACCCGCGCAACGAATTCGAGCGCTACCTCGTGCAGTACGACGTCGTGCCGACCGCCGTCGAAGGGCGCGATCTGCCGCTGCGCTCGGGCGACGAGCGCCCCGGCGATCCGATGATCCGCCACGACATGTCCACCTGCATCCTGTGCACGCGCTGCGTGCGTGCCTGTGAGGATATTCAAGTGGTTGGCGTGCTCGACGTCGGCTACCGTGGTGAGCACGCCGAGATCATCGTGGGCGCGGACGGCGATCCGGACCGAGCCGGATGCACCTGGTGCGGGGAATGCGTTCGGGTCTGCCCGACCGGCGCGATCTTCGAGGTGATGCCGCGGCAGCGATTCGCACCCGAGCAGATTCGACACCCCGAGAAGATCGTGCGTTCGGTCTGCCCCTACTGCGGCGTCGGGTGTCAGGTCGATCTGCACGTCGCCAACAATCAGGTCGTTCGCGTCACATCTCCCGATATCGAGCTGAACACGCCCAATCAGGGCTCCACCTGCGTGAAGGGGCGCTTCGGCTACGATTTCCCCCAACACCGCGACCGGCTCACTCGGCCTCTGATCCGGAAGGGATGGACGAAGGAAAAAGGCCGCTGGATCTGGAAAGGGCCGAAGGGCGCCGAGCGCCGTGCCGGGCCATGGCGGACGATCGAAGGCGAGGGCCGGCGCACCAAGCCGGGCACCCCGCCCCGCGCGACCGGCAAGAGCGTGCGCGAGCTACCGCTGCTCGAGCGGCTCGACCTGGACATCCGCGACCGCGTCGCGACCCCCGACGACTGGTACTCGCCTTTTCGTGAGGGCACCTGGGAGGAAGCGCTCGAGCTGACCTCGCAGGAGCTGCTGCGAATCAAGGCGGCCCGGGGCCCCGATGCGCTCGCCTGCTTCTCGTCGGCCAAATGCTCGAACGAAGAGAATTACCTGATGATGCGCATGTTCCGCGGCGCGCTGGGCACGAACAACGTGGACCACTGCACGCGGCTGTGCCACTCGACGTCGGTCGCGGCGATGCAACGCGCGATCAACACGGCGGCGGCGTCGGGCTCGATGCGCGAGATCGAGCAGGCCTGCGACGTGATCTTCATCGCCGGCGCCAACACGACCGAATCGCACCCGGTGTTCGGCGCTGCGCTGAAGCGCGCGCACGAGAAGCGCGCCACGCTCATCGTCGCCGATCCGCGGCGCACCGAGCTCGCGGGCCGCGCGGACATTCACCTCCAGATGCAGCCTGGCACCGATGTCGCGCTCTACTCGGCGATGCTGAACCACATTTTGGGACTAGGGTTGGAGAATAGGGATTTCATCGCCAAGCGTACGCATGATTTTGAGAAGGTCCGCGAAGCGGTGAGGCCGTACACGGCGGCAAAGGCGGCGAAAATAACCGGCATAGCGGCGGAAAAAATCGAGCGCGCAGCCGAGATCTACGCGAAGGGGCCGAACACCAGCACGCTGTGGGCGATGGGGCTGACGCAGCATGCGAACGGCACCGACATCGTTACTTCGCTGCTCAATCTCATGTTCGCGTGCGGCATGATCGGGCGCTGGGGCGCGGCGATGCTGCCCGTGCGCGGCCAGAACAACGTCCAGGGCGCTTCGGACGTCGGCGCGATCCCCTTCGTCTACACCGACTATCAGCCGGTCGGGGACCAGAAGGTGCGCGCCCGCTTCGCCGGCACGTGGGGCGTGCCGGCCGAGTCGCTGTCGCTCAAGAGCGGCCTCATGGTGACCGAGGTGGTGAAGCCCGAGAGCGGCGTCCGCGGGATGTACATCATGGGTGAGAACCCGGTCATCTCGGATCCCGATATCGCGCACGCCGAGCACTGGTTTCAGGAGCTCGAGTTCCTCGCGGTCCAGGATCTCTTTCTCACGGAAACCGCCCGCTACGCCGACGTGGTGCTGCCGGGCGCGAGCTTCGCCGAGAAGGCGGGAACGTTCGTCAACACCGAGCGCCGCATCCAGCTCACCCACAAAGCGGTCGAGTCGCCTGGGGAGGCGCGCGGCGATCTCGAGATCCTGATGGAGCTTACCAACCGGCTCGGCCTGCCGACCACGTTCCGGGGCGCCGAGGATGTCATGCGGGAAATCGCGCGCGTGACGCCCAGCTGGGCGGGGGTGACATACGAGCGGCTCGAAGGCGCCGGCTTGCAGTATCCGGTTCCGGACGCCACCCATCCCGGCACATCGTTCTTGTTCGACAAGGCGTTTCCCACGGCGGACGGCCGGGCTACCTTCGTGGCGGTCGAGTACACCGATCCCGTCGAGCTCCCCGACGACGAGTATCCATTCGTGATGAACACGGGCCGCCAGCTCTATCACTGGCATACCGGCACGATGACGCGGCGGGCGAGCGGGCTGGATGCACGGGAGCCGACGGCGATCGTCGAGATTCACCCGGACGATGCCAAAGCGCTCGGCGTCCAGGAGGGTGCACTGGTGCGGCTCACGTCGCGGCGCAACTCGATGGTCACCGCCGCGCGCATCAGCGATCGTGTCGCGCGCGGGCAAGTGTTCGTGCCGTTCCACTTCCGCGAAGCGGCGGCCAACCTGCTCACCAACCCGGTGCTGGATCCCTACGCGAAAATGGCCGAGCTGAAGGTCTGCGCGGTGCGGATCGAGCGCGCTTGAACCTCGGCCTCGAGGGTCGCGTCGCCCTGGTCTGCGGCGGGACCCGCGGCATCGGCCGCGCGGTCGCCACCTTGCTTGGCGACGAGGGGGCGCAGGTCGCGGTAAACGGGCGCGATCCCAAAACCGCTCCCTTCCCCGCGGACGTCACGGTTCCTGCCGAGGCGGAGCGATTGGTGCAGGACATCGCCAAGAGATTCGGCCGGCTCGACATTCTTTTCTGCAATGCCGGCGGGCCCCCCGCCGCGGCCTTCAAGGATCAGCAGGCGG
>Ga0209056_10002653_pt1 | contig 19135 bp, 10 predicted proteins | sample GraSoiAngelo_114_FD_185876 | JGI IMG/M metagenome (GOLD analysis project Ga0209056, IMG submission 185876) | Grasslands soil microbial communities from the Angelo Coastal Reserve, California, USA - 14_0903_13_40cm (SPAdes) (version 2) | ecosystem: Environmental > Terrestrial > Soil > Grasslands...
TACCGGGACGTACTCGCCGTTAATATTTCCCGCCACGGCGGGATAATAGTCGGCTGCGATAATCCGTTCGTCTTCGTTTGCAGCGCGCACGAATAGACGCGCGAGTTTGAGATCGGCCCTTCGCTGCAAAGCGGCGGCCGTTTCGGAATCAAGATTAACGCGCATCGGAACAAACTCCAGCTCACCTTCAGGCTCGGGCAACGATGAATGCGCAGGATCGATTCCCATCGCTTCCGTCAATTGCAATTGCGCTTCGCGATACGCGCGATGCGCACTTTGAATTTGCGAAACCAACTCGGATGCCTGGACAGTGGCGCTGGTCAGTGCGCTCCGATCGGTCAAGCCCGCTTCGTAACGATTCTTTTGAGTAGCGACGTTCTCTTCCAGTTTTTGTCGTTGTTCTTCTCGAATTGCCTCGAGCGACCGGTTATAAAGCGCGGCGTAAAACGCCAGCCGCGCCGCGTGCAGCTGCTCCACCACGGCGACATTCAATTGCTGCTGGGCAATGAGAACTTCGACGTCTCCACGACGGAGCGATGGCGGCACAGCCATGTTGAATAAAACCTGCTCAAGCGAGCCGCGTCCTACGGCGAACCCTTTTACTCCGCTTTCCCCGGCGCGATGGCCGGCTTGTACACCGGCGGGCACACCCACCTCGGCGCGAGGCCAAATCACGGAACGAAAAACCAATCGCTGGCCAGTCGCTTGCTCCAAACCCATTTTCGCTTCTTGGATGACGGGGTTTTTTTCCAGTGTGGTTTGCAGAACGTTCTCGAGTGTTACTGCAAAGGCAGCATGCGCAACCGACAGGTATCCAACGCCACTGAGTAGAGCTAGAATTGGTAGGGCGCGACCACAGCCTGCTCGCCGTGGCGAGGGCGCGCCGCCACGATCTGCTTGACGTGTACGGTCTCGTTTCATTGCTGGCTCAATTTTTCTGGCGGCTTCGCCACATCGGCGGCTTGCGCCGCGTTGCGGTTTTCCTCCTTCTTGATGTTTGATCCAAAATCGAGCGCTTCTTCCGAACCGGCACAAGCATGCGCCAGACGGGCGAGAGCCGTATTGTGCAAATAGATCGCGCTCAATCGCGTGGTGCGCGTCCGCGTTACATCCGATGCGGCCTGCAAGACGTCGAGCTGTGTTCCCAATCCAGCTGCGAAATTACTCTTGGCCGCATCGAGCGCTTCGTCTGCCGTCTGCACATTTCTTGTCTCGGTTTCGAGCACGCGCTCGGCTTGTTGAAGGTCGAAAAACGCGCTGCGTACTTCGGAAGCAACGCTCCGGCGCGCTGCTGCCAGAGCTTCCACCGCTGCCTCGCGCCGGGCGCGCGTTGCTTGCATCCGCCCTTTGGTCGCGAACCCGTCGAAGATGTTCCACGTTGCATTTATTCCTACCACACCGCCGTAGTTAAATTCTTGGCCGACCTCCGGATCACGCTCGCTGTAAACCTCGTACCCGGAAAAAGCGCGAACATGCGGGCGCATGGCGCTCCGGTCCAGGACATACTGTCGATCTTCGATCTCGATATCCTTCTGCCGGGCTTTGAGCACTGGTCGGCCTGTGTCAGCCCGGGCCAGGCAGTCGTTTAGATCCGGATGATTGGGTCGATATTGCAATTCGCCGGAAATCTCGAATGGCGGTGCCTGGGTTCTCGGGCGAAGATCGACTCCGAAAAGTTCGGCTAGTCGCAAATAGGAGTTTTTCAACTCAGTCTGTGCATTGAAAAGTTCTGGCCGCTCGTTGGCCAGGGCCACCTCGGCTCGTTGAACATTCAATTTACTTACGATTCCGGCGCTCGATTGTTCCTCCTGGTTCTTGAGTTCCTCCTCCAACACTCGCACGGAATCTTCGCGTACGTGGACTTTTGCCCGATTCAGCAGGAGTTCGTTGAATGCGATTCGGACATCCACGGTCACCCGGTTGACAGTTTCCTGGAGGTCGTAGTTTGCCTTCTGGATGTTCAACTGTGCAATTGCCACCTGGCTGGTGACTGCTCCGCCAGTGTACAGGTTTTCCTCAAGGCGCAGTGTGGCGTTGTAATCTTCCTGTCGAAGGTTCGTCTCGCTCTGAGTCTGTCGTTTGTCGTAAAGCCCGCTGGAGGACAACCAGGGAAGATATCCCGAGCGCGCTTCAATGAAACCGCCACGCGCTCCCATTACCTTCTTGCGCGCGATCAAAATTTCCGGGTTGCGCTCCCGGGCGAGGGCGACCGCTTGTTCGATGCCGTAAACGGGGACCGCCCAAAGTGATTTCGAAGACGCGAACAAAACGGCGGCGATGAGCATGCTGGCAGCCGCGAATTTTGAACACATTTTGTTCTATCTCCTTGCAACGGCTTTCCTTGCGCCTGGAATGCCTCTGACTTTTCCCTTTATATCAGTTCTTGCAAGCGGACGCGACATAATACAGATTCGCCGCTTGCAATCCCGAACTATTTCGGCTTAAAGGGCAGGCACAACTATCGCCATAACGCGGCCTAACTTGTAGCTTGCTTCGAATAATCTACATCAGATAGCTTTCACCTTTAACAATCTTGGAAATGAGAAAAATAAGAATCGCCATCGTCGGGCTTGGAAATTGTGCCAGCTCACTCGTTCAAGGAATGAATTTTTATGATAACTCATCGGGCAATGGCGCTGGCGTGGGGTTGATGCACCGGCAGATTGGCGGCTATCGCCCAAGCGACATTGAAGTCGTGGCCGCCTTTGACATCGACCGGCGCAAGGTCGGGCTGGACGTTAGCAGAGCCATTTTTTCGCCGCCTAATTGCACGAAGGTTTTCTGTGAGAAGATGAAGCTCACCGGCGCGATTGTGAAGATGGGTTGCGTTTTGGATGGCTTCGCTCCGCACATGCGCGAGCAGGATCCGCTCCGCACATTCCTTCCCCTGGAAAAAGAATCCACTCGCGAAGAGATCATCAACGAGCTGAAGAACTCCTCTGCAGAACTGATGGTCAATTACCTCCCTGTCGGCTCCGAGCAGGCCACCCGCTTTTATGCTGGCTGCGCGCTCGAAGCTGGGTTGGGCTTCGTCAATAATATCCCGGTGTTCATCGCCAGCGATCCGAAGTGGTCAAAGCGTTTCGCCGATAAAAATCTGCCCGTCATAGGAGACGATATTAAGGCGCAAATGGGCGCTACCATCCTGCACCGCTCGTTGGTGGATCTGTTTCACAAGCGCGGCGTGAAGCTGGTGCGCACCTACCAATTGAACACCGGCGGCAACACCGATTTTCTGAACATGCTCAATCGCACCCGCCTGGCATCGAAGAAGACTTCGAAAACCGAAGCGGTGCAATCAGTGATCGGCGAGCGCCTCGCGGACGAAAACATCCACATCGGCCCGAGCGATTACGTCCCGTGGCAGCTCGATAACAAAATCGCCTTCATCCGCGTAGAAGGCCGGCTCTTTGGCGATGTGCCGATGGAAATCGACGTGAAACTCTCGGTTGAAGATTCGCCCAACTCAGCCGGCATCGCCATCGACGCCATCCGTTGCTGCAAGCTGGCGCTCGATCGCGGGATCGGCGGCGTATTGCATTCCCCTTCCGCCTATTTTTCCAAACATCCGCCGGTGCAGATGACCGACGACGAAGCCTATCGCTGCGTCGAACAATTCATCCGCGGCGAGCGCGAGAGCTGAACACCGCCCGCCTCTTACTGCGCATTCGCGGCAAATTGTAGGGCACGCACCTAGGTTGCTACCATTCACCGAATTCCAATTGGCCCGAAGAGTCGCTGATCTCATCGGTTTCGTCCCGGCCGATTTCAGCGGCGAATTCCTCCGCCGCAAGTGTCGCTAGTCGCGTCCATTCCCGCTCGAGCTCTTTTTCATCGTACGGCACAAAGTATCCAGTGGCGGTCGAATAAATTCCTGCGGCGACCGGCTGCTTCGTCATTTCCGCCACGGCTTTCCAGTACGCTGCAATCTGAGGACGATAATAGGCGCGCAACTTGTCAATTTTACCCGGCAGCCGCCGGATCCGGTTCGTCTTCCAATCCAAGATCAAGCAGCGACATGCTGTCCGATCGAACAATGCGACATCGATAATTCCTTCCACACAATGCTCGTCATCGGACTTCCAAAAAAATGGCATCTCTGCTTTAGCAATAAGCGTTGGCTCAGAAAAATTGCGCAGAAAACTTTGCTCACTCTCCAGATACTCGCGCAACAATCGCCATTCCTTGTTCGATCGCTTCGGCTCCGGCGAACTCAATCGGCATCGCTCAAAGATCTGCCCGATCGATGTACCTGCGGTCTCCCGCTCCGAGCTGCCCAACCACGAAATTTGTTTTGCGAAATCATGCCACCAAAGTCCGTAACGCAAAGCCGGTCCCGCCTTCGCTGCCGGCCTGAAGACTTCGTCGCCTGCAAGCGCAGCCGACACCTCCTCAGCTAAAAATCCGCTTGGAGTCAACTTCCGCACAAACGCGGAGGCGTTCTTTGACGCGGCTTTACGGTCGATCTTTACCGCGATCAGCTTCTTGTCAATCTTCCGCAGCTCTTCGCGCGCCTTTTGTTTGTGATGCTCAGAGGTGAGGGCGCACTCAACCGCCTCAATTGCAATGTTGGCGAACGCGGTCTCGTTTAAAGCGCCCCGGTCAGCTTTGAGCCATCTTAATTGCGATTCTTTATGAATCTCACCATTCGTTTTCGCGAACAATTCCTCATCGAACGCAAGCACGAGCGTGTGTTGTGCGCGCGTTAATGCCACATACAAGAGGCGTTCCATTTCGTGTTGTTCCTCGCGTTCGAGTACATCCTTGATTTCTGCGCGATCTGAATCGTCCCACAGAAGCGTTGTCTCTCCCGTTTCCCGATTTTTGAAAAGCTGCGGATACCGAGCAGACGCCGAACGGATTTGACGCGTCAAAAACGGCACGATCGCTGCCTGCCACTCAGATCCCTTGGCTTTTTGCGAGGTGATCAACTGGAGCGCTTCCGGACTCGACGGCCGGACTTCCCGTGCATCGGCAAAATGCAGGCGCAGCGCTTCGGCGAATTGGCCCAGCGTCATCCGCTCCGACTCGGAAGCTGCTGCGAGCGCCAATAGTCCGTCGAGTTCGTTCTCCAGATTTTCAAAGTCCTCCGCTGGCAACGCGCGCAGCCGCTCGCGTAGTTGCGTCTGGCCGACGACTTCGGTTGCCGCGTCAAACAGCGGCAACTGCAAGATCGACAATCGAATTTGGGCGAGCAGACTTAATTTCCACGAAACGACGTCGGTCCCGTTTGTCAACGTCTCGATTTGGAATCGATCGCCGTGACCCCAGGAGAATAGTGCAAGGTCGTGATCGGAAATTCCGAACACTTCGCGCAACACGCCAACAATCTCGTACGCGCAGGACGGCTGCGACATGATGGCCAACAGAGCGGTGAACCATGCATACGCCGGGCTGTCGCCCTTGATTTCTTTTTCCGACTGGATTTGCACCGCGAAGCCAGCGTTACGCAAACCGCGCCGCAATGCCTGTAACCAATCCTTGCGCGGACAGAGAATCGCGACATTGCGCCACGATTCCGCCCGCAACTTCTTCAAACCGGTCGTGCGCAACCACTGCGCAAGCTGGCGCGCTTCTTCGGCCGCCCTGCGTGCATCAGAAATCTTTCCGCGCGCATCCGGTTGGAGATTGTCGGCGCCGAGATTTACTCTGATGACCTGGCCGGGCAAAATCTGCGGCCGCGGGTTCAATTCCACAAACGCAACCTGATTATCGATGTTGTTTAGAATTTGCCGGAAGGTTTCGTTCACGAATTCCACCTGCTTCGTGTCCAACCGGAATGTCACAGAAAATTCAAGTTGTTCCGCCGCATCCGTCTCAACGAGCGTCTTGTGAATGCGCCGGTATTGCGCGAGATCGGCGCGGTCTCGATAAATCGACTGCTGAAAATCACCTACCATGCAGAAGTGCCCGTTGCGGGGAGGATCGCGCTTCGTTTCCAGCCATTCGTCGGCAGCGCCAGGCGGTCGCGTAATTTCGAGCAGTAAAGAAAATTGCCGCGGATCAGTGTCCTGCGCTTCATCCAAAAGCACCCGAAAATTCTTGGCGCGGATTTCGCGGGCGATGTCGGGATGCCGCATCAGCTCCAGTGCGAGCGCAACTTGATCGTCATACGTCAACACGCCACGATCGAGCCGAAATTGCTGGTAATCGCGCTGCACCTCGGCTGCTACGCAAAGCGACGCTTGGTCCAGCCATCGACGCAATGGCGCGAACGCTTCGCGCTTCAGGGGAACGAAATCGCGTGCCTTGGAATTACAAGTCGGCCAACGGACAAAATCATCAGTCTGGCGCCAAATCTGTTCGGCGCGCCGTAACTCTTTTTGAAAGGGAGGAACAGTTTGCACGGTCTGACCTTTTGCGACGTAACGATAAATCTCGCTAAAGTCCGCGTCCGGACACCTTCCGGCGGGCGGATCGACGATGCTAAGCTCGCTGTGCCGGCCGAGCTCCATCAATTGTCGCACCTGAACGTGACGCAAAAGTTCGCGACGATTTTCCTCTGAGAGCGAGCGCCCGACAGCCGTTTGCTGCTGCACGAATTGATTCCAAAGCTCATCGTCATCGGTGATCAGATCGAACTGCGGCGGCAATCCCAACCGGTATCCGTACGTTTGTAGCAGCCGCACACAAAAACTGTGGATGGTTCCAAAGAAGGCCGCGTTGAATGTGCTCAGCACTTCGAACGAAACGCCGGCGCGCAAGATTTCCGTGCGCGTGCGCTGCTGCATTTCGTCGGCGGCGCGATTGGTGAATGCCACGACCACCAGTTCTGGTAGCCAATCGCGCGCGCGCCGATCTTTAGCGATTCGCACGATACGATCGGTGATGGCGCGAGTTTTACCCGAGCCGGCCGCAGCGATGACGGAAAAATTTTTGTCCAGTTCTGAGACAAACTGTTCCCGGCTCGGCTGATCGATAGGTGTGTTCACGATCGATCGTCCTCCTCAATCGCAAGCGGCGGATGCGTCAGCGACCATTTTTCCTGCAGGAATTCCTTGTCGATCGGCAGCGTTGCCAGGGGATACGCCGCGGCGAAACTGAACTCGGAACGAATCGGACCGAGCAGGCCGAAGATTCCCGTTTCCTGTATTCGATAGAGCTCGTTCCAAAAATCGGAATGGGCCGCAAGGTCCTTCAGCGCCAACTGCGGCGCTTCGAGATCAGTTAGCGGCGAGAGAAGACTGACACTGATTTCCGTTGCACCAAGCTCGCGTGCAGCCAAACCATAAAGGCCAAGCTGGATCGCATCGCCGCGCACAAGCTTCTTGCGCAAAGCGAAGAACCGCGCATCGGGCGTTTTACCCGTTACTGTCAGCGCCTTTTTATTTCCAGTTTTGTAATCGACAATCCAGAGGTCGGCGCCATCAAGTTCACACTCATCAACCAGGTGTTGCGCGAGAATGAGATCGATCCTTCCGCCGATACGAAGTCTGCCAGCATCGAGTGAAATAAACTGCGGCGAAGCCAACATCCACTCTGTCGCAGCCCGCGGCCAGCCGTTTTGCTCTGTCAATTTGACGGCAAGGCAATCGGCGATCGCAAACGCGTTGCTCCAGCCCGAGAGCCACCAATCAGGGACCGGGCGCCCAGACGCGCGACAGAGATCGACGATCTCCTTTCGAAATTGCCGCGCTGCCTCCGCCACGCGTTCGCGCAGTGGAACGGCTGGCGGAAGCTTTACGAAAATGTTTTTCTTGGCTGCGGCAGAAATTTGCGCAACCCAGTCGTGCACCCACTCGCCGGTCGCCGTGCTCCATTCGTTTAGATTTCGCTGTTCGTTTTCAACATCGAGATAGACTTTCATCCAGATGAGCGCTGGAGTTCTGACCACTCTGTCCCATTGCGTCGCACGCAACGTGATCTCGAGAGTGATTGGTTCCTGCAACGCAAACTCGTATGCCCCGAAGGGCTCATCCGCGCGGCGGCGCGCGTCGTAGGCCACACGCGTCTGCGTGACCTCCGCAGTAATTGCAGTTTTTGTTTCGATTAATTGCTGTCTATCCAGCCACGCGCGCGTTGCTTGCTGCAACATCGACATCGTTTCCTGCGTTAGTGGCGTTCGCCGGGACCGAAAGTGGATTTCGCTGAATAGCTCGCTTGGATTCCAGACGCGTTCCGGCGCAGCCTCCTGATGCAAACTCGCTATAATTGCCACGTCGTTCTCCGCTGATTCGATCGCGCCGACAAATTGACGCAGCGCGATTTGTCGCCGGTCCCGCGCGCTGAGCAAAAAAGCTTTTCCTTCCCGCAATATCGTGTGTCCTTCGCCCTGACTTCCGCGGCGAATTGCGCGCGCATTCAGTTCGGCAATCTGCTCATCGCGCAGAAATGCTGATTCACTCTCGCTTTGCGGCCATTCGCCCTGGTTCAGTCCGGCGAGAATCAAGTGCGACCATTTCTTGCCGTCCGCCTCAGCGTATGAGAGCAAATGGACGCGGCTGTATGGCTGATCGGATTCAGACCCGCGAGCAATTGCGAATGAATCAGTAATTTCCCTGAGCCAACGGAGATAAGTGGCGCGCGGAAATTCCAGATCGAGCGCATGGCTCCAGTTTTGGCTCACACGCTCGATTTCAGCCCATCGATTTTTCCACTTTAGCTCCGCGAAAATCGTTTTCGTGTCAGCGAGAAAAACTGATAAACGAACGTTCGACGGCAGGAATTTTATTTTGGCAAGAACGTCCGCGACTGCTTTGCATTCGGCGCGTTCCGTTTGGCGCGCGCAGTATTCGCGCAGTACAACGATCTCGCCGATCAAAATTTTCCGGTAAGCGCGCTGCAGCTCATCTCGCAGAGTCTGGATGGACAATTCGCCGCGCGATTCAGGACTTGCCTCAAGAAAGAGTAACAACGAACTGAGTTGGCGATTTTCCTGCAGCTCAAGCCATGCAGTCCACGCCGCCGTCTCGAATTCACCAGGAGCAAAATGCCCAATGGCGTCGTAGTGCGGAATCTGGGAACGGGTAAGCAGTTCGGAGACGAGTCGCGACAGAGCGCCCGCGCGCGGAAAGAGAACACCAAGGCGTGTGCACGATGCGTCGCCAAGGAATTTGAGCGTTGTTGCAACAATGGCCTGTGCCTGCTCGCTGCTGTTAAAGCCAACGAGGAAATGCGGTCCATCACGCCTCGAAAGCTCAATGGCTTCATTGACTGGCCTGACGAGTTCGGCAAACGGGCGGGCGCGCTCGCTCGCAGAGGGAAGCGGTGCCGCTGCGCCAAAAGCCTCCTCCCATGTTCCAACCCAAGCCTCGTCGCTCGCGCGTGTTTGTTCGCGGGGATATTCCAGAACTACTGTAGCGTGTTTTGCGGATAAAACCGCCGCGTACAACAACGGCCAGAGATGCCAGTGCGCCGCGGTAAAGTTTGTCACGAGCAACTCGGCAAATCGCGAAGCTCCAGCCCGCGCAGTTTCAATCGCTGCACGGTCTGCTTCGTGGACCAGTCGAAACCCGCATTGCTCGACGAATTGTGAAAATTTTTTTGCGATCGCGTGCACTGCTGGTGGAGCTACATCTTCAAAGCTCCAGCCCGCCGCGCTCAACCGATCTATCGCCCGCAGCAAATCGTCTGGTGCGCGCGCGATCGACTTCGCGATTGCTGCCAGGTCGGCATCCTGTGAACCGATGCATTCTTCGGCGGCGATCGAGAGAAGCAAACGGAGGTGTTCCCGCAGCGGGATGGAAGCGCCGTTTTGCACGACCACCTCTCGCAATTGCGCCGGGGTGAGGAATTTCACGCCGAGCAGCGAAATCCCAAGCTCAAGCAATTTCGACCGCAGGAATGCCGCATCGGTAGCAAATGGAGTGAGTACTGCAACCGGCTCGCGCTGCGTGAATGCGGCAGCGCCAGCAGATTCGAACCAGGGCAGGAGCACCTGCTGCCACGCAGAACTGAATGAGCTGCCGATGTAGAGCGAAATCTGCATATGTCACATATATCGCGAGGCAGCCAGCGTTCTCTTGTCGCCAATGCGGCGTGTGAACCCCTGGCGATCGAGCTTTTCCAAAAGCGGCACCATGATGCGCCGCGAACTCCCCACTTCCTGCCGCAATTCGCTCACTGTGGCCGGACCGCTTTTGGAAATGAAATCGGCGATTCTCGCTTTCATGCCCTCGAAATTCTTACGCAACAACATGACATCGGGAGAAATCTCGATCGCATCTCTACTCTCGATCAGAAAGCGCACCACCTGCCGCGCATGCGAATCTGATTCGATTTCTCTGCGAGACGGCGGGTCGAACGGTTTTTCCGAGAGCGCTTCGCGAATTTTTCTCTCCAGCGGTTGCAGTTCCGCTGGCAACGCAGGCCGATGCGACGTGCACGCGATGGCTGATCCTTTGCGTACAAAGGCACCTGCGCAAAGATCTGAAGTCAACGCTTCAAATACATCTGGCTCTTGAATGCGCAGGGTCGAGCGCAGCTCATGCACATCAAGACCGGCGCGTTCGGGATTCCGTCTGTGCGCCTCCTCAATCAAGGCGACCGCCTGATTGCGCAGTTTCCGCCAAAATTCGCGATCTGCCGCGATTTCGTCGCACAGCGCAATTTCGTCGTCACGTTGCAGCCGCATTAAGGCTTCGGAGATTTCGCCGCCGCTAAAGTGCGACTTGGTCAAGAGCGTTTTTCTCGGTACGAACCCGCGCAGCGCAATTTCAGAACGAACGCAAACATCGACATCGTCCGGAGCCATCGCGCGCATTGCCAACAAATTTAGCTGTGCCGCGCCGCCGCGAAAATTTGCGCCATCCGGATCAAGCACCATCCCGCCGGCGATGGTGTACTGTTCCGACGCGTCGCGAATGACAAAGCGGTCTCCGACGAATGCGAACATGGGGGACGCAAGCTTCAAATGCGCGATCGTCTTTTGGCCGGGTTCCAGCGCGTTCCTTTCAAGCAAAGTGACCCGTGCGGCCATGCGCGACGTGCCGTGATGCAGGTAAACCGAGCTTCCGGTTTTCAGCGGGCGCGCAGCCGGTTCTTTGGCCCGAAGCCTCGGCGATTTCACAACGTGCGCAGTTAAAGTCAAACTTGCCCCGCCCAGATCGCTATCGGTGATCACCTCACCGCGCTTGATCTGGTCGATGGCGACATCGGGGAGATTGAGCGCGGTGCGCATCCCCGGCTGCGCGAAGTCTATTTCTACTCCGTGACTTTGGATCGAACGAATCCGCGCCTGGAGATTTTGGGGTCGAACGATGATGCTCTGGCCGCGATCAAAGCATCCGCCAGTTAAAGTTCCAGTGACGACTGAGCCGATGCCACGCAATGTGAACGCGCGATCGATAAATAAGCGCGGCTTACCGAAATCGCGTTGTGGCTGCATGTTTGCGAGCTCTGAAGCCAGCGCCATCTTCAAGTTTTCAATTCCTTCACCCGTGCGTACGGAAGTTGAAACGATGGGCGAACGCGCAAAAACCGTCTCGCGGAGTTGACTTCGAATTTCCTCGGTGACGCTATCGACGCTTCCCAAATCGGTTTTCGTAAGCGCGATTACAGCTCGCTGCACTCCAAGATAAATCAGGATTTGCAGATGCTCTTCCGTCTGCGGCATCCAGCCGTCATCGGCGGCCACGACCAGGAGCGCAAGATCAATCGAGCCAACACCCGCGATCATGTTGCGCACGAAATCTTCGTGGCCGGGAACATCGACAATGCCGGCATGAATTTTGTCGCCGTTCGCCGCGGTCAGATTTAGTTCAGCGAACCCAAGATCGATTGTGATTTGCCTCGCTTTTTCCTCTGGCAGGCGATCCGGATCTGTCCCGGTGAGCGCTTTCACCAGCGCGCTCTTGCCGTGATCGACATGGCCCGCCGTGGCGATGATGAAGTGTTTCGTTGTCATCTGTGGTCAGCGTAATTCAAGCATCCTGCCTGACTCGTCGAACACGGCTTCGAGCCTGAACCATTGCAAGCAGGATCGCTGCTTGGACAGGACAGGCAGGGATGCCTGTGTTACGCTTTGTCGGCACATGCAGCGCGGACTGCTTCAATCACTAGATTATCCTGGTGCGGGAAAATGGTGCGCAGGTCGAGTTTGAAGCGTCCATCCGCGATGTAACCAATCACCGGCGGATTCGATGCGCGAAGGGTTGCGGCGAAATCGGCAAGCGATGAATTCTTCGGAACGATGTCAATCGTAACCGACAACAGATTCGATCGTGGCAAACTGCCGCCGCCGGCTTTGGCCGCGCCGCGCCCAATAGCGATTTGCAACGCAGAGCAATTCTTCGTCAGCTGCTTGGAGATTGCCGCGCCGCGGGCGCGCAGTTTTTCTTCGGAGGCGCACAACAGATCCAACACCGGTATTTTCGTGACTGCCCGACTGAGATGAAGTTCGACTGTCGCTTGCAGGGCGGCGAGACAAAGTTTGTCGCAGCGCAAAGCGCGAAACAGCGCTTCGCGTTTCAGCGCTGCGATGAATCGCTTTTTCCCGGCGATGATTCCTGCTTGCGGACCGCCAAATAATTTGTCCCCGCTGAAACAAACAAGATCGGCGCCGTTCTTCAGCGCTTCGGCAGGCGTCGGTTCGTGATTGGCAATTCCGAACTCTTCAGTTGCGACGATCGCGCCGCTTCCCAAATCCTCGACAAACGGAATGCGGTTCTTGCGCGCAAGCGCGCTGATCTCTTCCGAGCACGGCGATTCGACAAAACCGCTCATGAAAAAATTGCTTCGGTGAACTTTCAGGATCATCGCGGTCGCGAGACCGATGGCGGACCCATAATCATCGAGCGTTGTTTTGTTGGTCGCGCCGACCTCGCGCAACCTCGCGCCGGTGGCTTCGATGATTTCGCCGATCCGAAATCCGCCGCCGATCTGCACGAGCTCACCGCGCGAGATGATGACTTCAGGCGCGCCCTCGCCACGGCGAGCGAGCTGTGGTCGCGCCCTACCATTTTTTGTGAAATGGCGGACGATTAGAACGAGCCCGGCTGCGCAATTGTTCACCACTGTCGCCGCTTCTGCGTCGCAAAGCAGCGCCAGCGCGTTTTCGATATAAGCGCCGCGTCGGCCGCGCGCACCTGTTGCGAGATCGTACTCGAGATTCGAGTAACCAGATCCGATTTCGTTTAGAGCGCGGGCAGCTTCGCTCGCAAGCGGCGCGCGTCCGAAATTTGTGTGAATGACAATGCCTGTCCCGTTGATGACCGGCCCAAGCCTGCTGGCGCGAAATTCATCCACCGAGCGGCGGAGATCAGCCACGATTGATTCGAATTCAGGGATATCGATTGCTGCGCGAATCTGTGAAAGTTTGCGACGAATAAGATCGACAACAACAGGTCGCGGTAGATCGCACTGGCCCAGCGCATCGAGGATTCTGCCGACGGCGGGGATTTGCCGGCGCGCGGATGATTTTACCTGCTGGTCATGCATATCAATGGGCCGCGGCGGCGGCGCGGTACGATTTTTCCGATGAGCGCGGCGGAAGGCATGCCCGCTTTTCGCAGGATCATCAGCACGTTTTCAAGATTCGCCTCGGGGACGCACAGCAACAGGCCGCCGCTGGTCTGCGCGTCGGTTAATAGAATTCTGCGCGTCTCATCGATGCCCGCCCAATCGACAAGCACCGTCGTGGCGTGAAGATTTTCGCGGCTCCCATTCGGAACGCAGCCCAGCTCGATGAGGTCGCCAATCTCTTCACTGATCATCGGTACGGCAGCGGGATCCACATCGGCGGATACGCGACTAGCGCGGCACAACGAGACCAGGTGCCCGATCAATCCGTAGCCGGTGACATCGGTAGCCGCGCGGACCAGACGACGCTCAGCCAGTTCGGCCCCCACCGTGTTGATCTTCGACATGAGAGCGACCACTTTCTTGCGAAGCGTGCGCGATGCGATTCCGCGCTTAATCGCAGTAGTGGCAATGCCGGTGCCGAGTGGCTTTGTTAGCACCAGCAAATCGCCGGGGCGCGCATTTGCATTGGTGGTGACGCGCCGGACATCGACCACTCCTGTGACAGCGAGCCCGTAAATCGGTTCTGGATTGCAAATGGAATGACCGCCGATGATCACGCATCCCACTTCGGCCGCCTTGGCAAGGCCACCGCGCAAAATCGCGGCGACCACTCGTGGCCTAACGAGATCAGTTGGAAATCCGACAATGTTGAGCGCGGTCAACGGGCGTCCGCCCATGGCGAAAATATCCGAGAGCGAATTGGCCGCGGCGATTTGCCCGTAGGAAAAGGGGTCGTCCACGATGGGTGTAAAGAAATCAACGGTTTGCACGAGAGCACGATGCCGATCGAGACGATACACGCCGGCGTCGTCGAAAGTTTTCGAGCTCACCAGCACGTTGCGGTCGAGTGAAATGGGTAGCTGCGGCAAAACTTGTCGCAGAGCTTGTTGGCTCAATTTGGACGCTCACCCGGCGCAAGATGAGAGCGAAGTGAGTTTACGAATCTGTTCGCGAGACATCGAGGTTCACCTCCTTTCGTTACACGGCGGCTGTAGCCGTCGCCCTGTGGGCGACGCGCGCGTTTCGCACAGCGAAACGGCTACAGTGGCTGCAGGAAAAAAACGGAGAGGATAGGAATCGAACCTACCTCGCCACTTGCGCGGCGACGACGGTTTTGAAGACCGCGAGGGCCACCAGGCACCCTTCACTCTCCCGGAAGAAGAAAACGCCCAACTCCGATAAATCGCGAGCGGGCGCTCAACGTCCAACATCCAACGCCGAATTTTTTCGCGCACGAAGCGCGCTTTGGAGTACGGCGGTCCGCCACAGGACGGATTCGCCGTGGAGAACTTCACGTCGCTTTTGAATTCCCAACGCCGAACGAAAAAAAAGCGGACGCGCGTTCGCTTACTTAATTTTCTTGATCGCCTTGACGATGTCGTCAAAATCCGGCCAGTCGCCGGTATCCAGCTTGGAATGGAGCAGTTTGCCATTGGCGCGGATTTCGAATGCGCCGCCGCTCGAGGGAATCAACGTGAGCGATTTGATTCGCTCGCCGAGCTCGAGGATTTTAGCCGCCAAACTGACGGCCTTCGGCGTGTAGTTTCAAACGACGCAGTATTCGATCGATACCTCGGTTTTCACCGACAATGCTCCTTTCCACTGCCAAACTATCGGCGTGATGAAATGAGGTCAAGAAATGTAGCGGCAGTCTGTGACCGCCGACGATCCAGAATTCGCCAAAACTTATATCGGCGGTCACAGACCGCCGCTACAGCCTGAAGCGACGCTGCCCATCTGCAGCCTGAGGGTGTGAACCCCAAAGATCAGAAGACGAAATTGAGGCCACTACGGAACATTCCGAAATTATTCTTCGGCCCATCGATCACGCCGAAGCTCAAGTCGTTGGTCAAACCAATGTGCCTCGCGATTCGGAATTCGAGACCGGCGCCAAATTGGCCGAGCAGTTTGGTTTCGCTACCGAAATGAGTCGTCTGGGCATGGACAGCGAACGCGTCGGGGGGCCCCTGTGTATGAAGAACATCCTTTTCTCCGCCGCCGAAAATCGCGCCGATCCCGGCCCAGGCGTAAGGCGCGACGCGCATGCATGGAATTGGATAGCGCAGGGTAAGTGTTCCCAGAACCGCGCCGATGGTGTGGTCGTGATTGATTCTTTTACGGTTAAAGATCGGCACCGTCGGGTCCTCGAAAATATCGAAACCGTTTTTGCTGGCGTCGAGGGCGAATCCTTCAACGCCCACACCAAAATAGCGGTAGAAAAAATATTTGATGTCGCCGCCGCTGCCCCATGCATGATCGCCGCCAATGTAATGATCGTAAGTGCCGAGCACCGGGTGGCCTTCACTCGTGCTTTGGACGACATCGATCAGCCAAAGATTAGGATTGTACTCGGTATTGGTGAACGCATAGGTGCCCCAGAGATTCACGTTCCACTCGAAATCCCGGAACCATTCAGGACAGGGCGCAGTCGCGACCTGCTTCATTTCTTTTCCAGAATAGATGTCGGCCAGACCGGCGCCTGAATAGTAACGGAACCGTGTGGACACGGGCGCTTCGGCCTCGGCGCGTTCGCTACCGAATAGCCAGGAAAAAGCAACGAACACGTCAGCAATTGGCGAGTCGTGCGTACAGCCGAACAAAGGCGAGATGTCGAGACGAGTGTGCGCTGTCGGTTTCCAGGCAACGGTTGGACCAATGACGAAGCTGTTCACGAGATCGCCACGCGTGTCCTTCGTGGTGACATTCCGATATTCCATTTCTATGCCGACCTTCAGGCGTTCGTTAGGCAAAAGAACCGGCGTCAACGCTGCCTGAGAGAAACCCCACTCGCGTCCGCGGTCGCCGGTATTCTCTTTTTCAAAGAACCAGTTCATCGCCCATTCGACACGGTCGAAAAAATCCTGGGCAAGGAGCAAACGAATTTCGTACGCGTCTGGAACTTTTGGCGGGCCGCTCTCTTCCCCCTCTTCTGCTCCGCCAGGAGGCGGCGGAACTTCTTCGTGTCGGATCGTGCCGACGCCGAATTTGTATTCAGCAAAGAGCGTTGGATTGAGGGGAATCTTGTTCCAATCAGCCAGGGCCCATCGCGCTTCCAGACTCACTGTCTGCGCGTCGCCACCGCCATCGAATCGTTCGAATTGCGCTTCCGCCGCTATGTTGAAACGATACGGCAGACCCATTTCGACTTCTTGAGTGAAAAGATGGTCCGGCGGCCCATGACGAAAGCCCTGACCCTCATAAAGTTCGCCGAAGAAAAACGACCATGGCGGCAATACGTATGCATTTACTGCGTTGGAGAAACGGCTGCGCGAAAGTCCTGGAGGCGCGCCGTACGCGCTGGGCACTTCCTCGGCCGTGACGACAATTTCCTCCTCGGCAGCCGCCTGCGCGGACGCGGAATGATTGGGCGCGTTAAAGATTGAAAATGCGCACACGATGATCAGGGCTAGTTGCGAAAGAGTTGGTCGGAGAAAATGAGTCCTAAGCATAGCGATTCAGGTTAAGGTTTGCCTGGTGATTTGGATTGGCGCAGGGATCATTACGAAATTGTAATGATTGGCAAGAAGAAATTTTCGCTAACAGGCCAACGCCCAAATGGCAGGGACTGCGCGGGCTTCCGCCACTACCGCCCGTTGGGGAAAACAAGCGTGACTGTTGTACCGCGGCCAAGCTCGCTCTGAATCCTGGCCGAGCCGCTGTGGAGATCGACAATCGATTTTACCAGAGCCAAGCCGAGGCCTGCTCCATCAGAACCGCGCGACGATTCGACGCGGTAAAACCGATCAAACACGCGCGGCAAATGTTCCGGAGCTATTCCGCGGCCAGTATCGCTGACTGCGACTTCGAAATCAGTGTTGTGTTGGGAAAGCGCAATTTGAATTGAACCGTTTTCCGGTGTGAAGCGCAGCGCGTTCTCGAGCAAATTTCCAACGGCGCGCTCGAACAAGTCGGGGTCGGCATAAATTCGTCCTTCGCCGCTGCAACTGATGGTGACGTGATGATCATCCGCGATCGCTTGATAAAACGCCGCAATTTTCTCTACTGCCGCGCGCGCATCGAATCGCGTGCGCGCAATCGGTTCGCGCGCTGCGTCCACGCGCGCGACAAAAAGCAAATTATCCACGATTCTGGAGAGCCGTTCGCATTCAGTGATGGTGGACTCAATGGTCTCGCGATAATCGGCAGCGATGCGATCTCGTGTGAGAGCGACCTGCGCTTCGCCCAGCATATTGGCAATGGGCGTTCGCAGTTCGTGAGCGAGATCAGCGGAGAATTGAGAGAGCCGCGTAAACGAATCGTCAAGCCGGTTGAGCATTTCGTCGAACGCCATGGCAAGCGGTCGAAGCTCGCGTGGCCAGCCGGTGGGAGCGAGGCGTTCCTTCAAGTGAGTGGGCCCAATCCGTCCAACTGCTTGTGTCATTTCTCGCACGGTTCGCAACCCATGTTTGGTGACCATGATTGCAATCAAAGCCGAGGCGAGACCGCCGCCGGCGAGAACCATTAGAAGCAATACAGCGAAGTTTCTTTGGACTTGCTCGTCACTCGACCGATCCTGTGCCACCTGAAGCGTGTAAGCCTGGCCGCCGAATTCTTCGTTTAACGTGGCGAGGGAAAACAGCTTCGCCCCACTGCGATAATCCTTCCGACTGCGAACCGCCAGCACGGGTTCTCGTGCTGCTGGAAAAATCGCTCCTGGCAGCAATCGATCCATTCCCGGTGTTTCTGCGATAGTCTGGCCTTTCGCATCCAGAATTCTAGTCCAGTATGCGGGGTGCTCGCCGGCGCGATAGCCCGTCAGCTCTTCGGCGAACACGCTGGGTCCGTTCTCGCGGAAGTCTGCGCTTAAACCGGAGAGCTTGTCAGCCAGAACTGTGTTGTCCTCTGTGAACGCGTGGCGAACGACGATCGCATAAAACACGCCAAGCCCACAGGCGAGCACCAGCGTCGCCGCCAGTGTGAACATCAAGATGAGCTGCGACGCGATAGAATGCGGTTTAGTGTGCCTTGAGAACATATCCGACCCCGCGAATGGTATGGATTAGTTTGCTCTTAAACGGATCGTCCACCTTCGCGCGCAACCGGCGCACGACTACGTCCACGACGTTTGTATCAGTCGCGAATCCGACATCCCATACGTGCTCTGCAATCTCACCGCGCGATACCACTTCCCCGGCTGAACGAACCAGATGAGCGAGCAGCAGAAATTCCTTCGGGGTAAGTTTGAGCGCAGTGCCCGAGCGAGTCGCCTTGTGCCGTCGCACGTCGAGTTCCAAGTCATCGATGCGCAAATGTTCTGCTTGTCGCTTTGGAGCGCGTCGCAATACCGAACGCACTCGGGCAAGCAATTCCGAAAACGCGAACGGTTTCACCAGATAATCGTCCGCGCCCAACTCGAGTCCTTTCACACGGTCGCGCACACTGTCGCGCGCGGTGAGGAAAAGCATGGGGGTGCGAACACCATCGCGCCGGAGTTCAGCAACCACTTCCCAGCCATCCTTCTTTGGCAGCATGATATCGACGATGAGAAGATCGAACCTGCTTGCGCGCGCCTGCTCCAGACCGGTTTCGCCGTCGCGCGCAACATCGACAGTGAACCTCGCTTCCCGCAGTCCCTTGGCCAAAAAGGCCGCTGTTTTTTTTTCGTCCTCGATAACCAAAATGCGCATAGGGCTCATATGTCCTATACGACCTTGGGACCTACGCGTCGCGCGCC
>Ga0209056_10002656_pt1 | contig 19115 bp, 18 predicted proteins | sample GraSoiAngelo_114_FD_185876 | JGI IMG/M metagenome (GOLD analysis project Ga0209056, IMG submission 185876) | Grasslands soil microbial communities from the Angelo Coastal Reserve, California, USA - 14_0903_13_40cm (SPAdes) (version 2) | ecosystem: Environmental > Terrestrial > Soil > Grasslands...
GTGCAAAGGTCGGGGCAAGCGAGGGCAAGGCGCGTCGCGTTCGAAAGATCGAGTGTGCGGCCGGCGATATAGGGACCGCGGTCGATGACCGGCACTGTCACTAAGCGCCCAGCGTGGCTCAGGGTCACCAGCGTCCCGCAGGGAAGCGTCCGATGCGCGACGCCGACGATCTCTGGCGAGTAGGTGTGCCCGCACGCGGTGCGATTCCCATAGAAGCCCGGCCCGTACCACGACGCGAGGACGACGCCGCTCGTCGGCGGGTCGGGAAGGGCCGGTAGCACAGCTTGGGCCGGCGGCATCGTCGCGGTCAGCGCGGGTGTTGGTTCGGCGGTGGGTTCGGGCACGGGCTCCGCCGTCGGGTCCGCGCGGCCCGCGACCACTTCCGGTCGCGCAAGGTCCTGCACGCGGGGCCCGCCTCGGGCCAGCCCCTGCACGGACACCGACTCGAACTCCGCCGCGACCCTGACCGGTCCGAGGTCGCGCGGATGCGATGGTCCGATGAAGGGAACAGCCAGAGCGAACGCGAACGTGAGGACGCCCGTCCCCGCCAACGCGCTCCGCACCACGGGTCGCCGGACTTTGCACGCCGAGTTCCACGATGTGTCGCTTTCGTGAACACGGCGGAACCCGGCTAACAGAGCGTGCGTAAAGTCGTCACTCGCCCGACCGAGGTTTCTCGCGATACGAGATCGTTACGTGAAGGAAGCGAGCGCTAGGCCGGCACCGCGATGACGACGAACCGCGGGTCGTCGCGGTTCGGGCCCGTCGAAGTCTGAAGGGTCAGACGTTCGCTGGAAGTCGGCAGGATCCAGCTCGTGTCCTCGGGCGGCACGCGCGGATGGACCTCCGCGACCACGTATTTGAGCGCGACACCATCGGGAGTGCTGATGACGACCTGGTCGCCGGCTCGCGCGTTCCAGAGCGTCAGGAACATCCCGCGGCGGGCGTGCGCATAGATGTAGGTGTTGCTTCCCATCCCCGGAATCGCAGTGCCCGGCAAATGAAACGCGAAGCTCTCCGGAGTCTGCTGGACGACCACGTCCCGCTCCACGTCACCTTCGGCGATTGGAAGGTCGATCGCGAGCCGCGGGATCTGGATGCGATAGCCGTCGCCGATCGGCCGGACCGTCGGCACTGGTGATGCGCTCGAGTCCGCAGCGTTGCTTGCGGTCGCGCCGGCCGTTGGCATGACGAGCGGAGCGACGGCTTCCGCGCGTGGCCGCTCTTCCATCGCGAGGAGCGCGACACCTAGCGCGAGAACAAGCACGCCCGCGAATGCGACAAACCAACGGCGCATACAGCTATTCTCCGAGTGCAGGACGAATGCCGACCGAACGAGCGAGCTTCGCGGACCGACGCGCCCGCGCCGCCGCGGAGCTTCGCGAGCGCGGCCTCGCGGCGCTGCTCGCCTCTCCCGGCGCCGACCTCTTCTATCTCAGTGGGTACCAGCTATTCACCAGCGAACGGCTCACGTGCCTCGTCCTCGGCTACGACGGAACGGCGACCATGGTCTGTCCCGAGCTCGAGGCACCGCGGGCCGCGGTCGCGGCCCCCGATCTCGAGCGCGCGACCTGGGGTGAGACCGATGATCCCTACGCCCTCGTCGCACGACTCGTGAGCGCCGGAGGCGGGATCGCGGTCGCTGACCAGATGTGGGCTGCGTTCGTGCTCCGGCTCGAATCGACGCTGCCCAAACGCGCGTTCAGCGTCGCGTCGGAGATCACGCGCGAGATGCGGATGCGCAAGGACGCGATCGAACGGGATGCGCTGCGCCTCGTCGCGGAGTCCGCCGATCGCGCGTACGCGCGAATGCTCGGCCGTCCGTTCGCCGGGCGCACGGAGCGCGAGGTCGGTGCGGAGCTCGCGAGCCTGCTGCGTGACGAGGGACACGAGGAAGTCGGATTCACGATCGTCGCGTCCGGTCCGAACGGCGCCTCGCCGCATCATGAGACCGGCGATCGCCGCATCGTGGAGGGTGACACGGTCGTCCTCGACTTCGGCGGCGCTCGCCGCGGCTATCGATCGGACATCACGCGGACGGTGCACGTCGGGAAGACCATCGAGAGCGAGCGGCAGCGTGTGCATGACGTCGTCCGCCGGGCGCAGGAAGCCGGCTACGCCGCTGCGCACAAGGGCGCACCGGCCGAGTCGATCGACGCCGCGGCGCGACAGGTCATCGATGAAGCCGGATACGGTGCGTACTTCATCCACCGGGTCGGTCATGGGATCGGTCTCGACGGCCACGAGCATCCGTACCTGGTCCGCGGGAATCGCGAGCCGCTCGAACCCGGAATGGCGTTCTCGATCGAGCCCGGCGTCTACCTGCCCGGTCGCTTCGGCGTGCGTATCGAGGACATCGCGGTGATCGACGACGACGGCTCGGTGCGGCCGCTCAATCGTGCGGACCACGCGCTCGCCACCGTGGCGTAGAGCGTGCGTTTCGCGCTCGCGGTCATCGGCGCGGGCGTAGTCCAGATCATTCCGTATCTGGTTCCGAGCTTCACGACGATCGGCGCGATCGCCTTTGTAATGTTCGCGGCGCTCGGCGCGGGTTTCTTCGCCGGCCGTCGCGGCTGGCTCGCAGGCGCACTCTCGGTGCTGCTCGGCGGTGCGCTGTTCGGAGCCGTGACGCTCATTGGGCCGAGCGCAGCGGGTGAGAGTCCATTGGACATGCTGCAGAGCGAGACCGCGCTCGTACTCGCGGTGGTGCCGTATGCGATCGGCGGGACCCTCGCCGGCGCGGCCGGCGAATGGCTTCGCTCCCGGGGGCTCGGCCGCCGATGAGCTGGGCGCGCGTCTTTGGCGCCATCTGTGCGAGCGCGATCGGGCTCGGCTTCTGGTGGGCCCTCACCGAGCCGCTCCCCGTCCCGCCGGCGATCTTGCTCGGGGTCGCCGGGGCGATCCTCTTCTGCGCTGGCCTCATCGCGGGGCGCGGCGGCGCGCTCGCCGCGCCGGTGGCGTTGCTCTTCTCGCTGTTTTTCGGAAGCATCCTCGCTACGCAGCTGCATCAAGCCTTCCGGCCGCAGTCACTCCCGATCGAAGAGTTCAACGCCCTCATCTCGCTGCGCTTCCCCGAGCTACTCGGCCCCCTCGCGATCGCCATCGCGATCGGCGCGGTGGCGGGCTGGGTGGGCGAGCGCCTCTTGCCAACGCGGCGCTGAAGGTCTAGCGAACGAGCGGTAGCGCGGCCTCACGTGCCCATTCGTAGATCGAGTTCGGCAAGATCCCGAGGACGACCACGGCGAGCGAAGCGAGCCCGAGGCTAATAGAGAGGCCGCGTCCCGGAATGAGGCGCGGCACCTTGCCCTCGGGCTCGTACATGTACATGTGCACGACGACCCGTAAGTAATAGAACGCCGCGAGCACCGCGTTGAGCGCGATCACCACGGCAAGCCAGGCCATGCCCGCATCGAGCACCGGCTGGATCACTACGAATTTGGCGACGAAGCCGATGGTCGGTGGGATCCCGGTCAGCGAGACGAGGAACACCGCGAAGGCGAGTGCCCCCAGGGGCTGTCTACGCGCGAAGCCGTTGAGCTCGTCGAGCGTCGCGCCTCGCGTGCCCTCCAGATCCATGTACAGGAGACATGCGAAGGCACCCAGGTTCATAAGGCCATAGGCGAAGACGTAGAAGAGCACCGCGGCTCCCGCGCTCGGACCGGCCTTCGCGGCCGCGACCGCCGCGAGGATGTAGCCGGTGTGCGCGATGCTCGAGTACGCGAGCATTCGCTTTGTGTTCGTTTGCGCGAGGGCCACGATGTTCCCGCCGGTCATCGTCAGGGCGGCGAGCACCGCGAGCATCGCGCTCCAGTCCACGCTGAGCGGTCCGAGCGCGCCGACCATGACGCGCAGGATCGCGGCGAACGCCGCGGCCTTGGGGCCGACCGACATGAATGCTGTGGCCGGAGTTGGCGCCCCGTCGTACGCGTCAGGGGTCCACTGGTGGAACGGGACGATCGCGGCCTTGAACCCGAGACCGACGGTGATGAGCGCCAGGGCGACGATCGTCGTGCCGTTCGCGATGCCCTGCGAGGTGAGAACGCCGGCGATCGTCACGAAGTCGGTCGCGTGGGCGACGCCGTAGAGCCACGCGAAGCCATAGAGGAGCAGGGCAGAGCTGAACGCCCCCAGAAGGAAATACTTGAGGGCGGCCTCGTTGGCGAAACGGTCGGACCGCTGGATGCCGGCGAGGACATAGATCGGGATGGTCATCGTCTCGAGGCCGATGAAGAGCGTGATGAGATCCGCCGACAACGCGATGGTCATCGCCCCGACTGTCGAGAAACAGATGATCGCGTAGTACTCCCCGGCCGGGACCATCCGTCGGGCGAGGTACGCGGGGGACACCGCGGCGGCGAAGATCGCGAGAATGATGAAGACCGCTCGGAAGAACGTGGCGAAGGCATCGATGGTCACGAAGCCGCGGAAGTACTGGCCGGCCGGCACGACGTTGAAGACCGAAGCCAGCGCGACGACGAGACCGGCGATGGTGATGATCGGCAGCGCGGTAGGCGCGCGCCGACGATCGAGCACCGCGTCGACGACGAGCACGATCATCGCGACCGCGGTGACGATGATCTCCGGATAGACGGCGGTGACGTCGCTCATCGCTCCTCGCTCATCTAAATGCGAGCACCGTGAACGAGGGGTCGGTGGCAAGGCGGATCACCCGGTCGAGCGATGGCTCGATGTACGCGATGAAGGGCTGCGGAAGGACGCCGAGCAGCACCGTCAGCACAAGGAGCGGGAGGGCGCATGCGATCTCGAGGCGCGACATGTCAGGCAGTGCGCGATACGCCTCGCGCGCCGGCCCGTACATCACGCGCTGGAACATCCAGAGCAGGTAGACCGCTGCGAGGATCACGCCGATCGCGGCGGCTGGGCCCCAGAAGAGCCCGCCGAGCGGGACCCCCGAGAACTTGAACGATCCGAGGAGCACCAGGAACTCGCCGACGAAGCCGTTGAGGCCAGGCAGCCCCAGCGACGCGAGGACGAAGACGCCGAAGAAGGTCGTGAAGAGCGGCCATATGTTCGCGATGCCACCGAGGTCCGCGATCATCCGCCGATGCGTCTTTTCGTACTGGATGCCAACCAGGAGGAATAACGCGCCGGTCACGAAGCCGTGGTTGAGCATCTGCAGGACGGCGCCCACACCACCCTGTAGGTTCAGGACGAAGATGCCGAGCGTGACAAAGCCCATATGCGCGACGGATGAGTACGCCACGAGCTTCTTCAGGTCCTTCTGCACCGCCGAGACGATCGCGCCGTACAGGATGGCGACGACCGACAGCAGGATGAGCAGCGGCAGCCAGGCTTGGACCCCGAACGGGAAGAGCGGCAGCCCGAACCGCAGGAAGCCGTAGCCGCCGGCCTTCAGCAGGACGCCGGCGAGCACGATCGAGCCCGCCGTCGGCGCCTCGACGTGGGCGTCCGGGAGCCAGGTATGGAACGGGACCATCGGTAGCTTGATCGCGAAGGCGAGCGCGAAGGCCAGGAACACCCAGAACTGGAAGTCGGCGGAGAACCGGCCGCGGAGCTCCAGGAGATCCGGAAGGGAAAGCGTGCGCGAGCCGGATATATCGGCGGACGCGATGTAGACCGCGACGATCCCCACGAGCATCAGCAGCGAACCGGCAAGAGTGAAGAGGACGAACTTGAGCGTCGCGTATATCCGCCGCGGACCGCCCCAGATCCCGATGATCAAGTACATCGGCACGAGCATCAGCTCGAAGAACACGTAGAAGAGGAAGAGATCGAGCGCGACGAAAACGCCCACCATCCCCACCTCGAGGAGCAGGAAGGCGGTCATGTACTCGGTGATCCGCGTCTTGATCGCGCCGCCGCTCGAATAGAGCACCGAGATGAACGTGAGCAGCGTGGTCATCGGAACGAGCAGCACCGAGATGCCGTCGACGCCGACGAGGTAGCTGATCCCGAGGCTCGGCAACCAGTCGACGCGCTCGACGAGCTGGAAGCCGGGTTCACCGACCTTGAACTGCGTCAGCATCCACAGCGAGACAGCCAGCTCCACCGCCGTCGTGGTGATCGCGACCTGCTTCGCCGCGCCGGCGTCGCGACGGAAGATGAAGAGCGGAATGAGACCCGCGATCGGGATCACGACGAGGAGCGAGAGCAGGTGGGTCATCGGCCGAAGATCCCGGCGGCGTAGCCACCATACGCGACGAGCATGAGCAACAGGCCGGCCATGATCGTGAGCGCGTAGTTGCCGACGATGCCGGTCTGAAGACGCCGCAGGCCCTGCCCGCCCATCGCGAGCGCCCAGCCAAGACGATTCGCGAGCCCGTCGATGATGTGGATGTCGAACGCCCAGGAGGCGCCGGCGATGGCGCGCGCGGCCTCCACGATTCGATGGTCGTAGAGCTCATCGATGTAGTACTTGTTCACGAGCAGCCGGTAGAGCGGGCCCGCGGCGCGCGCGACGGCCGCTGGATCCGGGCGATGCCGGACGTACATCAGCACGCCGATCGCGATGCCGACGACGCCGGCGGCGACGGACACCGCCGCGAGGAGAAGGATCGTCGCGAGCTCGGGCGCGTGTTCGACGACGCCGGCGGCTTCGACCACGGGACCCAGGAAGCGGTGAATGAATCCCTGCTCCGGCGGGAAGCCGATCGCGATACCTAGTGCGACCGTTCCGACCCCGAGCAGGATCAGCGGCAGCGTCATAACCGTCGGCGACTCGTGCGCGTGATCGAAGAGGTGCTGGTCCCGCGGCTCGCCGTAGAAGGTCATCCAGAGGGCCCGCGTGACATAGAACGCGGTGAGCAGCGCGGTGATGATGCCGATCGCGTAGAGGACGGCATGACCGTTCACGAACGCCGCCGTGACGACCTCATCCTTCGACCAGAACCCCGCGAGCGGCGGCAGAGCGGCAAGCGCACCGCCGGCGACGAGCATGGTCCAGAACGTCACCGGCATCCTGCGGCGCAGGCCGCCCATCTTGCGCATGTCCTGTTCGCCGCCCAGGCCATGGATCACGGACCCCGATCCCAGGAAGAGGAGCGCCTTGAAGAACGCGTGGGTCGCCAGGTGGAAGATCGCGGCCACCGGCGCGCCGACTCCGAGGGCGAGGAACATGTAGCCGAGCTGGCTGACCGTCGAATAGGCCATGACACGCTTGATGTCGAACTGCACGAGCGCGATGGTCGCGGCGAAGATCGCGGTGATCGCGCCGACGACCCCGACGACCTCGAGTGAGGAGCCTGCCGCCACGAACAGCGGCATCGAGCGCGCCACGAGGTACACGCCCGAGGTGACCATCGTCGCCGCGTGGATCAGCGCGGACACCGGCGTCGGCCCTTCCATGGCGTCGGGAAGCCACGAGTAGAGCGGCAGCTGCGCCGACTTGCCGGTCGCGCCGAAAAAGAGTGCGAGGCAGATGATCGTCATGACGTTCTGCGCGGGCGCGCTCTGGTCGAGACGGTGAAAAACGTCCAGGAAATTCATGGAGTTGAAGACGAGGAAGATGGTGATGATCCCGATCGTGTATCCCCAGTCACCGATCCGGTTCATCACGAACGCCTTCTTCGCGGCGAGGTATGGCTCGGGCCGTTCGAACCAGAACCCGATGAGCAGATAGCTGCAGAGGCCGACCCCCTCCCACCCCACGAACATGAGGAGGTAGTTGTCGGCCATGACCAGGATGAGCATCGCGAAGACGAACAGCGAGAGCCACGCGAAGAAGCGGTAGAAGCCTTCGTCGTCGGCCATGTAGCCGTTCGAGTACACGAAGATGAGGAACGAGACGACCGTGACTACGAGCAGCATGACCGCGGAAAGCGGATCGATCAGTGCCGCAACGTTCACCGAGAAGTCGCCGACGCCGATCCAGCGATAAAGCGGGACGACCGTCTGCTCCTTCCCGCCGAGTACCTCCAGGAAGACCCCGATAGAGAGGAGCGCCGAGAGGCCCACGGCGGCCGAGGCGATCACCCCGGTCCAGTGGCCGAGCCACCGTCGGCCAAAAAGGCCGGCGATCAGGAACGCGGCCAGCGGGAACGCCGGGATGAGCCAGACGAGCGCGATCATCCCTGCGGTCTCATCCCTTCATTTGATGGATCTCGTCGACGTCGATGACCGGTCGGTTCCGGTACGCCGAGAGCACGATCGCCAGACCGACCGCGACCTCGGCGGCGGCGATCACGAAGACGAAGATCACGAACACGCTGCCGCGCTGGTCGACAGCGCCGAAGCGTCGCGAGAACGCGACCAGTGCGAGGTTCGCGGCGTTCAGCATGAGCTCTACGCACATGAGGATCACTACCGCGTTCCGCCGCACGAGGACGCCCGCGCAGCCGATGAAGAAGAGCCCGGCCGAGACCGCGATGTAGGCGCCCAGCGGGACCGTCATTTGCGGCGCCTTGCCGCCTCTGCGCGCTCATCGCGTGTGGTCAGGACGATCGCTCCGACCATCGCGGCGAGGAGCAGCACCGATGCCACTTCGAACGCGAACGCGTAGTCCGTGAAGACGCTCGTCGCGAGCGGACGGATGTCACCGCCTCCGGGCGGCGGGGCCGGAGCGGTGAACGAGAACGCGAAGAGAGCGACGGGGATCGCCACGGCGGCCACCAAAGCCGCCGCGAGCGGATATTGCTTTTGAAAAAAGAGCGCATACGACCGGTCACCGCCCTGCTTGGTGAACTGGACCCCGAAGAGGATGAGCACCGTGATCGCGCCGACGTAGATGAGCACTTGGAACGCGGCGATGGTCTCCGCGCCCAGCAGCACGAACATCCCTGCCATGCACAGAAAGGTCAGGGCCATAAGGAGCGCGGATGCGGTGATCCGGTCGAGCAGCACCACCGCGGCGCCTGCGCCGATGACCCCGAAGGCGAGCACCGCGAAGACGACGGGCTCGACGAAATCGAAACTCACGCGGCCGGCTTAGCTCGCCGCGCGGACGGCCGACGCCGAGGCGCGGGCGCGCAGCAGCGCGAGACGCCGCCGCTGAACGAAGGGGACGCCGGCGATGAACGCGATGACGAGCAGCCAGCTCGCAAGCGCGATCGGGATCTTCGTATCGGGGAAGGCGAGGGCCAGGACGGCGACCACCATGATGTTGAGGAGCGCCAGAGGGATCAGGCCGAGCCAACAGAAGGTCATCAGTTGATCGATGCGCAGACGCGGGAGCGTCGCTCGGATCCACATCATGACCACGATGACCCCATAGACCTTCAGCGTGAACCAGAGGACGCCGAGGAGCGGGATGGCATCGACGCCCGGACCCTGCCAGCCGCCGAACCAGAGCGTTGTGACGATCGAGGAGACCACGGTCACGTTTCCGTATTCCGAAAGCGCGAGCATCGTGCCCCAACGCATGCCCGAGTACTCAGTCAGCCATCCCGCGACAAGCTCCGACTCGGCCTCCGGTAGATCGAACGGGGTCCGGTTCGTCTCGGCGAGCGCGGCGATGAAGTAGATCAGAAAGGAGAAGGGCAGCACGAACACGTTCACCAGCGGCCCGGCCTGAGATCGGGTGATGTCGATCATCGACAGCGACCCGACGACCAGGGCGACCGAGACGAGCGCCAAGATCTGTGGGATCTCGTACGAGATGAGCTGCCCGGCCGAGCGCAGTCCACCGACGAGCGCGTACTTGTTGTTCGAGGCCCATCCGGCGATGACGATCCCGAGGACGGTCATCGACCCGAGCGTGGTGAGATACAGGAGCCCGATGTTGAGGTCGACGCCAACAATGTCCTGTGCGAAGGGCAGCACGACCCAGGAGGCGAGCATCGGACAGAAGACGAGGGCCGGCGCGGCGAGGAAGAACCAGGGATCGGTCGCGCGCGCACGGACGTCCTCTTTGGCGATGAGCTTGATCGCGTCTGCGAAGGTCTGGAGGAGGCCGAACGGGCCGACGTGATACGGGCCCAAGCGGTCCTGGATGATCGCCTGGATCTTCCGCTCGAGGTAGATCTGGAGTAGCGCGCCATTCAGCACGAGGAAGAGCGCGAGCGCGACGGCGATGATGAGACGCAGCGGCGCCCAGAAGAGCGGATCGAGACCGAGCGGCCCTACGGGCACCGCTACCCTCCGCGCGCGTCGCTACGCGGAGGCAGGAAGGACTTGCGGAGCGGATGCCCCGGGAAGCTCTCCTCTAGGAAGATCCGCCGCAGATCCGGATGGCCGTCGAACTCGATGCCGAACATGTCGTAGGTCTCCCGCTCGCACCAGTTCGCGCCTTCCCAAACGCCGGTGAGCGAGGGGACGTGCGGATCGAGCTCAGTGCACGTCGTTCGAACCATCGCGAAGACCTTCGTCACCGTCCCACGGACGAACGTCACCGACCGCAGTTCGGCGCCGGTGTCGACGCCCGCGTTCACCGAGTAGAGATCGCAGCGCGTTCGCGGATCGTCGCGCAGGAACGTCGCGACCTCAACGAGCCGATCGCGATCGACGTCGATGACGAGCATGTCGTGGAGCGTCGAGACGCGAGCCTTGTTCCCCAGGCGCGAGGCGACGTGCTCGCGAACAGCCGCGAGATCGGCTCGGGGCCGCGGCGCGCTCAGTACCAATTCAACGCGTCTTTCTTCCACGCGTAATAGAGGCCGACGACCAGGATCCCAATGAAGACCACGACTTCGACGAGCCCAGCGACGCCGAGCTGACGGAAAAGGACCGCCCACGGGAAGAGGAAGATCACTTCGACATCGAACACCACGAAGAGCAACGCGAACACGTAGAAGTGCGTCGGCCATCGACCCCAGGCCTGCCCGATCGGCTCCTCCCCCGATTCGTACGTGCGCAGCTTTTCAGGGGTGACCTTCTTCGGGGCGATCAGGCGGGCGATCGTCAGGAGTGCCGTGACAAAGAGGGCCCCGACCACGAGAAACGCGAAGACATACACGTACGAAAGGCTGTAGTCGGGCACCGAATGAAGCGTACGTAGGGGTACTCGCACGAGCAAACCGGCACCGACACCGGATATCCACCTATGCCTCGCTTGGTGCTACCCCGTTGTGTGGTTGACACAAGAGTTGCGCGCGGGTTACGGTGCAGTCCTCCCACAACGGCTAGTACGCAATTCGTACATTCATGCCGTTGGGAGATCGACAAAGACGGTCGATGTGGTGAGCGAAGGGACGGTACTGACGCACACCGGCCAAAAGCGGCCGAAATTATCCAGGGAGGGACGCACAGGGTTGGGACAGATTGCCCGTCGCTCACAGGCCACGCCCAGCCCTAAGCGGAATCTCCAGCGTCGCCTTCGCCTCCTCGGTGGAAGCTCGCGCCGCCTCGCGTTCTCCTTCGCCGAGGGCGCGACGAGCTATCTCGGCGGGCTCGTCGGGTTGCGCGGATTGCGTTTGGCCCTGAACACCTCGGTCGCCGTGCTCGTGCTATCGCTTCCATTCACTGCCACGGCCGCCTCGCGCGCCAGCTCGGCCGTTGGGGCGCCGATCGTGGCCACGGTCGTCACCACGGGGGATTCGTCACGAGCGCAGCCCGCCGCGCGTGGCTCGATCGGCGCAAGCCGCAATCCCGTCACCGTCGCGGCGGAGGGCGCTCACCCCATTGCCGAGGTCACGATCCACGAGGGCGACACGCTCGCGACGATGGCGAACTTCTACGACATCTCCATCGAATCCGTCGCGTTCGCCAATGGCATCACCGATGCGCACTCGCTCCAGCTCGGCCAGAAGCTCATCATTCCGCCCGCCGAGGGGGCGCTCTACACGGTGAAGGCTGGGGACACCGTCGAGGCGGTCGCCGCGAAGTTCAAGGTCGACCCCGCGGTGATCATGTCCTACAACCGCATCTACTTCGAGCCCGAGCACTTCGCGCCGGGCCAGCTCATCTTCGTCCGCGGCGCGGAGCTTCCGTCACTCACCGAGCCGCTACGCGTCACCGCGGCGGTGCTTCGCGGGCCGAGCTTCACGCCGACGCCTGGCCGAACTGGTCGACTTGCGTGGCCCGTCGCGGGCGTCATTACGCAATATTTCTGGGCTGGCCACACCGGCACCGACCTCGCCGCGCCGTATGGGACCGGCATCGGCGCCTCCGACGACGGGGTGGTCTCCGCCACGGGTTGGGTGCCGGTCGGTGGTCTGCGCGTATGCGTGCAACACGCCGACAACCTCGAGACCTGCTACTACCACACCAGCGCGGTATACGTGGGCGTTGGCGACAAGGTCTCGCGAGGTCAGATCCTCGCGGCGATCGGTCTCAGCGGCGTCACCACGGGCCCTCACGTCCACTGGGAGTGCAAGGTCGGCAACCAGCTCGTGAACTGCCTCAGCCTGTAGAGGTCGCTTAGCCTCGCGACCTCGACCTATCCTCCTCAATCTCTGCCTTCGGCAGAGACGCGCTCAGGGCTGACGGGCTCGCTCCTCGCGGGTGAACCGCTCGTCACTCGACCTATCGTTGGCTCGTGTTCAGCGCAGTCCACAGCGATCGCTCCGGTCGGATCGTCCTGGCCGCGGATTACGTCGCGGCGATGTCCGACGGCGTTTCCGATCTAGCCCTCGCTCACGCGATCCCATTGCCGGACGGCACGGACCTCGTCGCTCTCCAGGCGCGCGACGGGATCGGCCTCGATCGCGCGGGACGCCCGCGACCGCTCGGCGGTGGCCGCTTGGCGGTCGGCGCGATCCTTCCGCTCGGCTATCTCCGCACCGGCCTTCCGGCGTATGCGGAGGACCCTGGTGCCGCCCCGCTGGCGCCCCGCGCTTACACCGCCGTCGGAGCCGATGCGAACGGCGAGCTCGTCGTCTCCGGAGCGGTCATAGAGCCGGCGGCTCGCGCGGATGCGGCGGACCTACAAACAAAACTGAACGCGGCGCTCCGCGAACATCCCTCGAACCGGCTCGTCAAACAGCTCGCGCGCTGCGCGAAGGAGTACCGCTGCCGCGCGGCCGCGAACGCGTTCTTTCGCGCGCAGGACTGCGCGTTGCCGGTCGCCGCGGCCAGCAACGAACGTCCGCGCGGATTCGTCGCGCTGCGCGACGAGGGGGACGCCTCGCCAACCGAGCCCGCGGCTTTTCATCCGACGGCGGCTGAGATCGCGGATGTGGCGGTCGCACACCTCGATGGTGGCGGCCGCCTTGTCGCGTTTGGTCGCGCCTGCGAGGGCGAGCCGCTGCTCGAAACCCGTCTCGTCGAGGCCGCCGTCGGTGCGATCCGCAAGCGAACGGCGCGGGGCACCGTGCATCTAGAGACGAACGGCTCACTCCCGCTCGCGCTTCGCCGCTCGTGCGACGCGGGACTCGACTCGGTGACCTTTCGCATCGGGTCGGCGCGAAGCGAGACCTATGACGCGTTGCACCGACCGGATGGCTATCGCTTCACCGACGTCCGCGCGTCGATCGCGGAGGCCATCTCGCGCAAGGTCGCGGTCGCGGTCGCACTGCTCATGCTACCGGGCCTGACCGACCGAGAAGTGGAGCTCGACGCGATCGTCGCGCTCGCCGGCGAGCTCCCCAACGGCAGCGCCCTCCTTCTTCGCGGTCTCGCCGCCGATCCGCAGCGCGTCCTGCGTCTCCTGCGCGCGACCGATGCCCCCCTTGGAATGGAGCGTGCGCTCGAGCGCCTTCGCGCGGATGCTTCCCACCTGCGCATCGCCGCTCTACCGAATCCGACCGTCCAGGTCTAGCGGTGTTCCTCGATCGTGCGCGGTTGATCGTGAAGGGGGGCGACGGCGGCCGCGGCGTGATCTCTTTCCGCCGCGAAGCGCACGTGCCCCGCGGCGGACCGGATGGAGGTGATGGCGGCAAAGGCGGCGATGTCGTGCTGCGCGTCGATCCACAGCTCGGCACGCTCGCCGATTTCCGCTTCACCCGCGAGGCCAGCGCTGAGGCTGGCCAGCACGGTGCGGGCCGAAACAGCACCGGGCGTTCGGGTGCGGACCGCGTCCTCACCGTGCCTCCGGGCACGCTCGTGATCGATCGAGCGACTGGTCAGACGGTCGCGGATCTAGTCGCACCGGGCATGGAGCTCGTCGTCGCGCGCGGCGGGGCCGGCGGCAAAGGCAACGCGCGCTTCGCCACGAGCACGCGGAGAGCGCCGCGGATCGCGGAAGACGGCGGGAAGGGCGAGCGCCGCGAGATCGACCTCGAGCTCAAGCTCCTGGCCGACGTCGGGCTCGCCGGAATGCCGAACGCGGGAAAATCCACGCTCCTCGCCGCGCTCACCAGCGCGCGTCCGAAGATCGCCGACTATCCCTTCACGACGCTTGTCCCGAACCTCGGAGTCGCGCGGTTCGACGATCGGGAGCTCGTCGTCGCGGACATCCCCGGTCTGATCGAGGGCGCAAGCCACGGCGCGGGACTCGGCGAGGAGTTCCTCCGCCACGTGGAGCGGACGCGCCTCCTCGTCCACGTCGTCGATGCGTCACGGCCAGACCCGCTCGCGGACATCGAGACGATCGATAAGGAGCTCCGAAGCTATGGCCGCGGGCTCGAGGAGCGCCCGCGTCTGGTCGCGCTCAACAAGATCGATCTGCCTGACGCGCGCGAGGCGGCGCCGCAGATTGCCGCCTCGCTTCGAGCGCGGGGAGTGGAGGCCCTCGCGATCTCGGCCGCCGCGCGCGAAGGGACTGATGATCTCCTGCGACTCATCTTCGAGCGCTGCGGGCCGCGGGCAATCGCGGCACCATCGGCCGCGCCCCGCGAGCGCCGTATCGCCTTCGCCGGCGGTGCACGCGACTGGCATGTCACCCGCGAGGGCGGGGCCTTCCGCGTGCAAGGTGATCGCGTCGAGCGTCTCGCGTCGGGCATCGATTGGGACAGCCCCGAAGCGGCGTCGTATTTCCAGCGGCATCTCTCGCGAAGCGGGATCGAACGGGAGCTTCGGTCGCTGGGCGCAAAAGAGGGCGACACGGTTCGCATTGGCATGCTGGAGCTGGAGTGGCGGGAACGCGCGGAGGAAGAGTGACGCGGATCGGCGTCTTTGGCGGAACGTTCGACCCGGTGCACTTCGGTCATCTCGCGATAGCCAACGCGGCGCTCGAGGAGCTCGGGCTCGATCGGATCATGTTCGTCCCCACCCGGCGCTCGCCGCTGAAGCAGGAGGCCCCGCTCGCGAGCGCGAATGACCGTCTCGCGATGCTCGAGGCCGCGACCCGCGACGAACCCCGCTTCGGCGTCTCGCGCCTCGAGCTCGATCGCGAGGGACCGTCGTATACGGTCGACACGCTCGAAGCGCTACGCGATCAGGGCGAGCTGTTCTTGATCGTCGGAAGCGACGCCTTCGCGGAGTTCGAGCGGTGGCGCGATCCCGCTCGCATCCGCTCGCTCGCGACCGTCGTGGTCGCAGCGCGCCCTGGCGCACCGAATGCACCGGGCAACATACCCGTGCTGGACACCCCGCTCATGGACATCAGCTCGCGAGAGCTGCGCGCGCGGGCCGCGCGCGGGCGCTCCCTGCGGTACCTTGTCCCCGAGGCTGCACTGCGATACATCGAGGAGCACCGCCTGTACAGGTGACCGAGCTCTCTCCGAGAACGCTCGCGGATGTCGTCGTCGAGGCCGCGGGCGACAAGAAGGCCGAAGACATCCTCGTCCTCAACGTCTCCGAGCTGACGACTATCGCTGACCTCTTCGTGATCTGCACCGGCCGTGGCGAGAGGCAGGTTCAAGCGATCGCCGACGCGGTGCGCGAAAAGGCGACGGAAGCCGGGCGCCATCCCCTCGGCGTCGAGGGATACGCCGGTGGTCGATGGGTGCTCATCGATCTCGGCGACGTCGTGGTGCACGCATTCGTCCCCGAAGAGCGACACCTATACCGACTTGAACGCCTCTGGGGCGATGCGCCCGTGGTGCTGCGGATCGCCTAGTCCTAGGCTCGCGCCTCGATGGCTCGACCTCGTCTGTCGCCAAGCGGCCGGGCCGTGACGTTGGCCGCGTCGATCATCGGTCTCGCCGCCGCGTATTTCGTCGCTGGGAAGTTCGGACTCAACCTCGCCTTCGTGAACACCAGCACCACGGCCGTCTGGCCACCCACGGGTATCTCGCTCGCCGCGCTGCTCCTGCTCGGGATCCGCGTCTGGCCGGGAGTGCTGCTCGGAGCATTCTTGACGAACATCACCACGACGGGAGACCCGTTCTCCTCCGCGGGGATCGCCGTCGGAAACACGCTCGAAGCGCTCGTCGCCGCCTACCTGGTGACGCGCTTCGCGAACGGCGCGCGAGCGTTCGAGCGCCCTCAGAATGTCCTCAAGTTCGCGTTCCTCGGAGCCCTGGTGAGCGCCGTAGTCAGCGCGACCATCGGCACGGCGACGCTCGCGCTCTCCGGGCTCGCTCCTTGGAGCGACCTCGGTCCGATCTGGTCCACCTGGTGGCTGGGCGACGCCGGCGGTGCCCTCATCTTCGCTCCGGTGCTTCTTACGTGGGCCACACTCGACATCAGGGAGCTCGCGCGGCGGCCGCTCGAGCGCATCGCGCTCATCGTTGCCGTGCTCGTGACCGGCCTCCTGCTGTTCGGCGGGGTCGGGCCGCTGTCGGCCGGAAACGACCCGCTCGCATTCCTCTGTTTCCCGGCCTTGATCTGGGCCGCCTATCGCTTCGGCCCGCGCGACGCCGCGACGGCGGTGATCCTCCTCGCGTTGATCGCCGACTGGGGAACGCTCCACGGCTTCGGGCCCTTCGCGCGCGCGGACCAGAATCAGTCGCTCATCTTTCTGCAGGCGTTCATGGGCGTCGCAGCGGTCACATCGCTCGCCCTCGCCGCGGCGGTACTGGACGGCCAGCGCGCGCAGAAGACGATCCAGAAGACCGAGCAGCGCCTGCGGATGGTGGCGGAAGAGTCCGCGCGCATCAGGGAAGAGTTCCTCTCGATCGCCACGCATGAGCTGCGGACACCTGTCGCCGCGCTACGCGGGTACATACAGCTGGGACAGCAGTCGCTGGACCGCGGTCAGCACGACCGTCTTCGGGACACGCTCAAGGTCGCGATCCGTCAGACCGACCGGCTCACCACGCTGATCGCACAGCTTCTCGATGCCTCGCAGATGCAGGCCGGCCGGCTGAAGATCGAGAGGACCCCGACGGACATCTCCACGCTCGTCAGCAGCGCGGTGGAGGCGGAGCGGCTCGCCAGCGAACCGCGACCGTGGGTGGTGCAGGTCGAGCCGCGTCTCCGCGCAAGCATCGACGCCGTGCGCTTCGAGCAGGTCGTTGTCAACCTTCTGGACAATGCCGTGAAGTTCAGTCCGAGCGGTGGGACGCTGACGGTGCGATTCCGCGGCGAGGGTGGGGAGCTCCGGCTTGAGGTGGGAGACCAGGGTATCGGTATCGCTCCCGACCGGGCGGCGCGCATCTTCGAACGGTTCTACCGCGCACACGACGATCGCGGCATCGGCGGCCTCGGTCTCGGCCTCTACATCAGCAAACAGATCGTCGAGCTGCACGGTGGGCGGATCGAGGTCAGCTCCGAGCCTGGGCGCGGGACGACGTTCACCGTCACGATCCCGCGACTGTCAGCATCGGCGGCAGTGCCGGCACCGGCGGCACCCGTCGGTGCGAAGAACGGCCGCGTTCTCGTGGTCGATGACGATCGAGAGATCCGCGCGCTGGTCGTCGAGGTGCTCCGGGACGCCGGTCTCGCCGTCACGACCGCCGCGGACGGGGATGAGGCGCTCGCCGAGGCGGCGCGTTTCAGTCCGGACGTGATCATCCTCGACCGGCTCATGCCGGGGATGGATGGAACGGAGTTCGCGCGCCTGTACCGCGCGACCGGCCGGCCGGCGCCGATCATCGCGTTCTGCGCCGCGCGCGATGCGGCCGAGTGGGCCAGGTCCATCGCGGCGGTCGGGTTCATCGGCAAGCCGTTCGACGTGAAGGATCTCGAGCGCATGGTCCTCGAGCACCTGCCGGTGAGCGCGTGAGTCGGTTAGTCTTAGGTGGACGCGATGGTGTCCCGGCTTCGCCGTGCGGGGCTGTAGCTCAGCTGGGAGAGCGCATGAATCGCACTCATGAGGTCAGGGGTTCGATCCCCCTCAGCTCCACCGAACCCGCATAGATCCTCGCGATTCGCAATATCGGCGTAGGGCGGCAAGGGTCAGAAGCAACATGATCGCTATTCACTCGGCTAGGCGTGGGCGTCGCAACCTCCACGCGCCGCGCTGTCCGCACACGGGGGGTCGCATGAATCGACGGGCGGCCGCGTGACTCGCCGCGGATGACGGTTTGAGACGCTGACCCACCGGTCCGCTGACGCGTTGCAACGCGAGGCTTGCTCGTGGGCTCGACCGCGTGAGCCGCTGATTGCATGTTTCTGATCCAGGCTCACCTTCGGCGAACGCGGTCGTATCGACACCGAACGGCGAAGTCAGTCGCCACGAAGGGATTCGAAATACGCGCCGCGCGATCACGTGCCCTCCGCGATCGCGAGCGTTCGCCGCGCCGCGACCTCAAGATTCGACCACTCGTCCCGAGAGGGCTTACCAGGCGTGATGGTCCAGCCCGATGTGCATCTGGTAGCAGCGCAGCCGCGGCGGTCAAGTAGCGATAGCGGCAGGTCGCCTCAGCTGCCGCCAGGCGAGGAGCCCGGCGACGCCTACGAGCGGCATCACAGCGGAGACGACAAAGACGGTGCCGAGCCCGGATACCGCGGCGATCTGGCCTGAGACGAACGAGCCAGTGATGACGCCGAAGTCGGTAAAGGCCCAGAACGTCGCCATCGCGCTGCCTCTCTCTGCCGGCCCGGCGAGGTCGATCGCAAGCGCCTGGAGCGCGGGCTGGGCCGTCGCGAAGCCGATCCCGACAGCCACGCCGGCGAGGATGAACGCCTCGGCGCTGGCGGCGCTCGACACGACATACATGCCGACCGCAGTCACGATCAGGCCCGGCACGATCGCGGCGAAGCGGCCGCGCCGGTCTGCGATCCTCCCGGTGAGCAGGCGCGCGACGATCGACGAGATCGCGACGGCGGTGAAGTAGAGGCCGGGGTTCGTGACGCCGCGCGAGATGCCGAGCAGTGGGATGAAGCTGAACGCGGCTCCGGTGCCCACGATCACCGAGTACTGGGCTAGCGACGGCGCGACCACGCCGCGGTGAAGCCGGAACCCGACTCCCATCGGTGTCGCGCTCTCCGGACGGCTGTCCTCGTGCAGGCCCAGCGATAGAAGCGCGGCGACAACCGTCGCGAGCCCGGCGATC
>Ga0209056_10002657_pt1 | contig 19113 bp, 11 predicted proteins | sample GraSoiAngelo_114_FD_185876 | JGI IMG/M metagenome (GOLD analysis project Ga0209056, IMG submission 185876) | Grasslands soil microbial communities from the Angelo Coastal Reserve, California, USA - 14_0903_13_40cm (SPAdes) (version 2) | ecosystem: Environmental > Terrestrial > Soil > Grasslands...
CCGTGTGACACTTCCGCTATGGGCCCGTAAGGGGTCCGGGCGACTTGACTCGCCCTTTACCGAGGCCTCCTACCGTATGGACCAACCTCCACGGAGCAGGCACCAATGGGTAAGGGAATCACGGGCGCGGGAACGCTCATCGTGTGCGCCGCAGTGGGTTGGTCCGCCGCGGGGTGCGAAGACTCGACCAGCGGCGCTCCGAGCGTCGCCGCCCGCGTCGTGGGCGAAGCGAAAAGCGACGCTGCCCCGCGCGGCGCGCCGGGCATCACGGCCCTGACGTGGAACGTCTACCTGGGAGCGGACATCGGCCGCGTGCTCGCAGCCCGGACGGCCGACGAGGCGGTCGTCCTTGCCACCGAGGAGTGGGGACACGTTCAGGCCACGGACTTCCCGGCACGTGCGGGGGCATTGGCGCGCGCCATTGCCGCTCGGCGGCCGCACGTCATTGGGCTCGAGGAGCTGGCGCTGTACCGCACCACCGACAATCCCTTCGAGCCGGCCACGCGCGTCGCCTACGACTTCCTGCAGCTCGTGATCGATTCCCTGCACGCGCGCGGCGTCGACTACACTGCCGCCGCGGTGGACCGCACGTCGGACCTGCAGGTGCCGGTGATCGCCGGCGTGGACGCATCCGGGCAGCCGATCCTCGCCGGCGTACGCTGGACCGACGGGGACGCGCTGCTGGTGCGCGCCGATGTTCCCTACGCCGATGCCCGGTCCGGCGTGTACGCCGCGTCGCAGGTCGTGACCATCGCCGGCGTGACGTCAGGCCTATACCAGGGTTGGAGCTCGATCGTCGCGACGGTCGACGGACGCGCCTACCGGTTCGTCGTCACGCACCTGGTCGGTCAGGAGGCTCCCGACCTGCAGCTGGCGCAGACCGGGGAGCTGCTCGCGCTGCTCTCGGCCGAGACCGGCTCGACGATTCTCGTGGGGGATTTCAACTCCGACGCCTATGGCATCGATCCGACCCGCGGGACCCCGACCTACCCCAAGATGTTGGCAGCGGGTTACGGCGACACGTGGATCGAGCCCGAGCGCCAGGCGCTCGGCCTCACCTGCTGCCAGCAGGCGGATCTCTTGAACGCGCGGTCGACGTTCGACCAGCGGATCGATTTCGTGTTTACGCGGAACCTGCCTGCGGGCACGCAGCCGGTCCGCCGCGACGTGGTGGGCGACCGGCCCGGGGACCGGACGGCGTCGGGACTGTGGCCGTCGGACCACGCGGGCGTCGCGGTGACGCTCCTGCCACCGGGCCGGTGGGCCTCTCGCTGAGCGCCCACGGACCGCCGGCTGAGTGGGGGTGGCACACCCCAGGAGCGGCGGGGCCGAGGCGGGGTCCTAGCGGCCACAACGTTTCAACGCTTGACAGGCCTGCGGCGTGAGGTATATCCCGCTACGCCTCTCTGAAGGTCGTGCGGATGGAAGGCTGGGCGGCCGAGCTGGGGTCGGGCAAGCCCGACGCCGCGTGGGACCTGTTTCTCGACCGCTATCGACGTCTCATCTTCGCGGCCATCCGCCACTACGCCCAGGACCATGACGACGTGATGGACGTCTTCGCGCGGGTGTGCGAGGCCCTGCGCGAAGACGATCTGCGACGGCTCCGTGCCTTCGCGGCACAACAGGACCACCGCGCTCGCTTTTCCACGTGGCTCGTCACGGTCGTCCGCCATCTCACGGTCGACTGGTTTCGGCACCGCGACGGCCGCCGCCGGCTCTCCGCCGTCGCCTCGGCGCTGCCAGGGTTGCGGCGCCGCATCTTCGAGCACGTCTTCCTCGACCAGCGCAGCCACATCGAGGCCTTTGAGCTGATCCACGGAGAGACACCCACGCTCTCCTTCAAGGGGTTTCTCGCCGAGCTGCGGGCCACCTACCTCGCCGTCACCGACGGAAGGCGGGGCCGGGTGCTCGGAGAGCTGGGGGCGCCCATGCCTCCCGAAGTTGTCGATGAGACCACACCACCCGAAGACGCAGGGGACGCGCGCCGCCTGCTCGAGCACGCTTTGGGCTCGCTCACCCCACAGGACCGCGTGGTGTTGGAGTTGTACATCGTGGATGAGCTGCCGGCGTCGGACGTCGCAAGGGTCCTCGGCCTCCCGAACGGGAAGGCGGTCCACAACCGCGCCTACCGGGCGCTCGCGACCGTACGGGCGCGGCTTGCTCAGGTCGGGATCCATCGGGGCGACCTGTGAGCAGTCATCCGGTTCCCGACCGTCTCATATCGCCGACCAGCGTGAACGGCGTCACGAGAGGGGCATTGAGCCGGTGAGCGATCCCGATCCGCTCGATCTGCTACGGCATCGGTTCGAGTCTCCCGCGCGGGAGACGCTCGACTGTCTCGACGACAGCACACTCGCCGCGCTCGCCGACGGCACGCTCGATCCCACGGCGCGGGAAGCGGTGCTGCCGCACCTGGCCACCTGCCTGCGCTGCCGCGGCATCGTGGCCTCGGTCGCCAGGAGCCTCGCCGACCCTGCCGTGACGCGCGCGCAGGCGGCGCTCGAGGGTCGCGATCGGCGTCGCTTGTGGCTGATCGGGCTGCCCGCCGCCGCCGCGGCGATTCTTCTCGTCCTCGCGTTGCCGCGTTGGGTGGACGACGTCCCCGGGCGACACCGCGGGCCGCCGGCGCCGGCTGCGCAACCCGTCCCGTTGTCGCCTGTCGGCACAGTGGCGCAGGCGGGCGCATTGCGCTGGTCGTCGCTGGCTGGCGCCGACCGCTACCGCGTCGTCTTGTTCGACGCCGGCGGGCGAGTGCTGTACGAAGCGCAGGTCGCGGACACGAGCGCCCCCCTCCCCGATTCGGTCACGCTCGTGCCCGGGCGACCCTATCTGTGGAAGGTCGACGCACGTACCGGGGTGGCCCGGTGGTCGGCGTCCGACCTGGTCCGGTTCTCCATCGCCCCCGGCGCCCGGCGATGACCGCCGTGCTGGGACCATGGCTGGTGCTCGCCGCCCTCGTTACCCAGTCATCGGGCGCGGACTCGTTGCGCCTCCTCGCCCTCCGCATCCCCGAGTCTCAGCTCGTCCTCGAGGTCCGCTCCCACCCGCTCGCGGTGCGGGAGGCTATCACCCAGGTCCTGGCCCGCGGCGACCTGCCGGCAGCGCAAGGCCTGGCCGCGGCCTACGCCACGGCATGGAGCGATTCGTTCCTGGTGCGGGAAGTCACACGCTTCATCGGGTGGCCGCCGGACCGGCGGGCGGCGAAGGTCTGGGCCGACAGCCTGCGGCGCGCCGGCGTCGCGGCCTATGGCCGGGCGGGTCCCGGGGCCGCGATGGCGATCTGGCGCCGTGCGCTCTCCCGGGCCGTGGGAATCAGCGACACGGCCGGTATCGCGGCAGTGCTCGGCAACCTCGGCGCGGGCTTCCTCCGGGAGGGTCGGCTCGACAGCGCGACCGTCTATCTCGAGCGATCGCGCGCCCTGGCTGCCGCGGTCGGGGACATTCGCGTGGAGGCCAATGCCGTGGGGACGCTGGCAGGTGCCCGCGCCGATCGGGGCGACCTCGCCGCCGCGCGCGACGGGTACGCGCGGGCCCTCAGCCTGCGCGAGCGGATCGGTGATTCACGGGGCGTCGCCGCCGATCACAACAACCTCGGCCTGCTGGCGCAGACCACCGGAGATGCGGACGAAGCGCGCCGCCAGTTCGAGGCGGCGCTCGACCTGAACCGGCGTGACGGGCGTGACGAGGTCGCCGCGACCAATCTCGTGAACCTCGCCGCGCTCGCGGCCGCGACCGGCGATTTCGCGCACGCGGAGGCGTTGTACCGCGACGCCTTGGCGACGTGGCGCATCCGCGAGCAATGGGCCGACGCCGCGGACGCGCTGCGCGGTCTCGGCGAGCTCGAGCTGCGACGCGGCGACTATCCCGCCGCGCGGGCCGCCCTGCAGGAGGCGCTGGCCATCTATGGGCGAACCGGGCCACTGGCCGACGCGCTCGCGGTGCGGCGCGAGCTCGCCGGCGCGCTCGCAGCGGCGGGCGAGCTCCAGGCGGCGCTGGACCAGCTGCGCCGTGCCCAACACCTCGCGGACTCGGCGCGCGCGCCGCCCGGCGTACAGGCGGGCATCGCCCTCGCGCGAGCCGACCTGGCCGCCCAGCTGAACACCGTCGCCGAGGGCGACCGGCTGTACAGCCAGGCGGAGGTGCTGTACCGGCGCGCCGGCGATCAAGCGGGCGAGGCCGAGGCGCGCCAGGGGCGCGGCCTGCTGTTCCTGGCTCGCGAGGATTACGCGCGAGCCGGGACCTTGCTCGAGGGAGCGTTGCGCGCCGAGGTCGCCTCCGGGAACCAGCGCGCCGCCGCGCTGACGCGCGTGTCGCTCGGTCAGCTCGCCGCAATACGTGGGGACACGGCCCTCGCCCAACGCCTGCTCGCCCAGGCGACCGCCGACCTCGAGCGGCTGGGCGATCCCGTCGGCGCCGCGGCCGCGCTCGGCGAGCGAGCAGATCTGGACGCCGGAGCGGGCCTGCCCGTCATTGCCGAGTCGCTGTACCGGGCAGGGCTCGACCGGCTCGGTGAGCACGTCGCACCGGAGATCGGCTGGCGGCTGCACGCGGGGCTGGGGCGAGCGTGGCACGCTCAGGGCCTCGATGACCGGGCCGCGCGGGAGCTGCGCGTCGCGCTCGCCGAAATCGAGCGACCCAGCGGATCGCTCTTCCTGCCGGAGCGCCGCTCGGCATTCCTCGCGGAAAAATGGGACGTGTACGCCCAGCTCGCCGTCGTCGAGCGCTCTCGTGGCCTGCCGGCGGCCGCCTTTGAGACGAGCGAGCGGCTGCGCGCGCGCGAGATGCTCGAGCTGTTGCAGCGCGGCCGCGTCGCGTCACCCACCGATACGGCCGGCGACTTGGTCGCCCGGGAGCAGGATCTGCGACGCCACATCGCGGAGTTGACGCGCGATCTCGACGCCGCGGACGCGGCGGCGCTGCGCGACCCTACCGCCGTGACGACCGGTACGGCCACCCGCGAAGCGCTGGCTCACGATCACGAGGCGTACGCCGAGTTGCTGCTCGAGATCCGGGAGCGCAGCTCGCGGCACGCCATGCTCGTGGCGTCCCCGACGGCCGCCTGGCGCGACGTCGCCCGGCGCCTCGCGCCCGACGCCGCGTTCGTCGAGTACCTGGTCGGCGACTCGGGCTCCCTGGCGTTCGTCATCACTCGCGACACCGTCGCGGCGGTAGACCTGGGCGTCAGGCGCCATGACCTCGCTCGTTTGGTCGAGTTCGCGCGGGGCACATTGCTGCCTCGCCGCCTCGTCCCCCCTCTCCGCGTCGCGGAGAGGGAGACAGGGGGTGAGGACTCGCTATGGCGCGCTCCGCTGCGGCAGCTGCACCAGTATCTCGTCGCGCCGCTCGAAGAGACCGGTCTCCTTGCGGACAAGAGACGACTGATCCTCGTTCCCCATGCGGAGCTGCACTACCTGCCGTTCGCCGCGCTCGTGAGCGGTGCCGGTCGGGGACGGTTTCTGATCGAGCGGTACGAAGTCGCGCTGACGCCATCCGCGTCGGTGTGGCTCGCGCTGGGTGATCGGCGCACGGGAGGCGCGGCGGCCGGCGTGCTCGCCCTCGCGCCGAGGACCGACGCGTTGCCCGCCTCGCGGCGGGAGGTGGCGGCGGTGGGGCGACTGGGTGGAGCGGATCCGCAGGTCCTGATCGGTCAAGCCGCGACCGAGGCCGCGTTCCGGCGCGACGCACCGGGACGGCGCATCCTCCACCTCGCGACCTACGGGGTCCTCAACAAGCAAAATCCCCTGTTCTCGTACATGGACCTGGCTCCCGGAGGCGAGCAGGACGGGCGGCTCGAGGTGCACGAAGTGTTCGGGCTCCGCCTCGCGGCCGATCTCGTCGTGCTCTCGGCGTGCCAGACGGGGCTCGGCTCCGGCGCGCTGGCGGACGTGCCCGCGGGCGACGATTGGGTCGGGCTGACGCGCGCGTTCCTCCACGCCGGAGCCGCGCGCGTGGTGGCGACGCTGTGGCCGGTGGACGACTGGGCGAGCGCGGCGTTGATGGAGCGGTTCTATGAGGGCTACCAGGCGCGGGATGATGCCGCGCGTGCGCTGGCGCTCGCGCAACGAGCCCTCCTCGCGGCACCCGCGACGGCGCATCCTTTCTATTGGGCGGGGTTCGTGAGCGTAGGTGGGGCGAGCGCGGAGCCAGCGCCGTGAGCCAGCGGCGACCGCCGGTCGTGCTCGGTCTGCTCGGCCTGCTGTTCGGGTGCGGCGGCGACCAGGGTTTCATCGGGCCCGTCTCCACGCCACGGTTGATCCTGTCCAACCCGATGCCCTCCCCCACGGCAAGCGCCCGGCGTCAAAGGACCGCCTCCGTCGCCGCCGCCAGCGCGGCCGGCGCAGACAGCGTCGTGTACGCCTCTCTGCTTCCGGGAACAGCGCCCGGAGGCGTGACGGCTACCGTGCGCGCTCTCCAGTCCAGCGCGGCCGTGACGACGGACGTGCAGGACGGTGGCTTCGACCCGGTGGCAGTCACGGCTCGCGTCGGAGACACCGTGGACATCGTCGTCCGTGACGGGGCAGGCAGTGTCGTGCACATGGAGCAAGCCGTGGTCCCGATCATCCGGCGATTGGTCGTCATCCGCACCGAGCCCGGTCCGGGCAAGCGCGACCAGCCGCTGAACGCGAGCGTGGTGGTCGTGTTCAGCGAGCCGATCAATGGCGCGACGCTCACCACGTCTTCCGTGCAGCTCCACCAGGCCTCGACCGCCGTCGCGGGCACTGTCGGCCTTGTCCAGGGGAGCGGCACGGTCGCGGCGTTTGCTCCCGCGCCGCCGCTCCTGCCGAACACTGACTACGTTCTCGTGGTCACCACCGCTGTCACGGGCATTGACGGCGAGGCGCTCGAAGCGGGGGTGACGGTGCCGTTCACGACCGGCCAGTCCTCCACCGGGCCGCCCGCGTTGATCACCGTGTCACCTGATTCGGTCTACATGATCGGCGGGACTTATCAGATGACGGCGACCGTACACGATGCGGCGGGCAACGTGTTGATCGGCCAGCCTCTCACGTGGTCCAGCAGCGATCCCAACGGCCTCACCGTCTCGTCCACGGGGCTGGTGGCGGCGCTGGCCACGGGCTCGTACACAGTCACGGCGAGGTTGAACGAGTTGACGGGGGCGGCGTTGGTCGTGGTCGTAGCCGGGCCGCCTGCATCGGTGGACATCTCCCCCAACCCAGCGACCGTGGGCGCTGCGGGCGACACGATCATCCTGACGGCGACCGTGCGCGACGCTCGGGGACGGGTGATTCGATATCCGTCGGTCACCTGGACCAGTAGCGCTCCCGGCGTCGCTACCGTCGCGCCGTACAGCACCGGGGATGTTGCGCCGGGACTCGCGACGGTGACGGGCGTGAGCCTGGGAGACGCGAGGATCATCGCCACGAGCGGAACCGCGAGCGACACGGTTTCCGTCACAGTGGTTGCCCCACCGCCGGTGGCGTCCCTGACGGTCTCCCCTGCCTCGGTGAGCCTGCTCCTCCAAATGACGAAGCGACTCTCCGCGGCAGCACGCGATGCGAACGGAAAGGTGCTCCCGGGGCGCGCGATCACCTGGACGAGCGACAATCCGGCCGCGGCGACAGTCGACGGGACGGGACTGGTGACGGGCGTCGGCGGCGGCTCGGCCGCCGTGATCGCGACCAGCGAAGGGGTGAGCGACACTGCGGCAATCAGCGTGACGGTCTTGCCTCTGGCGTCCGTCACCGCCGGCGTTTTTTCTAGTTGCGCCGTCACGACGAACGGTGCGGCGTACTGTTGGGGGGACAATGAGTTCGGGGAGCTCGGCGACGGCACGACCACCTCCCGACTGCTCCCCACGGCCGTCGCCGGTGGGCTCACGTTCTCCGCGCTCAGCGTTTGGGCGTTCCATGCCTGCGGTGTGACGACCAGCGGGGCGGCGTATTGCTGGGGTCCGAACGGTAACGGCGAGCTCGGTGACGGCTCGACAGTCGCCAGCACGGTCCCGGTGGCCGTGACGGGCGGGCTCACGTTCACCACGGTGGCTACGGGCTGGCATCACACCTGCGGTTTGACCGTCAGCGGGGCGGCGTACTGCTGGGGTAGGAACGATGACGGCGAGCTGGGCGACGGCACCACCACGAACAAGTCCGCGCCCGTGCCCGTCAGCGGTGGGCTGACCTTCACCGCGGTGCGCACCTGGGGCATTCATACCTGCGGTCTCACCGCCAATGGAGCGGCGTACTGCTGGGGATCTAACTTCGCCGGCGAGCTCGGCGATGGTTCGACCACCTCCAGCTCGGTCCCCGTCGCGGTGAGCGGTGGGTTGGCCTTCACCGCGATCAGCACCGGCCGGTTTCATACGTGCGGTCTCACCACCGGTGGGACGACGTACTGCTGGGGCGATAACGGCTTCGGCCAGCTCGGCGACGGCACCACGACCATGCGGCCCGCCCCCGTGGCGGTGAGCGGCGGGCTCACTTTCGCCGTGGTCGCTGCCGGCCAATATCACACCTGCGGCCTCACGGCGAGCGGGGCGGCGTACTGCTGGGGCCGGGATTCGGAAAGCGAACTCGGAGACGGCAGCAACCTCTTCTCCCGTCGGCTCACGCCCACAGGCGTCGCGGGCGGGCTCAGCTTCAGCGCGATCAGCGCAGGCGGCTACCATACGTGCGCCTTCGCCACGACGGGGACGGCGTACTGCTGGGGCTATAACGCCTTCGCACAGCTCGGGAACGCGACCGGAACGGACAGCTCCGTCCCGGTGCGAGTCCTGGGCCAGCCGTAGCGTCATGACGATCTCCGATCGGCTTCGACCTCCGCGGAGGAACCCGCAGGACTCCGTCCGTCCAACTCCTCGGAAGGGGAGAGGAGGAACCGTGTCACGACCCAACCGGCTGGTGCGAGCAAAGCATCTCCTGTTGGTGTGTGCAGCAAGCGCCGTCGCCGCGTGCGGCAACGACTCCGCATCACCACCCACGCCCGTCGCCTCCGTCGAGGTGACCGCGGCCGCACCCGGCGTCGTGATTGGCCACACGCTGCAGCTGACTGCGACCGTGAGAGACGCGGCCGGCCACGAGCTTGCGGACCGTCCCGTGACCTGGACGAGCAACGCGCCGACGCAGGGCCCTGTCTCCCCTGCCGGCCTGGTGACGGGCCTGGCACTGTCGGACACGGTTGTGATCACGGCGACGACCCAGGGCAAGAGTGGCAGCGCGACGCTCGCGGTGGTGATCGACCTCGCGGGAGAGTGGAACTTCACCGAGCAGCTCAGCGGGAGGCATCAGCAGCGGGCGCTGACGTGCAGCGACACAGGGTCCTACCTGTTCACGCAAAGCGGCGCCGACATCGGCGGCACGACGGCGCAAATCGGCACCTGTGTCGGGTCGCTGACTGGCAGGGATAACACGCAGTGGCCCACTCCCCTTGCGGACGGACGACTCTCGAGTACGCGCGTGAGTTTCCGCGTGGAGCCCGGCTGTCTCTACGAGGGGGACGTCACCGGTCCACCGGCCGCGAGCCTGATCGGCACCGTCGCGTGCGCGTACTTCCAGGACACCACTTCAGGGACCTGGGAGGCCGTTCTCGGCGGCGCACCGGTCGCCTCGGTCACCGTGCGATGGGACGTGCAGACGGTCGTCGGGGGAGTCGTGCAACTCGTCGCCGTGCCTCGGGACGCCGCGGGACACGTGCTCAGCAGGGCCGTAGCGTGGTCGACCGACAACCCGTCGGTCGCAACCGTCTCGGATGGCGGGTTGGTCGCCGCCCGCACGCCCGGATCGTCGCGCATCGCCGCCACCAGTGAGGGCAAGTCCGGCTCGGCCGCGGTCACTGCCGATCTCATCAGCTTCGGCTCCATCAGTGCCGGGCTCTACCACAGCTGTGCCGTCACCCCGGCCGGCGCGGCGTACTGCTGGGGTTGGGGCGGCGACGGGCAGCTGGGCACGGGGTTCCGGACGCCATTCCGCGCGCCGCGCGCGAGCCTCCAGACACCGCTCGCCGTGACGGGCGGCAGGACCTTTGCCACCATCGCAGCGGGCTCGGGTCGGAGCTGCGGCGTCACGACCATCGGCGAGGCCTACTGCTGGGGAGAGAACTCCTCGGGCCAGCTGGGCGACGGTTCGCGGACCAGCAGTCTCGTCCCGGTGCCGGTCACCGGCGGGCAGCAGTTCGCGAGCGTCACGCTCGGTGCGTATCACACCTGCGGCGTGACGACCACGAACGCCGCGTACTGTTGGGGCGTGAACAGCAGCAGCCAGCTGGGCGACGGCTCGACCACCTTCAGCCCGTCACCCGTGCTTGTCGCGGGTGACTTGCTCTTCCAGTCGGTGCGCGCCGGTCTCTTTCACACATGCGGCGTCACCATTGCCCAGGTCGGTTACTGCTGGGGATACAACCTCGACGGTCAAGTAGGCGACGGGACCTCGGCTTTCGCCGTTGCGACTCCCGTGGCCGTCGCGGGCGACCACAGTTTCGCAAGTGTGGCAGCCGGGTGGGCCCACTCGTGTGCCATGACGCCCGCGGGTGCCGCTTACTGCTGGGGCGTGTCAGACCGGCTCGGCGACGGTTCGGGGCAGGATCACCCGATACCGGTGCCGGTCGCCGGGGGCCTGTCCTTCGCCACGGCGGGCGGAGCCATGTCGGCCGGGCAGGAGAGCTCGTGCGCCTTGACGCCCGCAGGCGCGGCGTACTGCTGGGGGCATAACGACCTGGGGGAACTCGGTGACGGCTCGACGACCAGCCGCTCCACCCCGGTTCTGGTCTCGGGCGGGCTGACCTTCGCGATGATCAGCGTCGGCACCTTCCACACCTGCGGTGTCACGACCGGCGCCGTCGCGTTCTGCTGGGGCACCAACAACTCAGGCCAGCTCGGCGCGACCACGGCACAGTCCTGCTCCTACTCCGGCGCGGCTGTACCCTGCGCCCTGACGCCGATCCAGGTCGCCGGCAGCGTTCAGCCGGGAGCGGCCGCACGCGTCTCCGATCGCGATACCAGCGTCCCAGAGCGAGACCCGTCGGTTCCGCTGCAGCGGTTGGGGCCGGACTTCCCCAACCCCGCGTCGATTGTTCGTGCGCCGAGGGAATGAGAGGAGGATCGCATATGAAGCGAATGTTTGCAGGGCCGTGGTGGTTGGGCGTCTTCGCACTCGTTGCCTGCGGCGGGGAGTCCACTGGTCCCACCCGCGTGTCGGTGACCGTTGGCCCGGCCACGGTGCAGAAGCTCGTCGGAGGGTCGTTCTCTTTTCGTGCGACCGTCAAAGACGCAGCTGGGAACGTGCTCGCGGGACACACGGTGACGTGGACGACGAGCAATAGCGCGGTGGCCACGGTGGTGAGTACGCACACGGGGACGGACTCGACGACCGCGCTGGTCAAGGGCGTGGGGCCGGGTACGGCGAATATCACGGCGGCGGCCGACGGTCAGAGTGGCAGTGCGGCGATCACCGTCGTCCCGCCGGCGCTCGCCTTCACCACGAACCGGGACGGCAACGATCAGATCTACGTGGTGGATGCCGCGGGCACCGACGTCCTCAATCTGTCCCACAACGCCGCGGACGACGACTGGCCCAGTTGGTCCCCCGACGGCTCCAAGATCGCGTTTCACAGCGACCGCGACGGAAACTTCGAAGTCTACGTGATGAACGCCGACGGCACCGGGGCCGTGAACCTGACGAACAACCCGGCGTGGGACGACGTCGACCCACTGTGGTCGCCCGACGGCTCGAAGATCGCCTTCACGACGACGCGCGACGGAAACCTCGAAGTCTACGTGATGAACGCCGACGGCACCGGGCTCGTCAACCTCTCGAACAACCCGGCGAAGGACTACGCGGACGGATGGTCACCTGACGGCTCGAAGGTCCTGTTCGAGACCAACCGCGACGGGAACTGGGAGGTGTACGTGATGAACGCCGACGGCACCGGGCCCGTCAACTTGACGAACAACCCGGCTGTAGATGCACTTGCCGACTGGTCGCCCGACGGCTCGAAGATCGTCTTCGACACCGACCGCGACGGAAACTCCGAAGTCTATGTGATGAACGCCGACGGGACGGGGCTCGTCGACCTAACCAACAGCGGAGCGAACGAGGGCTTCCCCGCCTGGTCGCCCGACGGCTCGAAGATCGCCTTCGGCACAGACCGCGACGGCAACGACGAGGTCTACGTGATGAACGCCGACGGCACCGGGCTCGTGAACCTGACGCATAACCCGGCGTTCGACGGGTACACCGTTGCCTGGCACCCGACGGGAGCCGCGCACGCTACCTCCCCCCTTCGCCTCCATAGGCCAGCGACCGCCAGACGGGATTGACCATGAACACGCCCTCGGTGCCACGCCGGCTCCTCATTGGGTTGAGCCTCTTCCTGCTCGCGGCGTGCGGCTCAGATACGACGGCACCGGGGCCCGCTGCAGCCGGCCAGATCGCCTTCCTGAGCAGCCGCGACGGGACTACTTCCGTGAACACTGGGATCTACCTGATGAACGCCGATGGCACGGGCGTCACCCGGCTCAGCAACATCACGGCCGGCGGCCCGGTCTGGTCGCGCGACGGTACGAGGATCGCGTTCGAGGGCTTCCCCGACGGCAACGATGAGGTCTACGTGATGAACGCCGACGGCTCAAACCTCCGCAACCTCACCAATAACCCGGCCCAAGACCTCCGGCTTGCCTGGTCGCCCGACGGCTCGAAGATCGCCTTCGACACCGACCGCGACGGAAACCAGGAAGTCTACGTAATGAACGTCGACGGCACCGGGCTCGTCAATCTAACGCACAACCCGGCGTCGGACGTCAGCCCCGCGTGGTCGCCCGACGGTACGAGGATCGCGTTTTTCAGCGCGCGCGACGGGAACTGGCAGGTCTACGTGATGAACGCCGACGGGAGCGGGCCCGTCAATCTGACGAATAGCGCCGCAGAGGACGTCAATCCCGCGTGGTCACCCGACGGCACGAAGGTCGCGTTCATGAGCTACCGCGACGGCAGCGACGAGATCTACGTGATGAATGCCGACGGGTCGGGCGTCAAGCAGCTCACCAACAACACCGCCGCCTACATCGGCATCCCGATCTGGTCGCCCGACGGCTCGAAGATCGCGTTCGAGCGCTACGACCGCGAGGAGATCTACGTGGTCAACGCCGACGGCTCGGGCCTCCGCAACCTAACGAACAACCCGGCGAGAGACGTCCTGCCTGCCTGGTCGCCCGACGGCGCGAACATCGCCTTTGCCTCAGACCGCGATGGCAACGGCGAGATCTACGTGATGAACGCCGACGGGTCGGGCCTCCGCAACCTCACCAACGGCTTCGCCCCCGCCTGGCGGCCACGAAGTCCATGAGCACGCCGCGGAAGACCGCGCGATCGCTTCTTGGGGCGAGCCTCCTCCTGCTCGCGGCCTGCGGCTCCGGCTCGACGGCGCCGGGCGCTGGAGGCGCGGTCTCGGTTTCCGTCGTCCCGTCCACCGCGAGCCTCCTCACCAGTGGCAGCCAGGACTTCACGGCCACGGTGGCGAACGACGCCACGCATCGCGGCGTCACCTGGAGCATCACGGGATGCAGTGGCGGGCTGGCGGTCTGCGGCGGCTTGACCAATGTCACGAGCACTCAGGCGACCTACACCGCGCCGGCAACGGTGCCGCCCGGCACGCTCGGCGTCACGGCCACCTCAATCAGCGACAACAGCGAGTCGCTCACGGCCAGGGTGGCGATTACCGCGATCGCCGCAGCCGATCAGATTGCTTTCCTGAGCACCCGCGACGGGAGCCTCTATTCGATCTACCTGATGAACGCCGACGGCTCGGCCCCGCGCAGCCCGACCAACCAACCGGCGAGCTGCCTGTCATGGTCACCTGACGGATCCAAGATCGCCTTCGGTAGCTATGTCGCTGGGGGCACCTACGACCTGTACATGATGAACGCCGACGGCTCAGGCCTCCGCAATCTCACCAACGGGGTGGGTTGCGATCCCGCCTGGTCGCCCGAGGGGAAGCAGATCGCCTTCTCGGGCGTCGGCAACATCTCTGTGATCAACGCCGACGGTTCGGGTCTCCACAGTCTGACGAACAACGCCGGTTTCCTCGCCTGGTCGCCCGCCTGGTCGCCCGACGGCTCCAAGATCGCCTTCCACGGCGAAAGCGGCGACCGCACCACGCAGGTCTACACGATGAACGCCGACGGCTCCGGTGTCACACGGCTCACGAACAATCTGGCAAATGCCTTCGGGCCCGTGTGGTCGCCCGACGGCTCCAAGGTTCTCTTCTCGAGCACGAGCAACGGCAACTACGAGATCTATGTGGTGAACGCCGACGGCTCTAGCGTCACCCGGCTCACCAACAACTCGGCGTACGACCTCCGGCCCGCCTGGTCGCCTGACGGCACGAAGATCGCCTTTGACTCAGACCGCGACGGAAATACGGCAGCGAACACCGGGATCTACGTGATGAACGCCGACGGCTCGGGCGTCACACGACTCACCGACCCGGGCGGGGACGACGGCCCCGCCTGGTCGCCTGACGGCTCGCAGATCGCCTTCACCCGTCGGGGGGGCGAGATCTGGGTGGTGAACGCCGACGGCTCCGCCCTCCGCAACCTCACCAACAACCTGGCGTTCGACTTCGCCCCCGCCTGGCGGCCACGGGGTCCATGAGCACGTTGCCGATGTCCCCGCCATCGCCGAGCAGGGTGATATGCCTGTGAGAAGAGCGGTAGCGATCGGCGCGGGCCTACTGACCGCCTTTCTAGCACCTGGCTGCAACAACTCGGTGACGCCCGTTGAGCTCACCATCACGGTCACGGGCGTGAGTCCCGCCACTGGCCCACTGGGTGGCGGCACCAGCGTGACGATCACGGGCACTAATTTCATCGATGTGACCAGCGTGACCATCGGCGGCCGCGAACTCAGCGGCCGCACCGTGATGAGCTCGACCCAGATCATCGGGACCGCGCCGGCCGCGACCAGCACCGGGGCCAGGGACGTGGTCGTTACCTCGAGCAGCCACGGCGCTGGTACCTGCAGCGGCTGCTTCACGTACCTATCGATCCCTGCGGTAGCCATCGCCACGGGCGGTGCTCACACCTGCGGACTTTCGAATACCGGCGCGGCCTACTGCTGGGGCGACAACAACTGGGGCCAACTCGGCAACGGCTCGTTCACGAATAGCTCAATTCCGGTCGCCGTCTCCGCGGGCTTGGGCTTCAGCGCTCTCGCCACAGGCGGCGTTCACACCTGCGCACTCACCAGCGCCGGGGCGGCCTACTGCTGGGGATACAACGGTTTTGGTCAGCTCGGCAATAGCGCAGTTGGGTACAGCTTGACTCCCCTAGCTGTCTCCGGGAACCTCAGCTTCAGTGCCCTCGCCACGGCGGTGTATTACACCTGCGGGCGAACCGGCTCGGGGGCGGCCTATTGCTGGGGGGACAACGAGGCTGGCCAGCTCGGTGACGGCTCGAGCACATTTGCAAGGCCAGCGCCGGGCGCCGTCTCCGGGGGCTTGAGCTTTAGTGCTCTCGCCACGGGAGAGAACCACGCCTGCGGGCTCACCAGCTCCGGGGCGGCCTACTGCTGGGGCTCCAACCCATCCGGCCAGCTCGGAAACGGCACGACCGACAGCAGCTCCATTCCGGTCGCCGTGTCCGGGGGCTTGAGCTTCAGTGCTCTCGCTACGGGAGAGAATCATACCTGCGGCCTCACCAGCTCTGGGGCAGCCTACTGCTGGGGCGCCAACTCAAGCGGCCAACTCGGGAACGGCTCGATCACGAATACCTCGACGCCGATCGCCGTCTCGGGGGGCTTGAGCTTCGGTGCCCTCGCAGCGGGCGGTTCGGTTACCTGCGGACTCACCAGCGCAGCCGCGGTTTACTGCTGGGGCTTGAACAACTTCGGTCAGCTGGGCGACGGCACGACGACGAACAGTAGCGTGCCGGTACCAGTCGCGGGTCTGCCGTAGCGCTGAAAGACCGCAGTGCACCTCTGGGATCGCGGATCCGGTAGCGCGCCCTCCGCGATCCCTCCCTCTCGGACCCGACGTCATCCCCTTCCAAACCGCTGAGCAACCCACCTGCGCCCGTCCGTCTCACTGAGGCGTCACCGCAACAGGAAGGCGCTTCGTGCCCGGTCATGCCTCTCGGCGCGAAAGGAGCCTGTTCGGCCCCGTGACGGGACCCGTGCACGGCGAGCGCTGCGTGCGAGTCCGGCAGGAAGAACGCTGACATCATGCCAACCAACAGCCTCAGGAGACGACCGATGCACCTCCCAATGGCACGCCTGTTCGCTCTCGGCGCCGCTTTCGTGCTGTTTGGCGGCTGCGACGCGAAGCACCCGCTCGACCCCCCAACCGATCAGGCGTCGCTGCTGGCCGCCGCCCAGAAAGGGCCCTCGGGCCTCGTCGCCAACCCCCTGCCGGGGGCGATCAGCCTCGGTTGGCAGGACAACTCTCCCAACGAGACCGGCTTCGAGGTGCTCCGCTCCACCACAGGGGCGAGCGGCACGTTCACCACCATCGCCACGACGGCAGCGAAGGTCACGTACTACACCGACAGCGGACTGGACCCGAAGCAGCAGTATTGCTACAAGGTCCAGGCGATCGGGCAGCAGAAGCGCGTCATCGGCGTCTCCAACACCGTGTGCGCCACCCCGCTGCCGCTCGAGCCACTCGCCGCGTCCAAGGTCGCCGCAGTCTTGCTGAACACCTGGACCGTGCAGATCACGTGGACCGACAACTCGATCAACGAGGACGGATTCCGCGTGGAGCGCGCCGGCAGCGATGCCGGGCCCTGGACCACGCTCGTGACCACGAGCCAGGGCATTACGTCGGCGCAGGATGGCAACAGCACGCCGAGCCAGGAGCGCGTCTGCTACCGCGTCGTCGCGTTCAACAAGTACGGCGACGCCCCTGCGTCGAACACCGCCTGCACGGCGTTTCCGTTCGCGCCGACCAACCTCGCCGCCAAGGCGGTGGACGGTCAGACCATCGACCTCACGTGGACCGACAACTCCGCCTTCGAGGACGGCTACGAGGTGCAGCGCTGCTGCCAGACCGGGTGGATCGTCGTGGCCAACCTGCCGGCGAACGCGGTGAGCTATCGCGACGGCGGACTGGTCCCGAACGCGCAGTACTCCTACACGGTGCGCGCCAAGAAGGACCAGGGCTTCTCGGACTACTCCAACTACGCCAGCGCGATCACCGCCACCGCGCCGCCGAGCGCGCCCGTAGCCGGGGCCTATCCGGCCTCGAGCAGCATCATCACGGTGTACTGGTACGACAACTCCGGGATCGCCGAGACGTTCCGCGTCGAGCGCTCCTTTGACGGCGGGACGAGCTGGACGGCCTTCGGGTCGCTCGTCCCCGGACAGACCTCTCTCAACGATGACGGACGCACGCCGGAGCAGCAGGTGTGCTACCGCGTGTACGCAGCCAACGACCGCGGCGAATCGGGGCCTTCGAACGTCGCCTGCACGACGCCCCCGCTCGGGCCGACCGACCTCGTCGCCACGGCGGTCGACTACCAGAGCATCGGTCTCACGTGGACCGACAACTCGGCCGTCGAGGACGGGTATTGGGTGCTCCGGTACGACTGCTGGGACTACTACGACTGCGGCTACTTCATCGTCGGCGAACTCCCGGCGAACACGACCAGCTTCCTCGACACCGGGCTGTTGAGCGAGACGTCGTACTCGTACTACGTCGTGGCGTTCAAAGACGGCGGCACCTCCGACTACTCGAACGAGGCTGACGCCGTCACCACCTCGCTCCCGGTCGGGGCCCTGAGCGTGACGGCGACGAGCACACCCCACGTCACCGCGTCCTCGCGCGGGTTGACGCCCGGAGCGCCCACGAGGCGGCCGATGAAACCAGCGACCACGCAGCGGCGGCCCTCAACCCTGAAGCGGCACTAGGGAGGCGCACCATGAACGCAGGACGCACTCCCCTGCCGATGTGGTTCTTGGTTCTCACGCTGCTGGGCTGCGACCGCCCAGACCCCGCGGGCGTCGGCGCACCGAGCTTTACGGTGGGCGGCGTCGGGCGCCCGTCGGTGCTCGTGAACCCGAACGCCAACGACCAGGGCACCGCGAAGACGATTCAAGAGGGGATCGACATGGTGGGTGAGGGCGGCACCGTGCTCGTGCTCCCCGGTACGTACGCCGAGGCGATCGTCATCGGCAAAGGCCTCACGCTCGAGTCGGTGGGGGGCGAGAGCCGATCGGTGTTGGTGGAGCCACCCGGTGCTCCGACCACGGCCGTTGGGATCACCACGCCGGCGCCGGTGGTCATCCGCGGACTCACGGTGCACGCCACCGGCGTCAACGGCATCCGCGGCGCCGGCGTCGTCGACATCACCGTCGAACGGGTCAGCGTCACGGCGGTGAGTCCTCCCCTTGGGGTTGACAGGTTGATCTCGGTCGGCAATGACCCCAATCCCACCGGCGCGCGGGCGCGACTCACCGTGCGAGAGAGCTTCATGGACGGGACCATCGCGTGCGCGACGTGGCCTGCCGCCTGCACGTTCGACGCCGCGGCCACCTTTCCCCAGATCTTCGGGATAATCGCCGGCGGAGATGTGGACGCGCTGCTCGAGCGCAACGTGATCCGTCGCGCCGGCGGCGCCTGCATCTTCGTGGTGGTTCGGAACGACCTCGGCGGCGAGACCAACGCTGACATCCTCGACAACGACCTGGACGAATGCCATCCGCTGGGCCGGGCGGGCGCGATCTTCGTGGCTCCCAGCGGGGGAATCAATCCCTCGGTGACGCTGCCCGTGCGAGTGACCGGCACCGTCAACACCGTGGGCAACACGATCGCGAACAGCTCCGGCTCCTGCCTCACCAGCACCGCCATCAGCTATGTCGTCCTCGGGGGCCGCATCGAGCGGAACCGCATCGCGGGTGTCGTGCAGGCCTGCGCGTTCCCGACCGCGCGCGCTCGTCCCGGAGCGATTTGGCTGGGAAGTCAGTTGCCGTTCTACCCGCCAGTCGTCGCCCAGGTGCGGTTCAACGACATCGCTGGGAACGCCCAGGCCGGGCTCCGCGTGGGGTCGAACATGACGACGCCCGTCGACGCGAGCTGCAACTGGTGGGGTGCGGCGAGCGGACCGTCCGGCGCGGGAACGGGCACGGGGGACGCGATCGTCGTGGAGCTGGGTGCCGCGACACCCCGCTT
>Ga0209056_10002659_pt1 | contig 19111 bp, 16 predicted proteins | sample GraSoiAngelo_114_FD_185876 | JGI IMG/M metagenome (GOLD analysis project Ga0209056, IMG submission 185876) | Grasslands soil microbial communities from the Angelo Coastal Reserve, California, USA - 14_0903_13_40cm (SPAdes) (version 2) | ecosystem: Environmental > Terrestrial > Soil > Grasslands...
GCCGATCTTGGGAATCTTTTCAGCAGGAGGCGAATATGTCTGGTACCTCTACTCGGCCATCGCCATCCTGGCAGGATTCGGATTCACACGCATCATTCGGCTCGTCCAACAGCAAACGCCTAGCATTATAGGACAATTGAACTTTGGAGAAAAATGGAGCAGACTATCTGAGGGGTTGACCAACCATAGAATTGGGTTTGCGTTATTCGTTGCAATCCTATTGTCTGTCGTGTTCAGCCTAGGCCAGCTGCCAACGGCTCCCATGTTGAACCAACCAGAACTTCAGCTTGCCGCCTTGACTATCGCGACAATCTCAACGATATTCCTTTTCAGATATTGTCGGACGATACTTCCCGTGGTCATAATCCTACTGGTCATCGCCGTACCCGTGGTTCGCTACGGAATAATAGGCAGCAACGGCAATCCAGAGATTGTTCCTAGATGGATAACCGACCAGGACCCCGGGATGCTGCAACTCATATCATCCCTAACCAGCCCGAACGGAGTAGTTCTGTCGGCGGAACCCTGGAACGTTGCTTGGTGGTTAAACAGGCACTCGGTCGGATTCTCAGAATTTCCTGATGAAATATACCTCATGATGGCATCTTACAAGATGAATGTCCAGGCGGTGTACATAGCTGACTTGAACAGCGTGTTCTTTCGCGACATTGGCGCCCCTTACACGTACGAAGGGTACAGAAGAGTGGCGTTCTACAACTACAGCATTGGAGGGTTTGATGTTGTCAAGCAAGGATTCTCAGACGGCGAACCGTCACTCCTTCTTCTTCGGAACAATTCGATTGATCCGGGCCTTTTCCTAACTACAAAGACAATCGAATTGGGCAACGCGTCCGATTCGAGCCATCTTGTATGGGGATGGTCTCAAGTTACGAACTACAATGGGACCGCGGCGGCCTGGGCCTACAGGCCAGGGGGACTGCCTCTCAACCAGGACCCTCGATTTGGAATCGCGTCATGTAGGGAGGGTTTTGAGCTTGTCCTAGGGCGGTGCTTACCAGTGGTCACGTTCAACACTCCCGGCGCGGTATCTTCCGCGGGGTACCCTGACGCGGAAATGACTTTTCTATCGGATGGTAGCTCCCGCGTTCTGCAGTTGAGAGTCCTTAGCCTTATTCCTAACCAAACTTTCAGCCTCGTTCTTAACTCGAACCTGGTGTACTTTGGTCAGTCTGGGAAGTTTCTCGGAAACTACACCATTCCAGTTCAGAAAACTTGGCTAAACCTTAACATTACATTGCCCCCTGACGCGACCAACGCGGGTCTGAATCTCCTAAGTTTCGTCTTCTCACAGGTTGGATCTTGTCCGAGCTCCGGCCCGGTCGGTCAATGCGCGTTACTAGTGAACAAGCTAACTATCAACTGACTAACGCCCGAGAAGACATTCTCAAGTTGGTATGCCACAGCTACGAAACGTCTAATCGCGTCGACGCAAATTCCTTTCTATTCGGCGAAAATGGATTAGCCCGACGGCTAGAAGGAAGATCGCGGTTGTGGCTGTCAACGAAATTAGATCAAAGGCTGGGGGATAGAATAGGACTGGGAGCGTCGCGGGAACCCCAGCAGGAGCAGTTGACTGAAGAATCTCCTCGAATCGAAATTGAACCTCATCGATTCGCAGGACTCGTCCTTTGTAAAGGAATCCCTGATTCGGAATCACGTTCTCAATCACGACATCATCGATCCACAGCGTTATGGTCGACTGGGTTCCGGAGTGGGCGAGGAAGGAAATTGCAGCGACAGAATGGAGATCGAATCCCAGGTCCCCCCCAGTTGGGGCGTTGATGCTGACTGAGAATCGCTTGTACTGTGACGTTACGCCTCCCACAGCTGCTTCAACATCGTAAAATGTTCTTGCCCGTTGGGCATTGTCTACTATGTTTACTGTCAAACTAGAGCAGGAAAGGCACTTGGCCCAGAAACTTACCGTGTTGTACTGACTATAATCTGTCGGTGAGAAGGACAAAATCGAGCCCAAGTTTCCGAGATAGTCTCCGGTCCCATCAACCCTCAAGCTCCCTTCGCCTTCCATTTTGTCAACGTAGTCGACGACAACTCTCGAGTGGCCAGGAACGGTCGTCCAATTCCTGACCGAGTCAGCATAGTCGTTGCCAACGACCGCGGGGACCCGGTTGGGTCTCATCGGGGAAAAGTCCAATGCACTCGGGTCGCCACCTTGTTCGATTTCAAGGAACTTCCAATCTGAAGGAAAAGAGGTTACATTGTAACTCTCGAAGCCGCGAGAAGCATTGACGGTTAGGAAACGGTTGTTCTGGTTGAGACTGTCGATGGAGGTATACGTGCCCTGGAGATTCACCACTTTTCCGTCGCGAGATAATGTGACCTCAGGAGTGAACGTTGGCTTCTCGAGATATGTAGAGCCTCCTGGTGGTACCACATATGCTCCCAGTCCGAGCGAGAAGTTCGCGATGCCAGGTGGGAGGGGAGAGTCGTAGAGACTAGGCGTTATCAGTATTAGCGGGTGCGAAGCCAAGTCAGTAATGTTTGTTATATGCGATTGATGAATGAACTCTGAAGGACTAGGCGAATTGCCCACCAATTCTTGAAGATAGCTTCGAGAAAGATAGTTTTCCCACGCGTATTGATAGGGGTCGGTTGAATTGGATAAGGTAGGTTTGAGCTCGAGGAGACTATTCAAATCTCCATAGTAAGCAAAGTGCTCTCCCACTAGAGCACCAAAATAGCTCCTGTACAAATCGGCGTGAGCGTACGAGCCATCAAATACGATTATTGGAACTCCCAACCCGTTCTCTCTAACGTAGTTTGTAGCCAACGCAATCTGGTTGTACGTTGTGGCTGGAACAAAAGTATCGAAGTAGACCGGTGATTGTGCGGCAAGAAACACGCCATTCGCGAAAACAATCACTAGCATCAACGCCACAGCGAGAGAAGTTGCAATAACCTTTGGATTCAGTCTCGTCGTCGGCAGTTTTATTGTCCGAAGCATCTGCAAAGTGGTGGTCCAAGCAAGCATTATGCCTATAGGAATCAGGATGTACCAAGGGACTAGCAGGAGAGCCCTTACGCCGAATTCCGCTTGAACTCCAAGGAACCCCGCGAGAACACCTCCGTAAATGGCCAAGAGTGTGGTGCTCCACACTAAGACGAGGAGGTTCAGAATATTGCCGCTTGTCCGCCACCTCATGAATGCGTACACGCAGCCTGCCGCAAAAATGAGGAGCAATAGAGCCGAACCGCCGATCCAGTACGTCAAGTCCGCGGTACTGAGGATCTGTTTTGGAGATTGAATTGGGGTCTGGAAATAGGTAACAAAATATGAGGGGAACAGGGTTGCCAAGGAGATAGAGGGAAGGCCAACTGCCACAGTCGATAGCAAGATGTTCTGTTTGTTCCATGTTAGTAATGCGCAAACTACCAATGTTAGCGAGAGTATTGCGAAGGTTTCGAATTGAGTGATGGCAACGACAGCGGCCAGACCGGTCAAAGCGAGATATTCCTTCGACCTTGGTCCCCTGGTCCACGCGGCTTGGACTACAAGCATCGCCACAAGAGTTAGAGAGAATGCCATCATGCTTCGGTTGTTATCGGAGACAATTTTCAGAAAAGATATCGATGTAACCTGGAGGATTGAGGACAGGCCGGCAATGCCGACATGGCCGGACATTCTGAGAGTTATCAAGAAAGCGGCGTATACGCTCAAGAACGCAAACGCGAGCGGAATTGCTCTCTCGGCTAGCGTGACATTACCCACGAGGTAACCTACAGCTGACAAGAGCTGGACATAGAGTTGAGGATAGCTCCATGTAGAAACTGTAATTAAAGGCCCATTCTTAGACAGCTCATTAGCTAAGAACACGTAATTCGGGGTATCCCATCCTACCATGAGGCCCGAGCCAAACACACCGAACCGCAGATTCTCCCACACGAAAATGGCCGATAGTAGGAGAAATGAGACTGCGAGAAGGGCGAAGCCAAGAAGTGAAAGCCTCTCAGTCTCTTCTGATGAGTTTCGTAAACCATCAACTTGCGCGGGCCCACTTGAACTAGCGGACATTTGGGTTGTGTCCGTATTATTGGGAGCCATTCTGAGTTTGTGGGAAAGAAGGAGCCGAGCTTCTAGGCTTTCCTTCGCGAAATGTCTCATGATTTCTTTGTCAGGAATCCGTCTAGACATCTGAGTCAAGGCGCGTTTTCTAAAAGTCTTAGGGAGGTTCTGAAGCACTTCGATGTACGCCCGAATTGAGGCATCAACAATGTCTGCTCGACGGCGAGCTGTAAAGTAAAGAATTCGAGCTGCTGCTATGACGGCCCAGCCGGGTAGGACCTCCAGTAAAGTAGGCAAGCTGTAGTTCCTAATCATCGCTGAGAGTCTGTTTCTCTCCATGAAGTGAATCTTTCTTGGAGACGCGCGACCCATTGAAGGGCTATGAAAATGGAATGCAACACTCTTGGGCTCATAGACAACCTTGTATCCGTTGAGGAGAACTCTCCAACAGAGATCGCTGTCTTCTGCATAAGTGAAAGTATCTATGTCCCATCCTCCTGCAGCCTTTAATGCACTTCGCCTCACGAGGATGACTGCACCCGTGATGAAGCTCACTTGTTCAGCCTTGGAGAATCTTCCAGTATCAAGCTCATCCAAACCTCTGTCCATCCCGAAACCGAATACGTCAAGAAACCCCCCGGTTGATACTATCCTTTTCCTATCGTTCAGGGACAGGAGCCTCGGTCCGCAGACCCCTATCGAAGGATCGCCGTCCATCCGGGCGACAAGATGACTGAGGCAATCCGGTTCCAATTCGATGTCAACGTTGAGAAACAATAGATAATCTGCTCGCGCAATTCGGGCCCCTGCATCACAACAAGCCGCAAATCCCCTTTCGGGTCCGGGGTTTCGAATCACCATTACATGAGGGAAATTTTGTGAAACAAACTGAGCGCTTCCATCAGTAGACTCGTCGTCCACAAAGATGGTTTCTAAGTTCGAGTACGACTGATTTTCGAGAGAGCTAAGACACGTTGTCAAAAATCTTCTACCATTGTAATTCCCAAGCACTACGGAGATCGTGTAATCCGTGGGCTTATTGGACAAGACTGAACTCCGACTATGATGATCTATATTGTTCTATGCTCCGATGCGCTGTCGTCGCGCATCGCTCTGATTATCACCGACCCGGGAAAAAGTGTTCTCATGAGAGATCTTACCATCTGCCGGGGTAAAGATGCGAGCACTCTTTCATAGGGATATCTCAGTTTGTATCTCGGTCTATATGCCCGCGGTACTATCTTGGCTCCTATGAGTTCCCTGTAAGCAGCGGGGAACACAAGCGGGTTGGTGGTGACCATCATTCCCGCTTCGCGAAACAATCGACTCCATGACTCGAAATCGTACATGTCTTCCCTTATTCCTTCATATGCCACTCTGTATTGGGCTCCGGTCATTATTCGCACTAGTGGCCTGAGTTTTCCGTTTACGACCCCCTCAAGTCCAATGTATTTTCCTCTCCCACGCAACACCCTCCTTATTTCTTCGCAGGCATAAATGGGCCTTTCCAAGTGATGCAATACTGCTGATCCAAACACAATTCCGAAACTTTGATCTCTAAAGGGAAGTCTTGTGGAGTCACAACATACATAGCCGTCCAGAGAGTATTGGAAGAAGTCGCGCAGTTTCATTCCCGCATGAAGAGCATACGTACTAACGTCGGTAGCGACTACGAAGGCTTGATCCTTGCTACTCGCTTTCACAAGATAGGAGATGTGACAGGTTCCTGCACCAATCTCGAGCACGCCTTCAATGCTCATAGAGCCTATCTCCTCTAGTAGACCGCCCCTAGCGATCCGGATTGTGAGCGGCGTGGATCCGAACTGCAGAATCTCTCTGGGACCCATTTCCGCTATCCCATAAGAGTTCCAAGTTTTGTTTTCTTCATTCAAGGGGTTAGCCGTTCCTCCAACTAGGGGAGGTCGATAATCGTTCAGAGCTTCGGAATCGAGTTATTCGGTTCTTTCGCAAGGTCGATGTAGAATTCCAAAGTTTTTCCCGCTACAACTTGCCATGAGCGAGATTTGCGCATTTTTCTAGCGTTTTCCGAGAGAGAGTCTCGAAGGTCTTGGCGCGTTAACAGGGTCTCCATCGCCTCCGCCAGCCTCTCATGGTCATGTGGTGGAACCAATAATCCGAACTTTGTCTGGGACAGCTCTTCTCTGAAATAGTCGGTCTCAGACGCGATCACTGGTCTCCCATGGCCCAGAGCCCAACTGAGTGCTCCGCTTGCTGAAAGGCTGTAATAGTAGGGAAGGACGATGAACGAAGCTTCATCGAACAGAGTATGGGCAAAACCACTGCTTACAGCGCCAAAGAATCGCGCCCTTCCATTCAAGTCGAGGTCTTGTGCTAATTCTTGCAGTTCATCCTTGTAATCACGATAGTAGGGCGGGGTAGTCCCAGCCAGCCAGAGTTCGCAATCACCTCTTCGTTTGGCGACTATTGCAAAGGCCGAGAGAAGAGTCTCGAGTCCTTTCCTTGGCGATATCACTCCAAAGTAGAGGATAGGACGAACACCTGCCTTCCGTTGGGGAACGGAGTCTGCGGACGGCGTGGGCGTCTCTATCCCATGTGGAATTACGACAACCTTCGACGGCTTGATTCCATACTCTGAAACCAGACGGTTCCTAAACACCTCCGTGTGAACTATCACCGCGCTGGAAAGTCTGGAAACAAGCTTGTAGAAGATTATGAAAAGTGCGTCTAGGAATCCGACTGGCAACGGGAAAGAGGAGGGCGCTGTATCGCGAACTTTGGCGAGCTGTTGGCCCCGTGGGATTATCATATGCAAAGTTACGACTGCTCTAACTCTGAGTAGCCGAAGCAGCAAGAGGGTGACAGGCAATCCGAAAACCGAATAGAGCGGGCCGTACGAGTGGATACCATAGAATTCGAATTGTACATGCACGATGCTTGGCTTGTCGGCGAGAACCTTCTTGAATATCTGGAGCGGGAATCTATTCTGACTCCAGACTCTCAGTTCTCCATTGTTGCGATCTCCGAGGACTTCTGGAGACTTGCTCGCCGGGGAGGATATTGGTCCGTATATCTTACAGTCGGCGTGGTGCTCTTTGAATCCCTCTACCAGTTTCTGGGAGTATAGAGAAACATCATCGACGAGGGCGATTCTCAAATTCTAAGAGCCCACAGTCTGAGTCAAATTTTCACGACTTTGACAGTTGCTTCCTCTTGGTAATCAATATTCTTCTGTATTTCTCATTCTGATTATTGAGATACGGCTTATACGGGCCTCTGATGACGGATCTTGTTAGCGGAATCTAGGGTGTTGGCGCCTGATTCTGCCTTTTGAGGCATTCGCGAGGATTGTGAGGATAATCTTCGCCCCGTCGCTGAGAGGGTTGAGTTTTGTAGTTCCAACCCGTGTGTGATATCTTACGGGTAGTTCCACTATGCGGGCTCCTCTGCGTGCTGCAGTAGCGAGCATTTCTGTTGCAAAGGGCATTCCATTCGAGCAGTTCGAGAAGTCCTTCGCAAACGAACTCCGGAAGGCGCGAATTCCACATTGACTGTCGGCGACGGGTATGCCTAGAATTGAGCTAACGAGCTTCGAGATGACCATGTTTCCAACCTTGTTGCTCAGGGTCATTGCGCCCCTATCCATATCATAGAACCGGTTTCCTATGGCGAAATCAGCCGTTCCATCCATGATGGGTTGGACAAGGCGGGGCAGGTCCCGAACGTCATACGTCCCATCGGCGTCCATCATGGTAATTATTGGTGCTCTATGGTTTTCAAGGGCGTACAGGAAACCCGTCTGAAGTGCATCGCCATACCCGATGCGCTTTTGAAAGAGAACCTCAGCTTTCTTGCCGCGCGCTATTTCCACCGTTCCATCGTTAGATCGTCCATCTACGACGATGGGAATCGATGGGAAATCGAGAGATCTTAGTCCGTCCAGTACTTTGCCGACGGAGTCTCTCTCATTGAGGGCCGGAATTATTATTGCAACTGGGCTAGTGATCTCACCGACTGGACTCAATGAGACTACGCTCGAGCCGTCGGCCTAACATAGATTTCGCGTGCAAGCTCCCCTGCGGCAGCCATGACCGCTTCGGCACTCGTCATCGATGACCTCCATCCGAACTGCTCGATTCTCGAGGTATCCAAGAGCATCGTTTTTACATCTCCTGGCCAGCCTCTTCCTCCGTCGATCCCTCCTGTCGGTGCATATTCTACCTCGTTCAGAGCCAGAGACTTGGCGACGATTCTAGCTATCGACATTACGTCTATCGTATCGTTGGACCCGACGTTTAGAATCATAACGTTCGAACTGAAATCTTGAGTTCCAAGGAGGAGCGCTTTCACTGCGTCGGCGACGTGGATGTACGATTTCCTCTGACTGCCGTCTCCAAGAATTTCGAGCTTGCTCGGATTCCGGGAAAGCTTGGACACGAAATCTGGAATCACTCCATGGCCTGCCCTAGGCCCAACCACGTTCGCTAGCCGAAGAATAACCGCTTCAAGCCCGTAAGAATTGCAATAGGCAGTTATCAATGCCTCACACGCCAGTTTCGCCGCTCCGTACAGGGATGCGGGTACGAGCGGCCCGAAGGATTCCGGGGTTGGAAACACGTCAGTGTCTCCGTAAACGGTTGAGGACGAGGAGAATACTATCTTACTGCAGCTCCTCGCTTTTCTCATTGCCTCTAGCACCATTCTCGTAGCCGTAACGTTCTGTTCAAACTTGAGAGTTGGGCTGGTCAGACTCATCCGAACATCTGAGTCGGCGGCAAGATGAAAGACAGTGTCACACTCGTCTACCAGATTTGTGTCGCTAAGATGGCAAGCGTCCTTCTTGACGAATTTGAATCGGGAGTTGGTGCTGAAGCGTCTAAGGTTGTCGGCTTTTCCCGAGACTAGGCTGTCGACCACGGTAACCTTGAGATTCGTGTTAAGCAGAGCCTCAACGAGATGGCTTCCGAGGAAGCCTGCTCCGCCTGTGACTAGAACCTCATCCAACTACCATAACACTCCATTGATCGGACAGAGTTGGCTGTGCTTGTTTCGTTTGCCTCACCTTAGTTGGACTTTCGGAGCAAGGGTCTCTCGTCTCTTAATTTGTTGAGTGTACCAGTCTAAGGTCAGCTTGAGTCCTTGCCGGAGTTTCACATGAGGTGAGTATCCCAATAGACGCTTGGCCTTCCCCAAGTCGGGACAACGGCGGAGTTGTCCCTCGGGTTTTGTCACGTCGTATCGCACTGGCTTCTGCTCGCCGCTGAGCGTCATGATCAGCTCTGCGAGTTCACGAATTGATACTTCTTCGTCACTCCCGATGTTGATGGGGTCGGGTGTGGGATAATGTTCCGGGGAGAGGATTAGACCTTGCACCAGATCTGAGACGTAGACGAAGGATCGTTTCTGTTGGCCGGTTCCCCAAACGACAAGTTCTCCCGGATCGGAAATGATTTTCCGCATGAGACTCGGGATAACATGGCTTGTGGATTCGTTGAAATGGTCTCGAGGGCCATACGTGTTGTAGGGTCTTATGATCGAGAGTTTCATACCATATTCCGACGCATAGGATCTGGCTTGGATCTCTGCCATTCTCTTTGCCCAGCCATAACCGAAGTTGCTCGGCTCAGGGTCTCCCAGGAAACCGTCGTCTTCGACCGTTGGCACGGAGACGTCCCTTTTGTATACGCAGGCTGAGCTAAAGACCACGAAGCGGTCAACATCATTTTTTCTCGCAGCCTCAAGCATGTTGAGGTTCACGAGCGTGTTCCGATGAAACATTTCGCCAGGATGAGTAGAATTGTAACTCACACCGGCCACCTTGGCGGCCGCGTTGTAGACAACTTCAGCATCCTTGGTGGCTATTTGACAAGACCTTGCGTCGGCAAGGTCAAGCTTTAGAAGGTCAGCGGTCTTGTTCAGAAGACGCGATCCCGACTCGTTCTCAAGGTTATCAGCGACCTTTACTCTTGCTCCTAAGTCTAGAAGACGTTCGACGAGGTGACCACCGATGAACCCGGCTCCACCTGCGACGAGAACCCGGCGATTCTTCCAGAAATCGCTGTTCTCGACAGCCTCATCTGACATGGACGATGTCGAGCTGGCAATAATAACCACCTTAAAGCCTTCGCTCGGAAGTCATACCCACCTATGATATCCTTCGATATCAGACTACATTGCGTTAACATTATCGCCCAAACTCTCTGGGAAGGGCCCGACGAACACAAATAGCCTGACCTTCAGGAGGAAACGGGAGAGCCCTGATAATGATGAAGATCAGCGCCGTAATCCCCCTCTACAATGAGGAAGAGGTGATTGACGAGTTCTCAACCAGGCTGATCGACGGACTTAAGGACCTAAACACCGACTATGAGGTCATCTTTATCGTCGAAGGTGCCGATTCCACACTGCAAAAAGTCTCTCGACTCTCGAAGGAAAATCCTCGAATCAGGGTAGAGTATAACGAGAAGAGGCTTGGACTAGGAAAGGCTCTCAAGAAGGGTCTTGAGCTCGTCGATTCCAATTCAAATTACGTTCTGACGATGGATTCTGATCTTAACCACGATCCCAAAGAGATTCCAGCTCTTTTGGAGGCGTCGAAGAAAGCCGACGTTGTCGTAGGCTGCCGATCACGAACGCGGGGTCTCGTCCAGGAGCTTCCTTTCTTCAAGAGGATGATCAGTGCCAGCACAAACTGGATTCTACGGAGAGCGTTCAAGATGAAGTCCAGCGACATCACCTCAGGCTTCAGAATCTACTCGACGAAGACCGTCGAGAGTGTCCGCGAAGAGCTGGTGGCGAAGAACTTCGAAGTGACCGCGGAACTCCTAATCAGGGCCAAGAAGAAGGGATTCTCAATAACAGAAGTCCCTATCAGTTTTAGGCGGAGACCAAGGGGAACCAGCAAGCTCAGTTTTCTCAAAAGCGGAGTCGGGTACGTTATCCTGCTATTCCGCCTCGGGTTCTAGACCGAGAGAGTATGAACTTGGCAGCGTCTGCCAAATTTGAAGCTATGAAGTCAGCGAGCGGGTCCGACCCTGATTTTTCTAGATGATTCGTTCTCGACACAAGAATGGTCTTTGTGCCCGCGGCCTTGCCAGCTTTAACATCGAGATCACGATCGCCCAGCGTGTAGGAAGAGGCTAGGTCGATGTCGAGTTCTGAGGCTGCCCTCAGTAATAGACCGGGCTTGGGCTTTCGGCACTGGCAGTCTTCCTCAGGTGCGTGGGGGCAATAGTAGAGTGCGTCGTAATCCGCTCCTTCTCGACGCAGTTCTTCCCTGAGGCGATTATTAACACGTTGAAGCGTTTCGGTATCGAAATAGCCCCGTCCTATCCCCGACTGGTTCGTCACCACCACGACTCGATAGCCCGCTTGCCTTAGGGATCGAAGCCCTTCGGCCACGCCAGGAAGTAGCTGCACCAGATCCGGGTCGGCGCAGTATTCCACATCAACCATCAGCGTATCGTCACGGTCGACGAAAATGGCCGCTGATCTAGCCAAAGAGATTCTCTTCTACAAGAAGGCACAACAAGTGTCCTATCGAGATGTGCATTTCCTGAATAAGCGATGTTTCATCGCTTGGAACTGACAGGAGGATGTCGCAGTAGAGTTTCATCTGTCCCTTCTGTCCACAGAGCCCGATCGTCTTAGCGTGAGACTTTCTCGCAGCCTCTAGTCCTTTCAGAACATTCTTCGAGCCACCGCTCGTCGATATTCCGAGAGCCACGTCGCCGGCTCTAGCAAGAGCCTTTACCTGTCGTGCGAATATCTCCTCGAAGGCGTAGTCGTTGGCGATCGCTGTGACCGCGGAAGAGTTGGTCGTTAATGCTTCCGCTGGCAGAGGGTCACGGTCTACTCGAAACCTCCCCGTGAACTCGGCTACTATATGCTGAGCGTCTGCTGCGCTTCCGCCATTGCCGAAGGCATAGAGTCTGCCGCCAGTCCGGAAACTCTTGGATATGGCATCAGCCGCCTTTTCGATATCGCCAGCTAGGGAGATAGATGTCTCCCGGAGAATTGCGCCTCGTTTGAGATACTCCTCGATCGTCGCAGACTTCGGCTTTCTTGCTCCCGTAGTCCTAGATGTCAACGAGATCATTCACATCCCATATGGCTCGAGGACTAGGGGACAGTCAGCTTATCATATCAATGCTTAGATTAATTATCAGAGAGCGTACGACGCAGGCTTGGCCTCGCTGATCTGAGGTCTCTGACCCGCACGATCCCGCTGTTCGCGATCCCTGTAACCCATCTTCCAAGTCTCCAAGCCAACATCCTCGAACCTAACATTCTCGACCCGAGAGCCCGCGTTTATCATCGCAGAAGAGAGTCTCTTATGAGATCCGTCCTCTGCGAAAAGGAGAAGATAACCTCCACCACCGGCCCCAAGCAGTTTGCCACCGATCGCCCCGTTCGCCAATGCAGTACGGTATAGCTTGTCGACCTCCTCGTTGGATATCGCCGGGTCCAGTTTCTTCTTCAAATCCCATTCCTGACCAAGCAGCTCACCGAACTCTTCCACTCGACCCCGTACGAGCTCATTGTTCAGATCGAGCGTTAGCTTCTTGATCTCATGAAGAGCTTCCATGACTGTCGGATTTTTCTCTCGGTAGGACTTGATCTGTCTGCCCAAGATTCCGCCCGAAGGACGAGTTGTTCCCGTGGAACATAGAAGAAGTCGGTATTCCAGCTCGTTTCTCACCGCCCCGGAAATAGCGAGAGGTTTGACCGTTACGCCTTCTTTCTCAAACCGGATAAGGTTGAACCCGCCCATGGCCGCCGCGTACTGGTCCTGCATCCCGCCCGGGATTCCAACATCAGATCTTTCTATCAAATAGGCCATCTCCGCGACTCGTTTTCTTTCCATAGGTTTGGCGGACCATTCACAGAGGCCCCCAAGAATCGCGACGACGAGGGCCGACGAGGATCCGAGCCCTGAGCCAGGAGGGCAGTCGGAACACGTGTTGATTTCAAGCCGGTCAGTCACACCCATTCGCTTCACCGCTGCTCGGGCAAGTTCTGCGTCTCCGTTCAGAGACTGAGCATGGCTCTGCTCTGCCACTATCCCAGTGGTCCAGCCCATACTGTTGACCTGTAGCCCGTCTTCGATTCGAGGTCGGAGAGAGCAGTAAGCATATTTCTTGATCGTCGACGACAAAACCACCCCACCGTACTGTTCAGTGTAAGGTGGGACATCAGTCCCTCCGCCAGAGAAGCTGACGCGAAGAGGTGCACGCGAACGAATGATCATTTCAGAGATCAGCCCTCGAGGTTCGTCCCAGAAGCTCAAAGTTAGCGGTCGGCGGGGTACCAGTCTGAAACAAACGATAGTCCACTACAACGCTTCAGTTTCAGGTATACTGGCTTTAATAGGCTTATAGCAATAGCCAACACGTAGTAACTCTGGAGTCTCGCTACAGGCCCTGATGGCCAGGACCTTTCTTCAAAATCCTGGAGGGCCAGACTCTAGAGTTAGAGTTTCATTCCGTCAACGATCCGATTTGGTCGTTTCGACATGTCCGGTTTCTCATCGCAGTTGGAATCTTGGATTCCTGAGAAACTTTATCATGAAAGCAAGTCCGACCAAGCCTCGAGAGGGCACCTGTGGTAGCGGGTACACCTGATGAATCGTTCTGGAAAGACAAGAATGTTCTAGTCACGGGGTCCAGCGGTTTCGCGGGCCGCAATCTTACACACCTACTTTCCTCGCTGGGGGCGAAGGTAGGATGCTTCGTTAGGACAAAGAAGGACTATTCCAACAATGACCCAGGCACGAGCATTATGCTAGGCGATGTTGAAGACTATCAAAGCCTCGTCGAGGCAGTGAAGGACGCTGATGTCGTGTTCCATCTCGCCGCGATTACTTTGATTCCTGAGACTCGAGCAAAAACGTTCAACACATTCAGCACTAATGCCCTCGGAACGCTCAACCTGTTAATGGCGGCCAAGGCTCAGAATGTTCCAAAGACAGTCTACGTGAGCACATGTCATGTCTATGGAAAACAGGAGAAGCTCCCTATTGTCGAGGACTCAACACCGAAACCCATTGACATCTACTCGGCCAGCAAGCTCGCGGGGGAGAGCCTCGCGTTATCATTCGCGGAAATGCACGGAATGAACATTTCCATCAGCCGAGCCTTCAACCACTACGGACCCAACCAGCGACCCGACTTTCTCATCCCATCAATCCTCCACAGGCTCCTGAAGGGAGAGACTCTCACAATGGGTAATCCCACTCCGACTAGGGACTTCGCTTACGTTGACGACATTGTCAAAGGCTACGCACTACTAGCCGAGAAGGGTCGACCGGCCGAAATCTACCACTTTAGCAGCGGAGTGGAGAGAACCGTCCAGGAAATTGTCGAAACCGCAATGAAGGTTAGTGGGGTCAAGACAGAAGTCCGCTGGAACCCAGACGCACGTCGCGTTGACATTCCACGTAGCGTAGGTGACTATTCCAAAGCACGCAAAGAGCTTGGATGGAAACCCACCGTGGACTTTGAAGATGGAATGAAAAGGACGATAGCATGGTATCGCGCTCAACCTGAACGCCAAGTGTAAGAGACAAATCAATGTCCCAGACTCTCGACAAGATCAGACCCTACATACGAGACCATTTCAAAAGTCAGAAGAAAGAATTCGTCCCGGGAAAAACCCGGATCCCCCTAAACATCCCTACCTACAGTTCAGAGGAAGTAGAGGAGGCACTCGACAGTCTCCTATCAACCTGGGTAACGATGGGGAGCAAGGTCAAAAAGTTCGAGGAAGCCTTCGCCCAGTACAACGGCTCAAAACACGCCGTCATGGTCAACTCAGGATCCTCCGCGAACCTGCTAGCCCTATCCGTCCTGACCAATCCTCTCCTAAAAGACCACATACCGAAAGGGAGCGAGATCATCACCCCCGCGGTCACCTGGGCCACGACTGTCTATCCAGTCTCGGACGTGGGTTGCACTCCTGTGCTAGTGGATGTTGATCAGAAGACTTTCAACATAATCCCCGACGAGATAGAGAAAGCGATCACCAACAAGACCAGAGCAATTCTCCCAGTTCACCTTCTAGGCGGCCCGTGCCAGATCGAGCGGATCAAAAAGATCGCTGACATTCACGATCTGCATTTGATTGAGGACACCTGCGAGACGACAGGAGGGGAAGTGCACGGTAAGAAAGCTGGCAGCTTCGGCGACATGGGAACCTTCAGCTTCTTTCTCTCGCATCATATCTCAACCATCGAGGGTGGAATCATAGTCACTGACGATGACCAGCTCCACGAGTATCTCAAGGCCATGCGCGCGTTCGGCTGGGTGAGAGACCTAAGAGAGAAAGAGAACTACTCGTCAGCTAACAAGGGAATAGACCCAAGATTTCTATTCATAACTCATGGGTACAACCTCCGCCCCACAGAGATACAAGGTGCATTCGGAATCCACCAGATCAAGAAACTCGACGCGTTCATCGAAATAAGACGGAACAACGCAGACTATTGGAAGAAGAGACTCTCACCATACCGGGACCTCCTCACGCTACCAGTCGAGGAACCCGGGACCAGACACGTCTACTTCGGCTACCCACTAACCATCAACCCCAAAGCATCATTCACCCGAGAACAACTCGTAGATCATCTAGAAGGCAAGATGATCGAAACGAGGCCTGTCATGGCAGGCAACATGGCCGAACAGCCAGTCATGAAACAGCTTCCACACAGAACCAGCGGCTCACTTCCAAACTCTAGGATGATAATGCGACAATCCTTCTTCTTCGGCAATCACACCGGTATAGGCGAACCGGAACGAGAATACATCGCGGATTCCATCAAGGGATTCTTGGATTCTACGTCGAAAAAATAGCCTGGCCACCAGACGAGACTCCCGAAAAAGTGGCGTGCCTATTTTTGGGACTGACTGTCTTCTCGCTTCAGAATTGGCATCGAGGATGAGGCGCCTGTCGTATCGGTCGAAGTCGTCTTTCTTATCATATTGATCAAGTGCTGTTCAACGTGCGGCTCCAGAATCGTGCCGGATCCTTGTTCGTCTGGAGCCGAATGCTCTGTCGATATTAGATGCTCAAGTTCTTGATGAGTGCGCCGGAGCTTCAGATATAGACCCATTGCGACGGCGCTGAAGATTCCCACACTGCTCAGGGCAACTATCGGGAAGCCGCTTCCTTGCAGCGATGCGTTGACGTAGGCTTGGAAATAGTAATCATTCTGGTAATTCTCGAACATCCAGAACCCAAGGTAGGCAATGACAAACGACTGGAGTACTACCAAGATCTTTACTGGACTGGGAATGTGTATTCTCGCAGTCTCGATCTCTTCGCTCGTAAACTACCACCGGAACTAGAAGTCTTCGACTTCGAATCCAGCCGATCTATCTCCCCGGCTCGATAAGGGCGAATTGTGCCCTAGGGAATGAGTTGATAGTATCCAGAGTCCAAGCTCGGCGGATTTCTGGGATGCTGTCCAGTCCTACTCGTCCTCATCCCCCCTACTGGCGGGGGCTGTTCCTCGCCTAGGGCTAGAGGTCCCGACAATCAAACCCTTGGGCTTTGGCACCGTTGCGAGCCCTCCTGTGACAGGTTTCTCGCTTCTCGAGGATGAGATCTGCGGCTTCTTGCCCGTCTTCTTCGTTGAGCCCCGAGTTCTAGACAACTCATCCTCCTTCAGCCCCTCTCTACGTCTGATGTTTCTCATCGTGAAATAGAGCACAGTCGCAACAGAGGCCGAGGCTATGCCGAATCCCACACTAACGATTGGAACAAGAATGGGTGAGAGGCTGTTGACGTAGCTCTGAAAGTAGGGGTTGTTAAGGTATTCGGAGTAGACCCAGCCCCCGAAGCCAACTATCACCGCAAGCTCCGCGAGGATTATGATCCATCCCCTGCGAGGAATGTCCCACCATTCCAGTATCCGGATAACCCCGACCCCCAGTACGTATCAATTGTTTGAACTTCAGAGATTAAGGCGACGCGTAACCCCGCCCATTATTCGAGAGGTCGAGCAGAGGAAGCGTGTACACTCGTCGTTGGCCTGGCTCATCTATTTCCGAGGAACCATCTTAAGCCCTGCAGAACTCCGAGCCCCAGTGTTCCGCTGAGAAGAATATGTCCGAGAGTGATTATGGTCAGCGCTCTCCTAGAGAAGGCGAACTCCGCCAGCTGAATACTCCTATCACCAGCGAAGAGCAGGGTGAGCGTGACTAGGGCGAACAGTGGGATTGCAAGTAGCAGGCTATCTCGCGTGGGCTTCAGAACTAGTTTGTAGTCGCCGTTCCGATACGCGTACAAGAGGACTAGCCCGAACGCTCCAATTTCGAGCGCCGTGTCAGCTAGACTGGGAATTCCGAGATTTAGTCCAACATCAAAAGAGTTGGGGAAGAATGGATAGAGTAGAGGGATTGTCCCAACCAGGAAATCACCGAGCAGGTGGGAGAGAATTCCGATCGAGAAAGCGAAACCTACTCTTCCGAAGAAATAGGTCAACACCAGAACAACCGGTACGATCACTATCAGGGAATGGGTGTAGGTGTGGTGTACAAGATAGGGTTGGAAGTAGATGTCAAAGTCGGGCAGTATTCCTGAGAGGAGCGCGAGATAGGCGGGCAGGTTGACGTTGAGCTTCCGCCCTGTAGCCTTCGAGAACAGGTAGCTCCAGCAGCTGTGGCCAAGCAGAAACATGGAATCTCAAGTCCTCTTGTCTGATTACGAGCCTCGGCGAGTGGGACCCTTACTAATGATTGATGCTTCCATCGTAAGGCTCGTCGGGATCCAACGTGGATCCAACTGGGATGTGTAGGAGTTGAGGGGTAGCTTATAGAAGCGAGTAGATGGGTTGCCGTCAACTAGTACGACTTTGAGAATCATAAGGACTCGAAAGGAGACTCACCGTTGGAGGTGTGAGGATTAGCGATCACCGGGTTAATCTTCGACACGATTGTCAATCTTCTCAACCAGACTGGCTATCTGGGAATATTTCTATTGATGGTGATGGAGAGCGCGACTCTGCCTGTTCCAAGTGAAGTGGTCCTTCCTCTCGGAGGATATCTTGTCTCTCAGGGCAGACTAGAGTTCTGGTCCACGGTGGCTGTGGCTACTGTTGGGAGCTTGGTGGGAACGATGGTGGATTTTAGCATCGGCTATTATCTCGGACGGCCCGCGGTGCTCCGGTATGGCCGGATTGTACGGTTTAGCGAGAAGCGTCTGGAGACGACTGAGAAATGGTTTGGATCCCATGGGAAGAGTGTCGTTCTGCTGGCAAGGTTCGTGCCGCTACTCAGGACCCTGATCGCCTTTCCTGCGGGGATTGTAAGGATGGATGTGAAACGCTTCTTGATCTACTCCGCGATCGGAATCCTAGTCTGGGATATCGCGCTGGTCTATCTAGGGGTCCTAGCAGGACAGAATAGCACAGCCATCGCTAACACTCTCCAAACATACTTTCTGCCACTAGGAGTGGCAGCGCTCGTGATAGCTGGGATTCTGGTCTATCGCGAACTCCGAACCCAGCAGAATTGAGAGGAGGAGCCTGGGGTCTATGTCGCGAGAACCGCGTAGGGTCAAAGTTTTCTAGATTTTGCGGGTCCGCAGGATTTAGCATGGAAATGAGATGGTAGACAACTGGCTCATACCGTGACGACCTAAGAGGATTAGCATGATCATGAACCAGTTTCGGATTCCATGCCGTTTCCAAGGCCCTCTGCAGGAGGCAATCAGCCTTCTCCGCCCCATCGTCTTCCGGCCCATGAAAAATACTGACTTTCGTGCTGATCTTGAATGGTCAGGGTTGAAGCTTTGACTGGAATCGTAGGGGAGGGTCTATCGGTATCCTTGGCTTCCGAGGGTGGTGCTGGCCTGAGCGATCTTCAGCAGCGCTTCAGGTGTTCTCGACTTCAGCTGGTACAGGTAGGAGGTCACGCCCTTCGCGACCAGTCGCTTGATGAATTCAGTCCTCTGAAGGTCTCCCTGACGGTACCGGTAGTCGTTGTATACTGACTCAAGAACCGCCCAGTCTTCCTCCTTCATCTTGACCATTTTGGAGTAGGGCTCCCAGACCTTGCTAGCTTTAGAATCTGCCATATTCCATCGACTACT
>Ga0209056_10002662_pt1 | contig 19107 bp, 19 predicted proteins | sample GraSoiAngelo_114_FD_185876 | JGI IMG/M metagenome (GOLD analysis project Ga0209056, IMG submission 185876) | Grasslands soil microbial communities from the Angelo Coastal Reserve, California, USA - 14_0903_13_40cm (SPAdes) (version 2) | ecosystem: Environmental > Terrestrial > Soil > Grasslands...
CTTGCAAATTAGCAGAACAAAGCTCGGCTGCGGCTTGGACCCCGGTCATGTGTTGAGGTCTTAATCCCGGTTCGGCTCTCCCCGCTCTGATATTGAACACATGAATCTCTTTCGATAATACTGCTGCGAGAGCAACCGCGGTTCGGAGAACTTGTCCTCCTCCTTCCCCATAGCTCCCGTCTACTTCGATCATCTTGCGCCCATCGTTGAACGACTATTCTTTAAGGAGAGCAGTTCTTGAAGAAAGAAGCGAAGCAACTAATGGAAAAACTGACTTTTGCGACCAGAGAGCGCGACGGAACCTGGTTTGGTGTACTGATAGGTGATCAAGGTGAACTTATCGCCTCGTCATTCTCAAAATCAAGAGCGAGTCTAGAACGACATCTTCGAACCGACACTCGCGGAACAATCAGTCATGGCGATACACGCGAATCAGACAATGCACTGGACCAAATGATCAACCTCTATCAAGGTAAGAAGACGACCAATACGGTGCCCCTCGGGTGGGAAAGAGTATCTGAATTCCAGAAGAACGTCTGCCAACGCATGATGGAGATCCCGAAGGGACGAGTGACGAGCTACGGGTTGATAGCCCGACGAATCAGTTCGGGTCCAAGAGCCGTCGGGACGGGTGTCGCGAGAAACCCGTGGCCGTTATTCATCCCCTGTCACCGAGTAGTTCCTGCAAGCCTGGAGATTGGCAATTACTCAATTGGAGGGGCTCTCTCTGATTACGGTTGCGAGGTCAAGCGGGACCTTCTAGAACGAGAGGGCGTATCAATAGAAGGCGACAAAATTGCATCGAAGGCCCTCTGGGTTCCAACCGGAGCCTGAGAGTTGACGACCGGCCTCTATATCGGCCGGTTCCAGCCATTCCACCTCGGACACCTTGAAGCCGTAAAACACATTCTGGGTAAAGTGGACGAGCTAGTCATAGTCGTTGGAAGCGCAAATGACAGTCATACTATAGAGAACCCGTTCACTGCGGGGGAACGGATTACCATGATCCGGCTGGCCTTGAAGGAGGCGAAGATAGATGCGAACCGATACACGGTATTGCCGCTTCCTGATGCCGAGTTCCACAAGGTATGGGTCTCCCATCTTCTCTCTCAAACTCCCAGCTTTGACCTAGTTTTCACAAACGAGCCTCTGACCGGCAGGCTCCTCAAAGAAGCAGGGATGCGAGTAGAGAAGATACCAATGTTCAACCGAACTGCGTTCACGGCAACTGAAGTAAGAAAGAGAATCATAGAAGGAAAAAACTGGGAAGAACTCCTGCCAAAATCTGTTGCCAGCTACGTGAAACAGATCAAGGGAGAGGAAAGAATGAGAGAGATTGCCCAGACCGATAAAAACTAGAATCGAAGTTCGAGCTTGTCCAACGGCTTCACGTGGAGCTTGTCTCTCGCGCTTCCCTCTCTAACGGCTATTTCCAGGAATCCTTGACTGCCAAGCAAAACTGCCATAGCTCCCTTTCCTACCTCATGGTAGGAGCTTGCGTACTGAGCTTGCAACTTTCGCTTTCCTAACCAGATGTTGACAGGATCTCCAAATTCTAGCCGTATTCTTCGGACGAGTTTGTCGTCAGCGTCAGTGATAACGTTTCCAAAAGTGTCCACATGCAGTACTTGACAGAGGAGTTTTTTCTCTTGGAGTCTCGGCGGAGATATCGGCAGCCTTTCCAGTTCGGGGATTCTTGGTCCCACCTCCTCGGCTCTCCGGCCAGAAGCTATCATGCCAGCAACTCTCGCGAATACGTCTCTCCCGTGAAACGTCGATGACACAGGCTTCCTCAGGAACTCCTGCTCATGGATCTCATAAATCGACTTCAGACCTAACTTTCCGCTTGCGCGGGCCATCAGTCCATTGTCGGGTCCGACCAGAATTCCCCCTTGACATTCGATGGCAATAGCCTTCCTGGCGCTTCCAACCCCAGGGTCCACAACAGCAACATGAATCGTACCGCTCGGGAAGAAAGAGACAGTTGTCTCTAGAATGAAGGATCCCATCGGGATGTTGTGTCGCTCGATCCCGTGAGAAATGTCTACAACGACAGCATCAGGACATTTGTCGAGAATAACTCCTTTCATCTGTGCCGCGTATCCCTCTTTCGCTCCGAAATCGGAGAGAAGCGTGACGATTCTCACTGTGGAGTGTGCACCTAGTTGCTCGTCGCCGTTGATTCTTTTCTGGGTAAGCATGCAACAGCAGTCGCCGAAAGTTCCCTTGGAGTACATGATTCGGTTTTGATCATCGTCTCAAAGACCGATTCTATCTCCATGTCCATGAGCGGAAGCGAGCCTTCCGCGGCCATCTCGTTTGCAATTTTCAGAACATTGTCTTCGGGAATCTTGTTCGTGAACATCTCCATTCCGTGATCCCAAGCTGTAATCATCACGCAGTAACTATTCTCGATCATGTCGCCGGCCACTCCATGAAGACCCTTCTTGCTAAGTTTTTCGGAGCGAATCCATCCAGACGTCTAACTCACCCTTCGCCACAATGAACGGGTATTGGGCCAGGCCTCCGTAGTAGAATTCGTAATCTGCGAAAATTTGACTTATGATGTTCGGATTCCGTGTCGAGGCGAAAACTGTACGCCATTTGTCCCCTCCGGCTCGCTCGAATTCCTCTCGATATGGATCTCGGTCAATCTCCAGCAATTTTTTCAGGTCCTTGTGTTCATCCTCAACATCCCATGCAGACACTGCGAAGAAAATTCTGTGACCTTCTGGCGTATTCGCAAGAAGGAACATCGTGTCCAGCGAACGGACAATGTTCAGGTCGTAAATCCCAATCCACAAACCTGGCCTATCATCAGGCCATTCAAGGCCAAGGCTTCTCGCGTCAGTCAGCTCAGATAGGCTAAGATGAACTGCTCTAGGATGAGTATCAGGGGTTTCCTTCGGAGGGGAAACGAAAACAAGAGGAACGAAGAACGCTATCGCAAGCCACATCACCAGAACTCCTAGCCGCACGTTCATCGGATCGTTGAATTCAAGCCCATACAAGAGCAATCCTCCCATTCCAAGAGACCCTCCGAGAACTCCGACCAGTAGGAGACCCCGAAGCAAGCTCCTCCAGGGATTAGTGTGTCTGAGAAACTCCTTTCCTCGCCGGGGCAGAAATATGGAAGAAAAGACCAAGACCCCTCCGCCCAAGAGTACCGCGATACCCGACACTGCGACAAACAGGTTGTTGTCGTCGTGTCCCGTAGAAAAGCAGTCCTATGCCAACGAATAGACAGATGACCGCGGTCCAAATGATGAGGGACGCGGATCGATCTCGCCTTGACTCTTGGCTCCGATCAACCCTTTCAAGCGCCACTCAACTAGGAAAATGACTGCCCCCCTGAAAGAGTGTGAAACGCCGCCCGTAGCTAACCATGTGAGACTGAAACAGTCACCTGGTTATGGTATCCACTGTTACAGAGATGTGATGGTCTAGTTTATTGTCTCAACGCACCATGATCTTACCTCTGAATGATCTGGCATTCGCACTAGGAGACGTCTGCATTATGCTTGGAGGCTACGCGCTCTACACGAGACACAGGATCGCGAAACGGAAGAAGAGACAGCGAGAGTTCCTGGCAAGGGGAGAAGCCTGATTTGAGCTTGTTCGCAGGTGCTTTCTTCGCATTCTCCGCGGTCTTCGGCTAGTTGGTGTGCGCCAGCAGGCCGGAAAACATCGTTTGGATAATATCGACGAACGCTTTTCTGGTCTCCTGCCTGCTAAGACCCGCCACTTCCCAAATCAAGAGTCCGTCATGGATTGCTATTGCTCCCATACCGATTTGTCGAGAATTTGCTTCGTTTTTGAGAATTCCCCGATTTTTTAATTCCTCGATAAAGGTTCCAACCAGGTCGACTCCTGTCTTGTATCCTTCTGCGAGAATCTTCCTTAGTTTGGGATTTCTCGGTGCTTCTGAGGCTGCGGACAGGAAGAGGTTCGGTGTCCATCCCCACTTGTCGATTAGAGCGAAGAATGTCTCTCCATCGAGACGGCCGCCTTTGAAGGATTCTCTTAGCGCCTTCGCTGTCGCCTGGTTGAATAATCTGAAGATTTCCCTGAAGAGTTCCTCTTTACTCTGGTAGTATCGGTAGAGTGCTGGCTTGCTGAGACTCATCCCTTCCGCAATTTCATCCATCGTTGCTTCACGGTAGCCTTTCTCTGAGAAGACGCGGTGAGCAGACTCTAGGATTCTCGTCATAACGAGTTCCTTGTACTCCAAGGAGACCTTGGGCATGGTTAGATCCTGGTTTTTGGATTACTTAAAGTGAACGCAAGTCCGAAAAGTTACTCATGAGTAACTTTAAGTAAACGCTACCAAGAACCACTCTCCAGATGGTTAAGGGAATGAATGTCGAAAAAGGGACGAACTTGACGGACGCGAGTCCTACTCGCAATGATAAACTGACGAACCTCGTTCTCTGGGGTCTCGCATTGGCGTATGTGATTGCTAGCACACTTAGAGCAATAGTTCCTAACCTCAACACTTTCCCTACAGTTCTCCTCCTTTTTCCCTTCGTGCTGATCCACGGGATGAAGCGCTATCCGTGGAAGGGCATTGCAGTCTTCATCGTCATCACGCTCATCGTCAGCGGCATCATGGAAAACCTAAGCATCCTGACCGGCTTTCCGTTCGGGCACTACTACTACACCGACGCACTGGGACCTAAAATCACCCTCGTCCCGATCCTGATATTTCCATCCTACATCGCATTCGGCTACCTCGCCTGGGTTCTATCAATACTCATTGTAGGCGGAGTCCGCCGAGGCTCAACTATCTTCACAACGGTCTCCGTTCCATTGGTCGCATCGTTCATGATGGTTGCCTGGGACCTTTCCCTCGACCCAATCGCCTCCACTATCAACCAGACATGGATCTGGACGCAGGGAGGAGGATACTTCGGAGTACCAATCTCCAACTTCCTCGGCTGGTCATTGACCGTGTACATCTTCTTCCAGCTCTTCGCCATGTACCTCCGGAAGCGCGGGCCGACCAACCCACCGGCCATACCAATAACCCACTATCTCCAGATCATTCTAGTCTACATGTGGACAGGGGTCGGGTTCGTCCTCAACTACCCGTTCAGACCCACCAACACCACCATAACAGATGTAGTCGGACACATATGGCAGACCAGCGACATATACGAGACGACGGCCATTTCGGCAATATACACGATGATCTTCATCTCAACTCTGGCTCTAGCAATACTCCTCAGAGGTCGACTAGTACAGAAGGACGAATCGGCGATGAGGATGGCGAAATGAGTGTCTGCACTTCCTCATGATATGCACTCTGTTCAATTGTCAATGTAAGACTTAAAAGAATCACGGCATCGTTTCGCAAAACGCTAGCTGTAGGGTTGCTTCGTGAGTGAGACCCAGAAACTTCTGATGTTACCCGGTCCCACCAACGTTCCACCTCGGGTGATGAGGGCGATGTTGAAGCCGCTTATCGGTCACAGGGGTCCAGAATTCAAGGAACTTTTCAACAAACTTCTGGGGAAGACCAGGAAAGTCTTCGAGACAAAAGGTGACATGTTTATTCTTACCTCCTCAGGGACAGGAGCCACCGAGGCTGCTCTTCAAAACATAACAGATGATGGCGACAAGATAATCGTTAACGTAAACGGTTTCTTCAGCGAGAGGCTGGGCGAGGCCATCAAGGCATACGGGGGAAGACCTGTCGTTGTAGGTTCAGAATGGGGCAAAGCTCCCCGAGTCGAGGATTTTGAGAAGATTGTCAAGGCGAACCCCGACGCTAAAGCGCTTGCAGTCGTCTACAACGAAACATCTACAGGCGTGACTGTCAGGGCACTGGAACGGCTTGGAGAGATGTGCGCTGACCACGACATGCTCTTGATAGTAGATGCGATCTCAATTCTGGGCGGTGACAAGTTGCCTGTGGATGACTGGAACGTCGATATTTGCGTGACTGCAAGCCAGAAGTGTTTGATGACCCCGCCAGGGTTGGCCTTCATCTCAGTAAGCGACAAAGCATGGACGAAGATAAAATCGAAGAAAGTCAACCGCTCCTACTATCTGGACCTCCTGATGTATCAGAAATACATCCAGGACGGCTACACGCCCTTCACACCCGCTGTTAGTCTTCTTTACGCTCTCAACGAGGCTTGTGACATGATTCTCGAAGAGGGGTTGCCTGCTCGTTACGAGCGGCACAGTATATGCGCGGAGGCGGTTTACAATGGGATGGAAGCGATGGGTCTTGGATTGTACGCAGAGAAGGAATCGCGATCCCATACTGTTGTTGCTGTGAACAGTCCTATGGGGATGGATGAGGGGAAAGTGAGGGAACTCATAAGAACGAAGTATGGAATAGACTTCGGCGGAAGCCTCGGGAAAGCGAAAGGAAAAATGTTCAGAGTTGGAATCATGGGCAATGTCGGATCCGCCGACGTAATGACAACAGTTGGCGCCATAGGATCCGCGACATCGGAACTAGGTTTCAAGGCCAAGATCGACGAAGGGTTAGAAGCAGCGAGAGAAACCCTATCAAGACTACCCGGAAAGGTGAACTGAGAAACATGGCAGTCAAACCAGGAGACTTCCTCCTAGTCAACTACACCCTCAAAGTGAAAGAGAGCGGGGAAACAGTTGACACCACCTTCGGCTCTGTGGCCAAGGAATCCCACATCCATCGAGAAGACTCAACATTTGGTCCAAAATTCATCATTCTCGGAGAAGGATGGCTACCGAAAGGGCTAGAAGAGTCTCTTGTTGGACTGGACCCTGGGACAAACAAGACGGTTGAGTTGACCCCTGAAAAGGGTTTTGGCAATCGGGACCCTGGAAAAATGCGGCTAGTCCCGCTCCGACGATTCAGGGACAAGGAATATCCGACTCCTGGCCAGCAAGTGGAATTTGACGGAAGGCCAGCCGTTGTACGTGCAGTCGGTGCAGGACGAGTCCAAGTCGACTACAACCACCCGCTCGCAGGACGAACCCTGGTATACGACGTATCCATCGACAAGGTCCTAGACAGCGAGAACGAGAAAATACTCAACCTAATCGCCCTGAGAATCCCTGAGGTTCCGAAGGAAAAATTTGCCCTAAAGAAGCATCAAAGCGATCTCACGATCGAGGTGCCCGAGGAGGCCTTCTATCTCAGCGGACTTCAAGTAGCTAAGAAGGCTGTCACATCAGACCTGCAGAAATTCTTCCCGGACATAGATGCTGTCGCCTTCCAAGAAGTCTTCAAGAGGTCCGAGCCAAAACCAGAACAACCCACTGCCGCCAAGAAACCAGCCGAGATTGCTCCGGAGAAGGAGGAAAAGGCGGAAGCAGCGCCCGAGCCAGCCCCTAGGAAACCGAAGGCCCCTGCAAAGAAGAAAGAAGCAGCGCCACGAAAGCCTTCCACGAGTACTTCTCGCAGGCGCGCCAAGATGGGTTCTGAAAACCAGAGATAGAAAATTCAGAAGACCCGACTCACGCCAAAGTATACACGAATTTTTCGGAGTGTTGGTGTCTTACCTCCTGCTTCAAATCAAGTGGTAGGTGTGTAGCGTGTTGTAATCGCTTATCGCGTAGTAAGTAGTATTAATTCCGAGAAGTATCAAGGGCATTAGGATGATGATTGTCGCGACGAGTTGGATCTTCTTGCGTCGGGGGCTTGTAGGGTTCCATCTGAACCAGACTCGGTAGGTGGCTATCAGCAGGATAATGGGTACGCTGAAAATGGCCATTGTCTCTGTGGCTGGGCCGATGGAGAGCAGGTATCTCGCTGACGAATCGTTCTCATGGAAGCCGTTGTAGTATCCTAGAAGTGTTGTGTACTGGTTGGCTACTTCGCTTACCATCGTATAGATTCCGATTCCGAGAATTGTCAACGAAATTTTTCTCAAATGCATCAATCTTGCCCACTGGTGATCATCGCCCTCTAAGCCTTCGGATTCATCGCCTTCTAGCGATGCCAATATTTCAAAGCCAGAAGCGGTACTGGGCCACCAGTGAGTCTCGATATTATCGTCATTGGATAATATTGTATCACGATATTTCCGGAAGACAATGCTGTGGCGACATCGCTCTTCTGAGCCATTTCTGCCGATAGTGCTTCTGATTCCCCACCGGTGATCCGGTTTTTTGAAAGGCTTGATGGACTGAGTGGCTGTGCCCGGTTACATGACGATTGAATAGGTAAAGCTCATGAGCCAAGAAAAGGATGAAAGGTGAATGTCAAGGTAGTTGCAATACTGGTAAGCGCAATCGCGGTAGGGGCAATCGCACTCTTCTCGACCAGAGCACTCGGCCCTCAGCTAACTTCCACGTCCTCTTGTAATACTGAAAACTCGAACCTTCTAGCCGGAAGTTTCACGGCAAGCCAAACCACACCCTATGCCTACGCAGTCAAAGTCCATAACGCACAATCCGAGGCGGTGAGACTCACGTCTTACACGCTTGGGACAGAGTCGTACAGCATCGACGTAGCAATCGCGGCAGGACAGAACGGAACATTCACGACAGCCCAAGACCCTAACTCCGAGACATGGATTCTAGTCAAGACATCGTGCGGAAACCAGTTCATGACCACGTTTGCTGAACCAGCGGCTCACGTGGAAAACATAGCTCCGACTTCCGCTGCATTCCAAGATTCCACGCAGGTAGCTGTCGATCTTCAGAACAATGGCACCGAAACTGCAACACTAACAACTTACTATGTCACGGACTCAAACGGCAACGAATACACGCTCGCAAACTGGAGCGGTCCTTCAATAGCACCGAATAGCGTTACGACAACAACATTCAGCATTGGTTCGAGTTGTTCACAGTGCACTCTCCATGGTTCAGCATTCACTTTCACGAGCGGATACCAATACACAATAGAAGTCGTAACGGGACGCGGCAACATCTTCACTTTTACGGTAACCCCGACCTCTGGTCACCACTACTCAATAGTCATTCAAATCGGATTTGGAAGCGTTGCTCAATAGGTCAGGACTACTATGCGAAACATGGGTAATTCTATTCTTTCCAGCCTCGGACACTGACTGTCGGAAGCTCGACAAAGGTTCTCGGTTACCTTGTTCCAGTCACGCAATCCCACTGGAATTCTGAATAAGCAACTAGATTCTGGATCTACATGATCCTACTTGTGCGCGAAGTAGACAGTTAGTGGTTCGTCTTTGGAGTCGATTCTTCCGAAGCCGAACCTAACCATCTGAATAATACTACCCGCCTTCTCACCGATCAAGTTCGTCTCCCCGAACCCTCTCGTCCTTGTCGCGTCCGGCATGACTACTTCGCAGGAGATGTGTTGGTCATCAGGAACCCATTGTATCAGAGGTGCTTTGAGCTCTCTAGCCTTCGCGTATTCCTGGCTGTGAAAAGTTGCCTTGACCAAATCTGGTTTGGTTGAATGAATCTCTACATTGAATAGTTCCATAAGCCTCACAACCTTCGCCTTCTCGAACACCCGCAGATCGGTTCCAGCGAGCCAGATTCGAGCAATACCCTCGCGAGGCACTACTTTCAAGGTACGATTTCCAAGTGATGGAAGTTCCGGGTGAAGAGGCAGATGCGCTTCGAACGCCTGAGTAACATGGTCCACATCCATAGGAACGGGATTAGGAACGAAATTGTACCTGTGAGCTAACTTATCGATCTCCTTGCGATTAGCAGCGTTAATGTTGTCCCAGCTAAGAGTCGCGTCCACCGGACTAGCGCCCATCTCATGCACGATCTTGCGCAACGCCCCAGGCGAGTAGCCCCTCCTTCTAAGCGACGCTATGGTCGGAATTCTAGGATCGTCGAATCCATCCACCAACCCCTCCTCAAGCTCCTTCACCATCTCTGACTTGCTAAGCTTGAACCCGATCAACTTCAAACGCCCATACTCGATCGCTTCAGGATAAGACCAACCCATGTGTTTGTAGAGGAAGGTCTGCCTGACCGCGTTGGTCAAATGCTCCTTTCCCCGTATGATATGGGTAATACCCATCAGATGATCGTCTACCGCGGCTGAGAAGTTGTAGAGAGGCCAGACCCGATACTCGGACCCGACCCGCGGATGAGGATACTTCTCGGGATCAATTATCCGGAAAGCCGGCCAATCCCTCACAGCCGGATTCGGGTGGGTTGTCTCCGTCTTGACACGAACAACAGCCTCCCCTTCCTTCAGCTCTCCACTGAGCATCTTATGCCACAGCGCAAGATTCTCAGCGGGACTCTTAGACCTGTCTGGACAAGCTCGGCCTGACTCGATTATCGCCTTGAACTGGTCCTGTTCACACGTGCAAACAAACGCGATTCCTTGTCCAAGCGCCTTCTCCGCGTACTCGTAGTAGATTGGGATTCTGTCGCTCATGATGTACTCCTCGTCCCACTGACAACCCAACCACATCACGTCCGTCTCGATCTGTCCATAATACTCGATAACCGACTTCTTCAGTCGAGGGTCCGTATCTTCAAACCGGAGGATGAATTTGCCCTTGTACATCCTTGCATAGTCATGGCAGAGAAACACGGCACGAAGAGATCCGATGTGGAGCACGAAGTCGGGGTTTGGGGCAAACCGGGTTACGATCTGGGAATACTTGTTCGCGTTTGGAAGAGGAGCCAGAACCTTAGCATCCATTGGTCCAGCAACCGGTCCTTTCTGCGATGACATTCGAGTATCCAGTTCTTGAGAACCCAAACCGATCGAGGTGTTAGAAAAGGTGCTTGTCGATAATCTCGGCAGGTCCACCTGGATCCGAGACTAAGAGCGAGTTCGCGAGCTTGCTGACGTTTCGTCGAACTGACTGGGCAGCGTCTCGTGTGGTGTTCACGAAAACCGATGGACCAGTATCCAGGGAGAACCAGGCGGGAATGTCCTCTTCGGTTCGGAGCCTTCGTACCTCTCTGATGACTTCGATCGAGAGTGGACTGAGAAGAATCAGCCCCTCTCTACCCGTCATCGTGACTGCGTGAAGGTTGAGCGTATCTTCCTCGGCTAACCGGCCAATCGACTCTACGTCCTTTCCTGAGATAGCCTGTTTCATCCGTGGAAGAATACCTCGAAGGTAAGCTAGCCGGGGCTTGAAAAACGGAGACTTGACCGCGTCCGCATGAGCTCTGTCCGTTTTGATCTCCGACTCTATCGGAACAATTATCGTTCTTAGTTTGATTGAATTGGCAGATGCAAGCTCCTCTGCATAAGACCGACCGTTTCTGTTCGCGTACCAGATAGAGAAGGCCCCGGCCAGGCTGCGTGAGGCAGAACCAGCGCCTAATCTAACTACTTCAGATAACTCGGGCGTCTTGATACCGAGATTCAGCGCTCTTGCGGTTGCGAGCCCCAGGGCGGCGAACCCGGAAGACGAGAAGCCCAGTCCCTTGCCTTTGACGTCGGGGTTTCTGGATTCGATTCTTGCTTTCAGGGACTCTAAACGAGATAAGTGTCGGAGATGGTTGACGACCGCTAACACTCTGTCCTGTTCTTTTCTGGAGGGCGACTTGCCGTTTATCCTGATACGATCCTCGGCGAATTCTCGGTCGAAGGCGACCGTCGTCACTGTTGGAAGTGCTTTCATGCAAACGGATATGCTGTCGTGGAATGGTAGCCGTAGTCTCTCGTTCCGCAGACCGTGGTATTTCACGAGCCCTTGAATTGCGTAGGCTCGCGCGGAAGCCTTCATGTCCTATCCAATAACGCCCGTCGTCCGGGCGACTTTCTCCGCGGCAGCCTCGGCAACTCCAGTCTCTCCGAGAATTGTGTATCGTTCGGGACGCAGACCATGCGCCATCGTCAGGGCTCTTACCACCTGTTCAGGGGAAACGTTAAGCTCCTCAGCAGTCGAGGGAGCTCCAATCTCTTTCAGAAAAGTTCGAATCGATTCCCAATTGCCTCCTTGGAGGTAAGCGCACAAGACTGCCCCAACACCAGTTCTCTCGCCATGGAGACTTGTTTCACCGGCCACGATGTCGAGGGCATGACTGAACAAGTGTTCTGACCCACTGCATGGTCGGGAGCTTCCTGCTATGCTCATTGCCACGCCGCAGCTTATGAGTGCCTCCACTACGGTTCGGACGCCTTCGACGTTTCGCTTTAGAATCTCCTTAGCGTTCTTCGTAACCAGTTCAGCGCTCATCATAGCAAGGTTGGCCGCATAGTCACCGTAGTACTCGTTCTTCAGTTTGTGCGCGAGTTGCCAGTCCTTGACAGCTGTGAACTTGGCGACAATGTCGGCACAGCCAGCCGCCAGCAAGTTGTAGGGGGAATCGGCAATGACACCAATATCAGTGAGAATCGCCACCGGCGCTTGTGCTCTAACAGAGTAAGGCCTTGAACCGCCTTTGATCGAAGCATAGGGACTCGCAATTCCGTCGTGGCTGGCAGCCGTAGGAACGCTCATGAAAGGCACCTTCGACCTGGCAGAAGCGAGCTTCGCCAGATCGATATCCTTGCCGCCACCTACCCCCAGGACCAGTGATGCCTTGGTTTTCTTGATGGTTTCTACGATATGGTTTGCAACCTGCTCAGTTGACTCTTTCACAATGACATGGTCAACCTTCAACCCCGCCTTGGTAACTGATTTTGCAACAGGCTCCCCTGCGAGAGGATAGGTTACTGGCCCTGAAACTACGAGCGCAGTACCGGTAAAACCGAGTCTTGCGCAAACCTCTCCAACTCGGCCGAGAACACTCTTACCCACGATAACCTCTCGCGGAAGCTGCATGTAGTGAAGAGACTCGTCGACTTCCATGGTAATCACGGGAAGAGTAGGATAATCAGAGTCGCCACAAGGGTGAGGGCTTCAAGCCGGAAGAACTGACGCCCGATCCGTCTTGCAATGCGGCCCACGAAACTCGTGATAGTCTGGAATGTCTCTGATCCAAGAACTCTCACTTCAATCGAGAATTTCGAGAAACCCGCGGCAGATTCCTCCATGGACGTTATCGCGCGCTGAACGGTTTCCCTCACTTTCTCTTTCAACAATCCAACGTCTAGATGCGCACCAACCGGGTAGTATCCGAGACTAGACCTCACCAGCCCCGTCACCAAGTGAGTGTCTGTTGTCATTATCTCGCCATCTGCTACCCCGATCGTTTCAAGGTCTTCCAGAATGGCCTCTCTAACTCCGGTGTGCATGTTATTCCCATCTATGGTCAGATAAGCAACAATCTGGTTCCCACTCCGCACAACCAACGATGAAAGCCCCCCAGGACCAATCCCATCTTCGAGCCGAAACTCTTCTAGAGAGTCCGCAGCAGACCCTGCTTTGAAGGGGGATTTTCGGGCGAGAGCCAGCTGGTCCAGCACTTTGACTGAGGCCTCAACGAGCTTTCGTGCCTGTTCAGAGGTTATTGAGGTTTGATTTGACAGACTATTGTGAGCATCTGCGATGATGGCTTTCAAGCCGCGGGCCTGCGCTTCCCGTTCAATCTCACGGGCGACCTCGGAAGGCAAGTCCTCCATTTCGGTGGGGGACAGAGTCAATGTGAGAAAAGCGACATTTCCGAAGAACTGACCGGACACCTTAGCCTCTGCTACATTGGACCTGACCATGTCGCTGGACTCATGAATTTGAGGCGCAGCAGGGTATTCCTCCAAGGCCCGGTCTATGACTCGCTGCACGTCCGCCTGGGAAACGATGTTCAATTGATGATTCGAAATCCCGTGCGGTACCTGGGCGATCCCCCCCTTCGCTCCTTCGATAGACCCCTTTAGCCGAGAGGGAAGCCCCGCGCTTCCAAGGTCACGATAGGGTCCCGGATGGAAGTTCGAAACAACAACACAACCAACCGCTCCCTTCGTGCCAGAGAAGCCTAGAATCGAGCCCTCAATTGTTCCCTGTGTCCCCAACTCGCCAAGCCGCGTCTCTAGAGGCTCTGGGTCAGACTTGAGCCAGTGTTGGAGGAACGCTCTGAATAGGGTCATTGGGGAATCCCGAACTTCTGCTGTGCCCGAACGTTCTACATTCCGTATGATCCTTGACACGCCAGCAGCCGAGATGACGATTCCTACCAAGACTGCGGCTGTTCCGCGGATGATTAGATCACTGTCAACATTTGTCAGACCAGCACTTGGAGCGATTATCGAGAAGGATCGGATCGAGAGAATCGGCGGCAATGCGGAGGCCACGAATTTCTTCCAAGGCGACACCGATGAAATGGAGGCAATTGTGAGAAACCGAATGGGCAAAGACAAGGCCAATACCGCAAAGAATCCATCAGCCCAAAATGCTGTATTCGAAGCGGCCATCCCGGCTATCGCCCCAAGCGGCAATGCCACCAAGAGAAGGAACCATGATAGAATCTCAAGTCCAATGAGCCGTCGAAAGCTCAGAACTCTGTCTCCGTGAAGAAACATTGTGGAATTCAGGGCTTCGCCTACGATGGTCGGAATCACGACGGCAATCAAGGGGAAGAGCAATGCGGTTTGAAGTCCCACTCCCGCAAGTGGGAGGGCAAGTGTCGACGAAACCAATGCAAGAGTTAGGAAAACGGAGAGGACCTCGGGCGTCGATGGAAAGCCTACTCTCCGGATGAAATTGAACGCTCCAACTGTACCACCCACTCCGTCGGTAGCCTGTTGAGCCACGAGGTATCCACTAGGCGCGTCTCATCGCAGATACGATACTCTTCACTGGACCGGGTCCCTGTTGTTCGAGCAGAGTTCCCGTCACAATTGCCGAAGCGCCGGCCTTTGCCAAGGCGCGCGCCTGGTCTGGCGTCCGAATACCGCCTCCAACAATCACCGGAATGTTCAGGTCAGACGAGACCTTCTCTACCATGCTCGTTTCCACCGGGTGTTCAGCTCCGCTTCCCGCTTCAAGGTACACGAATCTCATCCCCAGATACTGGGCAGCGAGGGCGTAGGCAGCGGCTAATTCCGGCTTGGAATACGGGATTCTGCTCGCTCTTCCGACAGAGCTCACAGCGGTCTTTGAATCTCCAACTACCAGATACCCTAGCGGAATGGGTTCGAGCTTGAACCGCTTAACCGACGGCGCACCCTTCGCCTGGGCACGTATCAGGAACCGAGGCGAGGAAGAGTTGAGGAGAGACATGAAAAATATCGCATCCGCAAAACGGCTCACACCAGCGGGACCATTCGGAAAGAGAATCACCGGGAGATCGGTTAGCTCCTTGATCTTCTTCACAGTCGCATCGAGTTGCTCAACAGATCTGACAGTGGATCCGCCCACCATTATCGCCGCACTCCCCCAACCTTGGAGATCTTCTAGCGATCTAGATAGACGTCCTGTGAACTTCTCAGGATCAATCAGCGATAGGTGAATGCAGCCTTGATCTCTGATCGCTGAGAGCAGGGAAGATTCTATGGGTCCCATTTGTCCGGCTATCCTGTCAATAGTTGATAGGCGACCTTCATCGCAAGAAGCGGGTGTCGCGCCATCAATCCCACAGCCTTCGTAGGACTGAAACCGTTCGCCATTTCAACCAGATCTTGTCCTTCCAACAGACCTGTTATGATATTCAGCTCAGTATCAGAGAATCTTTCGAACGAATCCAAGGCTCTCAAACTGTTGGATATTCGGTCTCCCCACAACTTGTCAAATCTATCTCTGTAGCGTTGCAAGTTCTCCGCAGACACGTTCCCTTTGAGAGACGAGATTGCCGCTTCTTCGCCCGCAATCTTTCCCGCCACTAAACCAGTGTGTATGCCTGCTCCGGTGAGCGGTACGACTTGGCTTGCAGCGTCGCCGCATAGCATCATGTTGTCAGCAACATAGCTCTCGGCCTCTCCTCCAACTGGAACAGGAGCGGCAAGGGCCCGCTCTATCTTCGCAGATCCAAAGGCTCGCGGGTGGTTCTCGATGAACTTGTCGAGAAGCACTTTCGCTCCAGCCCCTTTCACGCCAATCCCGACATTTGCATCACCTTTTCCCTTCGGGAACATCCAGATGTACCCAGCCGGCGCCTTTTCATGCCCAACGTAAATTTCGAGCTTTGACTCATCCTCCACAACACAATCTGTCATCGAATATTGTAAGGCTGTAATCGCTTGGTAGTTCTTTCGGGGGAAAAATCGTCTTGCTAGGATCGATCCAGTGCCATCGCATCCTATGACAATCCTCGCTCTAACCGAGCTGGACTCCCCGCCCTTCTTCATCTGAATCTCAATTAACCCGTCTTTTCGCTCGACATTTTCCACGGACGTCTCGAATCTTGTTTCAGACCCCGCCTTCTCAGCGCGGTCAGCGAGGACTCGAAGAAAAGCGGGCTTGTCAAGAATGTAGCCTTGGCCGCCCACGTTGACTTTCTTCTGTTCATCGGGGGCATAGAGGACAGCGCCGGATATGTAGTTCGATACAAACTCGCTCGAAGGCTTGACCTCTGCGTCCACAAGAGCATCGGCGAGAACTCCCTCGGCACAAACCTTCTTCCCCGGAGAGGGTTCTCGCTCTATCAGAACGGTCCTCGCGTGCGATTCCGCCGCTTTCCAAGCAGCCATTACCCCTGCGGGACCGGCTCCGATAACGGCTACATCATAGCATTCCAAAGATCCATTCTTCCTAGAACATTGACTCAGGCTATGTCTATAGTTGGGTCTATCGGTTGCTGGGCAGGGAGACCAGCGTCGATTTCTATATGTTTCCCTGACGGGATAGCCACAGGCGCCTTCACACCGCTATCGACAGTCGTAGTGGTCCGATTTCGCCTTTCCGTTTCCACGTCCACGCGGTGAAGGAACCATAGCGAGTACATAGACAAACCGAAAGCCGTTGTCACGATCTTTGTCGCGAAAACCAGATTGAGAGGGCTCTTGAGGTCGAAAATGCTCGCCACTTTATCAGGGTTGCACGGGAATGGCAAGCAATTAGTCGTCAGAACCTCAAGCGCCAGCCAGACCATGAAGTTGTAGAAAATCTCGTAGAACGAGGCGAACGCAACCAGGGCTGTGGCGAGGAAGATCATGTTTCGAACCCGCGGGGAAAGCTGGAGAAAGTGTTCCTTGTTCGATTCGAGGCCCGCCGCCCAGTATACGAAACTGAAGTACGCAAACCAGGTTATCGGTTTGGCATAGAAGTAAGGAAAGATCGAGGGATCAGGCCATTCTGACTGGACGAACTGTATTCCCACTTGAGGGTTCGTAGTTGCCTGCAGCCCATAGAATACTATGAAAGCAAGCGCGGTCAGCCCGGCCGACCAAGATAAGAGAGACCAAGGGCGTCTGTCGATGAAGGATCGGATTTCGCTCCAACGCTTGTGGCCCGGCTTCCCTTCCGTCATAGGAAACTCGTTTCTTTGACAGATGATAGAGCCTTTAGGCTTTCGTAGAATTAGAAATGGGGGATTTGGGAGAAACCGTGTTTCTCCCTACCTCTTATTGGGCATCCTTACTGGATGACTTCGCCTGAAGCGAAGCGGTTCGAAACCCGTGTGATCTTTATCTTGATGTGATCTCCGGGTTTGGTGTTTGGTACGAAGACAACAAGACCTTCGACGCGCGCGATTCCTTCACCGCGGCGACTGATCTCCTTGATGTCGACATCGTATTCTTTGCCTTCTTCGACCGGTTTCGGTCCGAATCTGTTCGCACCGGCACCACCGCCATAGCCTCTCCTTTCATAACCCATAGCATCTTCCACCTCCGTTCATCGTTTCTTCCGTTCGTTCGGTTGCTACGGGAGAAAGCAGCAGTCGTTACTAACGGCCACCGGACGATCTCCGGCCAGTCAACCTGACGATAGAAAAGTGGACACTTCAGAATATAAACATGCTTTCATCGTGCCACGACAAGTGACGTAATTCTTTCCTAAAATCGAGTTTGTATACCTCATACAAGAAGCCGGCTCGTATGCCCGCCGCCGTGCAGATACTTCCCCTAAGTGGACTCCCGCTGCTCAAACCAGGCGATGACCTACCCCGGTTGATAGTTGAAAGCGCCCGCAGAGTTGGATGGGGGATTCGAGAGAAAGACATGCTTGTTGTAGGTCAGAAGGCCGTTTCGAAGGCCGAAGGCAGGCTCGTTAACCTTGGCTCTGTCCGCCCGTCGAAGAAGGCGTTGGTCCTTGCTCGAAAGACGGGACGAAGACCCGAGTTCGTTCAGATAGTGCTCAATGACTCCAAGAGAATCGTTAGAGCCGACAAAATGGCCTTGATAGTAACAACAAAACACGGCTGGACCTGTCTCAACGCCGGCGTTGACAAGTCGAACGTGAAAGGCGACCAGAACTACGCACTACTTCCCACAAACCCTGATGCTTCAGCCAGGAAGATCAGAAACAGGATAAGGCGGCTCACGGGAAAGGACGTTGGCGTCATCATAACCGATACTCACAGTCGACCATTCAGACTGGGACAAGTTGAAGAGACGATAGGAATCGCGGGCCTCAAACCTCACGCTGACTACCGAGGCCAAAGAGATCTTTTCGGTTATCAATTAAAATTCAAGAACGTAGCGTTAGCAGACGAAGTGGCCGGTGCGGCTGAGCTCGTCATGGGGCAAGGAAGAGAGGCTATTCCCGCCGCTATTGTCCGAGGATTGAAGAGAGTTCGATTCCAGGACCGAGCGAAGAGTTCTGATCTTACCGGACCTGCCGGAGAAGACCTGTTCAAGGGAACATTGTGAAAAGACGAGGCTCGGGTGCAAAACCGAGCAGAACCTCAGACAGGGTCCGCATCACCTATCCGGCGTCCCAGTGGGCAAGACTCGAGTCTCTAAGAGATAGAGCTGTCCGCGTCATCAACGCTCTGGCTGGATGGAGCCAAACCGCACTGACACACGGCAGCGTCGCCCGAGGAGATGTGGATGACAAGAGCGACGTGGACGTATTGATCCCATCCAACGTCAACACCCAAATCGTGGAGGCCGCCCTAGAAACCGCCGGCTTTACAATATTCTCAAGAGAAATCGCCCAGGCAACTCCATCTCATTCGCCTAAAGCGCACATCCAATTAGACGCCGAACAGACAACCTCGGTCACCGTGCCGCTGACACCCTTCCGCTCACTAGAGCTGGAGTTCTACGCATTCGGAGGAAAGGTCACACTCCCCGAGTTGAAAGACAAGATTCGAAACCCAGGCTGTACCAAGAGGCTGGTTTTGATCGAACCGACACCGGAAGGGCATTTCGAGTCCCCTGTCGTTGGCAGAGAAAGTGAAGTAGCGCGACTCTTGGGAGTGAGTGTTGCA
>Ga0209056_10002665_pt1 | contig 19091 bp, 16 predicted proteins | sample GraSoiAngelo_114_FD_185876 | JGI IMG/M metagenome (GOLD analysis project Ga0209056, IMG submission 185876) | Grasslands soil microbial communities from the Angelo Coastal Reserve, California, USA - 14_0903_13_40cm (SPAdes) (version 2) | ecosystem: Environmental > Terrestrial > Soil > Grasslands...
ATGACGGACGGGTTCAATTTCAGTGGAAGATCGCGCTGATGGACCCCAGTGGTTTGCCGACTTCACGCGAGCAGGAGCAATGGTTCTATCGGCGCAGCGGAATGATGATGCGTTCGGCGTTCATGCTCAACACTGACTGGTGCGATCCAAGTCTTCCAGAGTGGTTGGCGCCGAATTGCGTGGCTGAAGCGGCAAAGGATTTTGGTTTTACTGATGATCGCGTTAGGCTCGCGATTGCTCGCGCCGCGCTGCGCGAAGGAAAAAACATCGCTGATTGGAATATGGCGACTGAAATCGGGGCGGAAGCTGCCGGCATCGAAGCCGGCAAATTGATCGAGCGCGCGAAATCGCCGGCGGTTGAGAAGCGCGTCAGAGCATCGACGGCCGAATTCCGCGCTTTACAGATCACGCAACGACCCGCGTTCGTGATTGACACTGAGATCGGCGATCGCGCCATTTTTTCCGGAGTGATCAAACTCGAGCCATTGGCAGCCACGCTGGACTCAATGCTAGACGATGCCGCTGCGTACGCGGCGCACAAAGCGCACTTTGGTGACCCGCCCAAAAAGTGATTTCCCGGAGATCGACACCTAATCGTCACGAGATTGACCTTGCCAGCGCGAAATTGTTGCCTACAACTTCTCTTCGGCTTGCGACCTTAACGCAGGCACTTCGTGGCGGTGAATCGCAGCCGTGGCGAAGAATGAGTGGCCTGGTGTTTGCGAAGGCTGACGCCGGAAATTGCGATAAATGGAACACGGCGGCGCGGCCCACTCCCGCTCTGCCGTTGAGGAGATTGATCTAATCTGCAACCACAAATTCGTGTAAACGGTCGGATTCGCGCTCGCGAAGTCCGGGTCATTCTGGCTTCCACCGGCGAACAGCTCGGCGTCATGCGTTTAAACGACGCCTTGCGCAAAGCTCAAACTCTCGGCCTTGATTTGGTCGAAATCGCGCCCGCGGCCAGTCCGCCGGTGTGCAAGATCGTCGATTTTGGAAAGTTCCGATACGACATTTCCAAACACTCGAAAGATAAAAAGCCGGGCAGTTCGAAACTGAAGGAAATTAAGTTCCGCGTTAACATCGACGAGCACGATTATCTGACGAAAGTCCGGCACGCCGAAGAATTCCTCGACCGAGGAAACAAGGTGCGTGTTCAGCTGCAATTTCGCGGCCGCGAAATGGCGCACCAGGAGCTTGGGACTCAGCTGGTGGAGAAAGTGCGCGACGATCTTTCCAGCATGTCGCAGGTGGAAACCGACCCGAAGATCGCCGGCCGCAATATCACCATGACGCTGGCGCCTTTGCCGGCGAACCGCCGGAAACGAAAATTCACGGCGCCGAAAGGGGTCGAGGAAAGCGAAGAAGCTGGTGCACTGAGCGGGGCGTAATCGCGAGGGGCACGAAAAGCGGACGCAGCAGTGCCGCCCTCCAAAACGGGGCCGATTTTAGGGCTTCTTTTTCTTTGCTGGTGAGTGGGTAGGCGAAGGCGTGGGCGATCGCGGTGGCGGGGTCAGCGGCGTCCTTTCGGCAATCTTCTGTTCGAGCCGTTGCTTGCGCGCCTTTGCGTCCTGATTATTAGCGTCCAGCTTCAAAATCTTTTCGTTGTCGGCCATCGAATTTTGAAGATCGTTTTTTAGCTCGTAGATGTACGCGCGGTAACTGATGTATTTAATCTCGTCCGGCTTTTGTTTGATAAGCTCAGAGTAGTCAGCGAGAGCTTTATCGTAATCCTGTATCTTCATTTCGACCGCTGCACGTTGCTCATGGATGCGCGCCGCGTTTTGCGGAGTGAGTTTAAGCGCTTCGTTGTAGTCGTTGATTGCATCACCATATCTCTGGTCGTTTGCAGCTGCATATGCGCGTTGCTGATAAACCGCCGAGAGCTCGTCGCCATATTTTTTGTCCATTGCGGTGGCTTTCTTAAGGAGGTCAACCGCTTTGTCGAAATCCTGGTTTTTGGCGGCCTCAACGCCATCGCGCGCCAGTCGGTTCGCTTCGGGATTCTTTTTTTCCGCTGCCTGGCATACCTGTGAAGCACAGAGGGTCAAAGCCGCGACCAAAATAAAAGCAAAGGATCTATTCATAGATTTGTTTTAGACGTTGATACTCTTTAGACAATTCGAACCTAAAGAGGTGAATAGTTGGCTGTAAGTTCAACAGTTTCAAGTCTGTTCCGGTGACGGTGCCTGTTTGAGGTCGACCTTCGGCTCCGGCTCTGCTGTTGCCGAGGCACTGGGCCCGGGCTCATCGACCCGCGTAATACTCACCGCACGGCCGGTCGTCTCATCAATTTCAACGAGGGCGCCGCGCAAGCGTACTTCGCCGCCGGCTACGGGAAACGATGACGGCAGATTCGAGATAAACCGATTCATGATCGGCTCGACGGTGCGTCCCAGGATGGAATTTACAGGTCCGCACATTCCGGCGTCGCATAAGAAAGCAGTGCCGCGGGGGAAGATTTGCTCGTCGGCTGTCTGAACGTGAGTATGGGTGCCGATGACAGCGGACACTTTGCCGTCGAGAAATCGGCCCAGCGCAATTTTTTCGCTCGTGGTTTCGCCATGCGCATCGACGATGATGTTCGCGGTTTCGCCGCGCATCTTCGTGACTGCCGCTTCGACAGCACGAAATGGGTTGTCCAAAATCGGCTGCATGAACGTGCGCCCCTGAACATTGATGACGCCGACCTTTCCCTTAGCCGTTTCAAGAATGATCGATCCGCTACCCGGCGCGCCATCAGGATAGTTCACGGGGCGCAACAAACGGGGTTCAGTATCGATGAACGAAAGAATCTCTTTCTGGTCCCAGATATGGTCGCCGCTTGTGATAACCGAGACGCCGGCGCGCAAAAGATCGATGGTGATTTTGCCCGTTATCCCGCGGCCGCCCGCAGCGTTCTCGCCGTTGACGACTACAAAGTCCAACGCGTATTTCGCTTTCAGCTCCGGCAATCGGGTTATAACCGCAGCTCGGCCTAGCTGGCCAACAATATCGCCAAGAAAAAGAACCGTTAACATGAGAGGCGTGATTCGTTGAATCGTTACATAGCTACATCGGATTTGCGATTCAACGATTTAAGCGTTCAACGATTTACCGTCGCGAAGCCATTCGTCTGCCACGCCGTAGAATGGCGAAGGCGGGTCATTCCAGCTTGTTCGTTCGTATTCGCGGCGATCTTTGCAACAACTGTTCAGGCCACGGAGAACATCAGCGTCCTCGGGAACAAGCCGCGATGGGATGTGCTCGAACATTACCAGCAGACAATCACGCACGACGAGTTCGCACACCTGATCAATGGCGTTTACTGCACTCACGGGTTCCCGCCTGATTTAATCGAAGTAAACGACAACACCGCGCGGATCCTCATGAATCGCGATGCGCAGAAATTTTTCACTTTGCGGTTTGCCGCTGGCACGGAAGAGCGGAAACTGGTGCCGCGACTTTGGCGACCGGCGAAATCTTTACCACCGGTGCGACGAGACAAGCCGCTCTCGGGTTTGAAAATCGCGCTCGACCCGGGGCATCTCGGCGGGAAATGGGCGAAGATGGAGGAGCGTTGGTTTAAGGTCGGCGACAGCAAGCCTGTTCAAGAGGGTGATCTGGCGTTGCGCGTGGCGCGATTGTTGGCGACGCGATTGCGCGAGCTCGGAGCAAAAGTCTCATTTGTCCGAAATGGCGATAAGCCGACCACGGTTAAGCGTCCCGATGATTTTCGCGAGCTCGCCAGAAAGATTCTCATTAAGAATGGGGTGCCACAGCCGCGCCCCGATGTTCTTGATCCAACTGATCCGGCGAAAGAGCAGACCATTCGTTGGCAAAGCGAAATGTTGTTTTACCGCTATAGCGAGATTCGGCGGCGCGCAGCGCTGGTGAATTTCAAACTGCATCCTGACCTTGTGCTTTGTTTGCATTTCAACGCTGAAGGCTGGGGCGATCCAAACAGCCCGAGCTTGACGGACATCAATCATCTTCACCTGCTCGTGAACGGATCGTACTTGGCTGAGGAGCTGGAATTCGATGATGAACGTTTCGAAATGATCCGGCGGCTTCTAAGTCGCGCGTACGACGAGGAGTTGCCGCTGGCGGATACGATTGCTTTGGCAATGGCGCGCGAGACTGGCCTGCCGCCATACGCGTATCCGACCACTAACACCACGACCAAAGTCGGTACCAGCGGTTATGTGTATGCGCGCAATTTGCTGGCCACGCGGCTTTACCGATGTCCGGTCGTATATTGCGAACCGTACGTCATGAATAGCAAAGACGTGTTCGCTCGCATTCAGGCCGGCGATTACGAAGGAATGCGCAACATCAACGGGGTTGAACGCAAAAGCATCTTCCGCGAATACGCCGACAGCGTGGCGGATGGCTTAGTCGATTATTATTCCAAAGCGCGTGCGTTGTAGGGCGTCTGTGTCAGACGCCTTGGCGTTTCACAGAAACGCCCTACAGTTGTTCCACAGCTTCGCGGATATCGTTGAGAGTCACGTCATCCGCGACGTGTGCAGCGCCGATGTGTGGCGTTACAACAAACCGCACTTGCCCGCTTTCGAATTTCTTATCGAACTTTACTGCCTCGAGAATCTTCTTACGCGAAAACTTCGGCGGCAGACGCGTGGGCAGCCGGAATCGGGCGAGGAGATCAACGATCGTGGCGCGCTGATCTGCCGGCAGCCCGGCTCTTTTCACCGAGATCGCGCACGCGGCGACAATTCCCAGGCTCACTGCTTCTCCATGGAGAAATTTCCGGTAATTTCCGGCCCGTTCGATCGCGTGGCCAACTGTATGGCCGAAATTCAGAAGCGCGCGCTGGCCCGTCCGGTCACGCTCGTCTTTCGCGACGATGCTGGATTTGATCTGGACATTGCGCTTGATGAGCCGTTGTAGGGCAGGCGCTGCGCCTGCCTTCCACGACTGCAGTGTTCGGAACATTTTTGGATCGGCGATGACAGCGTGTTTGATGATCTCGGCAAAGCCTTGGTTAAATTGGCGCCGCGGCAGTGTTTTCAAAACGTTGAGATCATCAATCACGAGCGCGGGCTGATGAAAAACGCCGATTAAATTTTTGCCGGCACGCGTGTCCACTCCCGTTTTCCCGCCAATCGAGCTGTCCACCATCGCGAGCAGCGTGGTTGGAATCTGGACATGCAGAATTCCGCGGTGGTAAATCGCCGCCACGAATCCCGAAATATCGCCAATCATCCCGCCGCCGAGACCGACGACGAACGATTGTCGGTCCAGTCCCGCCGCGACCATCTGATCGCAAATCGCAGTGGCTTGCTTCAGTGTTTTGGATTGTTCTCCTGCCGGAATCGTGATCAGCGTCTGGCGAACGCCCGCTGATGCCAGGCTTTTTTTCACCCGCTCAGCGAACAGTGGCGCGACGTTACTGTCGGAAACAATGGCGCACGTTTCATGCGCCAAATGCTTGCGCACGTATGTCCCGACCTCGTCGAGCAAACCCGCGTTGACCAGCGCCGGGTAGCGACCTACACCGCTACGAATTTCCACGGCGCTTCATGAACCAGGCTAAGGAGACCAACGGAACGGCGCGTCCGGGTCATTCCCCGGATCTGAGATGTTAGTAAACGCCGGGCCCGTTCCGCTGCTCCAAAGCATGTTTTCAACGTGCCAGTCCGCGCACAGCGCGTTAATTTTTGCGCGGTTGTTGTTTGTGCCGCCTGTTGCGTTACCTCCGGGCACACTGGTTGCCTGGCCACCACCGATTCCTTTAACCGTGACGTTCGAGCTGGCAACGAGGTTCGCCTGGCTTGTGGTGTTGGCGATACCCTGAAAAGTCACCTTGGTTCCAAATGCCTGGGCGGGGGCGAAAACTATAAAGGTGGTCGGCTTCGAAATTCTGTCGGCAGATATGCCGACGACACCTGCGGTCCCATTGATTCCATAGCTAAGTGCAGAGGTCGCACTCTTGCTTGAAACCGTTCTGGGACTAACCGGCTTGTCGAATGGAGATATGAAGACATTCCATGAAGAGATGTACTTAGAAGCAGCGGGATTGTCAGCATTATACAACTGCGACATCCACGAGCCGGTTGTCGAAAAAAGAACGCCGTTGTTGTCGTTCATGTACATCTGTGTGGCGGCCCCGATTTGGCGCAGGTTGCTCAAGTCCTTTGTCACTTTCGCGCGTTCAAGAGCGCTATTGACGGCTGGAACAAGGAATGCGGCCAGGATACTGATGGTCGCGATTACCACGAGCAACTCGATCAGCGTAAAGGCGCGCTCAACAGGGGGAGGGGAACTTTTGGTCATGGATGTAGTGATTAGGAGCGCATAATATTGCGCTTGAACACGGAGCGAAAGCGAAAAAGCGCCGCAAAAGCAAGATTGCTTGACAAGCCATTTTGCATTCGGTGTATGTAGGTCATGCCCGACCAAGAGCCTACTCCACCTCCGCCTCCGTCAGCTCCCGGCCCGGAGCTCGGCCCAAAACCTACGTCGACTGGTTTACCTTCGAACGTCGCTGCCGCACTCGCCTGCATCCCGCTGATTGGCGGCATCATCTTTTACATTCTGGAGAAACACGACGGTTTCGTGCGCTTCTACGCGATGCAGTCGATCATCTTCGGAGGCGCCTGGCTTTTGTTCAACATCATCTCAAAGATCCTCTTTCTGATCCTGTGGTCGATTCCGGCGATTGGGGGAATTCTGGTGTTTTTTTGGGGAATCATTCAGGCACTGATTCATATCGCGTTTCTCGTCGTCTGGATCGTTGCCACAGTGAAAGCGTTCACCGGCGTCCGATGGGACATTCCTTACATCGGACCGGTTGCGCGCAGGCAGGTTGAAGGCGCGGTGTAATGGTAGAGGCGGTTTACCGAAGCGTCTTTGGACGATTGAGGTCAATCGTCCCTACCTTTCTCGCCCCAGCAATTTCACGACGACTTCCGTCAAGATCAGCTCGTGATCGAGTTGCGTGGTCACGAGTTTTACGTTTGCATCGAGACAGGCGCGCATTACTTCAATCAATTGATTAGTCTCGAACTGATGCGCGTGCTGCGCGGCGATAGCCAAACCGTAAGCGTTAATTGAGCCGTCTTTCTTACGAGGCAAATGCTCGGTTGCTTTTGCAGGCAACCGGTTCATGGCGGCAATGAATTGAAACGGCGAATGCGGACGCCGAATCCCATGCTGCTCCATCAGATCTTTTGCGAGCAACAGATTACGGATGGTCGGGACGATCGCCGCCAGCAAAATGCCGATGGCGCTTTCGCCTTCCTCCAACAAACGGCGCGCCAGCGTCAGCGCCAGTTCCAGATCGCGCTCGGCCAGTGCGTTGCTTAACTCGAAAATCACTCCTGCGCGCGAAAGCGGCACCAACTCGCGAACAAGCTCGACACGCACAGCGCGATCTTTGCCGAGGAAAGTGTCAATCTTTTCGAGTTCGTTCTCGATTTGACGCGTGTCGCCGCCGGTTAGCAAAACGAACAGTTCAAGCGCATCACTATTGAATTCGAGTTTTCGCTTATCTGCGCGTCGCCGAACGATTTCAGTTGCTTCTTCTTCCCATCCGGCACGTCCCGAATCGAGCCGATCGAAAACCTGCAAATCCGCGCGTTTGGTTAACGTCTTGTAAAACGAGCGTCGCTTGTCCACTTCCGTGGCGCTGATCAAAAGCGTGACTCCAGAACCAACACCGCTATCGACCAGCGCGGACAATTCTTCCAGCGCAGCTTGCACTCCCGCTGAGCGCGCCTTTGGGTCGTCGCCGAGGAAGTTCGCGTTTTTCAGCCAAACCACTTTCGTGCTGCCGAAGAAAGGCAAAGTTTCCAGCGCCTCGATAGTCGAGCGAATTCGCGCGGCAGCTTGATCGGCATTATCTGCGACGCCATCGATCACTTCCAAGCCAAAATCGCCGGCGTCCTCAGGCGCCAGTTTCTGCGCCAGCTCTGCGGCCACACGTTTCACCTCAGCCTCATCCGAGCCGAGGACGCCATGGATGTTCTCGGTTTCCGATTTGGTCTTGGCCTTCGGCATCGGCGATTTCATCGCATGGCGTTGAATCGATTACAAGATTGTGAAGCGTGCAACGCATGTGGTAGGGCGTGTCACTCCGTGCGCCGCTATCGTAAACGGCGTGCAGAGCACTGCCCGCCCTACCAATCGCTTTTCCCCCTACACGCGCGAGCGACGCCGGCCGGCGTTGCGAGAGTATCTAATAGGCCGACGCTTCGGCTCGATTTTGTCGATCCCCGTGCCGCTTCTCACTTCCATGATCTGGTCGCGCAAAAGCGCCGCGCGCTCGAATTCGAGATTTGCGGAAGCCTCCTGCATTTCCTGCTCCAATTCCCGCAGCAGTTCAGTCAGATTGAAATCGCCGCCAGCTTCGCGGATAACCGAGGACTCGAGTTCGCGTCCGCGCAAAATCGTATGCAAACTCTCCTGCACCGCGCGCCTGACCGTTTGCGGCGTGATCCCGTGTTTTTCGTTGTATTCCATCTGCTTCGCGCGCCGATATTCCGAAATCGACATCAGCGCTTCCATGCTTTGCGTAATTGTGTCGGCGAAGAGCACAACTTCACCGTTAATGTGGCGTGCCGCGCGACCTGCGGTCTGGATGAGCGAAGTCTGACTGCGCAAAAATCCTTCCTTGTCCGCATCCAAGATGCAGACGAGCGAAACCTCGGGCAGATCAAGCCCTTCGCGAAGGAGATTGATGCCGACGAGAATGTCAAAATCCGCCGCGCGCAATCCGCGCAAAATTTCCACCCGCTCGATTGTGTCGATATCGCTATGCAGATAGCGCACCTTTAATCCCACATCGCGCAGATAGTCAGCGAGATCTTCCGCGGTTCGCTTGGTCAGCGTCGTCACCAAAACCCGCTCGCTTTTTTCAACGCGCTGACGGCACAATTCGATGGTCTCGTCGATCTGATTCTTGAGCGGCTTGACGGTGATTTTCGGATCGAGAAGCCCTGTGGGCCGAATGATTTGCTCGACCACGAGCGGCGCGCCCGGCGTGTGCACATCAAATTTTTCCGGCGGCTCATCCGTAGCTGAGAGACGCACCGTGCCTCCTAGCGGCATTCTCTGAGTGGCGGTCAATCGACGTCCGCGGTCCGAGACCTTCGATACGGGTTCGCCAGGCAGTACGAACGGAACCAGTTCTTCCTCCCCGATCCGTTGTCGCCGATGCGGGATGTAGCCTCTGCTACCCACGATGCTGTTTTGAATTTCGAATTCCGCCGGCGTCGCGCTCACATAGATCGTCTGGTTCGTCAACTTCATGAATTCATCGAAATTGAGCGGGCGATTGTCGAGCGCGCTCGGCAAACGGAACCCGTAATTCACGAGCACGGTTTTGCGCGAGCGGTCGCCTTCGTACATCCCGCCGATCTGCGGGATCGTGGCGTGCGATTCATCGATGACGGTAAGGAAATCGTCCGGAAAAAAATTGATGATCGTGTAAGGCCTCGAGCCGGGAGCGCGCCCGGACAAATGGCGCGAATAGTTTTCAATCCCGTTGCAGAAACCCATTTCCTGCAACATCTCCAAATCGTACTCCGTGCGCATGCGCAGGCGTTGCGCCTCGAGCAATTTGTTTTGCGACTCGAGTTCGACGATGCGCTGCTCGAGCTCTTCGCGAATGGTGCGCAGCGCGCGATTCAGCTTGTCCGCCGGCGTGACGAACTGTTTCGCCGGAAAAAATGTGATGACGTTGAGCAATTCGTGTGTGTGACCTGTCAGCGGATCGAACCGCCGGATTGCATCTATTTCGTCACCGAAAAATTCGAGTCGGATTCCTTCCTCATCCGCACTCGCAGGATAAACCTCGACTACGTCGCCGCGCACACGGAACCTGCCGCGTCCGAAATTGATGTCGTTGCGCTCGTAAAGCATGTCGATTAAACGACCGAGCACAGCTTCGCGAGTGACGTGCTGGCCGCGTTTCACGGTGAGCAACATCTGTTCGTAATCTTCCGGCGACGTGATTCCGTAGATGCAGGATACGCTTGCCACCACGATCACATCGCGTCGCGAAAGCAGCGCACTGGCAGTCGAGAGTCGCAGCCGCTCGATCTCCTCATTGATCGAGGAATCCTTCTCGATGTACGTGTCGGACCGCGGGATGTACGCCTCCGGCTGATAATAATCGAAGTAGCTGACGAAATACTCGACTGCGTTACGCGGGAAGAATTGCTTGAATTCGGAGTAAAGTTGCGCAGCCAGGGTTTTGTTGTGCGAAATGACCAGCGTTGGCCGATTCAGTTCCTGAATAACATTGGCGATGGTGAAGGTCTTCCCTGAGCCCGTCACCCCGAGGAGCGTCTGATGGCGGTTTCCGGTCTGGACAGACTTCAACAGTTTTGCGATAGCTTGCCCCTGGTCGCCCCGAGGTTTGAAGTTGGATTCAAGCTGAAACGGCATCCGGCAATTTTAGCACAAGATCGACAGCAGTGTCGGGGCTCGCTTTGATGTTTCGTGAGCTTGATGACTACGCTTTCACACAGATAGCATTTCAGAAATCGGCAAAATCGCGGAAGCTACCCGGTCAACACCCATGCCCCCTGAATCTGAAGCTTCGGTTCGATTACAAATTGGCCACGTTCTGTTTATGGACCTGGTCGGTTACTCGACGCTGCTTCTCGACGAGCAGCGCCAGTTTCAGGAACAGCTGACTGACATTGTCCGCAATACCAAGCAAGTCCGTATCGCCAAAGACGCCGGAAAACTGATCCGCCTTCCAGTGGGCGATGGAATGGCGCTCGTTTTTTTCGATAGCCCCGAAGCGCCTCTGCGATGCGCGATCGAAATCAGCAAAAAGCTAAAAGAACATCCGCAATTGAAACTTCGAATGGGCATTCACAGCGGGCCGATCAATGAAGTTCGTGACGTGAACGATCGAACAAACGTTGCAGGAGGTGGAATCAATCTTGCCCGGCGCGTTATGGATTGCGGAGATGGCGGCCACATCCTCTTGTCCAAGAGGGTCGCTGAGGATTTGGCCCAATCGCGACGCTGGACTCCATATTTGCATGACCTTGGGGAATGCGCGGTAAAGCACGGCGTCCCCATTTTCCTGGTAAATTTCTTTGGAGACGACTTTGGGAATCCTGGACCGCCGAAAGTGATTCAGCACGCGCGTGCCGAAGAAGCTGCCAGAGCTGCGGCTACCGGTGCTCTATCAAGATTTCGACGCGTATATATCGCGATCGGCGCCGCTATCTTTTTCGCTACTGTCACCGGTCTAAGCATTTGGTTTTATTTCCGACCGCCGCCAGCAGCTTCCCTGCCTGAGGAAAAAAGCATCGCGGTGTTGCCGTTCGAGAATTTCAGCCCGGAGAGAGACAACGCATTTTTCGCCGACGGAATTCAGGACGATATCCTGACGAGTCTGGCAAAGATTAGAGACCTCAGAGTCATCAGTCGTTCCTCGGTGATGGCGTTTCGTGACGCTGCAGCTCAGAATGCGCGCCACATCGGGAGGAAGCTTGGCGTGGCGAACATTCTCGAGGGCAGTGTCCGCAAAGAAGGCGATCGTGTAGTGGTGAATGTGCAGTTAATTGATACGCGAAATAATCGGCAGATTTGGGCAAATCGGTACGACCGCACTCTGGTTGATTCACTGGGATTGCAGGGAGAATTAGCGAGCGAAATTGCCGACACGCTCAGGGCGACGCTCAGCGAGGAGGAAAAAGCACGGGTTACCACGAAACCGACGCAAAACGCCGATGCGTACGTGTTTTATCTGCGCGCGAACCAAATCTCTCGAAATCCCGACACGCTGCTGGAGGATTACAAGACCGCCGAGCAGCTTTATACGCAGGCAATCGAGCTCGATTCGAATTTTGCGCTTGCTCATGCGCAGTTAGCGTCCGTTTGCGCTGCGATTTTCCACTATTACGAACCCACCGACAGCTGGAAAGCGAGAGCACGGGCCGAGGCGGAAACTGCACTTCGCTTGCAACCTGATCTCGCAGAAGCGCATTTCGCGCTAGGCCAGTACAGTTACTGGGTCGATCAGGACTACGACCGCGCTTTGGAGCAGTTCGAAATCGCTTCTCGCTTTTCTCCGAGCAACGGAGAGATTCCCCGCCTTATCGCGGCGATCAGACGTCGTCAGGGCAAGTGGCAGGAAGCGCTCGAAGGATACGAAAGAGTTGCCAAGCTCGATCCGCAAAATCCGAACACAGTCCGCGAGCTCCTACAGACCGACACCGCGATGCGCCGGTGGAAGGATGCGGCGCGATGGGCACAGCGGTGGCGCGCCTTGGCACCCGATTCGCTGGTTGCAAAAATTCAAAGCGGGTATGTTGATTTCTGGTGGAAAGGAGACACCCAACCGCTGAAATTAGTGGTGGATCAAATTGCCGCTGGTATCGACCCCGATGGCATTGTCACCGCGGCTCGATGGGACGTCGCCATGCTGCGTCGCGATTATTCTGCCGCCAAAAGGGTTCTCCAAACTTCGACGGCTAATGAAGTTTCTTACACGACTGGTGGATTGACTCCGAAAGCATTCCTCGAAGGCTGCACCTATCTCGCATTAGACGATCGTCCGAATGCGAACATCACATTTGAGTCGGTGAGGCCAGCCTTTGAAGCGGCGCTGAAAGAAGCCCCCGCGAGCGCCGATCGGCACGCAATCCTCGGCTGGCTGTACGCCTTGATAGGTCGGAAAGATGATGCGATCACGGAAGGCAAACGCGCTGTCGAACTGAAACCGGAATCAAAGGACGCCGTCGATGGCCCGCTTATGAGCGCTTATTTGGCGCTCATCTATGCTCGCGTGAGCGAGAATGATCTGGCCATTCCGTTAATCGAGCGTCTGCTCAAAACACCGGGTGCAGTGGACAGTGCCGATTACAGCATCACGGTGAACGATCTGAAATATCGTTGGGAATGGGACCCTCTTCGCAACGACCCGCGTTTTCAAAAGTTAATCGCGTCCCCGTGACCACGGGTCATCCCCGCATGTACTAAGCAGATGATTTCTAAGGGATCGGGTTGAGGTTGGCGTGGCAGATCCATTGCCAGCCGTCCGTTCCCTTTTTCCACACGCTCAGACGTGGAGTCGGCTTTGTTGGCAATCGCTCGAGATCGATCGTCTCCTGCACCGAAATCATATAGGTAACCACGATATTATCGCCGCTCATGGTCGACCTAAAATCGTTAAATTCTACCTGGCCGACGCTCAGGTTTTTAATCAAGGATATCTCGTTAGCCCGGTCGCGCGCTCCATCCGGATGAACCGACTGAAAACCCTCAGCGATTTTATCCTCCACCGCCTTCCAATTCTTCGCCTTGATGTCTTCCCACATCTGTCTTTCCATTTTTTCGCCGTCGTTTGTCGTTGAGTTCATTTTAGATCGATACTAGCCGGGCGTTGTTGCTGTCAACCGTCAAATCTGTTGGTTGCCAATCGTGCGCGAAATACGAGTTTCGGGGGCTGATAAATAGTGAATCTCAAGAAGTTTCTTGCCGAGCTGAAGCGAAGAAGAGTGTATAGCGTGGCAGTCGCGTATGTTGTGGGCGGCTGGGCGCTGGCTCAAGGCATTGCCCAGGTTCTTCCAATATTCGACATTCCCATTTGGGTGGTCCGTCTCATCGTCGTGTTGATCGTGCTCGGTTTTCCCGCGGCGCTCACGCTCTCCTGGTTTTTCGACTTTACTCGATACGGGATTGTGCGCACTCCCGATCGCGCACCGGAAGACCGGGTCGAAGTTGTCGGATCGCCTGTTTCATTGGAGAAATCGATAGCAGTTTTACCATTCAAAGACCTGAGCACGGGGCCGGATCGCGATTATCTGGGTGAAGGCATCGCCGAGGAAATTATCACGGCGCTTTCCAAGGTCGACAATCTGCGCGTCGCAGCGCGGCGTTCCTCATTCTGGTTTAAAGATCGGGACGCGGAGCTGAGCGAAGTCGCAGGGAAGCTCAACGTCGATCATGTAGTTGAAGGCAGCATTCGCCGCGACGGCAACCGTATCCGTGTGACCGCTGAGCTGACCGAATGCTGCGAAGGGTTCACGTTGTGGTCGGAAACATTTGAGCGGGAGTTCCAGGGAATTTTTGCCCTTCAGGACGAGATCACGCGCGCCATTGTCGATGCGCTAAAGTTGAAGTTGGAAATCGCGCCGGCTACCAGCCGCGCTCGCAGCATGGAAGCCTACGATCTTTACCTGCAAGGCTTGTTCTTGTCCGACAAAAGCACTGAGGCAGCGCTGCGGAAAAGTCTGGAGTTTTTCCAGAGCGCGCTCGACAAAGATCCGCGATTCGCGCGCGCCTGGACGGGCATCGCGAAATCGTGGCTGTGGCTGGCAGACGCGTATGTCAAACCGGTCGACGCTTATTCGAAGGTGCGCGAGGCCGCGGTGAACGCGATCCAGATCGACGATGGCGAAGCCGAAGCGCATGTTTATCTGGCGGAAACTAAACGGATCCTCGATTGGGACCTCCGAGGCGCCGAAGCCGAATACGTCCGCGCGTTCGAAATCGATTCAAATTCTACAACCTCGAATTATTTCATCGCTGCATTTTACGCCGCGATCGGCGAGCGCGAGAAGGCGCTTACATATCTAAGCCGCACGGCGAAAATTGATCCTGCATCGCTCTGGGTGAGCAATTTCGCCTGCGAGATCTACCGATACTTCGGATTGATCGATGAAGCGATGGCCGCTGGTGAGCGCTCTTTGCAGCTTGATCCGACATTTCTTTATGGCGAACCGCTACTGGCGGCACTTTACCGGGAAATGGGGCGCTTCGATGATGCGATCGCGTTATACAAAAAGTCGCAAGACATCAGTGGTCGAGTGCCCTTCGGTCTTGCGTTTACCTACGCGAAGATGAACCGCCGGAATGATGCTCGGGAAATTCTCAAGGACGCCCGCGCGAGTCGCCCGAGCTACACTCCCGGAGACGCGATTGCGCACGCGCACGTGGTGTTGCAAGAACATGAAGATGCGATCCGCGAACTTGGACGCGCTCGCGACGAGCGCTCGTCATCGCTCCACACAGTCGGCATTTCTCCTGAATTTGCGCCTTTGCGTTCGGACAAGCGTTTCCTCTCGCTTCTCCGAGAAATTGGGCTGGAACCGAAGAAAGTCTTTGCGGTGAATCAAGCGGCGCGCACGGAGTGACGCGCCCTACCGTTTTCGGAAGGACGTCCGGTAGGGCGGGCAGTCCTCTGCACGCCGGGGAAGCCGTTGCTCGTTGAATGCGTTATTGCACGATGATGTCGCGTCCGTGTCCGTGCGCCCGCACGCCGGACTCGTGTAGATCGTGTTGAGCCACGTGCATTCCGAAGAGCAACAGCGCGATCAGGCCAAAATATAAGATCGACATTATCCAACGCTGCGACGGTGTGACTTCGAAATAGCGCTGCTCTTCTTCGGTGCGTTTGCGGAACAACGAGTAAACCCGCGGCAGCGATAAGAGGACAATCAGCCAGATAATGAAGTTTGGATATTTCCATCCAAACCACACGAGCAACCCAAATCCGGGTAACCACAACCAGCGCGACAACGCCGTCACGATGCGTCCGCCGTCGAGCATTCCAACCGGGGTGAGGTTGAATAAGTTCAGAAAATAGCCGAACCACGCGAGCGCGATAAAAATCGGAGCAGCGAAGAATTCGCCCAACGCGTTGCACACCAGCGCACTCAAACTCCCCAGCAACGGCCCGCCAATACCCACGCACGCTTCCATCCATGCGCTGCGCGGCGCTTCCTTGAGCGCAATGAACGCGCCCATAAAGGGGATAAACACAGGCGCGCCGACTTTTAGTCCAAATCTTTTGGCGACAATCAAATGTCCTGTTTCATGGACGAGTAAAAGCAGAACAAACCCGAGCGCGAACTGCCACCCCCACAGCTGCATGTAAACCCAGACCATCAGCAGCATGGTGCCGCCGGACTTCAACAGGATGGGCAGGACGAATTTGACCTTCGCCAAAAATTTTGCGATGACGACGCCCACGACCGCGATCGGGCCCAGCGCCTTCTTTATCCGGCTCCAAGCCGTCTCCTCAGTCGGCGCTTTGTACTCCTCGGCCTTGTCGGTCTGAACGTTTGCGTCTTGCACTTTAGAAATGTGCATGGCGTTTACGTGAACGCCAATCGTCGGCGGCAGCGCTGTGGCTCCTGATAAATCTGCAGTCGAACGTGATTCAGCGAGAGGCACTGGCTGTTTTCGGCTTCTGCTCGGCCGTTTCGTAATACTGCAGCCACGCGCTCCATTTCATGTTTTCTCCCCACATCGTGATGCCAGAATGGCCGAAGTGTTGTTCCACTTCGTACTCGTCGTCTTTTTTCACCGGACACCAGAATAATCGACCGGCCCTGCGCCAGCCGTCGAGAAGGATCCCGTCCTCGAACCGCTGATTACGCGCAGTTATTACGAGGGCGTTGTTCTCGCTCGTCGTGTTTGGATATGCTTCACCCCAGTGCAGCACGAGCGTCTTGGGCTCGAGTTTTTTTAACTCCGCGCCGATGTCCTGCGCCCAATGACCACACCAGCCGCGCTTTCGGAGGCCGACATTGTAAAGAAACACCGTAAACTCCGGGTTGAGGACGACCCGATATTCTTTTTTGAGTCGACGCGCGGTCGTATGCGCAGTGTAGGACAATGCCTGGGCTTCAGCTGGATCGACATCCGACGCAAGTCCTGTCAGAGCTTTGGCCAGGTCTTTGATTGATCTTTCATCACTGGCATGCGCCAGATTGACTATGAGCAGGAAACCGAAAATCAACGACAGGCTACGCATATTTCGTGCGTTGCATGTCGCATCGTGCCGTCAGTAGTGCAATAGGAATTCGCTGCGAAATCGTTTGCGGATCGATCCTTTTGCGAGTTCACGAAAATACGCAGCAACATTTGGTTTGAAATAGAAGTACCACGTAGCCGCACAACCGAAGAGGGAGGCGTTCACGATGGCGCGCCACATGATGGTGTGCCGAAGCACGTTCAGTGCGCCGAGCACGGATGCATACACGATTATGAGCACAAATATCCCAATTGCGAGATGCCGTGACCACGCTTTGCGCGCGCCAAGACCGTAAGCGACCGAAGCCATCATACAGCCAATCACCGCGATGAGTGGGGCGGCGATATGCAACCATTCCGAGCGAGTCACTTTTTCGCCGCCCATGAGGTGCGGTCCGATGTCGAGAATCGCGAGCGCGATCGAGGCGAACATTCCTGCGGATGCGAGCGCCGCGAACCAGCTCAAGATTCGAATGCCCAAAGGTTGCTTCATTTGATGCGTTCAACTTGCGGTCCACAGCTCGTGCCCGGTTGAAGTGTAGAGGGGCATGTGCCAAGCACCTAATTTCTTCAGCCGTTTGACACAAATGCGTCTACAACGAAACGGCTAGTCCTTGCGGTGAATCGATCCGGCGCCGGTAATGCGTTTGTTTATCGTTGCTGGGTTGCCGGAGTAAGTCACTTTTCCCGCACCGGTGATAACCACTTTCAGCGTATCTGTAACTGCGACCTCCGCGTCGCCAGCCCCGGTGGTGGAGATTTCAGCAGTTTTAGCTTGCAGTCCATTGGCTGCTAACTGGCTCGCGCCGGTCATGTCGACCAAGAGTTGGTCGATGTTGCCATCAAGTGAGACCTCCGCCGCTCCTTTTGATTCCAGAGCAAACGTTGGACCGCTCAACTGCTTTACGGTTAACTTGACGGCGCCCGTGATCTTGCCACCTGTCCGCGTCGGACTCGAGATAACAACTTTGATTCCGTGCGTGGGCCAAACGTGCTCGCGTGTGCGCAGATGAAGGGTGTGGCCCGAGACGTTCGCCTCGATATGAGGCAGCAGATTTTCATCCGTCGTGATTCGGAGAGCGGGTGATCCATTTTGCCATTCAATGTCGAAGGTGCCGCCCGCGTCCAGGTCGGCGAAAGCGGTGATTGGTCGTTCCTCAGTTTTTATCTGGCCATTGCCTCGGACGCCGGGCAAATGGCATCCGACAACCAAAACGACACACCCAGCAACCAAAGCGATCAGAATCTTTCTCATGTAAAATATGTCTTCTCCGTTATGATGCGGTGACGTCCGGTCTTGGATTCAATAAAATCCAAGAAGGCGCGACTCTTCCAGAGCGCCCCAGCGGCGGACTAGCCGCCTTCGCCGAGGCTACGGCGCACGAGGAGACCGCCGCTCTCTGCATTCACGGAACAATTTTCATCTTCACCGCGTCGACGAGGACATTGTCGACATAAAATTCCACACGGTAATCGCCCGGCATCCACCCATCTTCGGGCCTCGCGAGTGTGAATGCGCCGCGTGCGGTCGGGGTTGCAGCGATAGCAGAGGCCTCGTCCACTTTGTAATCCTGGGGAAAATCTTCGCCGATGTTTTCCGCGATCCACACAGCCTTCACGTTTGCGCCTTGTCGCAAACGCTGGCCCTGCCAGCGCGCGTAAATTTCCGGCGTATTCGACGAGAATGTCGTCGTCGGCTTCCCGAAGCGATCTTTCGCAACACTCAACGCGAGGCGTTTCGGTGTGGCGTCCGATTTGACTTCGGGGCGCTCGACAATTTTCGGTCCTTCCGCCAATTCAAGGGAAATGCGCTGGAGCAAATCGCCTTTAGCGTCCTGCATCGTCGTAACGTCTTTGACGATTCCAACGCCCGGCGCAAACCAGCGGTCGATTGTCATCCGGTTCGGCGTCGTTTGCTCGCCATGAATCCTGAACGCTTGAAATTTTCCGGCGGGCACGTCGATTTTTTCTTCGCCCAGAACATCGTAATGCTGTTGCACTTTAAGGTCGCCGGCCTGGCCATCGAAGTTCCAGCCGGCGCCCTTTTTGAGTGGAGCGGCGATCATCGTCTGCGGCGGACTAAATTTAACGAACTCGCCGTCGAGATTCACCCGGGCCCAACAGGTAATCCCGTGTTCGTCTATCGTTAGCAGATCGGTGTTCGTGATCGTGCCCGCCCGGTGCATTTCAAACTTGAGAAGATCTTTCCCGTCAACGTCCTCCGTTCCCTCGAGACGGTACAAAACTGGCACGCGAATCATGCCGTCGGCATCTGTTTTTAGATTTGAAACATTCAATCCCTTTCCGATTTCCTCGGTCATATTGTAGCGCCAGGTTGTACCGGGTGCGGTGGGAATAACGGG
>Ga0209056_10002667_pt1 | contig 19087 bp, 23 predicted proteins | sample GraSoiAngelo_114_FD_185876 | JGI IMG/M metagenome (GOLD analysis project Ga0209056, IMG submission 185876) | Grasslands soil microbial communities from the Angelo Coastal Reserve, California, USA - 14_0903_13_40cm (SPAdes) (version 2) | ecosystem: Environmental > Terrestrial > Soil > Grasslands...
GCCGTGTTCCCATTGCTGTCTCCGTCGGCCGCGCAGCAGGAGTGACACGACAGGAGGGCGAAACTCACCCATGTCTCCGGAGGATTGAATTGTCACCGGTGTCTCCGGACCGTCCCGCAGGCCCGCCCAACAGCATGGTTGAGCGGACCGGCCCAGAGCGGCCGGCCGCTCACCATGAGCGTTGGGCAGCGACTGATGTGGAGACCCTGGGGCGGAGTTGCTCAGTTCGAGACCACGGTCTGACAGGTGAACACAATGAAGCTTGACCATGTCGCAATCTGGGCTGTGGATATCGAACTGATGCGCACCTTCTACGAGAAGTACTTCGACGCGCGGTCGAACCTGAAATATGAGAATGAACGTAAGAGGTTCACTTCGTATTTCCTGACGTTTCCTGGAGGCGGACGGTTGGAACTGATGCACCGACCAGACATCCAAAGGATCCCAGATTCACAGAGCTCGCGCGAGTTCATTGGGTACGCACACCTGGGTGTGGAGCTGGGCTCTCGGGCCGCCGTCGACGTCCTTACAAAACGACTGCAGGGCGACGGGTTCCCGCTTCTCGATGGGCCAAGACGGACGGGCGACGGATACTACGAGAGCATGGTCGCGGATCCCGAAGGTAACCGGATTGTTATCGCCGAATGAGTCCGCTGCTGCCCAACCAGGACGTTCGGCGACTAAGGCGTCCATGAACGTGCGCGACATGCGCGTGCACCAGCAGGTGTGGGTGCTCGAAGGCGCGATCGACATCACGCTGGGCGTGGAGCGCCACCGATTGCGCGAAGGTGATTGTCTGGCCATGCAGCTCGACCGCCCGACGATGTTCCACAACCCCACACGAAAGCCCACGCGCTATGCCGTGGTGATGGCGTCCGAACCACCCTCGAGACGATGATCACCCCCACCTGGTCCCCGCGACGCCTGCACGCGCTCGATGACGCGCAGATCGACGAACTCGCCGGCGTGTTGATCGACTGCGTCGAAGGGGTGCGCCGCGCCGACATGCCGGCTCAGGATGGTTCCGTTCGTAGCTCCGCATACTACTCGATCATGCGGGGTGAGTGGCCTGATGTGCGCAAGAAGCTCGAAGATGCGCTGGCTCACTGAGGCGCGTGGACGCCAGGACGCGACACCCAGGGGAAGGGCGTGACTGTCCTCGGCAACGGCAGCTGACAGCGGGTCGGTTAGCGTGGCCGCGCTCATCGAACGCCTGAGCGATTTGCCGCCCGCGTCCCTCGAGGCCCTGGTCGCCGAGAGCGAGCAGGGTGGATTACGGTTCATGCGCCGGCTCGTCGAGGAGTGGGCGAGCGGAGCGAACCGGTTCGACGGCGACGGCGAGGCGCTCTTTGCGGCCCTGATCGATGGGCGGGTGACCGGCGTGTGCGGGCTCAATATCGACCCGTATGCCGCCGCGGAGCGTGTCGGCCGGGTGCGTCATCTGTACGTCCTGTCGGCTTATCGGCGGCTCGGGGTCGGCCGGCAGCTGGTGGGTCGGGTCATCGAGGCGGCCAGAGGCCGCTTCGACATTCTCCGGCTGCGTACACAGAATCCGGCGGCGGCCCGGCTGTATGAGCAATTGGGATTCAGTCGATGCGCCGGGGCACCCGATTGCACGCATCTCATGGACCTGCATTGAACGGCCGCCCCCGCGCGGTCTTTCATACCCTGCGCCGTGAATGGCCGCTGTCGGCCAGCGTCGCCACCGCGGCGCTGTTTTTCGTATTCGGCAAGCGCTGGCTCGCCGATCTCTCCAGCTCCGTCTGGTTCGCCTTCATGCTCGCCTGGCTCTTCGGCGCGATTATGGTCTCGGCGTTCGCGGTGGTGCGCCATGCGGAAGGTCTCGCCGAGCTGCTCGGCGAACCCATCGGCACGCTCGTGCTGACGCTCTCCATGAGCGGCATGGAGATGATGATGATCGCGGCCGTCATGTACGCCGGCCACGGGGAGTCGTCGCTGGCCCGCGACACTATGCTCGCCATCGTGAGCCTCCTGCTCGGCGGGCTTCGGTATCACGAGCAGACGTACAACCTCTACGGAGCGAACGCCTTTCTGGCCGTGATCCTGCCTCTGTCGGTGCTCGGATTGGTTCTGCCGAGCTTCACCGTGTCGTCTCCCGGGCCCACCCTCTCCCCACTGCAGTCCGGCTTTCTCATCATCACGTCGGTAGGGCTGTACAGCGTGTTCCTCGCGATCCAGACCCTGCTCCATCGTGACTATTTCGTCTCGCCAGGCGCCGCCTCGAGCGCACCGGCGTCACATGACGCGCCGGAAGTCCATTCGGCGCGACGTCATAGCCTGTTGCTGATCGCGTATGTCCTCCCGGTGGTCTTCCTCGCCAAACAGATCGCGGTCCCGATCGACTACGGCATCAGCGTTCTGGGTGCCCCGACGGCGCTCGGGGGCCTCCTGGTGGCGGTGCTCATCCTGTCTCCCGAATCCCTGGCCGCGGTGCGTGCCGCACTGGCGAACCGCCTTCAGCGTTCCATCAACCTCGCGCTGGGCACCGCGCTGTCGAGCATCAGCCTGACGATTCCGGCGGTGCTCGCCATCGGATTCATCACCAACCGAACCATCATTCTCGGCCTCGATGCACCCGATGCGACGTTGCTGGTCCTGACGCTGGTCGTGAGCATGCTGACGTTCGCCCTCGAGCGAACCAACGTCCTTCTGGGGGCGGTGCATGTGCTGCTGTTTCTCGCCTATCTGATGCTGATCTTCGAGCGTTGAGAGGCGGAGCGATGCGAGGGACGGGCGATCTGCTCATCCGCGATGCGCGACCGGGCGACCGTGATCGGATTCGCGAAGTCACCCTGGCCGCCTACCAGGAATACGCGTCACGAATGTCGGGCCACTGGGAAGGCTATCGGCAGAATATCGTGGCCACCCTCGCGTCCGTCGAGCCGGCCGAGCAGGTCGTCGCGGAGCGAGACGACACGATCGTGGGCACCGTCTTGCTCTACCCCCCTCGACGCGTGCGGACTCTCGGGGGCGAATCGCTGGAGGTGCCGTGGCCGGAGGTGCGCCTGCTGGCGGTGGCGTCGGCAGCGCGCGGCCAGGGCATCGGCGCGGCCCTCATGCGGGAATGCGTGCGGCGGGCGCGCGGGTCCGGGACGAGCGCGCTGAGCCTCCACACGACGGATCTGATGCAGACAGCCATGCGCATGTACGAGCGAATGGGCTTCGTCCGTGCCCCGCAGCTGGACTTCCACCCGGCGCCGGGACTCACGGTCAAGGGCTATCGCCTCGACCTCGCAGGGGCCTGAACGGCCCGTCGCTCGGTGCGGTATACTCCGCGGAGACTCGAATTTGCTCGCAGGAGCCTGGGACATGCCCTACAAGCCCGTTTCCCTCGACCACGTCAACATCTTCGTGCGCAACGCCGAGCGCTCGCACCGGTGGTATACGGACGTCTTCGGGCTCCACACCCAAGACACCATGACCTTTCCCGGAACGAACAAGCTGCGAGCGGCCTTCCTCGCGTGCGACCCGGGCCACGCTCACGACATCGCCCTCTTCGAAGTGGGCGAAGACGCCCTGGGACCGCAGAAGAAGCAGGTGGGCCTGAACCACGTCGCGTGGAGAATGGGGAGCCTCGAGGATCTCGCGGAAATGTATCAGCGGCTCAAGGCCAAGGACGTTCCCATCAGCGTCTCGGACCACACCGTCTCGATCGGCGTCTATTTCTCGGATCCCGACGGGAACGGCCTCGAGGTCTACTACGAGCTGCCCCGCAGCGAGTGGCACCGCGAGAAGCCGTTTTCGGAACAGGGCGCCAAGGGCCGGTTCCCTGGTCCGTGGGACGAGGTCATCCAGCAGTCGCCGCCGGCGTTCGCGCGGGCGTAATCCGCCGCCGGCAAGTCCTCACGGCGACGTACGCGGGCGAGCCGGATATCGTCCGTCTGCTCCTCGATCGCGGCGCGCACCCGGGCGACACGAGGGCGCCTTCAACGGAGACCTGGCTCTCGTTCGCCTTCTCCTGGACAGCGGGGCCGATCGATCGCTGCGGACTGGCGCCGAGCAGACGGCGCTGCGGATCGCCGGCGAGCGTGGACAGCACGAGGTCGCACGCCTGCTGAGCGGGTAAGGAGAGCATCGTGTTCAAGAAGATAGATCACGTGGAGATCGTGACCGACCAGCTGGAGCGGACCGTGCATTTCTACACCGACGTGCTGGGGTTCAAGCTCAAGGCCAGGGATCGGATCGATCGGTCGTCGCTCGGCGTGCCGCTGCAGCTCGTGTATCTGGAGCTGGGAGGCACCTCGGTCGAGTTGATGGCGTACGAGGGAGGCGCCGTGGCGCCGGCGCCCGCGGACGAGCACCTCGGATACCGCATGATGGCCCTCGAAGTCACGGACATGCAGAGCACCATCGACTACCTGAAGACGAAAGGTGTCGCCATCACGTGGGGTCCGAGGGTGCGCGAGGGTCAGTACGCAAGGGCGGAGATCCGCGACCCCAACGGCTACAACATCGAGCTGAGGCACTGGTTCGATCGCCGATGATCCTCGACGAAGGCGCTGTCCGCGAGCTCCTGCATCTGGAGGACTTGATCCCGGCCATGGCGCGCGCGCTGGCGGATCTCTCGAGCGGCAAAGTCGCCCAGCCCATGCGCACGATGATCCCGATCGCCGACCATGGCGGCTTCCTGGGTCTGATGCCCGCTTACGGCGGTGCGCTCGGCGCCAAGCTGGTCACGTTCTATCCGGGCAATCAAGGCGTCCCCACCCACCACGCCATGATTGTCCTCTTCCGGCCCGAAACGGGCGAGCCGCTCGTCACCATGGACGGCCGGCTCATCACCGAAATGCGCACCGCGGCGGTGTCCGCGGTCGCCAGCCAGCTCCTGGCTCGGCCCGAGGCATCGGTGCTCGGTATTCTCGGGTCCGGCGTCCAGGCGCGAAGCCACCTGGAGGCGCTCCGTCTCGTCCACGCGTTCCGTGACATCCGTGTCTGGAGTCCGCGAAACGCCCGAGCCTTCGCCAAGCAGTTCGGGATCCACGCGGCGCCATCGGCAGAGGAGGCGGTGCGCGGCGCCGACGTGGTCGTGGTGGCGACGACGTCGCAGACGCCCGTGCTGTCAGGCGCGTGGCTGTCGCCGGGTACCCACATCAATGCGGTGGGAGCCCCACGACCGACCTGGCGGGAGCTTGACGACGATGTGCTTCGGAAAGCTCGGATCTATGTCGAGTCGCGAGAAGCCGCGACACGCGAGTCCGGAGACGTCATTGCCGCGGGCCAGGTCGTCGCCGAGATCGGCGAAGTGGTGACGGGCGCGAAGCGTGGCCGAGAGTCGGCCGGTGAGATCACCCTGTTCAAGTCGGTCGGCGTCGCGATCGAAGACGTCGTTTCCGCAGACCTCGTCTACCGCAAGGCCGTGCAGGCGGCGGCGAGGTGATCGAGTCCACAAGCCGGCGGAGTGCCGGAAGGTCGCCTAGCGCAGAGTTTGCTGCTGGAGGTCGAGGACTTTTTCGGCGAGCGTCGTCAGCATCCGCCAGACGGGCTCGTGGTGGCGCGTCGCCGCCGGATCGTCGCCCGAGCTATCCAGCAGCACGTACTCGGCGCCGAGCGATTCCAGAGCCTCGAGGTCCTTTCTCACCTGGTCGAGTGTTCCCTGGCCGGCCAGGCGCTGGTCGTCGGGCGGCGGCGACTCCGTCAGCTGCAGCCGGATACGCGGGCAGAGAGCCGGAGCCCGTTTGCCCTCCGCCGCGGCGATCGCTCTGAGTCTCGGCAGGCCGGTGTCGCGCAACCAGTCCAGGCGGACCCGGTTCGGGTGCCAGCCGTCGCCGTGGAGCACCGCCCGGCGCAGCGCCGCATCGCTCGAGCCGCCGACCCAGATGGGCGGGTGCGGTGAGCGCAGCGGCCGCGGCCCCGTGTGCACGTTCTTGAACGAGACGAACGGGCCGGCGTACGACGCCACGTCGTTGGCCCAGAGGGTCTTGATCGCGGCCAGATAATCGTTCGAGATGGCGCCGCGGCGTTCGAACGGCACACCGAGCGCCTCGAACTCCTGCTTCGCCCATCCCACGCCCACCCCGAAGATGAAGCGGCCTCCACTCAGTCGATCCACGGTCGCGGCCACACGCGCGGTCAGGAGGGGGTGGCGGTAGGGGAGAATGATGACGGTGGTTCCGAGCTCGACCCGGCGCGTGGCGGATGCCAGCCACCCGAGCGTCGTAAACGGATCATAGATCGGCGCGGGATATTTAGCCGCGACGTCGGGTGTGGGCGCGACGTGGTCCGAGATCATCACCAGGTGATAGCCGAGCGCTTCGACGAGGGTCGCCCAGCGCGCGAGCGAGTCGGGACTCACCCCCGGTCCCCAGTTCAAGAGATTGACGCCGACCTTCATCGCGGGCCGACGGAGGGGCGATGCTGCGCCCACGGGCGCGCGGCCTCGAACGCCGCCGAGGCGCGCAGCACCGTGACATCGTCGAATCGGCGGCCGATGATCTGCAGCCCGATCGGTAGCCCCGCTTTCGTGAAGCCGCACGGAACCGTCGCCGCCGGCTGGCCCGTCATGTTGAAGATGTACGTGAACACGCTCGCCGCCTCCCGGCCGACCGGCACTCCGCCGATCTCGGCCGGGAAGAACTCGCCGATGCGGAGCGGCGGGCAGGCGACGGTCGGCGTGAGCAAGAGGTCGTACCGTTCGAAGAACGCGCGCGCGTGCTGCCACCAGGCGAGCCGGTCGAACCACGCCTGGACATACTTCGTCGGCGGCAGCTTCGTCGCCTCCTCGACGATCGGGAGCAGGCCCGGGTCGATCTGATCGCGGCGGTCGAGGTAGGGCGCGAGCCGGGCCCCGATGCCCCCGAGGAAGATCGTTCGCCAGCAGTCGTAGGGTGCCGGCCACGTCGGGTTCACGCTCTCGACGCGGCAGCCCAGCTCCCGGAACGCGCGCGCAGCCTTCGCGGTCGTCTCCCGCACCTCCGGATCCACCGCGGGCGCGATGCCGAGGGTGTCGCTCCACGCGACGCGCAGGCCCTTGAGGCTTCCCTTGAGCGCCTTGACGTAATCCACGCCCGCCGGCGGCAGCGAGTACTGATCGCGCTCGTCGGGCCCGGCGCAGACGTTCATCATCAGCGCCGCGTCCTTCACGGTGCGCGTCATCGGCCCGGCGTGGGAGAGACTCCACGCCGCGCTGGACGGATAGACGGGAATCCGTCCCCAGGAGGCCTTGAGGCCGAAGATGCCGCACCAGGCGGCGGGCTTGCGGATCGAGCCGCCGCCGTCGGTCCCGATGGCGAGGGGGGCCAGGCCCGCGGCGACGGCGGCGCCCGCGCCGCCGGAGGAGCCGCCGGGCGTGTGCCCGAGGCTCCACGGATTTCGCGTGACCCCGAAGAGGAGATTGTCGGTCACGCCGACCCACCCGAGCGTCGGCGTGTTGGTCTTGCCGATCATGATGGCGCCGGCCGCCTTGAGGCGCTCGACCGACGGCGCGTCCTCGGTCGGCACGTTGTCGCGGTACAGCGGCGAGCCGAAGGTGGTTCTGACCCCTTTGGTGATGACCAGGTCCTTCACCGAGAACGGGACACCGTGCAGCGGGCCGAGCCGGGCCCCGCGCCGCGTGACGGCCCGCTCCGCCGCCTTCGCGGCCTGGCGCGCCCGCACGGCGTCGAGGGTGACGTAGGCGTTCAGCTCCTTCAGCGTGTCGATCCGTGAGAGCACCGCGTCCACGACCTCGACGGGGGAGACCTTCTTCTTCGCGATCGCGGGAGCGAGGTCGGCCGCGGACATCCAGCAGAGGGCGCTGTCATTCATGGTGGCGGCTATTGTATGCTGCCTTCCCATGACGGCGACGGCTTTTGGAATCTTCGACCACGTGGATCGATCGGACGAGCCGCTCGGCGTGTTGTACGAGCACCGGCTGCAGCTCGTCGAGGCAGCGGAGGCGAGCGTTAAGATGACGCAGGGCGAGCCGCAGCACGGCCGGGGGCTGGGGCCCCCGCGTGCGAGGCGAGCGTTATGACTCAGTGATCGACGCGCCGCTCGCCCGCTACCGTGACGTGGTCCGACCCGAGTGGATCGACCACAATCGGCACATGAACGTCGGCTATTACCTCGTCGTCTTCGACTACGCGACCGACGAGTTCTTCCGCTGGATCGGCCTCGACGAGACGCACCGCCGGGCGCGGCAGGTGACCACCTTTTGCCTCGAGGCTCACGTCACCTATCACCGCGAAGTCCGGTCGGGAGACCCGCTGCGCTTCACCACGCTGCTCCTGGCGCACGACGTGAAGCGCATCCACTATTTCCATCAGATGTATCATGCTGGGGAGGGCTATCTGGCCGCGACGAACGAGTTGATGTCGCTGCACGTGAGCGAATCGACCCGCCGGAGCGCGCCGATGGCATCGGAGATTCTCGAGCGGCTCGGTCGAATCCAGGCGGCGCACGACGCGCTGCCGCGGCCGCCGCAAGTAGGCCGCGCGATCGGACTCGTACAGTCGACTCGCCAGGGAGGGTGAGGCATGACCACGATCGGGCTTCTGAATCCAGGTGAGATGGGCAGCATGGTCGGCGCCGCGGTGCGTTCCGGCGGGTCCCGCGTTCTGTGGGCCGGCGAGGGACGGAGCGCCGCGACCCGCAAGCGCGCGAGCGAGGCCGGGCTCGAGGACGCGGGCTCGGTGTCGGCGCTGGTCGCCGGCAGCGATGTGATCCTCTCGGTCTGCCCGCCGGCCGCTGCCGTCGACGTCGCGTCGCAGGTGGCCAAGCTGCGCTTCGCCGGGACCTACGTGGACGGCAACGCGATCGCGCCGGCCACGGCGCGCGAGATCGGCGGCGTCGTCGAGAAGGGCGGCGCCGGGTTCGTGGACGGCGGCATCATCGGGCCCCCACCGGTGAAGCCGGGCACCACGCGATTCTACGTCTCCGGCACGGGCGCGGAGCGCATCGCCGCGATCCTGACCGCGGGGCCGCTCCAGGCCATCGTCGTGCCCGGTGGGCCGGGCGCCGCGTCGACGGTGAAGATGGCGTACGCGTCCTGGACCAAGGGCAGCGCCGCCCTGCTCCTGGCGGTGTGCGCGCTGGCCAGCGCCGAAGGGGTCGAAGACTCGCTGGTGCGCGAGTGGAAGATCTCGCAGCCGGAGCTCTCGGCCCGGGCCGAGGGCGCCGCGCGGTCGAACGCGAAGAAGGCGTGGCGCTTCGTCGGCGAGATGGAGGAGATCGCGGCGACGTTCGCGGCGGCCGGGCTGCCCGACGCCTTCCACCGGGGCGCCGCAGAGATCTACCGGCGCATGGAGATTTACAAGGAGGGGCCGGCGCCCTCGTTCGCCGACGTGCTGCGCGCGCTCACGTCGCGTCGTCCGGCCTGACGGCGCTCTTCCAGCTCTTCGAGCGTCCTCGGCCAGTCCTGCTTGAGGAGACGTGACAGCGCGCGGTCGGCCAGAAGCCGACCGCCGGTCTGGCAGACGGCGCAGTAGTTGGTCTCGTTCTCGGCGAAGACGATCCGCTGCACGGGTGACCCGCACACGGGACACGGTTGTCCGTAGCGCCCGTGCACGGCCATGCCTTTGCGGAACGCCGTGACGCCCTCCGGGAACCCGCTACTCGCTTCCTTCCGGAGGCGCTCGCACCAGTCCATCAGCGTCGCCCGCGCCGCCTCGAAGAGGCGCCCGGTCTCCTCGGCGGTGAGCTGGCGGGTCTGCTTCACGGGCGAGAGCCTCGCTCGATGGAGAATCTCGTCGGAGTACGCGTTGCCGATGCCGCTGAAGATCCCCGGATCGGTCAACGCGCGCTTGAGCGTGTGGTTCTCCCGGCCGAGCGCGGCCCGAAACGCGGCCTGATCCCCGTCCAGCACCTCGAGGCCGCCGGGGTCGTGGTCGCGGAGCCCGGCCTCGCCGTGCACGAGATACAGCGCGGCCCGCCGCTTCGTGCCTGCTTCGGTCATGACGAGCGTTCCCGACGAGAAGTCGAAGGCGGCCAGGCCGATCCTTCCCGGCAGCTTGGCGCCGGCGGTCTTCCAGTGGAGCCGGCCGGCGATCATGAGGTGCAGGACGAGGAAGAGGTCGCCTTCCAGGCCGATCACGATGCGCTTGCCGAGCCGCCGGAGCGCGGTGACTCGCCGGCCCGAAGCCGCCGCGAGAGGCGGATCCACCGAGCGAAGCAGGAAGGGGTTGGCGAGGCGAGCGCGCTCGAATCGGGCGCCGGCCAGGCGCGCTTCCAGCGCCTCGATGTAGACGACGACGTCGGGCAGCTCGGGCATCCCGGGCGAACGGAAGCGGCGTGGGCCCTAGACGGGCGGCCAGGGATAGCGGTGGCCGCCCGTGTCGACGGGAAAACAGTCGGTCGCCGCGAGAGCGGTCGCGCGGGCGCGCAACGCCTTCTGCTCGTCGGGTTGCAGCAGCGCGGCGAGCGTCTTCGGCAAGGCCACACGGGCGAAGCGCCGGACGTCCGCGAGCATCTCGGTCGGGATCGGCTCTCCCCCGAACTCCCAGATGACCGTGCGCAGCTTCGGCTCGACGTGGAAGCAAAGACCGTTGTCGACGGCGTAGATCCCGCCGTCCGGGCCGAGCAGGCAGTGGCCGCTCTTCCGGTCGGCGTTGTTGGAAATGAGGTCGAAGAGGCAGATCCGCTGCAGCGGGCCGCGATGCGCGGGATCCTCGTGCAGCGTGAAGTAGTGCTGCTCGAAGTCGGCCGGAATGAAAAGCTGGAACGACCCTTCGCCGTACGGTCCGTCGCGCTGCACCGTGAGCGGCACGAGTCCCCACCCGAGCGCTTCGGAGAGGTGCCAGGCCGCCAGCTCGCGCTTGAAAAGGCCGCGCGGAAAGTCCCACAGCGGCCGCTCGCCACGCTCCGGCTTGTAGACGGCCAGCGTGGTCGTGGCCTCCAGCGTGACTTCGACGAGAAACGTGGCGTTGGAGCTCCACGGCATCCGGCCCTTCAGCGTCACCTCGCCGCGGCTGAGAAGCTCGGCCGTCTCAGTGGACGACGTGGCCGTTGCTCCGCGGACAGGCGTGGCTACCCGGGTCCTTGGGTTGGTTGCACCAGGGACAGATCGGCCGGCTGGCCTTCATCAACACGTCCGCCTGCTTGACGAACGCCGCCGCCTGCGCGCGGCTGATGAGAAAGCGCGCCGAGGCGGCGTCGCCGCCCTCCTCGTCCTCCAGGAGCTCGTTGGCAACGACCAGGATGCGGTCGCGCGCCTCGTCGTAGCCGACGGCGATCGAGGCGACGATCCAGACCGCGTCGAGGGGCTCGAGCAGGGAGAGGTTCTTGGGCGTCACTGCGCCGACCGCGGGCAGCTTGTCGAGGAGCCCGGCAAGGTACTGGGCGAGGGCCCGGACTTGCTCCTTCTCGCTCTTGAGCGTGACCAGCGTGCCTTTCTCGCGCGACTGGAGATAAAAGACGCGCTGGCCGGGCGGGCCGATCGCGCCGGCGGTGAAATGATCGGGGGCCACGAAATCGAACGATGCGCTCATGATCCTCCCAGCCAGCCGAGGTCTCCGTCGACGGAATTCACGGTGAGCACGACCGGTCCCTGGCGATGGTACCCGATCGCGGTCACGGAGCACGGCGCGATCATGACGCGCTGGAAGAGATCGAGGTGGATGCCGAGCGCGTGGGCCACCGCCGCCTTGATCGGATCGGCATGAGAGACGGCGACCACGACGGCGCCCGGATGACGCTCGACGATCCGCGCGAGCGCCGAGGTGACGCGCGTCTGCATCTCGGTGAAGGACTCGCCGCCGGGAAAACGAAACCCGCTGGGGTGCCGCTGCACGACCTGCCATTCGGGCTTGCGGGCGAGCCGCCGAAGCTTCTGGCCGGTCCACTCGCCGACGTCGCCGTCGGCCAGGTCGCGATCGACGCGAACGGCCAGGCCGCGCAAGCGGGCGATCGGCATCGCCGTCTCGCGCGCCCGCTCGAGCTGCGAGGCGTAGACGGCCGCGACCTTGGGCAGCCGATCGATCCGCGCGGCCACGACGTCGGCCTGGCGTCGGCCGTCCTCGGCCAGGTGCAGGCCCGGCGCCTGCCCCGGGAGAATCTTGCCGGTCGTCGGCGTCAGGCCGTGGCGGACCAGGAGGACCAGGGTCGGGCGCATTCGCAGATTATAGCCGCCGTCAATAATCTCTGGGATCGAGCAGGTCGCGCAAGCCGTCGCCGGCGAGATTGAACGAGAGCGTGAGCGAGAAGATCGCGAGCCCCGGCCACCACGCCAGCCACGGCGCCGTCTCGAGAAACTGCTGGGCGGCGTTCAGCATGGTTCCCCAGCTCGGGGCGGGCGGCTGCACGCCGAGCCCGAGGAACGAGAGGACCGCCTCGGCGATGATCGCGATCGGGACCGAGATCGTGGCCTGGACGAGGAGCGAGCTGGCGATGTTCGGCAGGACGTGCCGGCTCATCAGGCGCAGATCGCCGGCGCCGAGCGCGCGGGCGCTCTGGACGTAGTCCTCGGCGGCGGTCGAGAGCACGAGGCCACGGGTCAGCCGGATGTAGGTCGGCGTCGCGCCGAGGCCGATCGCCACGGTCGCGTTCGTGAGCGACGGCCCCATGATGGTCACCAGCCCGATGGCCAGGATCAGGAAGGGGAACGCGAGCCACGCATCGGTCAGACGCATGATCAGCTGATCGAGGGCGCCGCGGTAGAAGCCGGCGACGAGGCCGATCGGCACGCCGACGGCGATCGCGAGGAGAATCGAGAAGACGCCTGCCTGCATCGAGATGCGGCTCCCCCAGACGACGCGCGAGAACGTGTCGCGCCCGAGGTCGTCGGTCCCGAACGGGTGCGCCAGCGTCGGCGCCTTGCGGACCTGCTTCCAGTCCGTCTGCAGCGGGTCGACGCGGGCGATCCACGGCGCCCCGATCGCCATCGCGACGAAGAGCACCACGATCGCCGCCCCCACCGCCGACGCGGGCCGGTGCCGGGCTTGCCGCCACGCGCGCGACAGGCCGCCGGCGGGCTCCGTCGCGGGCGCCCGCGCGACCACGGCGGTCGTCGCGGTCGTGCTAGGCCTCACCGGCCGAACCCTTGATGCGGATGCGGGGGTTGAGGAGCGAGTAGGACACGTCCACCAGCAGATTGATCAGGACGTAGGAGCTGGCGGTGATGAGCACGACCCCCTGGACGAGGGGATAGTCCCTCGTGAAGACCGACTCGACGACCAGCCGGCCGAAGCCCGGAACGACGAAGATCTGCTCGGTGACGACCGCGCCGCTCATGAGCGCGCCCATCTGCAGCCCGAGGATCGTGACCACCGGGATGAGGCTGTTGCGGATCGCGTGGCGGAAGACCACCGCGCGGCCGGCGAGGCCCTTGCTGTAGGCGGTGCGGATGTAGTCGGCGCTCATGACCTCGATCATGCTGTTGCGGGTCTGGCGCATCAGGACGGCGGCCAGGGCGGTGCCGAGCACGAACGCGGGCATGAGCATGCGTTGCAGGTTGGCGAGCGGGCTCTCCCAGAGCGGCACGAACCCCGACGCCGGCAGCCAGCCGAGCCGCACCGAGAAGAACAGGATCAGCATGATCCCGAGCCAGAAATTGGGAACGGACACGCCGCAGAGCGACGCGCTGCTGGCCAGGACGTCCCAGAACGTGTTGCGCCGCACCGCCGCCAGGACCCCGGCGGGAATCGCGATGCCGACGGCGATGAACAACGACAGGAACGCGAGCTCGATCGTGATCGGTAGCTTCGCCGCCACCGTCTTGACGACCGCCTCGTGTGTTCGAATGGAGTGGCCGAGGTCGCCCCGGAGGGCGAGCCCCACCCAGCGCACGTACTGGAAAGGGATCGGATCGTTCAGGCCGTACTTCTCGCGCACCTCCTCGATCCCGGCCGCGTCCGCGTCGGTGCCGGCCATGACCCGCGCCGGATCGCCGGGGATCATGCGCACGCCCGTGAAGACGATCATGCTGATGACGAGCAGGGTCACGACCGAGATCGCGGCCCGCTGGACCAGAAAATCGACCACGGGCGTCGACTAGCGGGTCAGTTCCAGGCCGTGCCCTTGATCCTGATCAGGCCGTCCGGCACGGCCTTGTAGCCTTTGAGGTTCTTGGGAAAGGCCACGATGTAGTTCAAGTGGTAGATGTAAATGATGTTGCGCCGAGCCGTGAAGAGGTCGATGGCCTCGCGATACAGCGCTCGGCGCTGGTTGAGGTCGGTCGCCTCGCGGGCTTTGTTCAGGAGTGCGTCGATGCGCTCGTCGCACGCGTGGGTGGTGTTCAAGCTCCCGGAGTCGCCCCGCCGACACGTCTGGAACTGGTGGATGTTGCCGTCGGGATCCACGCGGCCGCTCCAGCCGATCAGGAATGACTGGAACTTGCCGTCGTCGTTGTCCGTCAGCGCCGAGGCGAACTCCTGGGCGCGCAGCGTGATGGTGAAGCCGGCCTCGCGGGCCATCTGCTGGATCACCTCACCGACCCGCCGCTGTTGCGGTTCGTTGGGGATCGTCATCTCGAAGCTGTAGCCGCCGGCGAGGCCCGCGTCGGCCAGGAGCTTCTTGGCCCTCGCCACATCGCGAACAGGACACTTCCGGCTCTTGTCGTAGAAGGGGCTCACGGGAGAAATTGGCGTGCACCCCGGCGTGTACTGGCCTTCCCACGCCACCTGGTTCAGCGCTTCGCGGTCGATGCTGTAGTCGAACGCCTCCCGGACTCGCGAGTCGTTGGCCAGCGGGGTGCCGAGATCCCCGGGTGGGTTCTGCTTTCCGGTCTTGTTGCGGAGGTTGACGGTGATGCCCTGGTAGCCGAGCCCGGTCACGTTCGTCATCTCGAAGCGTCCCTCGCGCTTGATGGCGGTCGCGTCGGTCGGCGACACCTGGTGCATGACGTCGATGTCGCCCGAGCGCAGGTTGGCCAGGCGCACGTTGTCGTCGGGAATGATCCGGAAGACGATCTTGTCGAACTTCGCCTGCGCGGGATCGAAGTAGTGCGCCGACTTCTCGACGACGATCCGGTCCTGAGCCACGCGCTCGGCGAATTGCCACGGCCCGACGCAGACGGGCGCGGTGCCGAACTTGTCGCCGAGCTTGTTGACCGCCGTCGGCGAGAGGGGCATGCCGGCTCGGTCGGTCAGCTGGGCGACGAGCGGCGAGTAGGGCGCCTTCAGGCGCAGGCGCACGGTGAGCGGGTCGACCACCTCGACGGCCTCGACCGGCGCCAGCTCGCTGGCGCGGTTCGAGCCCTTGAGCGTGCGGTGCCGATCCAGCGAGAACCTGACCGACTCGGCGTCCATGCGCGTACCGTCGTTGAACTTCACGCCCGAGCGGAGCTTGATGGTGACGGTCCGACCGCCGTCGCTGACCGCCGGCATGTCCGCGGCCAGTTGCGGATAGATCCGGAGATTCTCGTCGATCTCGTAGAGCTTCTCGCACATCTGGGAAAAGATGATCCGGCCCACGTAGGTGCGGGCCAGCGTGGGGTCGAGGAGGTCGGGATCCTGATTGAGGGCGACGACGAGCGTCTTCTTCTGCGCGAGCGCCGGGTCCGTCGGCATGAGCGCGCCGAGCGCGCCGACGATGAGCCACAGCGCCTTCGTGAGGCTCCGCATGGTCAATTCCTCCGGATGTGAAAGATCTCGCTCTGCGTGGCCGGGACGGGGCGCATCATACCCTACGCGGGCGCGATCCGTCGGCGGGCCTCCCCCGCAGAGCTTCATCTCGGGCCGCGCCAGTGGGAAGATTACCCGAAAGGAGAGTTTCCATGATGACCGCCATCGAGTTCATTCGCGCCGAGGTGGAGCGCCTGCACCGGATGCTGGACAAAGCGCTCGTCGACCTGACCCCGACACAGCTGCACACGGTGCCCGCCGGTCACCCGAAGGCGAACACGCTGGCGTGGGTCTTCTGGCATTACGCGCGGACCGAGGACAACGTGGTGCGCTTCGTGCTGCAGAAGCGCCGGCCGACCGTCTGGGCGGAAGGCGGATACGCCGAGAAGCTCGGGCTTCCGCCGGTGGCTCAGGGCACCGGCATGTCGACCGAGGAAGCCCAGGCGCTCCGCCTCAAGGACATTCCCCTCTTCAAGGAGTACGTGCAGAAGGTCTGGGCCAGCACCGACGACTTTTTCGCTACGACCAGTCCAGCCGACCTGGAGGCGACCGTCACCGTGAAGCCGCTGGGGGAGATGCCAGGCATCCGCGCACTCGGCCAGACGTGCCTCTCGCACGGCATGACCCATGCCGGCGAGATCGAGCTGGTACGAACGCTGATCGGCGTAGGCCCGGCCATCGCCGGCTGATTGACAGTGACTTCTCCAGGCGACATAGTGCCGGTTATGAACCAAGCGCGAACGGTAGGCGAGCTGCGGCAGGGCGGATACCAGCCGAAGTCGGTGAAGCAGGAGCTGCGGGACAACCTGATCGCGCGGCTGCGAAAGGGCGAAGCGATCTTCCCAGGGATCGTCGGGTACGAGGAGAGCGTCCTCCCCCAGATCGAGAACGCGATTCTCTCCGGCCAGGACATCGTGTTCCTGGGCGAGCGTGGCCAGGCCAAGACCCGCATGGCGCGCCTCTTGATCGAGCTGCTCGACGCCGAGGTACCCGGGCTCGCCGGCTGCGAGATCAACGACAATCCATTCGCGCCGATCTGTCAGGCCTGCCGCGAACGCGTGGCCGAGCGCGGCGACAAGGCCGAGATCACCTGGATCCCGCGCGACCGCCGCTATGGCGAGAAGCTCGCTACCCCCGATATCACCATCGCCGACCTCATCGGCGAGGTGGACCCGATCAAGGTCGCCGAGGGCCGCTACCTCGGCGACGAGCTGACCATTCACTACGGGCTCGTGCCGCGGACCAACCGGGGCATCTTCGCGATCAACGAGCTTCCCGACCTCGCCGAGCGCATCCAGGTCGGGCTGCTCAACATCATGGAAGAGCGGGACGTCCAGATCCGCGGCTACAAGGTCCGCCTGCCGATTGACGTGTACGTGGTCGCGAGCGCCAACCCCGAGGACTATACCAATCGGGGCCGGATCATCACGCCGCTCAAGGACCGCTTCGGCTCCCAGATCCGCACGCACTACCCGCGTCGGCTCGAAGACGAGATCGCGATCATGGAAGCCGAGCTCACACCGTTCCCGGCGGCCGGGTTCCAGTTCGTCGAGGCGGCCTACATGCAGGAGATCGTCGCCGAGCTCACGCACCTGGCGCGCAAGGCGCCGGAGATCAGCCAGCGCTCGGGCGTGTCGGTGCGGGTCAGCATCTGCAACTGGGAAAACCTCCTGTCCAACGCGCTCAAGCGCGCCATTCGTCTCGACGAGCGCGAGGTCGCGCCGCGCGTGAGCGACCTCGGGGCGATCGTCGCCTCGACCAGCGGCAAGATCGAGATGGAAACGCTCGGCGACGGCGGCGAGGACAAGGTCCTCGGCAAGCTGGTGCAGAAGGCGGTGCTCAACGTCTTCAACCGGAGCTTTACCGGAGGCGAGCTGGACCAGGTGGTGGCCGCCTTCCAGGGCGGCTTCGGCGTCGAGGTCGCGGACATGATGCCGTCCAAGGAGTACGTCCGTCAGATCGCCGAGATCCGCCCCCTGCACGCCGCCGTGAAGAAGCTCGGCGCGAGCGATCCGGCCAGCACGGCGGCGGCGCTCGAGTTCGTGCTCGAAGGCCTCCATCTGAGCCGCAAGCTCAACAAGGACACCAAGGCCGGCCGCTACCGTTATCGAAGCTGACCGGCCACTGTCTACGCTGTAGTCAGGCCCTGGTCCGGAATGTCCCGGTCGGCCCCCCTGCGTCGAAGCCCACATCGAGCAGACATCAAGCTTGACGCTAGTTTAGGCGATCCAGGGCATGGTTTATCTCTTGCACGTACCTCTCTCAACGCATGGCCAACGACACGGAGTTCGCAAGGCTCAAATACGAGGGTGTGCTCACCTGCACGACTGCACCGGGATTCTGCCAGGCCGTTCAGGCAGCGCTCCGAGGCGACGTGACTGGCTTGCAACTCAACCTCGAGGAGGTCAAGCACGCGGACGCCGTCGGACTCGCGGCGCTCTTGCAGGCCACCCGACACGCTCGTCGGCGGGGCATCGCGTGCACGATCCTTCCGAGTGCCGTCGTCTATCGCGCTCTGCTCCGCGCCGAGCTGCTCGATGAGCTGCCCCTCGAGGGGCCGGGTGGCGGTTCGGACCTGACCGAGATCACCGATGCCGTTCTCGACGACTCGGCGCTGACGCCCGTCGCCGCGAGCGGCCGGATCGTTCTCCGCCCGCCGGCCTGGGACGAGCTGGGACTCTTCGCCCAGTGGGCGAACGAGCCTCTGCTCGATCAAATGGTCGGCAGCCCGCTCCTCTACCACTGCCGCCACACTGGCCCGTACCACCCCGAATTCGTCGCGCGCGCCCTGTACGACCCGACGGCGCTCACGCTGCTCATCCAGTCGACCGAGAGCGGCTCGCCGCCCATCGGCTTCGTGCGTCTCCACGGCATCCACCTGGTGGAGCGCTTCGCGTTCGTCGAGACCGCGCTCGGTGACGCGGGCTCGCTCCGCAAGGGGTGGGGGGTCGAGGCGTCGCGCCTGGCGCTGGCGTACGCGATGGACACCCTGGAAGTGCATCGCGTGGAGGCGAAGGTCTACGCCTACAACGTGCCGAGCATCAACGCGCTCCGCCGAAACGGATTCGATCTCGAAGGCGTGCTCCGCGAGGCCCGCCGCTATGACGGTCGGCGCTGGGACGTGCTCGTCTTCTCGATCCTCGAGCCCGAGATGCGCGTGCAGCGGGCGCGGGACGGCTTCCCGCCGATGGGTCTGTGGTCCTCCGATTCTCGGTGAGCCTGCCTTCGCGCTAGGCCCGCCGGGCGTCGAGGATCGCCTTCGCGAGGATCCGGCTCCCTTCGTAGCACTTGTCTGGCGGCTCGTAACTGAAGGCCAGGCGGATATGGCGCTCACCCCCGCGGCCGGCGAAGAAGGCGCGCCCGGGCGTGTACTGGACCCGTGCCTGGAGCGCCAGGTCTTCGAGCCGCGCGACGTCGGTGGCGGCGGGAAGCTTGATCCAGATGAAGAACCCGCCCTGCGGCCGGCTGATCTCGACGTCGGTGTCCTCGAGCACTTCCCACAGCCCGCGAAGCATGGCGTCGCGCTTGGCGCGATAGACGTCGACCAGCACCTTGACATGCGCTTCCATGCGCTCGCGCAGGAAGTAGGTCGC
>Ga0209056_10002668_pt1 | contig 19087 bp, 14 predicted proteins | sample GraSoiAngelo_114_FD_185876 | JGI IMG/M metagenome (GOLD analysis project Ga0209056, IMG submission 185876) | Grasslands soil microbial communities from the Angelo Coastal Reserve, California, USA - 14_0903_13_40cm (SPAdes) (version 2) | ecosystem: Environmental > Terrestrial > Soil > Grasslands...
AGTCTTGACAGTATTTGTTGACGTCATTAACCATCTCCGGAAGCGAACTCTTCCTTGCAGTATCGATTAGAGACAACGCGTCTTGCTTGTTGTGTGCGAAGCACATCAAGAGAACAAGTTGTTCCTTAACACCTGGATTCAGGCTTCCAAGGTCCCACTTGAGACACGAATTCACTCCTCTCGTCCCTGAATATAGGGCAAGAGAGTTTCCGGACAGTTTGCCATCTCTTGCGTCGACGAAGGCATCTGATGCCTCTTCGTGGACCCCGCATTGATGGGCGGAAGAGCGTCTCTGACCTCCAAAGGCAAACCAATAGTTTCGCTTGTAAGAGACAATGGTGTCAGATCTCTGGTCGTAGTAGCAGGCATCACCGACAGGAGTTTCAGCTATGTCGAAGTCGTTGTAGTAGAGGAAACTTGTGTCAATGGGAGCCAAGTTCTTGCTGGCTATCTCGAAAACTCTGACAAGGGCATCCTTGCTGGGCAAGACGAAATCCGTAGCCCTTACTTCGAAACCATTACGATTATCAGTGAAAGTTGTTTCAAGAATAGTGCTATCGGGAAGATATCTCTGTCTTCTCGTCCAAGGGTCGTCTGTCAACCAGCTGAAGGATTCGTTCTGACCCTTCCCGCATATGATTCCCGGTAGAGATCCCCGAACATGCTGAGGATAGTTGTGTGTAGGCCAGAATAAGTGCCTGAGTTCTCCGTTCTTCCCGATGGTAATTAGAGTAGAACGATTGCCCATCGGGGCTTGCTGGCTTGTCGAGAGCATCTGCAGTGCCTTTCTTCAAGAGGGTCCAGTCTGCGAAACTTAAAGGGGTTAGGTATCGCAACCATTGCTAGCGAGGGTACAGCGGCAATCAGCATTCTTTAGCACTCCTCCTGCAATACCAATAATGATGGGTCTTTGGTCGGCGTCACCGCTACTAGATTTCGATCCCCAAGGACGCGTTTCACTTATCTCCCAGGCTTAGCGCTCTCTTCTCTTTGGTTGAGATTGTGTTGTCATAGTGGCTACTCTCCAAATGACCCAGGATGACAATTTGTCGGAATTGCAATATCAAGGCTGGCACTAGGAGCGGAAGAGATTTGCGGTCAGAGCTTCCCTCTTTTCACCTTCTAGGCACTTTATACGTTACTGGCTTTCAGTCTCTTGTGGGGGCCGGATGCGGGTATCATTGACCTAGAACTCGCATGAACCTTGAAGGCTGTTGTTCTAGCCGGGGGCGAAGGAACCCGTCTAAGACCTCTTACCTTTACCCGGCCTAAGCCAATGCTTCCACTCGGTCCCAACCCAATAATCCACTACGTACTCTCCCATCTGTCCTCGAACGGATTTCACGACGTTATCATCATCGTTGGCTATCTCAAAGATCAACTGATGGGCTATCTAGGAGACGGCTCCCGGTTCGGGGTCAGAATCACATACGTTGTCGAACCGGAAGGAGTTGCATTCGGAACCGCTGGAAGCCTGAAACTGGCCGCTCATCTTCTGGACGAAACATTTCTGGTCGTCCAATCTGATACAATCAGCGAAATCTCCCTGACCGAAATGGTTCACTTTCATTTGGACAGGGGAGGAGAAGTCTCCATCGCTCTTACTGAAGTAGAAGACCCGTCCCTTTATGGAATCGCGGTTCTGGGGAACAGGGAGGAAATTGTCAAGTTTCTAGAAAAACCGGCACCAGGCACAGCGCTTAGTAACCTTGCGAGCACTGGCTTCTACATTCTCGAACCCGATGTCGTCGATTACATAGAGGATGAAAAGTGGGACTTTGCTCGCGACCTGTTCCCCTACCTAATGCGAGTAGGTGAACATCTCTTCGGGTTCGCTTCCAAGTCATTTTGGGTGGACGTGGGAGAACTCAAGGGCTATTTGAGAGGAGCTGGCTGGGTCCTAGGCAAGCTAGATCATGATGCTCCTACGGACGCAAGGGCACTCGGCAATTCTAAACCGCGGGTTTTCGTGAGGGGAAACATCAGGATGGGTCAACGTGTTCAGATTTCTGGTCCGTCATGGTTCGACAATGATGCCAAGATTGAAGATGATGTTAAGATCCAGCCTGGAACGGTCTTGGAAGAAGATTCCCAGATACGCTCAGGGACATTCTTGGACCAAACGGTTACGTTTCGTCATACGGAAATCGGAAGTAATTGCTCAGTGAAATCAACGATAATCGGTGAGCGAGCGATCGTGGGCGACAACGTAACCATTGATAGTGCCATAATCGGGCAGGGTTGCACGCTCGGAGACCGAGCAAAGATTCTGCCCGGGAGTCGATTGTGGCCTAATACCAGGGTTGAAGCGGACGCTACCGTAGATGGGATCATGGCGGTTCCAAGGGACAAGTCATTCTACTTTGACACTGGTCTTGGACTATATTCGGGAATACTCGCCTCCTCAATTGGAGAGTTCCTGGAAGCGCTCAAAATCGTGCCATTAGAATCTCTGGAGTACCATATTGGACGGAGGGATTTTGAGAAATGGACGAAGGATGTGTTGGGTTCGATTCAACTCGCCGATAATATCAGGACCCTTAGACGGTCTCAGTCTAAAGGCGAAGAGCTCCGCCATCAACTGGTTGACTTTGTCGTAGAGTGGGCTGAGACAGTCTCTTCTCCGCAGGAAACCTCTGACCATCAGAAACGACCTACCTGGCCACTAACTACTGTGTAGCCGTTTACCGGGAGAATCCATAGAAGACTCTCATCTCAAAACCCAGTGAAATTGTGGGCTCGCTTGTCCCTTAGAATGATTGTCAGCGAGCAAAGAGCTAAGTTTGCTTATGTTCTTCGACGATATGTAGGAAGTTCTTGAACAAGTCCACGCCTTTCACTGTATGAGATACCTCCGGGTGGAATTGGACTCCAAATATTGGTCTACTGTCGTGTCGCATGGCTTCAATTGCACAGTTGTTTGACTTGGCAAGCACGTGAAAACCTTCTGGTGCCTTTACCACCTCATCGTTGTGAGACTCCCACGCGGTGAAACTTGGCTTCAATCCCTCAAGAATTCGTCCTTCCTCAATAACGGAAATTTCTACCGGACCAAACTCTGGTTTCCGGGCGGCTTCGGTCACCCCACCAAAAGCCGTCGCAAGTAGCTGGTGAGTGACGCAGATACAGAGCATGGGCAGATCGACTTGTCTGATCAGTCGGGCTGCATCCGCCAGCTCGCCAGTCAGTTGGTTGGGAGATCTTACGCTCTGCGGGCCTCCCCCCATTACCAGCGCGTCCGGTTTGATTGATTCGAGTTGTTCGAGGGGGACAGATGGCGGCAGTAGTTTGGATTCTACCCCTAGTTCCTTGAGGTTTCGGACGATCAGGTGATTGTACTGACCTTTGACATATATGACTGGTATTTTCGTCATGTCTTATTCGAACTCAATGGTCCCAGGTGGTTTAGGTGTGATGTCGTAATAGACACGGCTCACGCTTTGTTCCTTCAAGACCTGTTGGCCTATATCTTTGAGGATCTTCCATGGCACGGGGGAAGCAGCGGCCGTCATGAAATCTCTGGTTGAAACCGCCCTGACGAGAATGGATAAGGGTCTTCCGCCTCTTCGTTCCTTTACGAGCATTGCTACTCTGGTGATGTCCGGGAACTTTTCCACTATTCCCGCCTGAAGGTGGCGAAGCCTATCTTGGAGCCAGCCATAGGTCTCGCGCGATTCTTCGGAGAGCTTGACGCCGGCCAGCAGCCCATAGCATCTCTGGTCCCCTTTCACCCCCGTCACCCTGTCTTCAAAGACGTCCGCGTGGACCTCGGACTTTGGAAGTCCAAGGGCCTCACTCGCAGTTTCTGAGACAGTCTCGAGCGAGAGATCTTTAGCGAACTTGCTCTCAATTACCGCCGCGAAGTACTGTTCGTAGTTGAAAGGAGCGAGGCTTGTTTCGACTATTTTTGTCGCTTCTTTGAGAACGCGGATCTTTTCCTTGGTCACGTTGCCTATGCACCGGACAAGGAGTCCTGGTCCGGGGAAGGGTTGTCTCTCTGACAGTTCGCTTGGAAGGTTGAGATGACGTCCGAGCGTCCGAACCTGGTCCTTGTAGAGGTCGGCCAGAGGCTCGATAATCTTGAAGCCGTAGGTTGACGCGGGGTCTATCCCTACCTGTTCTAGAATATTATGCTGGGTCTTGATCCCGCCCTGCGTTTCAATCCAGTCAGGAGCAATCGTTCCCTGGAGGATGTACTGGCAACCTTCCCTCTCGGCTTCTTCTTTGAGAACTTGGTAGAAGGTCTCTCTGAACTTCTCTCGTTTTTCCTCCGCTGTTCCCTTTCCTTTTATCGAGGCGAGGAACCGACCGCTGGCATGGACTAGACGCACCTTCAGTGAGGTTGGAGAGATAGCCAGCCTTTCTTTGACCCGTTCAGGTTCGCCAGCTCGGAGAAAACCTGTATCTATCATTATTGGGAGTAGTTTGTCGCCGAGAGCTTCTCTAGCTACTAGAGTCGCGACGGTGCTATCGACGCCGCCGGATACAGCTGAGATAACTTTCTTGTCTTGGGCGAGTTCGCGGAGCCTTGCGGTCTCTTCGGACAAGAAGCTTGAAGGGTGGAACCCCTGAATCGCCACCGACAACCGTTTGCCCATCTTAGCCAGACCCGGCCGCGCCAATTTATTCCTTCTTTTGCTGTCTTACGAGTCATAGAGCAAGGCGAGGGCTCCAATACCGGCAACTCCCCCAACCATAGATAGAGAGACCATAGTCAGACCCGCCATCTCCGAGAATACTGGAATTGGAATCGCCCATTTTCAGCCCTGATCTCAAATCTGGATCATGGCTAAAATTCCGCCCTAGAATCGTTAGGCAAACGTTGATGATTTCCCGTTATCTTCCCTTTTCATCTAAGCCTGGATCGTGCCCTGAATCGCACTGCTCGCATACTATCCATGCCAGACAGGAAACTTTCTCCAGAAAAAGGGGAGGGGGGGGTCTTGCACAGCACATCTCGCGACGCAGAAGCGGTCGAGAGTCTCAGTCCAAGCGTGTCAACTAGAAAGAGGGCCGGTCTTGCTTAGCCCGCTGCTCCCGAATACAAGGCGAACAAGAGCATTCCGAGGACCAGAATCGTGATCCCGGCGTACGCGCGATCCCTCTCAGCGGCGAAGTATATCGACGAGATCGCGATCCGGAAAATTGGCGTTGCAATCAATACTATCACCCCGAGATACACTATTCCCGTCAGGTCTCCGCTAAACGCGAGTCTAAGGATGACTCCGACACTCAACACGCCCGGAATACTCGCGCTACCAAAACCGCCAACGGCCCACAGAGAAAGACCGAGAAGACTCAAGACGGCGCTGACAAGAACCCCAACCCGCAACGACTGGGCCACAATCCGGTTAAGATCCAAACCCGATCACAACACTATCTGCGGAAAGAATCCCTTCAGAATCATGGCAATCGAGACTGCCACCAAAAGAATAGCGAACAATAGCTTGATTCTAGGTGGAGGGGTTCTTCGAAGCAACCGGGTGCCGACAGCCGCACCGATCACAACCCCAATCATCAAGGGAGCAACAAGAAGCGGCTGCACGTCCCCGCGGACAAAGTAGACAGAGGAACTTGCCGCCGCCGTCACGCCGATCATGAAGTTGCTAGTTGCAGAGGCCACCTTTACCGGCACTTTGGACAACAAGTTCATCGTAGGAACCCCGATGATTCCTCCACCAACTCCGAGGAGCCCGGATACTACTCCTGAGATGCCGCTGATACCAAGCGTCTTGAGAGTATTTGTAACCTCATACCGGTTCGTGACACCTGTTGCAGGATCGAAATATTCACTCCCTAGCCTAAGATTTCGAGCAACTCTGTCGGGAACGACCCCTGAGGGAGAATCTATCCGCCGCCCAGCTATCATTATCGCAGAAGCGTAAATCAGCAGAATCCCGAAGAAAACCAGCAGAACCCCTGGAGCAAGAAAGGCGGCGACAAGTGCTCCCGTAATAGCGCCCAGAACGGTTCCAACCTCAAGAAACATTCCCAGCCTTAGATTCGTAAGCCGATCCTGAACATAAGTGGCCGCGGAAGCGCTCGAGGTCGCGATAACCGAGACTATACTCGCGCCAACAGCAAAGGGCAGTGGAACCCCCTCGACAAGCGTCAAGAACGGAATTATCAGGATCCCACCTCCAAGCCCGAAGACCGCCCCTACTAGCCCAGCGAGAATCGACATTAGAAAGATCGACAGTACCTCGAAAGGCGTAACGACCAGCATAGAGAGAGTATTCCCCCGCAAATTCGACGAACCGAGAATGCCCTAATAAGAAGCTTGGGTGGAATCCTGCGACAATCGTGTGACTCCGGACTTGGCACAGACACTCAGACGTGAGAAGCAGGGTCAGGCCAATCCTTTCGGATCTTTCAGGCGCGAATGTGAAACCGCACTAGAAGCGGGATACTTGGCTCTCAAGAAAACCTGGGAACATAATCTTCCCGACCACGATATCGTGCCCATTCTCGAAAATCCACCCGACCCGAGCTTTGGGCACCTAGCAAGTTCACTGAGCTTCGAACTAGCGAAAATTCAGAAGAAGAAGCCAATAGAAGTAGCCAAGATGCTAGCAGAGACAACTAGGCAGATCCCAAGACTCCACCTTATCGCCTCAGTTGAGGCCACCGAACCTGGCTACGTAAATTTCCGGGCAAACCTTGCGAGACTCACGGAACTCACTCTCAAATCGGTTCAACGGACCGGATCAGAGTATGGACTCATCAAAACGGGTGCTCCAGAGAAAACTATTGTAGAACATACTAGCGCAAACCCCGCGAGACCCATCCACATAGGTACCGCCAAGAACTCAATATTCGGCGATGCACTAGCACGCCTGCTCTCCGCACGAGGATACGACGTTCGGACCCACTTCTACATAGACGACACAGGCAGACAGGTCGCCATCATGGCCTACGGCTACAAACTACTGAACGAGCCGACTCCGGAGGGAAAGCCGGACCATTTCATCGGAAAAATCTACTCCGTAACCGCAACCCTTGTCGAGATTGAAGAACTGAAGAAGCGACTTGCCCTGCTCGAGAAGACCAACGCTTCTGACGCGGACATCGTCGCCGCCACAAAATCCCTCGACGAATGGGTAGGCATAGCGGCAGACCTCCGGAGCAAATACCCTGAGGAATTCGATCGTCTAGGGAAGCTGATCTCCCAGGATCCGGACCCTGAGGATTCAATTGGGGACCTCATCAGGAAGTACGAGAAAAATGACCCTGATACCCGGGCATTGATGAGACGGGTCAGCCGAACCGTACTAACCGGGTTCGAGGAGACTCTGCGGAGGGCTCGAATCCGCTTCGACGAGTGGGACTGGGAGAGCGACTTGATCTGGACAGGACGTGTTGCCGAACTCCTAGACCGGCTCAAGGAATCCGGATTCACCTCCAACAAAGGTGGAGCACTGGAACTTGACGTAGCCAAGGCGGTTGAAAAATTTGGATTGCGCGAGAAACTGGGCATAAGCCCCAGTTCTGAGATTCCCTCGCTCACCCTCATCCGATCCGATGGAACTTCCCTCTACTCAACACGGGACATAGCCTACACGCTGTATAAGTTCGGGCGAGCGGAGAGAGTCATCAATGTGATCGGAACTGAACAGTCTCTTGCACAGCTCCAGGTTAAGGTTGCATTCTGGATTATCGGGCATCGGAAAGAGGCTGAGAAATTCATCTACTTCCCCATAGGTCAGCTCATGCTGGAGGGACAACGAATGTCCGCTCGACGAGGCCGATACGTGACCTTCGATCAAGCTCTCGACGAGACCATCTCTAGGGCAAAGTCGGAAGTCGACAAGCGCTCGCCGAGCATTCCCGATGAGATCAGGCAAAGAGTGGCAGGTAGAATCGCGATTTCAGCCGTTAGATATGCGATCCTCTCTGTAGAGGCCATAAAGTCCACGAACTTTGTTTGGGATAAAGTCCTGAACTTTGAGACGAACAGCGCTGCTTTCATCAACTACGCTTACACGAGGAGTTCCGGAATTCTCCGGAAGCTCGGGAGGATAACGCAGCCAAAGACGTTCAGCCTGTTGACGGATCCCGTCGAACAAGCCCTGGTTCTTGAGCTGTCCAAGTTTCCAGAAACTTTCTCGAAAGCCGCTGATGACCTTAACCCAACCTTGCTTTGCCTGTACGCGAACCTTCTTGCCCAGAGGTTCCACGAGTTCTACGAGAAGTCCGATATATCCCACGTTAACAACGATGAACTCAAATGGCAAAGGGTCGCACTTGTCCTAGCCGTCAGAACAGTCTTGAAAACTGTTGCAGGGCTCTTGGGGCTAGAACTTGCCGAACGAATGTAGAATCTACTTCAAGGACACAACTTTCTCAGCTATCGCTTTGCCCACGTCACTGGTTCGCGCCTTTCCGCCAAGATCATAAGTCAACACATTCCCCTCCTTGAGGACAGAGGTCGTTGCCTTCTCAACTAGATTAGCAGCCTTACTTTCACCTAGATAGTCAAGCATCATTCGCGCTGCCTCAATGGTCGCAACGGGGTTCACCTTGTTCTGGCCCGTGTATTTCGGCGCAGAACCATGAACGGGCTCGAACATGCCGTAGGTCTCACCAATGTTCGCGCCAGCCGCAACTCCCAAGCCCCCCACCGCTGCCGCCGCCTCGTCCGAAAGAATATCGCCGTAGAGATTCATCGTCACCATCACATCAAAGCTCTCCGGCCGTCTGATCAGCTGCATCGCTGCAGCGTCAATGTGCAGGTCCTCAAGCTCCACGTCCGGATAGTCCTTAGCGATTTCGAGGACTGATTGTTTGAAGATGCCATCCGTGATCTTCAGAATGTTTGCCTTGTGGACGAACGCAAGCTTCTTTCTTCTTTTCATCGCGAGATCGAGCGCGAATTTCGCGATTCTCTCCGAGGCGGCTCGGGTGATGATCTTCATCGCCACACCCACCCCAGGGGTAACTTCGAATTCCTTTCCGGAATACAATCCTTCAGTGTTCTCCCTCACCACTATCAAGTCAATTCCAGGATTTAGAGCGGTAACATTTGGAAGGGTCCGCGCAGGGCGAACATTCGCGTATAGATTGAAGAGAGAACGCATCGTCACCGCGGCGCTCCGAGGAGTTCCAGGTTCTTCAGGCGTCGTCATCGGACCCTTGAGACACGCAGAGGTTCGTTTCATCATCTCAACCGTTTTCTCTGGTAGGTTTGTGCCGAATTTTCTGATGGAGTCGAATCCAGCATCGCCCTTCAGGTATTCCAAGTGTACTAGTCCGGTTTTCTGGACGGCGTCTAAGACCATAAGCGTGGCATCGACAACTTCTGGCCCAATTCCATCTCCAGGTAGAACTGCGATCTTGTGCACTGTTGTCGTCATGAAAGTTCTCTCGGTGGCAGGGTCATCGAATTGCCGTTGAAAAAGGCTTTCTCGACTATCGTGGCCGAGTTGAAGCTTCAACGCGTCCTTAGCGTCATTGATATTCCTTAACTAGGACTAGAATCCGTGCTACCAGCAATACCATTCCAACGGTTCAACGGTGAGACTGATAACAACTGAGATCGAGAAGGGTCTGGAAGGAGTTGTTATTGCGAAGAGTTCTATCACATTCATCGACGGACAGCAAGGAATCCTCCGGTATAGAGGGATTGACATTAACGAACTCGCAGCAAAATCGAACTTCGAAGAGGTCACCTACCTACTCTGGAACGCAAACCTTCCAAACAAAGCCCAGTTTTCAGAATTCAAGGGACAACTCACAGCTCATCGTCCCCTCCCAAGGGAAGTCCTGAAACTTCTAAGGGGTATCCCGAAGGGGGCGATCCCCATGGAGGTTGCCCGCACAGCTGTCTCCTACATGGCAACGTTCCCTAGGAAAAAAGGAGAGACGTTTGACCAGTTTAACCGCCGCGAGTCTCTACAACTCACATCTACTCTTCCGACCATCGTAGCCAGCTACGAACGAATAAGAAAGGGAAAGACCCCCGTCAGGCCCGATCCACGGCTGGGACACGCTGCGAACTTTCTCTACGGGTTATCGGGAAAGAAACCAGATGAAGTGTCGAGAGGCGCCTTTGATACCCTCTCCGTACTCTACGCGGACCACGAAATGAACGCCTCTACCTTTGCCGCCGTCGTAGCAATATCCACCCTCGCCGACCTCGGAGGAGCGGTCACAAGCGCCATCGCTACTCTGGCGGGTCCCCTCCACGGAGGCTCAAACCAGCGTGTAATGGAGATGCTCGAAGAGATTGGCACTATGGAAAAAGTTGAGGGATACGTTGACCGTGAGCTAGCCGCGGGCAGGAGGGTAATGGGGTTCGGCCACAGGATCTACCGAACCTACGATCCGAGAGCTAGAATACTCAAGAACATCGCAGAAAAATTGGCTGAAGAACGCGGTGGAAGCAGGAAATGGCTCGACATTGCAGAAGAAGTGGAAAGGATCGTCATGGACAAAAGAAAGTTATGGCCCAATATCGAATTCTACGCGGCGGTCGTACTAAACGCGCTTGGAGTGCCCAAGGACTTGATGCCCGCCGTCTTTGCCTGCAACAGGGTATCTGGTTGGATCGCGCATATCTATGAACAGTATGCCGACAACAGGCTCATCAGACCTCTGACAGAATATGTAGGACCCGCTCAGGTTCCGTATGTGCCAATGAATCAGCGGTCTTAGAAGGTCAGTTTCTCTTCGCCGGAATCCATTTCTCGACTTTCCAGTCCCAAATGATATGCTGATTTGGGTCCGAGGCTTCGACCCTAGGCCTCTTCTCCGTCACGGTGTCCATGATAAACGAGGCACCGCATGACGGACACTCTGCAAGTAGCCTCATTTCCGAGAGCTGGGTTAGCTGGAATTCCCGCTTGTCACACTTAGTGCAGGTGAACATTTGACCGCTAGCGACGCCTCTGGTGCCTCCAGCCTCTTATCAATTTGCCCCTCAATTCGACAGCGGTAGAGGCCTTTCTGGTAGGGCGTAGAATTCTAGGACGTCTGAGGGATAGAGGCATGTACGGGCTTCGTTTGATTGGCCGAATCTCTAAGGGGGACGCGAATGGCGGTCAAAGCTGAAGGAGAAACTACGAGGGCAGCGGCCTTAGAGGGACCTTTGGATTGTTGTCGAGCATTGTGTCGAACAAGCGCCTTAATCAATGCTCGGGCAAGTTCGAGGTTGGTCACGATCGGAATCCCATATTCGGCCGCCTTTCTTCTGATGAGATATTCGTCTTTCAGTATTCGATGCGAGGCGGAGTCCCCTTCGTGGCTGGGAATGTTGATTACTAGGCGAATCTCTCTGTTTTGGAGGTAATCCATAATGTTCGGTTTCTTCTTCTCGCTCACCTTGTATAGTATCCTGCATTCGATTCCGTTCTTCGAGAACTCTTCCGCGGTATGTTGTGTTGCGAATATCCTGTAGCCCGCTCGCGCGAGCATTCTAGCGTATGGAATTATTCCTTTTCTCGTTTCACCCATCGAGATGAGGATGGCGTCGTCTCTCTTTGGAATGTAGAAGTTGCTCGCGATCAGGGCGTTAATGAATGCCTCTTGGAAAGTTTCGCCGAAACAAGCGACTTCTCCGGTGGAGACCATTTCGACCCCTGTCACCGGGTCCGCCTTGTCCAATCGTGTGAAGGAGAATTGAGGTGCTTTCACTCCGATTCTTCGGTGAATTCCTTCGCCCTGCTTTATGGTCCCGTCAGTTATGGCCTCCGCGGCCAGATCCATTAGGTTTGTCTCAATTGTCTTTGATACGAATGGCATACTTCGGGAGGCTCGAAGGTTGCACTCGATAACCAGAGCCTGCCCATTCTTAACGAGGAATTGGATGTTGAACGGTCCTCGGATCTTGAGGCTTCTTGCGATCCTTCTCGAATAGGATAGCATCTTTCTTCTGACCGTTCCGGTTATTGAGAGGGTCGGTATGGTCATTGTCGCGTCGCCCGAGTGGACGCCGGCATTTTCCACATGCTCGATAATTGCACCGATGAAGACTCTTGAGCCATCGCAAACTCCGTCAACTTCAACCTCTTTCGCCCCCGTCAGAAACTTCGAGATGACAACCGGATTCTTCCGAGAAACACGTGCCGCTTCTCGAATGTAGCCAGTAAGTTGCGCCTCGTTGAAAGCGACGTTCATGGCCGAGCCTGAGAGAACATAGGACGGACGGATGAGGACGGGGTATCCTATTTCTTTGGAAAATCGTCTGGCGTCCTCGAGAGATCTGAGCTTGTCCCATTTCGGTTGTTCAATTTTCAATTGGTCGAGCAGCTGGCCGAATCTTGAGCGGTCCTCTGCGGTGTCAATGCTGTCGGGAGTGGTGCCCAGAATCGTAGCGTGCTCGGACAGTCCTTTGACGAGATTGTTTGCAGTCTGTCCGCCGACGCTTACAACTACACCACGTGGGCGTTCCTTGTCCAATATGTCCAAGACTCGTTCAAGGCTCAGTTCCTCGAAGTACAGCTTGTCAAGTATATCGAAATCAGTTGATACGGTCTCGGGATTGCAGTTTACCATAATGACCTCTGACACTCTCTTTCTCAGGGCTGTAGCCATGTTAACACAACACCAGTCGAATTCTACACTCGATCCGATTCTGTAGCAACCAGAGCCCAAGACAACCACCTTGTCTCCAGGCGCGTATTCGAAATCGTCCACATCACCGCCGTATGTTAGATAGAGATAGTTTGTCGCGGCGGGCCACTCGGCGGCCATTGTGTCTATCTGTTTAGTTACTGGCACTATGCGGTGCCCTTTTCTGTAGTCTCGGACTTGAGTTTCGGTCATTCCAAGAAGCTTTCCCAGCTTCCTGTCGGAGAAACCGAATTCCTTCGCCCTCCTGACAATGTCTGGATTGATTCTCTCATTTACGATCCGTTTTTCCATCTCAACAATGTTCTTGATCTTGTCCAGAAACCATCCGTCGATCCCGCTCAACTTCGTAATCTCGTCCATGCTCATTCCGGATTTCAGAGCTTTTGTTACGTAGAAGATTCTCTTATCAGTGGGCTCCCTGAGCTCTTTTCGGATCCTCTCGATACTTCTTCCTGGAAGTCCGTTATCAGTCAGCTCCCTCCCGATGTCGAGCATCCTGACCGCTTTTTGCAAGGCTTCTTCGAAGCATCTTCCGATCGCCATGACTTCACCGACGGATTTCATCTGGGTCCCGATACCCTTGCTGACTTTGCGGAACTTCTGGAAATCCCAGCGAGGAGCCTTGACTACAATGTAATCAAGCGCGGGTTCGAAACACGCCGAAGTCACTCCAGTTATCTTGTTCGACAGTTCTGGGAGAATGTAGCCAAGGGACAGTTTTGCAGCGATGTATGCTATGGGGTAGCCTGTGGCCTTTGACGCTAGCGCGGAACTTCTAGAGAGTCGCGAATTAACTTCTATTACCTTGAATTCCTCGCTCCTTGGGTCCAGCGCAAACTGAATGTTGCATTCTCCGACTATGCCAAGGGTTCGTATGACTTTCTGGGCTGTTTCTCTTAGAAGGTTGTACTCGCGATTCGTGAGTGTCTGGGAGGGAGCGACTACGATGCTGTCGCCGGTATGGACCCCCATCGGATCCAAGTTTTCCATATTGCAGATTATGATGCAATTGTCATCGCGATCCCTCATTACTTCGTATTCGACCTCCTTCCACTTCTCAAGGTATTCCTCGATCAGGACCTGTTTGATCCGACTGTAGGCAAGTCCTCGGAGCGCAATCTCCCCGAGTGTTCGCTCATCGAAGGCTACGCCTGACCCCTGACCCCCGAGCGTGTAGGCGACCCTGACCATCACAGGGAAGCCTATTTCGCGTGCCGCCTCAAGGGCCGTTTCTAGGTCAACTGCTTTCCGACTTTTTGGAACTGGGATATCATGTTCGATCATGGTTTTCTTGAACAGTTCCCGGTTGTCGGCAATCTCGATGCTCTCGATGCCAGTGCCGAGGACCTTCACGTTGTATTTCGAGAGAATACCCCACTCTGCAAGTTCGACGCCGCAGTTGAGGGCGGTCTGTCCTCCGAAGCCTAGAAGGATGCCGTCGGGTTGTTCTTTGGCGATAACTTCCTCGAGAAAGTCCGTCCTTATCGGAACAGAATACACTTTGTCTGCGAACTTCTCATCGGTGTGAATAGTGGCAATATTTGGATTGACGACGATTGTCTTTATTCCCTCTTCTCTGAGGGCTTTGATCGCCTGAGATGTTGAGTAGTCAAACTCGCCAGCCTCTCCAATCTTTATCGCGCCACTTCCGACAATAACGACCGACTTGATGCCATCTAGTTTCAAGCCTTCAATGCCTCCTCGAAGAATCTGTCAAAGAGAAATCTAGTATCATACGGGCCGGGCGAGCTTTCTGGGTGCCACTGAACACCTAAGAACGGCTTCTTCCTGTGTCTGATGCCTTCTACGGTCTTATCGTTGATGTTAATGAAGTTCGCTGAGAAGTCGGTATCTTCTAATGAGTTACGATCGATCGTGTAACCATGGTTTTGAGTTGTTATGAAACACCTACCGGTTTCAAGGTCCATACAGGGGTGGTTAACAGCTCTATGGCCAAACTTCAGCTTGTAGGTTTCCGCTCCAGCGGCCAACCCAAGGATCTGGGCGCCTAAGCAGATTCCCATTATTGGAATCTCGGTCTCCATCAGGCGCCTGGTAGTCTCTATGGTTTTGAGATCGATTTTGGGGTCTCCAGGTCCATTGCTGACGACGACTCCGCGGGGATTCAGTTCGAGGATCTTGCTGGCAGGAAAGTGATACGGGACGCGGACAACTCTTGCTCCCTTGGCGAGGAGACTGCGCAGTATCCCGTATTTGACCCCGCAGTCTAAGATTACGATAGTCGATTGTTCCCTCCCATCATAGTAGATGGGCTCTTTGGGGCTCACTTTCTGAACTAGGTCTTGCTTGTTTGGGTCCTGAAGTTCCGATATTCGGCCGGCTGCGACCACCGGATTGATGGGCGAACTCGAGACTTTCAAAACCCCTAGCATTGTTCCCTTGTTTCGCAGTCGTTGCGTCAGGACCCGCGTATCAACACCAAACATCCCTGGCACTCCGTCTTCAGTTAGCCACGCGTCTAGCGATTTCTGGTTGGACCAGTGGCTAGGTCGGGAGAGGGAATGGACGACAAGTCCTTTGATCTTTACAGAATCGGATTCGAAGTGGAGCGGGACTCCTCCATCGCCCTGAATAGAGCTAGGCGGTACGCCATATGACCCGAGTATCGGGTAGGTCATTACCACTATCTGTTCTTGGTAAGACGGGTCGGTAAGCAGTTCTGGGTATCCCATCATGGAAGTATTGAAGACAACTTCGCCGGAAATTTCGGTCTCAGCACCAAACCCAACGCCTTGAATGATGGTGCCGTCCTCGAGGACCAGTGCGCCTTTCTTGCCTGGTTCCGCCAGTTCCATGTGGTGTTATGGACCCAGAGGAGGGGGACTGTACATGGCCCTTTTCAAAGTTTTACTTTGAGTTCTTCCTTCACTGTTCGTAGCACAATCACGGTCTCATCGCACATCGGAGAAGTCAGTACGGCTGACCAGTCGATGTCTACAAGACTCGAGCAGCGTTCTTGCAATCTGGGCAGTATTGGTATAGTGCTAGGAGGTCTTTGTATTCTTGCTCTTCTCCCAAGCTGTGTGATGTATACACTAGAACGTTCACTAGTGGTTTTGAACAGGCGTAGTGGCGACCATTTTCAGAGGTGGACACTTCAATTCGTGCGTTCGGAATCTTAGCTTTCTTTAGTTCTGCTAGCAGTTGTTCCAAGCTGTTGGCTGTAAACTCCTGGAAGGGCATGTGTGGTATGCCCCCAGCGATCTTACTCTTCACCCTAGAAGGATGCGCCATCTCTCAGACCTGAGCCGATTCTTTTCGCTTTCTAAGATACTTGGAGCACGACTGGCCCGCATAAGTGCGAAGTATCGTGCCATGGCGAGTGGAAGTGTCAGAAGGCTTAACGCTTACATTTCGCCGAACGATTCGAGTTATCATATCCGCCCAGCAGAGGCTTAGTCCTGCCTTAGTATGAACTGGGAAACCAGCTTTCAAGTCGCGCATTGGGAAAGGTTTCAGACATTCTTGCGTAGCACTCCTCGTCAACCGTTATCCAGGACTTCGATGAGACGAGGTCGGATTGCAAGTTCAGTCAATATGGGGGGAGGATAGGTTACGATTTTCGTAAGTCTAGCAAAATGTAAAACAGAAAACCCACTCTAGAAACGATACGTGAAGCTGACAAACTCTGGGAACAGTTAGGAAAAGAAGAGGACAAAGTAATCAGCGCTTACTGGACGATCGGCGGATACGACGCAATAGTCACCTTGGAAGCGCCGGCGCCAGTGAAAGAGCCGGTCTGAAAGCTCTGGTGTGATGGGGAGACTATCTCAGCACTGAAACTTTGGTCGCGGTTCCCGCGAGATGATGTCGTGAAACTCTTGGGATGAATCCCTGTATTGCTTCGACGCATCCCCCCTTCTTCTTGCTTTCAGACGCTCTGAATGAAAGTGGGATTCATAGCTTCGATGTCGCGGATAACTCGGATACATGCTGATTCCAAAAAGTGGGTTGGTCGATGGAGTGAACTGGTGCATCCTCGCATCAGACCTCCTGATAGCGGCGCGAACCGTCTAGTACTGTTGTGTAGGTGATTGCCAGTCTTGGCCTGTCTGTCGCGTTGAAGAGCCGGTCGATGACGAGCTGTCTTTTTCCTTCCAGGCTTTGACGGCGTCGATCATGCTCATTCCTTGCGTCATCTTCCCTTTCAGGAAGAGGTTGTATTCGCTGGGTTTGCGTTTCTCTTTTTTGGCGCCTTTCTTGCCAAGTTGAGATATTGTAGATTCTTGCTGGGCGATTGTGCTTTGGTGTTTCTTGAGCATGTCCGCGTGCGACTTCATCATACTCATTGTACTTTTGGAGTCCTTGATTACCGAGCTGAGGTTCTTTTCGAGCGTTGCTAGTCTGGTCTTCAGCCTGTTTATGTCCGCGAGGATGGACTTTGGTATTCCTGATGTTTTCGGCATGGCTATTTGCTAATTCGATGAGAAGAAAAGCATTCCGCATGGTTCAGAAACGTCTGTTTATCGCACGAAAAGCGGGGTTTCAGCCAAGCCAGCTGAAAGTTCCGATGAGGTCCTAGAGTTCTCGGGCGTCGCAAATTCTGATAAAGCTAGGGAAAGATACTGGTAGATTCCTAGAACAGGGCCGAGATCAGGGGCGTTTCAGCACCCGGGACTCGAGAATGTCTGGAGGGTGCTGTCGGAAGCTGCCTCATTTGCGCTGTAGAGGCCTGCGGCGACGGTTGCACTGACTGTCAGAACAAGTCTCGATGACAAGGGAAGCGTGGTTGGGTTGAGGGTCGGGTGCGTGAATACGAGGTTGAAGGGCACACTCTGACCGGGAGCAAAGGAGCTGTCGCCTTGCGAGTTTGTCCCGATGGCTGAACCGTCGACGGATAGAGTGAAGGTGAGGTGACTAAGGCTGGTCTGAATGGACGAAGCTGTCCAGATCGCGCCTCGGACATTGTAGTTCAACGTCTTCAAGGAGGATGACTGGGTGGTGCAGTATCTTGAAACGCTGAACGTTTTTGCCGTAAGTCCTCTAATGGACGTGTCGCTCATCACTCCGTACGCGGCCGCGGCAGAGTATCCTAGAATCAGGACGATGGCAACGATGAACTTCCAACCTCCCAGCGAGCGCCGCTTACGCGGCTTCTCGACAGTATCAGCCATGGAAGAATGAATGTGCTACGTCTTTATGAAACTTGCAGGTTCCGTTAACTCTTCGTTGGCTGAGTTAGCTTCGGGGCATCGACTCCAGGGATTACCGTCGTCGGGTTCCCCTTCATTGCTTCAACTGCTCCGCCTTGTGCCTCTAGAGGTATGAGAGGCCGGGAACGTGCGAATCTCACCCGTCCCCGCCGAGACAAGTTAACTGCTGCTACCGTGTCCCGGTCCATCACTATCCGACATTTACCGCACCAGAGCTTGCGGACAAGTCGTTTGTCCGATTGGAGTCTCTCCCCGCACCTCGGACAAGACAAGCTGGAACCTCTGGTCTCACGCCTAGACAAACGGACAACCCGCAGTCCGACCCATCGGGCCTTGTATTCGATCTGCCGTTGAGCCTCGCCGAAACTCCACCGGTTCATCCTACCGCGATACTTTCTACCCTGACCATTACCCTTGCGGTAAAGGGATCGGATGCCCTCGATGTTCTCAAGAACTATCGCCTCTCTCCGCTCGACTGCCACTGCTACAATCGACTTTGTGGCGCTGTGGAGGAGATGTCCAGTTCTAGCGGTTCTACGCTCTCCATATCTCGAGGCTATGCCCATTCTTATCCTGGCATCGTCCCGTTTGAAAGATGCGACCATACGCATCGTAGTACTGGCTATACGCACAGTCTTCGAGAGGTCGTAGTGCCGTGTCTCCTGGGAGTTTCCAACCGTGAGGTTACGAAGATTACGGTCCACGCCCACCGTAGACGTGCAATCTACTATGGCAACGTCGCAGGCGATGCAGAGGCTCAGCCTGTTCCGGGTGAGTGTGAAGGAGCGAGTCTTGACTCCTGGCCGCGAAATAACGCTCAACGTGTGCTTGGTTAGGGGTATGCTGAGACGCTTCCCTCTTGAGATCGGAATCTCTAGTTCCCCATTCTTCATCTTGAACCCGTAGCATGATACGAGCTGCTGTCTGACAGCGTACGGGGTCCTTGTAGCGAAGCCTCTCTTCAGAGACTTCTTCCTAGCCGCTAGTATTCCTGCTGTCCTCGATATGGCGCAGAGCTTGTAGCAGCTGGGAGAGTCATAACGGGCGAGCTGGCTGTAGGAGAGTAGGGAGAGCCTTCTCAGTGAGGATACGTCGTTCGCTAAACCTATCCGTATGGACTCGTTGACCATCATCCTGAACACTTTCAGTAATCCTAGCACGTCCAGTTTGGAGCATAGTTTTGCCAGACAGATCTGACAGCCAACAGAATCAACAACGAGAGCCGAAGACCAGTTCATGAGTTGGAGAGGCACCCGACGATAAGTTAACAGAACCAACTTGCACAGGGTTCCGAAGCAAACTCTACCGGATAGACGATCGAAGTTCCCATCCTAGTGAGGAGT
>Ga0209056_10002669_pt1 | contig 19082 bp, 14 predicted proteins | sample GraSoiAngelo_114_FD_185876 | JGI IMG/M metagenome (GOLD analysis project Ga0209056, IMG submission 185876) | Grasslands soil microbial communities from the Angelo Coastal Reserve, California, USA - 14_0903_13_40cm (SPAdes) (version 2) | ecosystem: Environmental > Terrestrial > Soil > Grasslands...
AGCGCTTGCGTGCCCGCGGCGTCGTCTAGGAGGCTGAGCCGAGACGTCGGTGCGCGGGGGCGGGGTCGGCATCTCGCTCGCGGTCCTCGCTGCAGGCGCGCCTCGAAACTGCCGCGTCCCACGCGCCTCCCGCCGGGCGCGCCAGCAGCTGCGGGCTCGCTCGACGCCGACCCCGCCCCCCGCTCCCGCGACGCGCGCCGCTGCGGTCCGCTCGCCGGTCAGCGCGCCCCGACCACGGCGTGCAAGGCGGGCAGGGGCACCGTCTCGGCGACCCCGCAGCTCCCGCGCGCGCATGCAGCTGCGGGGGGACGCCACAACCTACGAGTCGCGCGTGGAGCGAGGACCGGGAGCCGAGGCGGTGTCCCTGCCCGCCTCCCCGCCGCGCGGCCGGGCGCGCTCTCGGCCGGCGAGGGGCCGGTGCGCTGCACCGACCCCTCTGTCACCGGCCTGGGCCGCGGTCTGATCTGGCGGACTGGACCGGGCCGCTCACCCGACGCCATTGAAAGAAGCGTGCCGGGCCGCGAGCGAGGGATGGCGCGGGGCACGGGGGCGAAACGCGACCGATCGTTCGGGGCAGCGCCGGAACTACTCGTCGCCGTCGAGCAGCCCGTCGCCGTTGGTGTCGGGGTCGAGCGGGTCGGTGCCGCGCTCGATCTCCTGGCCGTCCGAGAGCTTGTCATGATCGGTGTCGTAGGCGAGCGGGTCGGTGCCGAGCTGCAGCTCGACGTCGCTCGTGAGCCCGTCCTGATCGTGATCCTCGCCGAGATCCTCGGTCGGGATGCGCAGGTCGGCGATCGGGGGATCGACGGTGACGGCGTTGCTCTCGCCGTCGTCGGTGACGACCGAGAGCGTGTCGCCGACGCTGATGTTGTCGGAGTACGGGTAGATCGGATCGGGCTTCGCGGCCCCGTGCGCCGGGATCATGACCCGCGTGGGTAGCATCTGGATGCCGCCGTAGGGCACGCGGAGCAGGATGTCGTGGTCCGCGAGCCGCACCCGTGTCCGCGCCCGCTTCCCCTCCCGGTCGATGAGGTTGCACCCTCCGATGGCGACGTAGCTCAGGTGGTAGGCGGTTCCCTTGATGCGCGTCTTCAGGTTCACGATGGCGGCGGCCATGACCTGCGGCGGGCCGCTGGGACAGTGCATGCGTTCGAACGTGAGGAAGTTGGTGGCGCCCAGCGCGGTCTCGACCTCGAGCTTCCCCACGAGCTTCTGTGCGCGGCTCCACGACATCCGCAGGTAGAGGCGGACCCGCTTGTTGAGCCTCCGGCGCTGGGTGTTCCAGACCAGCTGCCGCGTCTGGACGAAGTTGATGCGGTTGATGCTCCCCACGAAATGGGGAAACAGGTTGGTCCCCTCGATCACGAGCGCTATGTTGTGCGTTCGCGCGGCGAACGGGTCGACGAACCCCTCGAGCGAGAAGATCGTCGGCTCGTCCTTGTTCGGGATGCCGTCGCCGTCGGCGTCCTCGTCGCCGTCGAGGATGCCGTTCCCGTTCGTGTCCGGGTTGTTCGGGTCGGTCCCGAAGAAGCGCTCCTGGATGTCGTTGAGGCCGTCGTTGTCCTCGTCGAGCGCGGGCGGTGCCCCACCCACGCACCAGGCGTGTGCCGGGACGCGGAGAGCCAGCGGCGAGACGACCGCGAGCAGTCCAGTCAGGAAGACGCGGCTGAGGGGACGCATGGAGGCGTCGCCTTGCTCTTAACGCAGGTGTCCATGTCAGCGCAATGCAAAACCCGCACCTGGGTGCGGCTGCGAACCGGAGGGGGATGCCTGTGCCGGCGCGCCGATGCGAACCGGCGTTCGGGAGCGTTGGGAGCGTCGTCGTGAAGACCCGTCAGGAGGTTGCGCGCCCCGAGTGCGACGTCGCGTTCGCCCCCCGCCGCGGCCAACCGTTCGCGGCGCGCCGGAAGAAGAGGAGCCCGAGCAGCGCGGCCGAGAGCCAGCTCATCGTCTCGCCGTACCGGACGTAGACGGTGGGTGGGGAGCTCACAACGGCGCCGAGGCGCAGCGTGTCAGCGCGGTGGACGCGTCCCGCGGGATCGATGAGCAGCGTTGGCCCGGTACCCGAGGCGCGCACCAGCCAGCGGCGGGTCTCGACGGCGCGAAAGCGCGAGAACGCGAGCTGCTGCGACGCACCGGCGCCGAGGTCACGGTCGCTGGTGAGGTTCACGAGGACGTCGACACCCTGGCGGGCGTAGCTCCGCGCGAGCTCCGGGAAGACGGCTTCCCAGCAGACGAGCGGCCCGACACGGAGCCGCTCGGTCACGAGCAGCACGTCGGCCGTGCCCGGGCTGAACGGACGCGTCACCGTGGCGAGCGCCGGCAGCGGCGAACGTTCCGCGAACGGTACCAGCCTCCGCTTGTCGTAGGTCTGGCGGAGCCGTCCGTCGCCGTCGAACAGCAGGGCGGAGTTGAAGTACCGACGCCTCGATCCGCTGCTGTCGTAGCGGGGGGCGCCGAGCAGGAGCCAACCGCGTGCCCGGGCGGCGCGCGCGATCGCTTCAGCGGTGCGGGGCTCGTCGGCGAGATAGCCCGGCACGGCGGCTTCCGGCCAGATGGTGAGCGGGGCAGGCTCGGCGGCGGCGCTGGCGGCCAGGTACTCGCCGAGCGGGTCGCGCGCGAGGTTGTGTCCGCTCACCACGGTGAGGACGGGCGGTGTATCGCGGGCCGCCAGCACCGGAAACGCGCGCAACCGGTGCTCGCCGAAGACGAACGCGGCCGCCAGCGCCGCGGCGGAGACCGCGAGCCCGGCCGTCCGCCCCCGCCCGCGCTCGGCGAGCGCCGCTGCCGGAAGCAGGACGAGGAAGGATAGCCCGCCCACGCCGGTCAGCTCCGCCAGCTGGGCGAAGGGCAGGGCATCGTGCTGGGTGTGGCCCAGGAGGGCCCACGGGGCGCCGCCGAGCACCCGGGTTCTGAGCTGCTCGAGGAGCACCCAGGCTGCGGGAGTCGCGAGCCAGCGCGGGCGCGGCAGCCACCCATAGACCAGCCCGAGCCCTGCGAGGTAGGCTCCGCCATACGTCCAGGCCGCCGCGACGGTGAGCGCCGCGGCGGCGAGCGGCCCCGCGGCGAGATGTTCGCGGGCCGCTGGGTAGAGCCAGGAGCCGACCGTGCCGAGCGACCAGACGAGCCCCGCGAGCGACGCGAGCGCCAGCCGGGGGCGCCAGGGGCGGCCGCCGACCGCTCGCAGAAGGAGCCATGGAGCGAACCACGCGAGCACGGAGAGGCCCATGGGCGGGAAGCTCGCGGCGAGCGTGAGTCCCGAGACCGCGGCGGCGGTCCATGGCGCGGATATTGCTCGAATCGAGCCGCGGGCGCGCCGACCATGCTGCTGACCGACCGTCGCGTTCTCCATTCGCTCGTGGCCGCGGTTGCGGGCGTCGCGCTCGTCTGCGTGGTCGACTCGACGGCGTGGGTGCACCGCCCGTTCATGGGGTTCCTGCTCGGACGGAACCGGATCGTCGCCCCGAACGCGCTTGCTCACTGGACGGGCTTCCGGGCCGGCGTCCCGTTCGGCGCGGAGCTGATCGCGGTCGACGGCCGGCCGGTCGGCGAGGTGGCGGACCTGGTCGAGGAGACCTGGGCGAGAAGCGTCGGCACCCCGGTGCGCTATACCTTCATGACGCCGGGCGGGCGCATCGAACGAACCGTGCCCGTCATGCGCTTCACGCTCGCCGATTACATCTCGCTGTTCGGCGTCTGGCTTGTCAACGGCGTCGTCTTCCTCGTCCTCGGCTTCGTCGTCGCCTATCTCAAGCCGGGCCGCCCGGCGAGCGCCGCGATGTTCGTCTTCTGCGCCGCCTGGGGACTGATGATGGTAGTCTCCATGGGCGACTTCTACCGCTTCCACTTCCGCTCGCTCTACGCGGTGGCCCAGGCGGTCGCTCCCGGCGCTCTCCTCATGCTTGCGCTCACCTTCCCCGACCGGCAGCTGCCCAGGCGCGGAGGGGCCCTGCTCGCCGGTCTCGCCGCCGTCAGCGCCCTGCAGGCGGCGATGGACATCGGGCTCTACGAGCGAGTCCCGCGCCTGTGGATGCGCTTCTTCGATGCGAGCCTCGTCTACTTTGCGGCCGTGGCCCTCGGGGCGTGTGCGCTGATCCTCGCCTGGTATCGACGGGCGAGCGCCGAAGACCGCGTCCGGGTGAAGGTCATAGCCGTCGGGACCCTCATCGCAGTCGCCGCCCCGGCCGCCATCGAGCTCGCGGCGCTGGTGACCGGTGTCCCGTTGCCCATCAACCTGCTGCCGGTGGCGACGGCGTTCTTCCCCATCGCCGTCACCTACGCCATCCTGAAGCACGACCTGCTCGACCTCGACCCGCTGCTGACGCGCAGCGTCTTCTACGTCGTCTTCAGCGCGGCGGTGACGACCGGTTACGTGGCCCTGCTCGGCGCCGCCCATGCCCTCGGGCCCAGTGAGCCGCTCGGGGCGTCGGCCTGGATGCCCTTCCTCTTCACCCTGGCCGTGGTCGTGATCTTCGCGCCCGTCCGGCGCGCGGTGCAGCGCTTCGTCGACCGGCTCTTCTTCCGCACCCACTACGACCCCGAGGCCACCGTGGAAGTCGTCAGCCGGACGCTCGCCGCGTCGCTCGACCGGAGCGAGATCGTCGCGGCCATCGCCCGCACGCTCACGCAAACCATGGCGCCGGCGCCGTGCCTGCTCCTCCTCCCGGATGGCGCCGGAACACTGCGGGACCGGGGTGGTATCGCGGTCGAGGCCGACGACCCGTTGGTGCGGGCCGTGCCCGCGCCGGGGGCCTCGGTGATGTCGCTCGTCGCGGGCTCGAGCCCGGGCGCGCGCTCCCTCGCCGCGGAGGGAGCGAAGCTGATCGTCGCGCTGCGGGTGGAGGAGAGCCTCGAGGGGCTCCTCGCGCTCGGACCGAAGCGATCGGGGGCCGCGTACGGCTCGCACGACCTGCGGCTCCTGCGCACGCTCGGCAACCAGTCCGCCATCGCGCTCCGCAACGCCGCTTCCTACGCTGCCGTGCGCGAGCTCAGCGCGACGTTGGAGCAGCGGGTCGAGGAGCGGACGCAGGATCTGGCCCGCACCCACGAGGCGCTGCTGGCCGCCCGGACCCACCTCGCGCGTGCCGACAAGCTGGCGTCCCTCGGTCGCCTGGTGGCGGGCATCGCACACGAGATCAACAACCCCGTGGCGTTCATCAATGCGAGCGTCGATCTCATCCAGACCGCGGCCCTCGACCTGCGGGATCGGCTGGACGGGACGGTCGACGTCGCCTGCGCGACGCGCCTGGACGCGCTCGCACAGAACGCCAGCATCTGCCGCGAGGGAGCCGCCCGCGCCGCGCGGATCGTCCGCGAGCTCACCGCCTTCGCCCGTGCGCCGCAGGACGGGCGAGAGCCGACCGACCTGCACGCGGGCCTGGACCGGGCGCTCCAGCTCCTGCGCGGCGAGTACCGCGACCGGATCGAGATCCGCCGCGCCTACGGCGACATCCCGCGCCCGCGCTGCAACCCCGGGCAGATCGACCAGGTCTTCATGAACCTCTTGACGAACGCCGTGCAGGCGGTCGAAGGACAGGGGGAAATTCGCCTGAGGACGTACGCGGACAACGGCAGCGTGTTCGTCGAGGTGAGCGATAGCGGCCCGGGCATCGCGCCGGAGCTGTGCGAGCGCGTTTTCGAGCCCTTCTTCACGACGAAGGCGGTCGGCCAGGGCACCGGGCTCGGCCTCGCCATCGCTCACTCGCTGGTGGCCCGCCACGGGGGCGACATCCAGCTGCAGAGCGCGCCCGGCAAGGGTGCCACCTTCGTGGTCCGGCTCCCCGTAGACCCGCCCCCGGTGGTCCCGGAGAGCGCATGAGCGTTCCCGAGCCGACGGCGGCCCTCCTGGTGGTCGACGACGAGGCCCCCGTCCTCGCGCTCGTGCCGCAGCTCTTCCAGGGGGAATTCCCCGTCCTGACCGCCCGCAGCGGCGAGGAGGCGCTCGCCCGCCTGGCCGAGGCCGAGGTGGGCGTCGTCATCGCGGACCAGCGCATGCCCGGCATGGCGGGCACGGAGCTGCTCGCGCGCGTGGCCGAGGAGAAGCCCGACGTCGTGCGTATCGTGCTGACCGCCTACGCCGACGCCGGCAGCCTCCTCGAGGCGATCAACGCCGGCCGCGTCTATCAGTTCATCACCAAGCCCTGGGAGAACGCGGAGCTCGTGCAGATCGTGCGCGGCGCCATGGAGACGTACGGGCTCCGTCGGCGCAACGCCCGGCTGCTCGCCGAGAACACCCGGCTCGTCGGCGAGCTGCAGGCGGCGAACGAGAAGCTCGAGGTCGAGAACCGGGCGCTCCGCCGCGAGGTGAGCGACCGCTACCGGCTCGGCAGCCTCATCGGCTCGAGCCAGGCGATACGCGACGTCTTCCGGCTCCTCGAGAAGGCGAGCCAGTCCTCGGTGACGGTGCTCCTGACCGGCGAGACCGGCACCGGCAAGGAGCTGGCGGCCGGCTCCATCCACTACAACAGCACGCGCAAGGGACGGAAGTTCGTCGCGGTGAACTGCGGCTCGATGCCCGAGCCGCTGCTCGAGAGCGAGCTCTTCGGCCACGTGAAGGGCGCCTTCACCGGCGCGCTCCGTGACCGGCGGGGTCTGTTCGAGGAGGCGAACGGCGGCACGATCTTCCTCGACGAGATCGGCGAGATGTCGCCGACGATGCAGGTGAAGGTGCTGCGCGTGGTGGAGGACGGCCTCGTGCGGCCGGTCGGCGCCTCGGAGTCGGTCCGCGTCGACGTGCGGCTCGTCACCGCGACCAACCGCGACCTCAAGGCCGACGTCGAGGCGGGCCGCTTCCGGCGTGATCTCTTCTACCGCCTGGCCGTCTTCCCGATCCTGCTGCCGCCGCTGCGGGCGCGCGTCGGCGACGTCGCGCTGCTCGCGCAGCATTTCTTCCATCGTTACAACACACACGCCGGGAAGCAGCTGAAGGGCATCACGGCGGCGGCGCTCCGCTGCCTCGAACGGTATCCGTGGCCCGGCAACGTGCGCGAGCTGAAGAACGAGCTCGAGCGCGCCGTCGCGCTCGCCGAGCCGGGCGAATCGATCGACCTGGTGCACCTCTCGGGCGAGGTGGCGGGCGACGAGGCGCTGACCGCGACCAACGGCGACGACGGCAAGCTGCGCGACCGCATGGGGCGGATCGAGCAGCTGCTGATCATCCAGGAGCTCCGCCGCCACGGGGAGAACCGCACCCAGACCGCCCGCCGGCTCGGGATCTCGGTGCGGGCGCTGCAGAAGAAGATCGGGAAGTACGGGCTGCGGGAGCGGGAGGGCTGAGCCGCGGCGGGGAGGCGGGCAGGGGCACCGCCTCGGCTCCCGCGTCCTCGCTCCACGCGCGACTCGTGACTGCAACGTCCCCCCGAAGCTGCGGGCGCGCGCGGGAGCTGCGGAGGTCGCCGAGTCGGCGCCCCTGCCCGCCTTGCACGTCGGGGCGTGGTCCGCGCGCTCTCGGAGCCCGTACTGCTTCCACGGCCGGGAGGCGCGGCGCGCGCTCGTCGGCGCGCGCTCGTCGGTTGACCGTCCGGGCCTCCGGCGGGCAAGTAGCGGTGTGGACCTGTCCTTCACAGCCGCGGAGGAGGCCTTTCGGGGCGAGTTGCGGGCGTGGTTGCGGGAGCACGTGCCGCGCTCGGAGCCGGCGGCGGCGGCGCTCGAAGAAGACGTGCGCCGTCTTCGGGATTGGCAGCGCGCGCTTCACGCGGGCGGGTGGGTTGGGATCCACTGGCCGCGCGCGTACGGGGGGCGTGGGGCGTCGGCGGTCGAGCACTACATCTTACAGGAGGAGCTGGCGGCGGCGCGGGCGCCGGAGATCATCAACCGTATCGGCGTCAACCTGGTCGGGCCGACGCTGATCGCGCACGGGACCGAGGAGCAGAAGCGGCGCTTCCTGCCGCCGATCCTGCCCGCCGACGAGCTCTGGTGTCAGCTCTTCTCGGAGCCGGGCGCGGGGTCGGACCTGACCGCGCTCCGCACCCGCGCCGAGCCCGCCAGCGGCGGCTGGCTGGTGAGCGGCCAGAAGGTGTGGACGAGCTACGCGCAGTTCGCGCGCTGGGGCATCCTGCTCGCGCGCACCGACCCCGCCGCTCCCGGGGCCAAGGGCCTCGGCTTCTTCGTCTGCGACATGCAGGCTCCGGGGGTGAGCGTGCGGCCGCTCCGGCAGATGACCGGCAGCGAGGAGTTCAACGAGGTCTTCCTCGACGCGGTCTTCGTCCCCCGCGTGCAGCTCGTCGGCGCCGAGAACGAGGGGTGGGCGATCGCCAGCACGACGCTCGCCCACGAGCGCGGGACCTCCCCGCGCCAGCTCGTCATCCACCGCATGCTGCTCGACGAGCTGCTGCGCCTCGCCCGCGACGGGGTCGATGGGGCGCCGCCTCGCGCGGCCGACCCCGTCATCCGCCAGCGGCTCGCGCAGCACTTCATCGAGGTCGAGATCACGCGCCTGAACAGCTGGCGCACGCTCTCGCGCCTCGCGCGCCGCGAGCCGCTCGGCCCCGAGTCGAGCGTCGTGAAGCTCTTCTGGAGCGAGATGAGCCAGCGCATGCACGACACGCTGATGGAGCTGCTCGGGCCGCGCGGGCTCTGCTGGCAGCCCGGCGCGCACGCGGTGGGCGGGGGGCGCCTGGCACGCTCGTACCTGTACTACCGCGCGGCCACGCTCTTCGCCGGCACCTCCGAGATCCAGCGCAACATCCTGGCCGAGCGGGTGCTCGGGCTGCCGCGCGCCCGATGACCGTACCCGACGAGCTGATCGGCCCGCGCGTGCTCCTCCGGCCGTTCGCCGTCTGCGACGTGCCGGCGGTGCTGGCTTATGCGTCCGATCCCGAGGTGACCCGCCACCTCCAGTGGGACGCCTACGACGACCCGGCCACCGCGGGGTCCTTCATCCGCTCGACGCTGAACGGCGGGGAGACGTGGTTCGCGCGCGCCATCGTGCTGCGCGAGAAGGATGCCGTGATCGGCGGTGCCGACCTGCGTGTCGTCTCCCCGCCCGACCGCCGCGCCGAGCTCGGCTACGGGCTGGCGCGCGCCTACTGGGGCTGCGGCTACGCCACCGAGGCGGCCGGGCTCCTGGTCCGCTTTGGCTTCGAGCGGCTCGGTCTCATGCGCATCCAGGCGGCCTGCGCGGTCGAGAACGAGCGGTCGATGCGGACCCTCGAGCGGCTCGGCATGCGGCGCGAGGGACGGCTCGCGCAGTATCGCTGGAAGGCGGGGGCGGCGCGGGACCTGTATCTCTACGCGATCACGCGGGCGGACTGGGACGGCGCGTAGCGCCGGCCCCGTGTCACCGCACGAGCATCATCTTACCGCTCCCGCACTTGGCGCAGCCGCCGGCGAGCGGGGCGTCGATTTCCTGCGAGATGACGTGGAAGTCGACCCCCTTGTTGTTGTCGGCGTTGTCGATGACCAAGGTGGCGAACCCGCTGACCGTTCCGGTCAGGTTGGTCCCGCTGCTGTTGCACTGGACCACGGGGACGACGAATTGCCGCCGCCCGCTGTTGTAGAGGCAGTCCAATTTGTGCGTATCGGAGTTGTGGATGCCGCCCACGATCGTGATGGTATCGCCGACGCTGTAGGACGGGATGGTCTTGCCGCCGCCGCCGCACGAGGCGGCCATCCACTGATCGATGTCGCCCGTGGCCTGGCCGCCGGTGAAGCTCGTCCACGCGGTGCGGGGCTCCGAGTCCTTCGGGAACTTGGTGTCCTTGGGTAGGCAGGAGTCCGTCCCGAAGCACTGATCGATCTCCGGAAAGAAGCAGTCACCGAGGACGATGGGCAGCGTCGGTGCCGCCTTCGAAACGCCCTGGAAGGAGGCGATGGCCTCCTTCTGGATCGTCGAGGTCTTCATGCCGACGAGGCCCGCCACCACGTTGTTCACGGTGACGCTGGGCGTGGCGCGGACGGCGCTCGGGTTGATGCTCGTCTCGGTGAACGCGCCGCCGATGTAGGTGCCGACGTGGACGTCGACCGCCGACATGGTGAAGCTCTGTCCATCGACCTTGTTCTTGGCGACGACGCTCGTGGCGTCCGACTTCGCGGTGCTGGCCGAGCCGCCCTTCAGGAGGTTACGCGCGCCCGCGGCCGCGGCGATGTCCGCGACGGTCTGCAGCTCGGTCGCCGAGGTCCCGAGATGACCGACGTCGATACCGACCACCGTCAGGGCGAAGAAGGCGCCGGTCAGCCACAGCGCCATCAAGACGGCGGCCTGCCCGCGCTGACCTTTCCCCCTCCTCTTCATCGCCACCCTACGTATGGTTAGCAACTTCGGTGCCTCCTCCGTGCCCCCGCGCGGTGACACATGCGCGCCCCGGCCAGCCGGCAAAAATGTCATGCTGGTGTAGCGGCCGTGCCGGACGCCACGGGCCGCCTTGACAGCGCGCGGACGGGCGCGGGATGGCTGTGGCCATGAATGTACCGGCCGGCCCGCTCGCCGGCATCCGAGTCCTCGACCTCGGCACCCGTGTCGCCGCGCCCTTCGCCGCCACGCTGCTCGCCGATCTCGGCGCCGAGGTGATCAAGGTGGAGCTGCCGCGGCAGGGCGACTTCCTGCGCTCGATCGGCCCCTTCGTCGACGGCTACTCGCTCTTCTGGGCGGTCGAGAACCGGGGCAAGAAGTCGGTCACCTGCGACCTGCGGAAGCCGGCCGGGCAGGCGCTGCTCAAGCGCCTCGTGCCCCTCGTCGACGTGGTGGTCGAGAACTTCCAGCCCGGCACGCTCGAGGGCTGGGGGCTCGGCTACGAGGCGCTCGCCACGCTGAACCCCGGCGTCGTGCTGACGCGGGTCTCGGTCTACGGCCAGACGGGTCCCTACCGCGACCGGCCGGGTCTCGACCGGAACGGCATCGCCGCCGGAGGACTGCTCTACATCACCGGCTATCCCGACCAGCCGCCGGTGCGGCCCGGCGTGGTCATCGCGGACTACCTGACCGGCGTCTTCAACGCGCTCGCGATCGTCTCGGCGCTCTACGAGCGCGACCGGCGCGCACGCGAGACCGGCGGCCCCGCGCGTGGCCAGTGGGTGGACCTCTCGCTCTACGAGTCGGTCCTGCGCGTCATGGAGCACACACTCGCGGCCTACGACCGCCTCGGCCTCGTGCGCGAGCGCGAGGGCAACCGGCTCGCCAACTCGGCGCCGCTCGACAACTGGCAGACGCGCGACGGCAAGTTCGTCTGCATCGTCGCCGCGGGCGACGGCCTCTTCCCGCGCCTGGCGCGCGCCATGGGGCGCGAGGACCTCCTCGCCGATCCGCGCTTCGCCTCGCTGGCGCTCCGCGCCGAGCACGGCGAGGCGATCAACGCGATCGTCGCCGGCTGGTGCCGGCAGCACACGGCGCGCGAGATCGCGGCGGTCCTCGAGCGGCACGAGGTGCCCTTCGGGGTCGCTTACTCGGCCGCCGACATCTTCGCCGACCCGCACATCGCGGCCCGCGGGGACATCGTCGCGGTGGACGACCCGGTCGTCGGTCCCGTGCGCATGCAGGGGGTCTACCCGCGCTTCTCGCGCACGCCGGGCGCCATCCGGCGCGGTGCGCCGCGCCTCGGAGAGCACAACGACGAGGTCTACCGCCAGCTCCTCGGCCTGTCGGCCGAGGCGCTCGCCGCACTCGAGCGTGAGGGAGTGATCTGACGCGTCGGGTCGGAGGAGCGGACCTCGCGGTGGCAGCGGAAGGTCCGCGCCACGCGGCCGTCGGCCAGTTGTATTGACGCCACCATACGGGCTGTGTATGGCGCGACCGATGCCGGGCCCCGGGCGAGCGCGCTGCAAGTGGGCGGCGCGCACGGCCGCGCTTGCGTTGCTTGCGGTGTCGTCCGTCCCGCGGCCCGCGCCGGCGGCCCTCATCCGCGACAACCTCTACGACGTCAAGGCGCTCGATGCGCGCGAGGCGTGGGCCGTCGGCAACTTCGGGGCCATCTACCACACCGCCGACGGCGGCAAGACGTGGCAGGCGCGCGAGAGTGGAACGAAGAGCCCTCTCTTCGGGGTCGACTTCGCGGGCCCCCGCGACGGCTGGGTGGTCGGCAAGTCGGCCCTCATCCTCCACACCGCGGATGCGGGGGCAACGTGGGCGCGTCAGACGAACCCGATCTCCGCGCAGAAGCCGCTGTTCAAGGTACGCGCCCTCGATGCGCGGACGGCATGGGCGGTCGGCGACTGGGGCGCGGTGGCGGTCACCCACGACGGCGGGGAGACATGGGAGGACCGGTCGCTGCCGGACGACGTCGTGCTCTACGACGTCTCGTTCCCGGACGCCCGGCACGGGTTCGTGGCCGGAGAGTACGGCACGCTCCTCGCCACCCAGGACGGCGGCGCGACGTGGGCGAAGCGGCCGGTCGGCACCGAGAAGACGCTCTTCGGGGTGAGCTTCACGAGCCCCACGCAGGGCTGGGTGGTCGGCATCGACGGCCTCGTCCTGCGCACGCGGGACGGCGGGGCCACGTGGGACGTGCAGCGCGGAGCGGTGGAAGCGGGGTCGATCGAGGAGCTCGGGTTCCTCGAGGCGCTCAAGAACCCGGGCCTCTACGCCGTGCAGGTGGCCGGCCGCTACGGCGTCGTGATCGGAGACACGGGCATGGTGCTGACCACGGCGGACGGCGGCGAGACGTGGACCCGCCGGGAGCTGCCCGGCAAGCAGCAGCTCGTCTGGATGCGGGGCGTGAGCCTTGCCGCCGGCCCCGAAGGGTTCGTCGTCGGCGGCAGCGGGTTCACCGCCCGGGTCGAGCAGGACCGGATCGTCCTTCCCGCGGACGGCGAGGCCGCGGCCGCTCCCTGAGGGCGCAGCGCTCGCATGCTCCCGCGCCGGACGATCGAAGCGTATCTCTTCTTCCTCCTCCGCCACCGCGCGCTCGTGTCGCTGGTCGTCGCCGCGATCACGGTCGGCCTCGCGCTCTTCATGTGGTTCCGGATGCACGTCTTCACGAACTTCTTCGACCTCTACCCGCGGAACCACCCGTACATCCAGCTCTACCAGCAGTACCGCAGCATGTTCGGCACCGCGAACACGGTGCTGATCGTCGTCGAGGTGAAGAACGGCACGATCTTCGACGACCCGGAGACGGTGCAGAAGGTCGACCGGATCACGCTCGCGCTGCTCCACGACATCCCCGGCGTCAACGGCGAGCAGGTGCTGTCGATCACCCACCCGAAGGTGAAGACCACGCTCACCGCCGGCTCCGGCATCAAGGTCGTGCCGCTCATGTATCCGCGCGTGCCGGAGTCGAAGGACGACCTCGATTTCCTGAAGCTCAAGGTCTACTCCACCGAAGGGGTCCACGGCCTCTTCGTCTCCGAGGACGACAAGGCGACGCAGATCATCGCGGGCTTCTGGGAGGAGTACTTCGACCTCCCCACCATGTGGGCGAAGATCCAGGACATCGTGCGGCGCGAGTCGGACGAGAACACCAGGATCTACGTCACCGGCATCCCGATCCTCTTCGCCTACTTCATGGAGATCATGCCGCAGATGACGGGCGTGCTCGGCGCCTCGATCGTCATGATCCTGCTGATCCTGTGGGTGGAGTTCCGGAGCTGGCAGGGCGTCGTGATCCCGGCCTTCAGCGGCCTCCTGTCGGCCATCTGGGGGCTCGGGTTCGGCGGGCTCTGGGGGCTCAGCCTCGATCCGCTCGTGCTCGTCATCCCGCTCCTCATCTCCGCCCGCGCCCACTCGCACTCCGTGCAGTCGATGGAGCGCTACCACGAGGAGTACCGCCGGCTCGGCGACAAGAACCAGGCGATCGTCAAGTCGTACACGGAGATCTATGCGCCGGCGATGGTCTCGCTCCTCGCCGACGGCCTGGCGATCCTCACGCTCCTCGTGGCGCGCATCCCGATCATCCAGAAGCTCGCGATCCTCTGCTCGTTCTGGATCATCTCGATCTTCGTGAGCGTCGTGACGCTGCACCCGATCATCCTCTCCTTCACGCCCCCGCCGAGCGAGGAGGCGGCCGGCCAGGGGATCCTCGAGCGCTTCATGGCGTGGATGATCCTCGTCGCGGTCGCCTGGCTGTTCTACCTGTACGCCGTCATGCCGGCCTGGCCGGTAGAGGCGCTCCTCGCGGTGGCGGTCGCCGGTCTCGGCGTCGATCTCCTGCTCGACCGGCGCCTGCCCGGCTACGCGTCGATCGGGACGGCGATGAGCCACGCGACCGACGCCTTCGGGCGCTTCTTCGGCGCGCTCTACGAGGCGATCGAGCGCGGCCTCATCTGGCTCGCGGGCGGCTGGCGGCGCGGCGCGATGGCGGTCTGCCTGCTGTCGCTGCTCGCGGTCGGCCTCTACTTCCAGCACCTGCTCAAGGTCGGCGACACGACGCCGGGCGCGGCGCTCCTCTATCCCGACCATCCCTACAACGTGGCCTTCGCGAAGGTGAACGAGAAGTTCCTCGGGGCGAGCCAGCTGATCATCATCGCCGAGGGCAAGGCCTACTGCACCGCGGGTGGGAAGCCGTGCGCGGGCGACCACTGCACGGTGTGCTACCCCGAGGAGGCCGGCGCGTGCGGCACGGAGACGTGCGAGCAGCGCCAGGGGGCGATCAAGGACGCCGAGACCCTCAACCGCCTCGACCTCTTCGGCCGCTACATGGCCGAGCGTCCCGAGGTGGGCGGCACGGTCACGGCCGCCACGCTGCTCAAGAAGATCTTCCGCACCTTCCATGAGGCCGACCCCAAGTGGGAGATGCTGCCCACGCGCAACGACCACGTCAGCCAGCTCTTCTTCCTGCTCACCTCCGGCACGCGGCGGGGCGAGATGGACCGTTTCTTCGACATGAACTACACGAACGCCACCATCACCGTCTTCTACCGCGACTACACGCACGAGACGATCGAGAACTCGATCGCGCGTGCGAAGCAGTACATCCGCGAGCACGAGGGCGAGGCGTCGGCCGTGCGCTACCGGCTGGCGGGCGGGCTGATCGGCATCCTGGCGGCGGTGAACGAGGAGGTGGAGTGGTCGTACCGCGTGAACCTGGTCCTCATCCTCGTCGTCGTCTTCCTCCTGAGCTACGCGACCTACGTGTCGGTGATCGGCGCGTTGATCGTGATGCTCCCGTCGCTGGTGGCCCAGCCGCTGTCCGAGGCCGTCATGTACCTCCTCGGCATCGACATGAACATCAACTCCTTGCCGGTCGCGGCGGTCGGCATCGGCATCGGCATCGACTACGGCTACTACGTGCTCTCGCGCATCGTCGAGGAGCTGGTCGCGGGCGAGGGCTTCGACGTGGCGGTCCGGCGCATGTTCGAAACGACCGGGAAGACCGTCCTGTTCACCGGCGTCTCGCTCACCGCCAGCATCATCTTCTGGGTCTTCTTCCCGATGAAGTTCCAGGCCCAGATGGCGCTGCTCCTGGTCCTGCTCCTCGGGTTCCACCTGATGGGCGCGCTCATGTTCATCCCGCCCATGGTGTCGCTCCTGAAGCCGCGCTTTGCGATCAAGTACGCCGAGGAGCGACAGCGCCAGCGGGCGGCGGCCGCGGCCGCCGTCGAGGCCGCGGGCGCGCGCGCGAGCGCGGCTGCCCGGTAGGGAGGCCGAGCACGCACGCATGCGGTCAGCGCTGACGCGGCTGACGCTCTGCGCATGCCTCGGCCTGGCGGCGGTCCATGCCGGCGCTGCCCCGGCCCCCGGGACGACGCTCGAGCGGACGACGGCGGAAGAGGCGAAGGACCTCCTGCCGCCCGAGATCCTGCGGCACTACCAGAACGGGGACTACCGGAACGCCGTCATCGAGTTCCCGAACTCGCGCTGGCGCTGGGACGATGGCTTCGAGGAGGCGACCCGGTGGAACGCCGAGCATCTCGTGCTCGACGAGCACAAGGCGCCCGTCGACAAGGCGACGGGCAAACGGCCCGATTACATCACCGGCCTGCCATTCCCGGACATCCGGGAGGACGATCCGGACGCCGGGTACAAGGTGCTCTGGAACGTCGACTACGCCTACTACACGGGCGGCAACAGCCGGAACCTCGTCCTGCTCACCTGGGCGAGCCGCTCGGGCGTCGACCGCTCGTCCGTCCAGGACGTTCGCTTCCTCTACTACGACGGACAGCCGAGGAAGTACTCGCCGGCCGCGAACCCCGACAACTTCCTCTTCCAGTTCCTCGCGCTGAGCACGAGCCCGGCCGACCTGCAGGGGACGGCCGCGCTCGGCTATCGGTACAAGGACCCGACCAAGCGCGACATGAACTGGGCCTACGTACCCGCGCTCCGGCGCGTGCGCGCCGTGTCGCCCGCCAACCGCTCCGATGGCTTCCTCGGCTCCGATACGAGCCAGGACGACGGCTTCTTCTTCGACGGCAAGCCCGAGGACTTCACCTGGAAGGTCACCGGCCACAAGGACGGGCTCCGTTTCGTCGACCCGGACAGCATCGCCGGCAAGGTCGTGCGGCGCCCGCTCCCGGGCGGGGGCTGGCGCACCGTGGCGACCAACAACGACCGCGCCGCGGGCTTCCAGGTGAAGGGGTGGCCCGGCGTCGCCTGGGCTCCCGTCGCCGCGGCCCTCGCCAAGCGCCGCTTCTGGGTCCTGGAAGGCGTGCCCAAGGACAAGTACTACCTGTACGGGCGGCTCGAGCTGTGGGTCGACGACTACACCTGGCAGGGGGCCTGGAACCGGAAGTTCTCGTGGCAGGGCGAGCTGCTGAACGTGTACCAGGTGACGGGCTTCGCCACCGCGCCCTTCAACGAGCACGAGAGCTGGTGGGGCGCGACGTTCAGCACGCAGCTCTCCGAGAACGTCAAGGGCGACCGGGCGACGGTCGCCGGTCTGAACGGCCCCGGCCAGGATCCGCCGAACGACCGGCGCCTGCCGCTCGATCCCGTATTCTTCGACTACCAGACGCTCAACCGGTTCGGGAAGTGACGCACTTCGGCGTCGCGGGCGCAGTAGCCGCGTCGGCACGCCGTGGCGTGGCGGTAGCCCTTGAACCTAAGGGCTCATGAGGCGGGCGAAGCGATCGAAGCGGAAGGCAAAGGCGGCGACGCCGCGGGCGGCGGCCGCCCCTAGTCGCATCGGCCGGCTCACCCGGGTGGCCGAGGTGCGCCTGTTTGACCGTGCCGCGCGCGAGTTCCTCCGCAAGTGGCGCGCGGGGGAGTTCAAGAACGCCGACGCCGATCCCGCCGTGCGCCACGTCGCCATGCTCGCGCCGGTTGGCTGCTAGCACTCCAGCGCGCGCCGTCACCGAGTTTCTCGGGCCGCTCCGCGACGCGATCGCCTGCGTTCACCCGTGCCCGCGTCGACGTGAATGCGGAGGGCTACCGGGCGAACCCGACCGGCGGCGCTCACGTGCTCTACGTAAATCGCGGCGAGTGGGCCGCGCTCGCGCCGGCTCAGGCTCTCGCTGCGCGTCGGGATGCGCTACCGAATTATCCCAGCCGAGGGTGCGCGGGGACCCTGGAGGATCAGTGCCCGGACCGCCTCCCCGCCGCGCGTCCTGGGTCGTGTTCCTGCTCGTTGACCGGCGCGACGGTCAAGTGTCATAGGTCGCCGGGCGCCTGTCCGATGGACTTCAGACTCACTCCGGCCGAGGAGCGCTTCCGAAGCGAAGTACACGCCTGGCTCGTCGCCAATCTGCCTGCGGGCTGGGGCACGCCCGGCTTCCGCAAGCCCGAGGACGCGGCCGAGAAGGTCCGCTTCGCGCGCTGGTGGCAGCGCCGCCTGCATGAGGGCGGCTGGGCGGGCCTGCACTGGCCGCGCGAGTACGGCGGCCGCGGCGCGTCGCCGATCGAGCAGCTGCTGTTCGCCGAGGAGTACACGCGCGTCGGCGCGCCGAGCATGATCGACATCGGCGTCGGGCCGGCGCTCGTCGGCCCGACGCTCATCCACCACGGCACGGAGCAGCAGAAGCAGCGCTTTCTGCGGAAGATCCTGACCGGCGAGGAGATGTGGTGTCAGGGCTTCTCGGAGCCAAACGCCGGCTCCGACCTGGCCGCCGTGCGGACCCGCGCCGAGCTCCGCGGCGACACGTTCCACGTAAGCGGCCAGAAGATCTGGACGAGCTACGCGCGCTTTGCCGAGTGGTGCATCCTGGTCACGCGCACGGACTTCCAGGCGCCCAAGCACAAGGGCATCACGTTCCTCCTGGTCGACATGACGAGCCCGGGCATCACCATCCGGCCGCTCGTCGAGATGACGGGTGTGGCCTGGTTCAACGAGGTCTTCTTCGACGACGTCCGCGTCCCGCGGGAGAACGTGGTCGGCGAGGTGAACGGGGGATGGACGATCGTCATCACGACGCTCGCCCACGAGCGGAGCGGCTCGGCCCCACACGCGCGGCTCCAGGGCGAGATGCGCGACGTGCTCGACCTGGCCCGGCGCGTCGTCCGCGACGGGCGGCCGGCGGCCGCCGATCCCCGCTTCCGCCAGCGCCTGGCGCAGAGCTTCATCGAGACCGAGATCCTGCGCGGGCTGGCGTACAAGAACGTGAGCGAGCTCATGCGCAACGGCCAGCCCGGCCCGGAAGGCTCGTGTCTCAAGCTCGTGTGGAGCGAGCTCGACCAGCGGATGAAGGACCTCGCGCTCGAGCTCCAGGGCCCCTACGGTGCGCTCGAGCGCGGCGCGCCGCGTGCGATCGACGCCGGTCGATGGGAGCACGAGTACCTCTGGTCGCGCGCGGCCAGCATCTACGCCGGCACCTCCGAGGTGCAGCGCAACATCATCGCCCAGCGTGTGCTCGGGCTGCCGCGCGCATGATCATCGACGTCTGGACGCAGCACATCTCGCCCACCCCCCGGGGTCGAGGCGATGGACCGCCACGGCGTCTGCGCCGCGCTCATGGCGGGTGACAACGAGGCGGTGGCCGGCGCCCAGCGCGCGCACCCCGGGCGCATCTTCGGCGAGTACCACGCGAGCCCGACGGACATCATGCGCGCCGTGCGCGAGCTCGAGCACGAGCACTACGTCAGGGGCTGCGGCTTCGTCGCGCTCCGCATCGAGCCGTACCTGCTGGCCTTCGTGCGCGCGTCCGTGCGGGTGACGTAGGGCCCGCGGGTCCCGCTGGTCATGCAGACAAGCCCGGCCCCGCCGGACCGCAGGGTCCAAAGGGTCGATGGCCCTCAATCTGAGGCGACCGAGATCGTCGCCGCTGCGGCCGCTTCAGGTCTT
>Ga0209056_10002670_pt1 | contig 19077 bp, 15 predicted proteins | sample GraSoiAngelo_114_FD_185876 | JGI IMG/M metagenome (GOLD analysis project Ga0209056, IMG submission 185876) | Grasslands soil microbial communities from the Angelo Coastal Reserve, California, USA - 14_0903_13_40cm (SPAdes) (version 2) | ecosystem: Environmental > Terrestrial > Soil > Grasslands...
CCCATGTGGCAGCTTCGCCGTCGCGCCGCGGTGGGGTGTTGTGGTCCGTCGGTCCGCCCCTCAACGTGCCTCTCCGCCGTTCTGCTTACCCTCACCATGCTCTTGCCACTGCAAATCTCTCGAGCCCAGGAAAGGGGCACGATCACGGGCGTGGTGCGCGCCCAGGAGACCGGAGCCCCGGTGTGGGCCGCCCGGGTCACGGTGGCGGGGACGCGCTTCAGCACCCTGGCGGACTCGGCGGGACGTTACACGGTCCCCGACGTCCCGCCCGGCACGTACCGAGTACAGGCGCAGATCATCGGCTACGCGCTGGGCGAGGTCACGGGCGTCGTTGTGACGGCGGGACAAACGACGCCGGCGGACATCCAGTTGACCCAGCTGGCCGTCGCGCTGCAGGAGGTCGTCGTGGTGGGATACGGCACCCAGGTCCGCCGCGACGTGACGGGGTCCGTGGCGTCGGTGGGAAGCGGTGACGTATACGAAGTGCCCAAGGTGAACGCGATCGAGGCGATCAAGGGCCGCGTGCCCGGCGTGGACATCGTGACGACGGGGAACAAGCCTGGCGACGGTGTCCGCGTCCGCTTGCGGGGGGAGCGGTCGCTGAAGGCGTCGAACGATCCCCTGTACGTGCTCGACGGCATCCCGATGGCCGGGGGCATTGGGGATCTCAACCCCCCGGACATCGAGTCGATGGAGGTCCTGAAGGATGCATCGGCGACGGCGATCTACGGCTCGCGCGGCGCCAACGGCGTGGTCCTCATCACGACCCGCCACGGTTCGGCCGGGGCGACGCACGTCACCTACGATTCGTACGGCGGATATCAAGCGCCGCTGCGCCGCGTCCAGTTGTTCAACGGCCCCGAGTTCGCCGAGTATCGGCGCGAGGCGGAGCGCGCGCGCAACAACTACAAGTGCGCCCCGGGCGTCGCCGTGTGCGACTCCGCCGATGCGAAGCTCTTCGGGCCCGACGGGACCCTTCCGGCGCTCCAGGCTGGCCGCTGGACGGATTGGCAGGACCTGGTGCTGCACGAGGGCGCACAGGTGAGCAATGAGATCGGCGTCACGGGCGGGAACGAACAGACGCGCTTTGCCCTGACGGCGGGACAGCTCGACCAGACGGGGATCCTCAAGGCCCAGGATTTCCAGCGGCGCTCGATGCGTCTCAACTTCGACCACGAGCTGAGCTCACGGCTGCGCGTCGGCAGCTCCACCTCCCTGATCCGCACCGAGCAGAACATTGGTCGGGGTGACGCCGTGTACACGGAGGCGCTGACCAACAATCCATTGGGCATGGCGTTCGACTCGACCGGGGCGATCCTGTTCAAGCCCACCCCTGACGGACAACGCGTCAATCCCCTTTCGGACATCCAGAACTGGACGGACGACCGGACTCGCACGCGTCTCTTCGGCACGCTATTCGCTGGCTACGATCTGACTCCCGCGCTCTCGTGGCGCGTGAACTTCGGCGCGGACTTGACCTTCTTTCGGCGGGGCCAGTTCCGGGGCGCGCAGACCCAGCAGTGGCAAGGCAGCAGCTCCGACGCGGCGATGTGGGAGAGCAAGACGTTCGCCTACACCCTCGACAACATCCTCACCTTCCGCCGCAATCTCGGGACCGACCACCGCGTCGATGCCACCGCACTCTACAGCATCCAGCAGGAGCGGACCGAGCGCGACAGCATGCAGGTGACGGGGCTTCCGTATGAGCATCAGAAATTCTTCGACTTGGGGTCCGGCCTGAAGCCCGACTGGCTGGGGAGCGGGCTGTCGGCGTGGGCACTGCAGTCATTCATGGCGCGCGTCAACTACACTTTCAAGGACCGCTATCTGTTGACCGTGAGCAGTCGCGTCGACGGATCGTCACGGCTCGCGCCGGGGCAGAAGTACGGGATGTTCCCATCGGTGGCGCTCGCCTGGCGGCTCTCCGAGGAACCCTTCATTCGCGGCAGCGGGCTGTTCTCCGACTTGAAACTGCGGGCCAGTTACGGCCGCACCGGCAACACCGCGATCGATCCCTATCAGACCGAAGGGTCCCTGACGCGGACGATGTACTCGTTCCTCGACCAGCCCGCCGTCGGCTTCCGTCCCGGCAGGCTGCCGAACCCGGATTTGCGTTGGGAGAAGACGACCCAGATGGACGCCGGACTCGAGTTTACGATGGCGAACAACCGCCTCTCCGGGTCGATCGACTATTACCGGGCCGACACCCGCGACTTGATTATGGACCGCCAGCTCCCGCCGACGACCGGCTATTCGAGCATTCTTGAGAACGTCGGCGCGACGCGCAACACCGGCGTCGAAGTGGCGCTCTCCACGCTGCTCGTGCAGGACTGGCACGGGATGCGTTGGAACGTGGAGGTCAACGCCGCCGCGAACCGAAACCGGATCGTGCGTCTGTCGAGCGGCCTGCTGAGCGACCCCGGCAACAAGTGGTTCGTCGGCTATCCAATCTCCGTCGCGTACGATTACCAGTTCGGCGGCATCTGGCAGATCCAGGACTCCATTTCCGGCGAGGCACAGCGGTACGGGCGGAGACCCGGTCAAATCCGCGTGGTTGACCAGAACGGCGACGGGAAGATCGACCAGAACGATCGCATCATCCTCGGCACCACGTTCCCCCGGTGGACGACGAGTATGACCAGCCGGCTCGATTGGAAGGGGATCGACCTCTCCGTCATGGCCGTGGCGCGGCTCGGCTTCCTGGTGCAGGACTCGCTCCGCAATGGAGGTCAGAACACGCTCGCCGGCCGCTATAACAACATCTACGTCAACTACTGGACGCCGACCAACCCCTCGAACACCGAACCCCGCCCCAACGCCGCCCAAGAGAATCCGGACTACGGGGGGATTCGGGGGTACGGGGACGGCTCGTTCATCAAGGTGCGCACCATCACCGTGGGCTACACGATCACCGGCGGGCGTCTGCGCTGGATGCGGGCTCGGTCGGTGCGGATCTACGCGAGCGCCCTGGACCCGTTCATGTTCACGCAGTTCAGGGGCCTGGACCCCGAATCGGCCTTGAACTCGGGCGTGCCGAGCTACCGGACACTGATGATGGGCGTCACCCTGGGCATATAGAGGAATACAGCCATGCACAAACACACGATCGCTCTAGTCGGCGCCGCGCTGCTGGCGGGACTCCCCGCGTGCGTGAACCTGGATGAAGACGTCGTCACCGGCTTGACGCCCGGCTCCTACGGTACTCAGGCCGTCTTTGAATCCCTCGTCAATGCGTCCTACGAGCCGCTGCGCAGCTTTTACGCGCAGGAACGGGGATTCACAGTCACCGAGTTCGGCACCGACATCTTCACCAAGGGCGCCGACGGCAGCTTCAAGTACGTCAACGATTACACGACCCAGCTGAACCCCGACGGGCAGTTCTTCCGGGACACCTGGGTCGACTTCTACCGGGCAATCAATACGACCAACGCGGCGATCGACCAGGCGCCGGTCGTCGTCATGGACTCGGCGCTCAAGGCTCGGCGCGTGGCGGAAGCCCGCTTCCTGCGCGCCCTCTACTACTTCGACCTGGTGCAAATGTACGGGCCCGTGACGCTGACGCTGCACGAGACGAAGAGCCCGACCACCGAAGCCACGCGCGCACCGGTCGACTCCGTCTACGATGCGATCGTCGCCGACCTCCAGTATGCCGAATCGACCCTTCCTGCTGTTCAGAAGGACTATGGACGGGCGACCAAGGGAGCGGCCCAGCACCTCCTCGCCAAGGTGTACCTCACACGCATCCGCGACGTCGATTCCACCGCCGACGAGCTCGCGAAGCGGCAGGCGGGGGACTTCGCTAACGCGGCCGACTACGCCCAGCGCGTGATCAACTCGGGACAGTACGCGCTGCTGCCGCGCTTCAAGGATGTCTTCGACTTCGCCAACGAGCGCAATCAGGAGGTTATCTGGTCGATCCAGTTCACGACCGATCCCCTGACCACCGGCACCGGCAACAGTGGGCACCTCTATTTCCTGGCGCAGTACGACGTCTGGCCCGGGATGACGCGTGACGTCGCGAATGGCCGTCCGTTTAAGCGTTTCCGGCCGACCTGGTACCTGCTGGGTCTTTTCGACCGCACCAAGGACTCGCGCTACGACGCCCAATTCACGCGCGTGTGGTATGCCAACAATGCGGCGAATATCCCGAAGGACGCGCAAGGTGTCCCCAAGTTCGGGCTCGGCGACACCGCGGTGTATGTCTCGACGACGGACGCCGACACCGTCCTGGCACGGACGAAGCCGTACACCGTTTTCACACCCCGCGCCTACCTCGGCCAAGCCTCACCATACCAGGACAACATGTTTCCGTCCTTGAACAAGTTCCACGATCCGTTCAGGTCCTCGATCAACGAGACACGTGGCTCGCGGGACTTCTTCGTCGCACGGTTGGCCGAGACATATCTGATCGCTGCCGAGGCGCTGATGCGTGATGGCCGGCCCGCCGAAGGCCTGCCGTACATCAACGCCGTGCGGCGGCGCGCCGCCATCCCGGGGCACGAGACGGAGATGGAATTGACCGTCGCCCAGCTCACCCTCGACGAGATTCTCAACGAGCGGGGGCGCGAGTTGGCGGGTGAGATCCAGCGCTGGTTCGACCTGGTCCGAACCCACTCGCTGGTCTACCGCGTCAAACTGTACAACCCCGACGCGAGGAACAACATTAAGCCGTTCCACGTGCTGCGGCCGATCCCGCAGATTCAGATCGACCGCACGAGCAACCCCTATCCTCAGAACCCTGGATATTGAGGGTGCCCGACCGCAGGACCTTTCTGACGGCGACCCTGGCAGTCCTCACCCCCTGGCCCCCTCTCCACACCGTGGAGAGGGGGAACGAGGGGGTGAGGCTGGGCGTTGCCAGCTACTCACTCCGCAAGTTCACACGGGCCCAGGTTATCGAGATGGTGAAGGCGCTCGGCACCCCATACATCAACCTCAAGTCGGTGCACCTCCCCTATGAGCTGCCGCCCGACGAGCGAGCGGCGGCGCGGCGCGAGATCGAAGCCGCCGGCCTGCAGATCGTCGGTGGTGGCACGATCACCTTCGACGAGGACAGCGACGATGGCGTGCGGAAGTACTTCGAGTACGCGAAGGCGGCGGGGATGCCGGTCATCGTTGCCACGGCGGACCCCCCGATCCTTCCCCGCATCGAGCGGTTCGCCAAGCAGTACGACATCAAGGTCGCGATCCACAACCACGGGCCCGAGGACAAGCGCTTCCCCTCCCCGTACGATGTCCTCAAACACGTCCGCAACATGGACCCCCGCATGGGGCTGTGCATCGACATCGGGCATACCGTCCGCACCGGGACCGACGTGGTGCGCGCGGTCGCCGACGCGGGGCCGCGCCTGCTCGACATGCACGCCAAGGACCTGCGCGACCTGACGGCGAAGGCCAGCCAGTGCATCGTGGGCGAGGGCGCGATCCCGATCGCCGAAATCTTCCGGCAGCTCGAGGCGATGCGCTTCGCGGGCTACGTCAACCTCGAGTACGAGATCGACGCCGACGACCCCTTGCCCGGGATGAAACAGTCGTTCGCGTACATGCGCGGTGTGCTCGCGGGGCTCGGCTCCGCTGGCCGGCGCCGCGTCCAATCCTGATCGGAGGATGCGATGGCCCGTAATAAGAAGAAGGAGAAAACGATGCCCCGTCGCGATTTCGTGAAGAGCGCCGCCGCCGGCGTGGCCGGCCTCGCGGCCGCGTCGATCCCCGCGTCGAGCTACGCCCGGATTCTGGGCGCGAACGACCGCGTGCGCGTCGGGATCGTCGGCTTCTCCGACCGCTTCCGTCAGGCGCTGCTCCCGGCGTTCAAGGCAGCCGGTCCCCCGCTCAACTTCGAGATCGTCGCCGTGTCGGATATCTGGAACCGCCGCCGCGACGAGGGCGTGGCCGAGATCGAGCGCGTGATGGGGGCCAAGCCCCGAGCCTTCCAGAACAACGAGGAGATGTACGCGGCGAAGATCGCCGACGCCGTGATGATCTCAACCCCCGACTTTCTGCACGCCTACCACGGCGTTGAGGCGATCCAGGCCGGGAAGGACGCGTACATCGAGAAGCCGCTCGCGCACACCATGGACCAGGCGATCGCGATCCGCGACGCCGTCAAGAAATCGGACCGCGTGGTGCAGATCGGCACACAGCGGCGCAGCGCCGCCAATTACCAGGCGGCGAACGAATTCATCCGGTCGGGCAAGTTCGGCGACATCGTCATGGCCGAGATGACCTGGAACGTGAACCAGCCGGGGCGCTGGCGCCGGCCCCAGCTCGTCTCCACCATCAAAGAGACCGACACCGACTGGAAGCGCTTCCTGGCGTACATGCCGTATGAGGCGTGGGATCCGCGCAAGTACCTCGAGTACCGCCTCTTCTGGCCCTATTCCTCGGGCATCCCCGACCAGTGGATGGTGCACCAGATCGACACCGTGCACTGGTTCACGGGCTTCCCACGTCCGCGGAGCGTCGTCGCCAACGGCGGCGTCTACCTGTGGAAGGACGGCCGCAAGAATTGGGACACCGCGACGATCGTGTTCGAGTACGGGCCGCTCGACGATCCCACCAAAGGCTTCCAGGTTGTGTACGCCTCGCGCATGACCAACGGCGCCGGCGGTACGAAGGAGCTGTACTACTCGAACGCCGGGATGCTGAACCTCGACACCAACGAGATCTCGCCCGAGGGCGGGCTCACCGACCGCTACGCGGCGGAGATGGGCATGAAGGCAAATCAGCTGCCCAAGATGAAGCTCTCCGAGGTGGCGCCGACGGAGACTGCGGCGAATACGGGCGGCGATTCGTCCACCACGGCGAACGTGCGCAACTGGATGGAGTGCGTCCGCTCACGTGGGAAGACGAACGCGAACATCGACGCCGGATACAGCCACGCCGTCGCGCTGTGCATGACAGTCGCCGCCATGCACACCGGCCGGAAGGTCATGTTCGACGACGGTAAGCAAGACATCGTGATGGGCTGAGGAGGCGGAACACCATGCGCAAGCCTTGGCTGTCGTGGTGGCTGGGTCTGGCTGTGACGTTGGTTGGGGCGCAGAATGCTGCGCCCCTACACGCGCAGGGGGTGGCGCCCCGTGTCGAGGTCGTGCCGCACGAAGATCTGCGGCGGGTCGACGTCCTGGTCGACGGCAAGCCGTTCACGTCCTACATCTGGCCGGCCACGCTCAAGAAGCCTACGCTCTACCCGATCCGCGCCCCGTCGGGCGCACTGGTGACGCGGGGCTGGCCGCTCGAGCCCCGGCCGGGGGAACGGGTGGACCACCCGCACCAGGTGGGCTTGTGGTTCGATCACGGCGACGTGAACGGCCTGGATTTCTGGAACAACTCGGACGCAATCCCGGCGGCGCGGGCCGATAAGATGGGCACCATTCTCCATCGCGCCGTGCGCCGCGCCCAGAGCGGATCGGGAGAAGGGACGCTCGAAGTGACGGCCGACTGGGTCGACTCCCATGGCACGCCGCTGCTGCGGGAGGACACCCGCTTCGTGTTCCGCGCCGGCCCCGGCCTGCGCGCCGTGGATCGCATCACGACGCTCACGGCGGCGGGGGGGGGACCCGTCACCTTTACCGATAATAAGGAAGGGCTGATCGGTCTGCGCGTGGCGCGGGCGCTGGAGCAACCCGCCAACACGCCAGAGGTGTTCACCGATGCCGCCGGACACGCCACGACCGTCCCCATGCTCAACAACGCGGGCGTCACGGGGCGCTATCGTAGCTCCGAGGGCCTCGAGGGCGACTCGGTCTGGGGCACGCGCGGCCGCTGGACGATGCTGACGGGCGTCGTGGAGGGGGAGCCCGTCACACTCGCGATCCTCGATCATCCCGGGAACGTGGGGTTCCCGACCTACTGGCACGCCCGCGGCTACGGCCTCTTCGCCGCCAACCCGCTTGGCGAGAAGGTGTTCACGAACGGAAAGAGCGAGCGCAACTTCCGGCTCGCTCCGGGACAATCGACTACGTTCCGTCACCGGATCTTGATCCTTTCCGGGACTGCCACACCAGACCAGATCGAGACGTATTACCGGGACTTCACCCGGTGACCTTGGCCGCACGGGCCGTCAGAATCCACCCGGCGGATGACGTCGCGGTGGCGGTTCAAGCGCTCGTCGCGGGAGAGCGCCTGGTGGTCGAGGGCGAGCGCGTCGTGCTCGCCGAGGACGTCCCCGCCGGTCACAAGGTCGCGTTACATCCACTCGCGCGGGGCCAAACGGTCATCAAGTACAGGTTCCCGATCGGCGCCGCCACGGCCCCGATCGCGGCGGGCGCCTGGGTGCACACGCACAATCTCAAGACGTGCCTGGAGGGCGTGCTCGAGTACTCATACGAGCCGATCTCACCCCAACGTTCCCCCTCTCCCGAAGGGAGAGGGGGTCAGGGGGTGAGGCCCACGTTCATGGGCTACCGCCGCCAGAGCGGCTGCGTCGGCACCCGCAACGAAGTGTGGATCCTCAACACCGTCGCCTGCGTGAACCACGCGGCGGAGCGGATCGCCCACGAGGGATCGACGCTGTTCCACGGTCGCATCGACGGCGTCTACCACTTCTCGCACCCCTACGGCTGCAGCCAGCTGGGCGACGACCTGGGACACACGCAGCGCGCTCTCGCCGGCCTGCTGCGCCATCCCAACGCCGGCGGCGTGCTGGTGCTCGGCCTCGGCTGCGAGAGCAACCAGATGGACGCCCTGCTCCGACTCGCGGGTCCCCCCGTGGACCGGGAGCGGGTCCGCTTCTTCAACTCGCAGGACGTCACCGACGAAGTCGATGCAGGGCTCGAGGCCCTGGGGCAGCTCGTCGCGGCGATGGCGGGCGACCGGCGCGAGGAGTGCCCCGCGTCTGATCTCATCCTCGGCCACAAATGCGGCGGCTCAGACGGGTTGAGCGGCATCACGGCGAACCCGCTCGTCGGGCGCATCGCCGACCGGGTGACCGCGCTGGGCGGCGGGGTGATCCTCACCGAAGTGCCGGAGATGTTCGGGGCCGAGCGGCTACTGATGAACCGGGCGGTCGACGAGACCGTGTTTCAGCAGATCGTCACCCTGATCAACGATTTCAAGGCATACTTCATCCGCCACGGGCAGCCGATCTACGAGAACCCGTCGCCGGGCAACGTCGCGGGGGGCCTGACGACGCTCGAGGAGAAATCGCTCGGGGCGGTCCAGAAGGGCGGGCGGGCGGCCGTCACGCAGGTGCTGCGCTACGGCGAGCCCGCAGCCACGCGCGCGGGCGGCCTCGCCCTGCTCGAGTCGCCGGGGAACGACGGCGTGTCGTCCACGGCGTTGGTCGCGAGCGGCGCGACGGTGCTGCTCTTCACCACGGGGCGCGGCACTCCCTTGGGCTTCCCGGTCCCCACCCTCAAGATCTCCTCCAACAGCGCGATCGCAGAGAAGAAGCCGCACTGGATCGACCTGAACGCCGGCGCGCTGCTCGACGGCGCGACGACGATGGACCAGCTCGCGGACGAGCTGTTCGCGCTGATCCTCGACGTGGCGTCAGGACGGAAGCTCGCCAACAACGAGAAGCACGGTTATCGCGAGATCGCGATCTGGAAGGACGGCGTGACGCTGTGACCTCCACCGCCGCTCCCCCGTCGCCCCGCGTGACCTACCGCTGGACGATCTGCGCGCTGCTCTTCATCGTCACGACGATCAACTACGTAGACCGGCAGGTGCTCGGCATTCTGGCGCCGACGCTGCAGCGCGAGCTGGGCTGGTCGGAGTCGCAGTACGGCGACGTCGTGTCCTGGTTCAGCCTGGTGTACGCGTTCGGCTTTCTCTTCGCCGGGCGATGGCTAGACCGGGTGGGCGTGCGGCGCGGCTTCGCCACGGCGGTCGTGGTGTGGAGCCTGGCGGCGATCGGCCACGCCTTCGCCCGCACGACGGCCGCGTTTTCGGCCGCGCGCGCGCTGCTCGGGCTGGGCGAGTCGGCGAACTTCCCCGGCGCGATCAAGACCGTCGCCGAGTGGTTCCCCAAGGAGGAGCGGGCGCTCGCGACCGGCATCTTCAATGCCGGCACCAATACGGGCGCCATCGTCACGCCACTGCTCGTGCCCTGGATCGCACTGACGTGGGGGTGGCGCTGGGCGTTCATCATCACGGGCTCCATCGGCTTCCTGTGGCTGTTCCTGTGGCTCGCCCTCTACCGCCAGCCTTCCGCTGACGTGCAGCCGGGGGATCCCGAGGAGGCCCGAGTCCCCTGGGTGCGTCTCCTCGGCGTCCGGCAGACCTGGGCGATCGTCGTCGGCAAGCTGATGGCCGACCCGATCTGGTGGTTCTATCTGTACTGGCTGCCGAAGTTCTTGGATGCCAAGTACGGCATCAAGCTGGCGCACGTGGCGCTGCCGCTGATCGCGGTGTATCTCGTGGCGGACGTCGGCTCGATCGCGGGGGGATGGCTCTCGAGCCGATTTATGAAGCGCGGGTGGACGGCGAACCGCGCCCGCAAGACGGCGATGCTCCTCATGGCGCTCGTCATCGTGCCCACCGCGCTCGCGCCGCGCGCGGGGAGCATGTGGACGGCGGTGCTGATCGTCAGTGTCGCCGCGGCGGCGCACCAGGGCTGGTCGGCAAACGTCTATACGCTCGCGAGCGACATGTTTCCCCGCTCGGCTGTGGCATCGATCTCCGGCATCGGCGGGTTCGCCGGCGCCATGGGCGGCGTGCTGTTTCAGCGCGCCACCGGGCGCATCCTCGACGCCACCGGCAACGATTACACCGTCATCTTCGCGGTTTGCGGGTTCGCGTATGTGACCGCCTGGATCATTATTCATCTGCTCGCCCCGAGGCTCGAACCGGCTCGGTTGAGTCCCGAGGCTGCGTCTTGACCCCTGTCAACGAAAAGCACCCATGATTGCACCGATCCTACTCCTCTCTCTCCTCCAATCCTCGCCCAACACCCTCACCGCCAGCGAGCGGGCCGCCGGGTGGCGGCTGCTGTTCGACGGGCGGACCCTCGCCGGCTGGCGCGGACTGGGCTACGACACCGTCCCGACGGGTCATTGGGCGATCGTGGACGGCGCGATCAAGAAGATCGCGAACGGCGACGTCCCTCGGGTCGCGGACGGGCGGCCGCTGAACGGCGGCGATCTCATGACCGTCGACACTTTCGGGGACTTCGAGCTGACCTGGGAGTGGAAAGTCACGCCGGGCGCGAACAGCGGCGTCAAGTACAACGTCTCCGAGGAGATGTCGATCGCGCAGAACGGCACGATGACGCCCACGGCCGTCGCCCGCGGCGCGATCGCGCCCAATCACTCGGCCCTGGGCTTCGAGTACCAGATGCTCGACGACGACCGGCACGAGGACGGCAAGCTGCCCACCCACCGCTCCGGCGCGCTGTACGATCTGATCGCGCCCAGCGCCGCGAAACGGCTGCGTCCAGTGGGGGAATGGAACCGCTCGACCATCATTTTCCGCGGCAGCCACGGGGAGCACTGGCTGAACGGCCAGAAGATCGTCGAGTTCGATCTGGGTACGGCGCACATGGATTCCCTCCTCGCCAAGAGCAAGTACCGCTCAATTCCCGGCTTCGGAGACCGGCGCCGCGGACACATCGTCTTGCAGGATCACGGCGACGAGGTCTATTTCCGCAACATCAAAGTGAGGCCGCTATGAAGCGCCGCCAATTCGTGAAGACCGTTTCGGCGACGGGCCTCGGCCTCGCGGCCGCGCGCTCGCCCTTGCTCGCGCTCGGCGGCTCGCCGGGCGAGAAATTGGTGGTCGCCGTCATGGGCCTGAACGGCCGCGGCACCGTGCTCGCGCGCGTATTCGCCAAGACGCCCAACGCCGAAGTCGCCTGCGTGTGCGACGTCGACGCCCAGGTGCTCGCCAAGGGCGTGACCGCCGTGACCCAGGCGCAGGGCAAGGCGCCGAAGGGGATCGGCGACTTCCGCCGCGCGCTCGACGACAAAGGCGTGGACGCCCTCGTGATCGCCGCCCCCGACCACTGGCACGCGCCCGCCACGATTCTGGCGCTCTCCGCCGGCAAGCACGTCTACGTGGAGAAGCCCTGCGGGCACAACCCGCGCGAGGGCGAGCTGCTCGTCGAGGCGCAGCGCAAGGCCAAGTGCGTGGTGCAGATGGGCACGCAGCGCCGCTCCTCGCCGCGGGCCATCGAGGCGGTGCAGGCGATCCGCGAAGGCGTCGTCGGGCGTCCCTATCTCGCCCGCGCCTGGTACGCGAACCGGCGCCAGTCGATCGGGCGCGGCAAAGTCGCACCCGTCCCGACGGGCCTCGACTACGAGCTGTGGCAGGGGCCGGCGCCCCGCACGCCGTACCGCGACAACGTCATTCACTACAACTGGCATTGGTTCCGGCGCTGGGGCACGGGCGAGATCTGCAACAACGGCACACATGAAATCGACGTCGCCCGCTGGGCCCTCGGCGCCGATCATCCGCTGCGCGTCACCTCCGCGGGCGGCCGCTACCAATTCGAGGACGACTGGGAGTTCACCGACACGCAGGAGGCGGCGTTCGAGTTCGAGGGTGGCCGGTCCATCGCCTGGCAGGGGCTGAGCTGCAATCCCTATCCCGTCGAGGGCCGCGGCCGCGGGACGATGATCCACGGCACGACCGGCTCCATGGTGCTCGATCAGGACGGGTATGTCGTGTACGACATGGACAACAAAGTCGTGAAGCAGAACGTCGCGCCGCCGCCGTCGGGCACGGATTCGCTCGCGGTGAGCGGCGACGATCAGCTCACGGCATTCCACATCGCGAACTTCGTCGAAGGCGTCCGCACCGGCACTCCGGTCAGCCAGCCGATCGAGGAGGGGGCGAAGAGCGTGCTGCTCTGCCACCTCGGCAACATCGCGCAGTGGACGGGTCGCGCGCTGCGTGTCGATCCCGCGACGGGCCGCATTCAGGGCGACGAGGCGGCGATGGCTCACTGGCAGCGAGAGTACGCGCCGGGTTGGGCTCCAACAGTCTGAACCCCGATCGCTTCTTCGACCCCGATCCCTCGATACGCCGCGTCGCGCGCGCGCTGTACGAGGAGACTCGGGCGCTTCCGATCGTCTCACCCCACGGCCACGTGGATGCGCGCGTTCTCGCGGAGAACGCTCCGTTCCCCGAGCCCGGGTCGCTCATCGTCCAGCCCGACCACTACATCCTGCGTCTGCTGTACGCCAATGGGGTGCCGCTCGAAGACTTGTTAAAGGGGGACCCCCGTCGCGTCTGGCAGCTGTTCGCCGAGCACTATTTCCTCTTCCGGGGCACACCCACCGGGGCTTGGCTCGAGTACGAGCTGCACGAGGTATTCGGTATTCGGTTGTCGGTATCCGCTGAAACAGCTTCACGGATTTACGATCAGATCTCCGAGAAGCTCCAAAGCCCCGAGTTCCGGCCGCGCGCGCTGTTCGAGCGCTTCAACATCGAGGTGTTGGCGACGACCGACGCGGCGACCGACAGCCTCGAGCACCATTGCGCGATCCGCGAGTCCGGCTGGAAGGGCCGCGTGATCCCGACGTTCCGGCCGGACGCGCAGTTCAAGATTTCCTCGCCCGAGTTTGATGCGCTGGGGGCACGCGATTACTCGGGGCTCGTGCGCGCGCTCGCCGAACGTCGCGCGTACTTCAAGCAGCTGGGTGCGACGGCGACCGATCACGGCGTGCTCGAGCCGTACACCGCGTCGCTGCCCGAGGACGAGGCCGAGCGGCTGTTTCAACGGGGGCGCCAGGGTGAGGCGACGCCCGACGACGACAGGCGCTTCACCGCGCACTTACTGATGGAAATGGCGCGTCTGTCGCTCGCCGACGGCCTGGTCATGCAGATCCACGCCGGCGCGCTGCGCGATCACAACCGCGCGGTCTTCGAGCGCTTCGGCCCCAACATGGGCGGCGACATCCCGGTGGCCACGGAGTTCACGCGCAACCTGCGCCCGCTCCTCAACGCCTGTGGCAACGATTCGCGGTTCACGCTCGTGTTGTTCACGCTGGACGAATCGACCTACAGCCGAGAGCTCGCGCCGCTCGCGGGCCACTACCCCGCCGTGCGCCTCGGCCCTCCGTGGTGGTTTCACGATTCAATGGAAGGCATGCGGCGCTTCCGCGAGCGGACGACGGAAACGGCGTCGATCTACAAGACCGCGGGGTTCAACGACGACACGCGCGCGTTCTGCTCGATCCCGGCGCGCCACGATCTGGCGCGCCGCATGGATGCCAATTACCTCGGCGGCCTGGTGGCGCGCCACGTGATCGACGAGAGCGACGCGCGCCCCATGGCGCGCGCGCTCGCCTACGATCTAGCCAAGCAGACCTACCACCTATGAGCCGCCGTTGAGCCGGGCTCCGGCGCCGAGGTGGACCCCCCAGTTGCCGTGGTAGAAGGTGAAGGGACTGTTCGACGACGGGTGGAACATGATGTCGAGGTCGGTCCCCATGCGCAGCCACACGCGGTTGTTGAGCTGATAGCGCACACCGATGAGCCCCGAGAAACCTCCGTCAGTCGCGTCTAGTGAGCCACGGTATGCATTGTGGACATATCCGGCGCCCAACAGGCCCTCGACGCGCCCGGGGCGTCCAAGGCCCACGACGAGACGGGCATGCAGCGGGGTGTAGATGGCGGAGCCGGCGCTCCGATCGCTGGAGGTGCGCGACATATCGAGCTCGAACGCGAGCCGGGGCCGCACGTACACGGCCAGGCGCCCGCCAGCACCCACGGTATTGCTCATCCCCAGGTTGTTGTCGAAATCCGTAAACCGCGCGAGCGCACCGATCTCGACAGCGCCAGGTCGCTGGGCCGACGCGGGCGCCGCGAGCAGGAGCGCCACCGCCGATAACGCCATGCACCGAGCCATGCCGGCCGTCATGGTGATCTCTCTCCTCGTCCGCGTTTGGTGGTAATCACGATCACGCCATTCGCGCCGCGCGATCCGTACATGCTCGTGTCCGCCGCGTCCTTCAGCACTTCGATCCGCGCAACGTCGCCGGGCGAGAGATCCGCCAGCATGCTGCTCATGGATTCGTTCGGAATGGGGATACCGTCGATCACGACGAGGGGATTGTCGTCCGTTGGATTCCCCCGGATGCTGCGTTGCCCACGGATCCGGAGCCGATAGTTCCCGTCCGCCAACCGGGTCACTTCGAGACCCGGCACGCCGCGCAGCATCTCTTCAACCCGCGTGACCCGCGCATCGGTTTTGCTAGGGATGATCGTCGATACACCTGGCGCGTTCGGCGCAGTCCGCGCACCTCCGCACGCGATCGCGCACGCGACGAACAGGCTGAACACGAAACGTCTCATGGTGGCCTGGGTGCGAATCTGCCGTGCGCCTGAGCGACGTCAAGTTGGTAAGTGTCGCGCGCGCGCGACACGTCTCCGCGCCGCCCCGCTTGCGAGCGCCCCTGGCGGCCCGCAATTTCAACGCGATCATGTCCGCGCGATTCCCGACGCTGCTCTGCCTCGCGCTCGTATTCGGCACCGGTCACACTCGTTCGTCCTCCGCGCCCCTGCTCGACAATGGTCTCGCCCGCACGCCCCCGATGGGATGGAACAGCTGGAATCACTTTCATTGCAACGTGAGCGCCCAGCTGATCAGGGAAACGGCGGACGCGATGGTCTCGGGCGGGTTGCGCGACGCGGGATACCAGTACGTCGTGATCGACGACTGCTGGCAAGTCGCGCGCGACCGCGCCGGCCGGCTCGTGGCCGACTCCGCCCGCTTCCCGGGTGGAATCAAGCCGCTCGCCGACTACGTGCATTCCAAGGGGCTCAAGTTCGGGATCTACACCGATGCCGGTCGCCTCACGTGCCAAGGCCGCCCCGGGACCTACGGCTCAGAGGAGATTGATGCACGCACGTTCGCCGAGTGGGGCGTGGACTACGTGAAGGAGGATTGGTGCAACTCGGAGGGGCTCGACGCGCCGACCCAGTATGCCAAGTTCCGCGATGCCCTCGCCAAAGCGGGGCGCCCCATCGTCTTCAGTATCTGCGAGTGGGGCTCGAATCAGCCGTGGGAGTGGGGCCCGCGCACCGGCAACTTGTGGCGCACCACCGGCGACATCGGTGACCGGTGGGCCAGCATGATCGCCATCCTGGACCTCTCGAGTCAGCACGGGCACGCCGCCAGTCCGGGCGCCTGGAACGATCCCGATATGCTGGAAGTGGGCAACGGGGGCATGACGGACGACGAGTACCGCGCCCACTTCAGCCTGTGGGCCGTCATGGCGGCGCCGCTCATGGCCGGCAACGACGTCCGCACCATGACTGCGGTGACCCACGACATGCTCACCACCAAAGAGGTGATCGCGGTTGACCAAGACTCGCTGGGCGCACAGGGAATGTTGGTGCAGGAACCGGCGCCGGACCTCCAGGTCTGGTCCAAACCGCTCGCCGATGGCTCGCGCGCCGTGGTCCTGCTCAACCGGTCGGGCTTGCAGACCGTTATCACGGCGTCGTGGCGCGCGCTTGGGCTGCGGGGCTCCGCGCGCGTGCGCGATCTCTGGACCCACAGCGATGTTGGCGTGATGACCGACCGCTTCAACGCCACGGTGCCGGCACACGGTGTAGTGATGGTCCGGATCACCCCTGTCACCGGAGGCGGACGTAACTCTAGTACTTCAGCCCCGCCTTCTCGGCAAACGCCCTCACGGCTTCCTGCTCCTCGACGCTGAGCTTCTCGGGCAGCGTCACGTGCGCTTCCACGTACATGTCCCCGCGTCGTCCGTTCTTTTCGATGCCATGGCCGGAAATCCGGAACTTCTGCCCGTGCTGCGTCCCGGCAGGAATCCGGAGCACGACGCGCTTGTCGTCCAGCGTCTTGACCTTGATCCGCGATCCCAGGAGCGCCTGGGCGAGGTTGATCGGCACGACACCGATCAGATCGAGTCCCTCGCGCCGGAAGAAGCGATCGGTCGCAATGTGGATCTGGACGATGAGATCGCCACGGCCTTTGGGGCCCTGATTCTTGAGGCGCAGGCGCGCGCCCTCTTCGATCCCGGCCGGGATATCGACGTTGATGCGCTTCTCGACGCGCAGCTCTCCACTGCCCTGGCACGTGGGGCAGCGCTGCGAGGGCACGGTCCCCTTGCCGCGACAGACCGGACAGGGACGATTGACGGCGAACCCGCCCTGACCGAACGACACCGTGCCCCGCCCTTTGCACTCGGGGCACGTATTGACCGTCGCGCCTTTCGCCGCTCCGCTGCCGCCGCAGGTCGGACAGACCTCGGGCATCGCGAGCGTGATCGGCACCGTCCCGCCCAGCGCCGCGACGCGGAACGGAATCGTGACCTCGGTCTCGGTGTCTTCGGGCTCGGGTTCGCGACCCCCGCCCCCTCCCGCACCGCGACGGCCGAAGATGGACGAGAAGATGTCACCCAGCCCCCCCAGGTCCGAAATGTCGAAGTCACCGCTGTCCTGCGGAGCGCCGCGGCCGCGTCGCGCACTCCCGGCTCCGCCACCAAAGCCCCCTGAACCCGCGAACGCGCCGTACCGGCGCAGCTGATCGTATTTCTTGCGCTTTTCGCCGTCGCTCAGCACGTCGTGCGCTTCGTTGATTTCCTTGAAGCGGTCGGCAGCCTGCGGATTGTTGGGATTGCGGTCGGGATGGTACTGTTTGGCCAGCCGCCGGAAAGCCTTCTTGATTTCGTCCGTCGTGGCGCTTTCAGCGACTCCCAACACCTGATAGTAGTCGCGCTGTGCTGCCATTACTGGCCCTGCCAGGTCAGCACCACGACACGGGCCGGCCGCAGCAACGTGTCGCGCATCTTATAGCCGGGTTGCACCACCTGGCCTACGGTGTGGTCCTGCTCCGGTTTCGCAGCGGGCTGGGTGGTCACGGCCTCGTGCACGTTGGGGTCGAAGGGCACGCCCACCTGATCGATGCGTGTGACCCCCGCGCTCTCGAGCTCCTTCCACACCTTGCGTTCGACGAGATCCACGCCGTCGTGCAATGTCTTCGAGTCGATGGCCCCAGGATCGATGTGCGCGAAGCGTGACAAATCGTCCAACGCGTCGGCCAGCCGAGACACGAGCTCCGCTTGCGCGCGTGCCCACACTTCGGCGCGCTCCTTGGCCGTCCGCTTCCGGAAGTTGTCGTACTCGGCAGCGAGTCGCAGATGCCGATCCTTCCATACGTCGATCTCGGACGCCTCCGGCGGCGGTGCTTCAGGCGCCGCAGCCTCAGGGGGCGGCGCGACCGCCGCTGGCTCCTTCGGATCGGGGGCGAGAGACGGCGCATGCGGCTGGCGCGGGTGATGTTTATGGGTCATAGATGGGAACTTTCGGTCTGGCAACAAGATACCCCGGGCCCCTTCGTCTGGAAAGCGCTGGAGCCGATCTCACGCCGTTGCGCGATATCCCGCAAGAAAGCGCAGCAGCGCCTCGCGCACGCGGGGCGTCGTGAGCAAGTCATAGGGAAGGTCGGGATACCACTGCACCGTCGCGTGCGCGCCGAGATCAGCCGCGAAGCGGCGGGCGACGTCCGTGTCCGTCGCGCCATCCGCACCGCCCAGCATGAACAGCAGGGGTCGCTCGATGCGCTGGTAATCGGCCAGCACCGCGCGCCGCGCCCACTGCAGCTCCGCCCGGGCCCCGGCAGTCATGAAGGCCGCGCCGCGGCCGGTGGGCAGCGTCGGCCACAGATCGGCGAGCCTCGCGGCGAGCCGTTTCCACGCGGCTGGCCGCACGCGCGCCGCGAGCCAGGGGCTGGCGATGACGGCAGCGGCCGGCGGCTCGCCAGGCTGCGTCTCGAGATAGCGAAGCACCACGAGCGCGCCGAAGCCGTGCCCGACGAGAACCTGCGGGACATCCTGCCGGCGACGCACCGCGCGGCGTAACGCTTGCAAGTCTCCCAGCAATTGGCTGAAACGGGACAGATGCCCGCGCCGTCCGCCCGAGCGGCCGTGCCCGCGCTGGTCCAGGAAGTACGCGGCGCAGCCCGCGTCTTGCAGCTGCGTGCCCAGCTCGACGAACCGGTCGGCGGGGGGGGGCCCGGCGGGTTGGGGTTGCCAATCGTGCAGCAGCAGGACGGCCACGCCGGGGCGCGCGGGCTCGTACGCGTCGTAGACGAGCGGTGTGCCGTCGGGTGCATTGATGTGGTTCACGGGACATTCGCCAGCAGGCGACGGAGCAAGTCGA
>Ga0209056_10002672_pt1 | contig 19075 bp, 21 predicted proteins | sample GraSoiAngelo_114_FD_185876 | JGI IMG/M metagenome (GOLD analysis project Ga0209056, IMG submission 185876) | Grasslands soil microbial communities from the Angelo Coastal Reserve, California, USA - 14_0903_13_40cm (SPAdes) (version 2) | ecosystem: Environmental > Terrestrial > Soil > Grasslands...
AGCGCTACCACCACTTCTACGGCGACGACCTGCGCGTCGAGTGCCCCACCGGCTCGGGGCGCCTCATGAACCTCGCTGAGGTCGCGCAGGAGCTCTACCGCCGGCTCGCGGGCCTCTTCGTCCCGGATGCCGACGGCCGCCGCCCCTGCCAGGGGACCGATCTGCGCTTCCGCGACGATCCTCACTGGCGCGACCTCGTCACCTTCGCCGAGTTCTTCTGCGGCGACACCGGCCGGGGGATCGGCGCGCGCTACCAGGGCTGGACCACGCTCGCCATCCGCTGCTTCGAGGACCTGGCGCGGAGCCGGTCGAAGTGATGCGCGGGGCGAAGACCGCAACGCTCGGACTCGCCGTCGCCGTCGCGAAACGGCGGTGGCCGGCGCGAGCAGCGACTTGCCGCCGCGGGTGAGATACACGCGGGACAGCGGCTCGCCTCTCGGGGGCGCTCTTGCTACAGGTGCTTCGAGTGGCTCAGCCGCTGCGACTGCGCGAGGTCCTGCAGCGCGAGACCGAGCGCGCCTGGCCGGTCACGCTGGCGGTGGTGACCGGCATCCTCGGGGCCGTGGGTAACATCGTCTTTCGCGAAGCCATTATTGGCTGCAAGTGGCTCTTCCGGGATCAGGCCGAACGGCTGGGAGGTGGCATCCCTCTGGCCCTGGTCGCGGGCGGCCTCGTGCTGCTCGTCCTCGACCGGCTCTTTCCGGGCGAGGTGCTCGGCTACGGCTTCCCGCGCTTTCTCGAGATGCTGCACCTCCAGGGCGCGCGCGTGAAGCGGCGCTGGATGGTGGTGAAGACGCTCGGGTCGGCGGTGTCGCTGGGCGCGGGCGCGGCCGTCGGCCGCGAGGGCCCCATCGCGCAGATCGGGGGCTCGATCGGCAGCGCCGTCGCACAGCTCGCGCGCCTCTCCAGCGAGCAGCGCAAGATACTGATCGCCTGCGGCGCGGCCGCCGGCATCGCGACGACCTTCAACGCCCCGCTCGGCGCGCTCATGTTCGCGCACGAGATCGTGCTCCTGGGTGAGGTGCGCCTTGTCAACTTCACGCAGATCGTGATCGCCACCACGACGGCGGTCATCGTCGCGCGCGGCCTCTTCGGAAGCCTGCCGGTCTTTGTGGTGCCGGGCTTCAGCCTCGAGAGCTACTGGGAGTGCTTCACCTACGCGGCGCTCGGCGTCCTTCTCGGCCTGCTGGCGGCGGCGTACACGCGGCTCTTCCATGCCGTCGCCGGCTACCTGCGCCGCCTCGCCTGGCCGCGGGCGGCCGTCCTGCTCGTCGGGCTCGCCCTCGTCGGCGCGCTGGACGTGTTCGTGCCCGGGAACATCTCGGATGGGTACGGCGTCGTGAACGACGCGCTGGCCGGTAACCTCTCCTGGCGGCTCATGGCCGTGCTCGCGCTCGCGAAGATCGCCGGCAGCACGCTCTCGCTCGGCTGCGGCGCGCCGGGCGGCGTCTTCGGGCCCATCTTCTTCATCGGGGCCATGACGGGCGGCAGCTTCCGGGCGCTCTCAACGGTGCTCCTGCCCGGGCTGACGGGGCCGCGCGGCTCCTACGCCCTCGTCGGCCTCGGCGCCTTCCTCGCCGCGACCACGCACGCGCCACTCACCGCGATCTTCCTCCTCTTCGAGATGACGCAGAGCTACGCCGTCGCCATCCCGGCGTTGATCACCACCATCCTGAGCCTCATGATCGCCACGCGGCTCGAGCCCGAATCCATCGACACGCTCGGCCTCACCGCGGAAGGGAAGAGCCTGCACGCGCCGGCGGACCGGGTGGTGCTGGAGCGCATCCCCGTCGCGACGGTCTACCGGCGCGAGTTCGACGCGATCCGGGAGAACCAGCCGCTGCCCGATATCCTGCGCCTGGTCCGGCAGAGCCGCAGCGCGACCTTCCCGGTGGTCGGCGGAGCGGACGAGCTGGTGGGGATCCTCTCGTTCGCCGCCCTGCGCACGCTCGTCCTCGAGGAGAAGCTCGATCCACAGCTCGAGGCGCGCGACCTCTGCGATCCGCCGGCGCTCACGCTGACGCCAGACGACGGGCTCGGCGAGGCGTTCCGCCGCATGGAGGCCGAGGGGCTCGAGGACGTGCCGGTGGTGGATCCGGCCAACCGCCGGCGGCTGCTCGGCATCCTCTCGCGCGCCGATCTCATCGCGGCGTACAACCGCACCGTGGCGACGCTCGGGGCCACCTCGATCCCGGATTGGCTCAAGACCGTCGAGCCGCAGTGGGCCGACCGCTATCGGGTGATGTCGGTCGAGGTCCCGCAGCGCTGGGTCGGGCGGACGCTGCGGGAAATCGACTGCCGGGCACGCTACGGCGTCGCCGTCCTCGTCGTGCATCCACGCGGGCAGCAGGACGAGCGCGGGTACGAGCTGCCCGACCCCGATAGGCCCCTCGAGCCGGGCGATGTGCTCGTGCTGGCCGGGACGGCGGAGGGGCTGCGCCTGGCGCGGGCGGCGTGAAGGGCCAGCTGGCGCGCGCTCGAAAGACGAACAGGAGGGAAGCCATGCCGACACGCAGGAAGTCACCCAAGCCCCGAGCCCGGAAGGGGCTCCGGCCGGTGCGCCGGACGCTCCGGCGGTTGGAGCGGGAGGGGTCCAGGCTGGTGGCGCTTGCCCGCACGGAGGCGGCGCGCTACCTCAGCGCGAGCCAGCAGCGCGCCCTCGGCAGCTTGATGAAGCAGGCGCGCCGCATGGGTACCGACATCGAGCGACGCATGCAGCGCGGCCGGCGTGCGTTCGAGGCGCGGGCCGAGAAGGTGCTCACCCGGGTCGAGCACCGAGCGGCTCGCGCGCTGTCCGCCACCATGAAGCGCCTCGACCTGGCGACGCGAGCCGATCTGCGCGAGATCGAGGACCGGCTGGCGCGGCTCGAGGCGAGGAGCGCAGGCGCCGAGCCCGCGGTGCGGGAGCAGGAGGTGCGCCGGCTGTAACAGTCGACGTCGCGACCGTCCGTCAGCAAGCGGCCGGTCAGAGGCGGAGGTCGGCGACCACCCCGAAGTGGTCGCTCGCGAACACGTCGCCCGCGGAAGCCTCGAACACGAGGCGCGCCGATTCCACACGCCCGCGGCCGTGCGCATCCGGAGCGCCGACGAGAACGTAGTCGATGCGCCGGTCCGGCTCCCAGGAGAAGGCGGCGAATCGATTGCAGTTGTCCCAGGTGTGCCCGGCGCCGCCCCTGCCGGCCACCTCCCAGGCGTCCTGGAAGTAGGTGCTCCTTCCGTCGAGCGACGCGAGCCCACGGAGGAAGCGCATCTCGTTGGAGTCGGGGTGGGCATTGAAGTCCCCGAGGAGCACGGGCGGCAGGTCTGCCGCGGCCGCCCACTCGCGGGTGAACGCCTCGAGCACGAGGACCTGTCGCTCGCGGACGTGGCCGTGGTGGAACTCGTAGTCGAGGTGCGTGGTGAGCACGGGCAGGAGGCCGGCGGGGGTCTGGGCGAGCACCGCCAGCACGGTGCGGGGCTCGCCGTCCTCCGTCCCCGGGAGCTGGCGCACCTGGCTCTTGACGATCGGCCAGCGCGAGCCGATCAGGTTGCCGAAGCCACTTCCATCTCGCTCGTGGGGCAGCCGGGTCCCCTCGTCGGTCCAACGGAAGGCGGCGCCGAACACGTGGAAGAACTCGCCGTCCGGGAAAAGAAGCGCTCCCTGGTCGAGGCCGTCACGTCGCACGATCACCTCCTGGAAGCCGACGACATCGGGCGCCTCGGACGCGAGCCCCCGGCGAATGATCGCCATCCGCTCCTCGAATGGCTCGGACACGTTCCAGCAGTTGAGCGTCAGCACTCGCAGATGTCGATCCATCGCGCTCCTCCACCCCGCTACGCGGAAGGAGCTCCCGGCCACGATGCATGTCGCTGCGTCACTCCGGCTTCGGGCTCCAGCCGCGGACATTCTCCGACGCGCGCGGAGACGAGCACGAAGCGCAGGCCGCCCACCGTGCCAAACGTACTCGGCAACTCCCGGACGGAAGGGGCGAGACGGGCATAGGCGTCCTCCCGGACGAGGACGCAGACGGAGCCCTCTGCCAGCAGCGCCTCCACGTCATCCCCGGGGTTCAGCGCGAGGATGCGCTGACCGGCATAGAACATGAACGGGCTCAGGGCCTGGGGCTCCGGAAACCCGAACGCGACCAGACGGACGCCGCTGCGAGCGGCGCGCCCCAGCCCTTCACCCCATGGGCGCGTGCTGGAGAACAGGTTGAACTGGGGGAGCACCCCGATCACGACGAAGAGGTGAAGGGCGGTCGCGCACGCCGCTGCGGCCACGGCGGCTTGCGCCGGTCTCCGAGCCCGCCGCGCGGCAAGGAAGCCCCACCCGAGCAGCGCGAGGAGGAGGGCCGCTCCCCACGACGCGGCGCCGGTCGGCACCTGAAGCAACTCCCGCGCGAGCGTCATCGGATGGTCGCTCCCGGTCTCGACCATGCGCAGGACGACGTTCGACTCGAGGGAGAGCAGGACGAGGCCGAGACCCGGGCATGCCAACAGCAGCACGACGGCGAAGGACGACCATGTCGCCCGATCGAGGAGCCGTTCGCCGGAACGTACCCACCACCCCGCGACCAGCACCGCAAGCGCGGGGTAGGCCGGGAGGAGGTAGTGGGCCCTCTTGCTGGCCGAGGCCGTCAGGGTGAGTGTCATCAGGCCCGCCCACAGGAGGACGAAGAGCCTGCCCGGGTCGCCTCGCTCCTGCCAGGCCGACGCCACGGCGGCGGGCAGCGCGATCGACCACGCGGAGAGGTCGAGCGCCAGGTTGGGCACGTAATAGAGCGCCGAACGGAGGTGGCCTTCCTCCGGAGCGCCCAGGAGCCGACCGAGGTGATTCTTCACGACGAAGAAGGCGACCGCACCGCCACTCTCGGCGCGCCAGAGGAGCACGAGCCAGAGCGCTGCTCCCGACCCGGTCGCGGCTGCCGCCCAGAGGAGATCACGGGTCCGAAGGCGGCCCTTTCCGGCCCACGCCACGAAAGCGGCGATCGTGATCGATGCCAGCCCGACGCCGAGCAGGCTCTTCAACCAGAAGGCCGTTCCGGCGGCGACGGCCGCCGCCGCGAGGAGCGAGCGCCGGCCGGAACGCCAGGCGAGGAAGAAGAACGTCAGCGCGAGGGCGGTCGCGCTGGCTGCCGCCGTGTCGGGCGTCCCGGAGCGCGCCATCCACCAGTATTCCGGAGCCGTGGCGAGGATGAGCCCCGCGATCCCGGCGCTGGCACCCACCGCCCGAGCGAGCGCCATCGTCACCAGCACGCCCAGCACCGCTGCCACGGTTGCGGGGCATCGCGCCGCGGCTGCCGAGGGTCCGCCCGCGAGCCGATAGGCGCCGGCCTGGAGCCAGTAGAACAGCGGAGGCTCCTCCAGGAACGGCGTGCCGTTCAATCGCGGCACGAGCCAGCTCCGCTCCGCGCGCATCTCGCGCGAGATCTCCGCCACCCGCGTCTCGTCGGGCGGCCAGAGGTCGGTGCGCCCGATTCCGACCGCAAGGGCAGCCGTGGCTAGCGCGGCCGCCACGGCGAGGAGCCGACGGTCCGAGCGGGTCATTCGCTCGCGTGCGATTCCTGGCCCTGCAGCGCGACCGGCATCGCCCGCCCGGGTACGCGCCCCTCGTGGACGGCGCAGATCGGTAGCCTCGCGGTGGCCAGCGAGGCGGCCTCGTCACACAGGCGAACGAAGCAGGCCCGGCGCCGAAGGCGTCCGAGCAGCGTATCGAGCACGCCGACGTACGGACCTCCCTCGAGCTCGGCGTGAATGGTGTGCACGTTCAGCGCGTCGGGTCGCAATAGTCCGACGTAATAGTCGGCGAGCTCGGCAGAGCGCCGTGCCGCGCGGCCGTACACTTCATCGAGGGTCGGCAGGGTGGTGGGGATCTCGGGTGCCCTGAACACGTGTCCCGCTGCGGCGGGCAGGTACGGATGCGACCCGCGCGTGTCACTGCGGTAGGCGAACCCCGCGGCGTCGACCGCGGCCAGGCTGGCCGGGGTGCAGCGCCAGCCCGGCGCGGCGAAGCCGCGCGGGTCCGTGCCGAGGATGCCGCGGAGCACGGTCGCCGCGCGCGTGACCTCGGCGCGCACCTGCGCTTCGCTCAGCCGCGGGAGCCGATCCTGCCAGCGCGCGTGATCGTAGCCGTGCACGGCGACCTCGTGTCCCGCGGCGGCCAGCCGGCGCAGGGCGTCGGGGAATGCCGGCGCGACGGGCCGCGACGGCAGGAGGGTGCCCGAGAGCAGGGTCCGCCATCCGTAGACGGAGACCGCGCGGGTGCGCAGCAGCTTGGCGCCGAAGCGCGGGTCGAGGAGGCGGGCGATGCGCCGACCCATCCGATCGGGACCGCACGCGACGAAGAACGACGCGGACACCCCGCACCTGGCCAGCAGCTCGGCGATCGCCGGCACCCCTCGGGCGAGGCCGTCATGTGTGTCGACGTCGACCTTCAGCGCGATGCGGACGTTGCCCCGGTCGCTCATGGCCCCGTAGCCTGCCCGGCTTGCGCCTTCTCGCCGCGAAACCAGGCGATCGTCCGGGCAAGTCCCTCGCTGAGGGCCGTGGTGGCGCGCACGCCGAGGATGCGACCCATGCGGCTCACATCCGGCACCCGACGTGGCACGTCCTCGTAGCTCTCGCCGTAGACGGTCTCCTGGGGCACGAAGCGGAGCGTCGACGTTCCCCCGCCGAGCTCGATCATGATCTCGGCGAGGCGGCGGATCGACGTCTCCTCTTGCGTGCCGATGTTGATGATCTGTCCCGCGGCGCCGCTCAACAGTCCGGCCGCAACCGTGGCACGCACCGCGTCGTCGATGAATGTGAAGCAGCGGGTCTGGCTCCCGTCACCGATCACGGTGAGCGGCTCCCCACGCAGGAGCTGCCCCAGGAAGATCGTGATCACGCGTCCGACGTCCAGGCGGTCGAGCCGCGGCCCGTAGACGTTGAAGTAGCGGAGGACCGTGATGGGCAGGCCGAGCCGGCGGTACGCCAGGCAGAAGTGCTCGGCGGCCGCTTTGGACGTCGCGTAGCACCAGCGGTCGATGCTGGTCGGGCCGAGCAGCCGGTCGGCGTCCTCCGACCAGGGCACCGCAGGGTTGCGGCCGTAGACCTCGGAGGTCGAGCTGAAGACCATGCGCCGACCGTGCTTGTACGCGGCGCGCAGGACGTTCTGGGTGCCGTTCACATTCACGTTCAGCACGTGGTACGGGTCCGCGACGTAGTGCTCGACGCCGACCACCCCGGCGAGGTGGTAGATCACGTCGGCCTGCGCTGCGACCCCATCCAGGATCTCCGGGTTCATGACCGAGTCGACGACGAGGCGAAGGCGCGGGTGCCCGAGCAGGGGGCGGATCTTCGCCTGCGAGCCCGAGTCGAGGACGATCACCTCGTCGCCCCGCGCGATGAAGGCATCGGCAAGGTGTGAGCCCACGAAGCCTGCGCCACCCGTGATGAGGACTCTCATGCCCGCTCCCCCGCGGCCTCGTCGCCGCCGAGCCGCTCGCCCGTGATCAGGCCCGTCCGCACGGCCAGCTCGTCCGCGCGCTGCTCGTCGCGGCCGGGGAGCTGCACGCGCTCCAGGAGCAGGGCCCCGCTCCCGGTCGCCACGACCACGCCGGCGCCCGGCCGGATCTCCACCACTTCGCCCGGGGCACCGACGCGAGCGCCCAGGTCCAGCGGCCGCGCCCACCACACGAAGAGCCGCTCGCCCCGGTAGGTCGTGAACGCCCCCGGATAGGGAGCCGTGACCGCCCGGATCAGGTCGTAGAGTCGCCGGGCGGGCCGGTGCCACGCGATCCGGCCGTCCTCCGGGCGACGCCCCCCGAAGCACGTGGCCCGCGCGTGGTCCTGCGGGATGCGCGGGGCGGTGCCGGCCGCCAGCAGCGGGTACGTCGCGCGGAGGAGGGCGCGGGCGGCCTCGCCGAGCTTGCGGTTCAAGCTGAGCGCGGTGTCGTCGTCGGCGATCGGCACGGCCCGCTGCGCCACGATGTCACCCCGGTCGGGCCTGGCCTCCATGTAATGGAGCGTCACCCCGGTTTCCCGCTCGCCGTTGATCAGCACCCAGTTGACCGGACAGCGGCCCCGGTAGCGCGGCAGAAGCGACCCATGCAGATTGAGCGCTCCCCGCCGCGCCAGACCGAGCACTTCGGGCCCGACGATCTCGCGGAAGTAGAAGGAGAAGAGAAAGTCGGGTGCCAGGCCCGCGATCGCCGCGACCACGTCGGGCGCATTCACGGACGGCGGTCGGAGAACGGGCAGGCTCGCTTGCCGGGCGCGCTCGGCGACCGAGCGGAACCAGATGTTCTCGTGTGCAGGGTCGGGATGCGTCACGACCAGTGCGACCTCGGCGCCGAGCGCCAAGAGCTCGTCCAGGCAGACGTACCCGATGTCCTGGTACGCCATCACGACGACGCGCACGGCTCCTCCGGGTCGGCCGGATAGACGGCGCGGACGACGTAGGACGGCCGGCGGCGCACCTCGGCGTAGATGCGACCCACGTATTCGCCGACGAGCCCCACGGCGAAGATGAGGATCCCCACGAAGACGAACAGGATGGCAAAGAGGGTGAAGAGGCCCTCACTCTCCGGGCCGAGGACCAGCCGCCGGACCAGGAGAAACGCACCGAAGGCGATGCCGAGCAGCGCCACCCCGATACCCGCGAGCGACACGAGCTGGATCGGGACGAGCGAGAAGCCGGTCATGAGGTCGAAGCCGAGCTGCATGAAGCGGAGCGGCGAGTAGCGCGAGCGCCCCGCCACGCGGGCCTCGTGCCCGATCGAGATCTCCGTTGGCCGCCGCGCCAGCCAGGCGCCGAGTGCGGGAATGAAGAGCGCGCGCTCGGCCAGGCGGAGGATCTCGTCGACCACGGGGCGACGATAGGCCCGCAACATGGAGCCACAATCGGTCATCGGTACGCCGACGGCGAGCGAGGCGAGACGGCTCACGACCGCGGAGATCGCGCGGCGCAGGAACGGGTCGTGGCGGCCTTCGCGGCGCGTGCCGACCGCGTCGTGGCCCGCGTCGATCTCCGCCAGGAGCCGTGGGATCTCCTCGGGCGGGTTCTGCAGGTCCGCGTCGAGCGTGACCACCACCGCGCCGCGGGCGTGGGCGAAGCCGGCCAGCACCGCCGCATGCTGCCCGGCATTGCGGGCGAGCGTCACCACCTTCACGGCGGGATCCCATCCCTGGATGACCAGTAGCTCCTCGAGCGAACGGTCCGTGCTGCCGTCGTCGACGTAGACGACCTCGAACGAGCGCCCCAGCTGCTGGAGCACCCGGTGGAGCCGGGTGTGCAGGCGCGGGATGCTCGCGGCCTCGTTGAAAACCGGGATGACGACCGAGACCGCCGGCTGCGGCAGGGCGTCCGCGCGCAGTGGCTGCGCCCCGGCCCGCTCAAGCTGCATGACGCCGCAGGATCTCCTCCAGCGCACCGGCCGCGTCCTTCACATCCTCGCGCGTCATGCCGGGAAACAGCGGGAGGGACAGGATGCGCGCGGAGGCGCGCGTCGCATGCGGCAGGGCATCGGGCCGCAGCGCGAGCTGCTCGCGGTAGAGGCGGTGGAGGTGGAGGGCCTTGAAGTGCAGGCCGACCCCGATGTTCGCGGCGAGGAGGTCGTCCATCACCTGGTCCCGCCCGACCCGGAGCGCTTCGAGCTGGAGACGGACCACGAGTAGGTGCCAGGCGTGTCGCGCGGGGTAGGACACGGGCGCCAGCATCTCGACCGCGGGGACCCGCACGAGGGCTTCCCGATACCAGGCAGCGATGCGCGTACGGGCCTCGACGAACTCCTGCAAACGCGCGAGCTGAGCCAGCCCGAGCGCCGCTTGCAGGTCCGTCATGTTGTACTTGAAGCCGAGCACGACGATGTCGTAGCCGGGGTTGCCGCGCGGGCCGTATCGGCTCCAGGCGTCGCGGGCGATCCCGTGGAACCGCAACAGCCGCAGGCGGTCGGCCAGGTCGGCATCGTCGGTGGCGACCATGCCCCCTTCACCCGTCGTGATGGCCTTGATCGGATGGAAGCTGAAGACCGCCGCCGCGCTCCCGCCGCCGATCGGGCGCCCGCGGTACGTCGTGCCCAGGGCATGGGCCGCGTCCTCGATCAAGGCGAGGCCGTGATCGGCGGCGATCGCTCGGAATCGGTCGAGGTCGACGGGCTGCCCGGCGAAATGCACCGGCAGGAGCGCGCGGGTGCGCGGCGTGATGGCGCGGGCGACGGCCTCCGGGTCGATGTTGAGCGTTCCGGAATCGATGTCGACGAAGACCGGCCGCGCCCCGACGGCGAAGATCATGTTCCCGGTCGCGGCCCACGTCATGGGCGTGGTGACGACCTCATCGCCGGGCCCAACGCCTGCCGCCAGGAGCGCGAGGTGAAGGCCGGCAGTGGCGGAGCTCGTCGCGACGGCGTGCGTGGCGCCGACGTTCTCCGCGAAGGCTTCCTCGAAGCGCGTGACGCGCGGGCCGCTGGTCAACCATCCCGACCGCAGGCAGGCGGTCACCTCTTCGATTTCCTGCGGCCCGATCGACGGGCGGGACAGTGGGAGAAAGTCGGGGCGCACGCGGCTCCTTCTCCGACCGCAGCCCTGCTCGTCGGAGTAGCCGTGCCAGGTCCCCCCCGACCCGCCAGCGCGCCTTCAATAGCAGGACGTCGGGCCGGTGCCAAGGAGCGCCAGTGGACAGGAGCGCGACGACGTTGCGGCAGCGGTCCCGGACTTGCTACGTATCCACCACACGCCGCCTCGCATGGCGATTGGAGCGCTCGATGATCCCCCTTTTGATCCTCCTCGAAAACGCTCTCGCGGTTGCTGCCCAGCTCTCGCTGCGCCGTGGGGCGGCCCGATTCGCCGATCAGCCGCTGGCGCTTTCGATCCTTCTGGAGCCCGTCAGGAACCCCTACATCCTGTCCGGTCTGCTCCTGCACGGCATGAGCTTCTTCCTCTACATCTTCATCCTCTCGAGGCTCCGGCTGAACGTGCTCTACCCGGTCGCGACCGGTCTATCGATCGTGCTCATCACGATCTTGTCCGTCCTCCTCCTCGGCGAGCGCCTGAGCGCGGCGCAGGGGGTCGGCATCGCCGCGATCGCGGGCGGGATCGCCCTCGTATTCACCACCTGACGTCCGAGGCGCTCAGAAGTACGACTGCAGCGTGCCCCTGCGCCGGATGTCGAGCGTGGCGCAGTGGAACGATCCGCCGAAGGGCTTGTAGTGCATGAAGGGGCACGGAACGGGCGTGAGGCCGTGGTCCCTCAGCAACCTGATCATCGACACCTGCGACCGCTCCACCACCACCCGCTCCGGGTCCAGCATCAGCACGTTCAGGCTGATCCACTTGCTCACCATCGAGAGATGGAGGTTGCGCAGGCCCGGGATGGGATCGGGCTCCGGCGCAACCAGGATGTCCCACGACTTGAGGATGGGTGGGAGTTCCCTGGGATCGACGTATTCCGGATTGATCAGCACCTTTCCCGGCGCGAGTGGCACGAAGGTCGTATCGATGTGCAGCGGCTGCGGGCAGTGGCTCTGGATCTCGTGAATGCGGAACTGGGGGCCGAGGTGGCGACGCAGCCACTCGATGCCCGATGCATTGGTGGCGTTGCTGCGTGTGACGAACAGGTCGGTACCGCAGCGGACGAAATCGGCGGCATCGAACAGCGGCTCGAACTCGTTGATGATGTAGCGTACCGGCTCACCCTTGGCCGGCGGTCTGAAATGATCGTCGTACAGACAATCGAGCAACTGCGGCTTCGGCGCGGAGATCCAGCGCGCCCCCTGCGACCAGTACTCTTTGAGCAGCGTGCGATAGGCGTGCGTCTCGAAATAGCGCGAGCGCCACGCCATTGGGGTCTCGATGATCTGGTCGCCGATCACGAGGATTCCGTCGCGCGGGCTCGCGGTGCAAAAGCCGTTGGAGGTCCAGTTCGGCGAACTGAAGCGAATGGAGAAGTCGACGATCTCCGGCCGGCGGACTGCGATCCCCTCCGATTCGAGCAGGCGGACGAAGCCCTCGAGCTCCTTCTGCGCCGGCTTGAGGAGGAGCCTCGGGTATCGCCGACCGGCGAGGAGCGGATAGAGACGGGCCGCCTTGGCCGGAAGGTTGCCGACCATCGTCACGTGGCTGGGCGGTGCGGCGGCGCCCTCGAGGCGACCGACGACGACCTCCTCCAGCGGGTCCCACTCGTTCCAGGAGTTCACCGCGCAGCCATTCGCGGCCTCGGCGGTGCGCTCGGCTTCTGGTGCGATGGCCCGCGACATGAAACCTCCCGACGCAATCGGCGAGGGCCCTCGATAATCGTCTGGCGAGCACGAGTCAACGAGAGGGGCCAGGCCGTTGCTCAGCCGGGATACCGAACTAGCGCTCGCGGCTCCCTCGCACCCGGTCGATACAGCGCCTGACGGTCTCCGAGAGGTTCCCCAGCCGCTGACCCTCGACCGGCGTCACCTTTCCGTCGGCGGCGAGCGTGGCGGCGTGCTCCTGGAACTTCGTCAGCTGCTTGAGCGACTCGATCAAGGTCGCCCGTGGCTGCCGGAGCGAGGCGTCGTCCAGGCGACTGAGCAGCCGCTCGCGCTCGTGGGCGCTCTTCGCGCCGGTGATCGAGGCGCTCGCGGTCTCCACGCGGAGCTGTGCAAGCCAGAGCTGGCAGTCGTCGGCGCTGAGGGCCCGGGACGCTGCCGGCGCCAGTAGCAGCGACGATGCGAGGCCGATCGCGGCGACAGTCCGTGCGGGCATCGGTGTCCTCCTGCTCGCCGATCTTGCCTCCCTGGGAGCCTTTGCTGCAAGGGGCGCCGGCGCGGTCTGAGGGCCCGGCTACGGCCCGAGCGCATGCACCGTGCACGTGGCGACCGCGCTGCGCGGCGCGGCGTGAGAGCACGTGTCGCGGGTGATACACACTTTTCGCCGTGCCGATCTCTCCGAGAACGTATCCCGACATGACCGTGACGCGCATCTTCTTCGCGGTTTTCCTGCTCGGCTTCCCGCTCGTCCTCGCGCTCAAGATCCGCGCCCAGCGGCGGGCGCTCGGCCGGAGCCCCGTGGTCCTCGGACGGGTCGGTCAGGGTCCCCTCGAGCTCTGGTTCGAGCGGCTGTCTCCCTTGGGCCTTCTCTTCTGGCCGGCCACGTGGCTCTGGATCACGCTCGGGCGGGTATCGCTCAGCGATTCGCCGCTCCGCGCCCTCGGCCTCGTCCTCATCGGCGGCGGCGCTATCCTGAGCGCCAGCTCCGTGTTCCTCATGGGGCGAGCCTGGCGGATCGGCATCGACCCCGAGAATCGGACCGACCTCGCCGAGCACGGGCCCTACCGCTGGATCCGCCACCCGATCTACAGCGGCTGGCTCGCGATGCTCGTCGGACATGTCCTCGTCGTGCCGCATCCAGTGGTGGACGTTGCGGCGCTCCTCACGACGGCGGGCGTGGTGGTCGAGGCGCTCCGCGAGGAGCGCCATCTCCATCGCACCTTCGGCGAGCGCTACGCCCGCTACGCCCGGGCGACGGGGCGGTTCGCACCACGCCTGTGGGGGGCGAGGCGGTGAGGACCTCATCGTCGGAAATCAGGAGGGCCGGTCGTCGCGTTGCCAGGTGGCGAACAGGCTGCCGTCGCGGTCCGACCAGGCGTAGGAGGCGCGGCCGCCGAACGCCTTCTTGAGCTCGTTCACGATCCGGTGGGCGAGCTTTTGCGAGGTGGTGATCAGCTCGAGGCCGTTCCCGTCACGGTCGACGGAGACGATGCGCCGCTCGGGCTGCGTGAAGCCGGCCCGCACGGCGACGTTCTCGATGCGGCGGCGGATGGCGGCCTCGTTGGCCGCCACGTAGGCGCCGCGGAGCAGCACCCGACCGAAGCCCTCGCCGCGCTCCGCCTGCTGGCAGGCGGGGCAGGTGGCCCACGCCGCGCGCGCGAGGAGCGCGTGCGTCACCCGGTGATCGCGCCGCCACGTCCGTCGCGAGAAGACCGCCCCGCAGCGCTCGCACACCGTGGGCTCGGTACGCGGCTCGGCCTTGGCAGCGACCGGCGGCTTCTTCTCGCTCCGCACGCCGCGGCGGTTCAGGCTGCGAACGAGCGCTTTCGCCTTCGCGCTCACCGGCGCCTCCTGGCCACGTTTGTAACGTCGGACGGCCCGAGATGCAATTCCGTCACCAGGGGACGGATTGCCCTAGATGCAGGACGCCGGGGTGGATGCCGAGCGCCTCCAGCATCCGCACGCCGCCGATGCCGAGGATCAGCTCCTGCCGCAGCCGGGTCACGAGGTCGCCGCCGTAGAGCTGCGCGGTGAGCGGGCGCAGCCCGGGGGGATTCCCTTCGAGGTCGGAGTAGAGTAGGAGGAGCGTCGCGCGCCCCACCTGCGCGCGCCACGCGCCGACACGGAGGCTCTGACCGTCGATGGGAAGTTCTACGGTCAACGGTTGGTCACTCGCCCCGAGCGCGCGACGGAGCGGTAGCAGCTCCAGGTTCACATGGCCGTAGCTCTCGTGCTGCCATCCCTGGGCGTCGACCCGCTGCTGGAAGAGCACCGTTTCCACGGCGCGGCGGACGAGCTGCTCGGCCGGCAGCCGCGTGGTAAGGGAGGCGGCAGTGGCAGGAGTCTTGCCGTCGGCACATCACAGGCAGGCGGACGTCCGCCGGGAGGATGGTGATGTACGAATTCCTCGACTACCAGGTGGCCGACGCGATGACCTATCGCCCGCTGACGGTGAGCCCGGGCACACCGCTCGCGGAGGTCGAGGCGCTCTTCGAGCGGCACGACTTCAACAGCCTGCCCGTCGTGAGCCGGGACGGCATCCTGCTCGGAGTGGTCACGAAGCTCGACTTCCTGAAGGCGTTCGCCTTCACGCCGCAGGAGATGGTTCCCCACTACGACGAGATCATGCGCCGGCCGGTAGAATCGGTGATGACTGGCAATCCCGTCACGATCCCGCCGCACATGGTGCTCACCCGGCTCCTGCAGCTCATGGTCGACGCGCGATACCGGAGCGTCCCGGTCACCATCGGCGCGCTCCTGATCGGCATCGTTGCCCGCCAGGACGTGGCGCGTGCGCTCCGGCGGGCCGCGGCGGGTGAGGGGCCCAAGCTCCGCAGGACGCGTCCGGACTGCGACCGCAAGCCAGCGCTGGCCGCGCCCGGGAGGTCGCAGCGGGTCGAGGAGGCCGTGGCCTGACCCGCGGAAGGAGTGCGGCGGACCGGGTTCGCCGGGCCCCCACTTTTGACTACGGCGCGACGACCACCTTGCCGTAGCTCTGCCGCGAGCCGAGGGCCTCGAGCGCCGCGGGCAGCTCCTCGAGCAGATAGGTCCGGTACACCACCGGCTCGACCTTGCCCTCGCGGTAGAGCGCGAGCAACGCGGCGAGCGTCTCCGCAATGCGCTCCGGCTGGTGGAGGGCGTGCGCGCCCCAGTGGAGGCCGACCAGCGAGATGTTCTTCAGCAGCACGCGGTTCAGCTTCACCTCCGGGATGCGGCCGCTCGCGAAGCCGATCACCAGGAGCCGCCCGTTCCAGGCGATGCACTTGAGCGAGGCGTCGAACACGTCGCCGCCGACCGGATCGTAGATGACGTCCGCGCCGCGGCCGTCGGTCGCCGCGCGCACCTGCTCCACCCAGTCCGCGCTCCGGTAGTCGATGGCGACCTCGGCTCCCGCGCGGCGGGCCACGGCCAGCTTCTCGGCGCCGCCCGCGGTCGCGATGACGCGCGCGCCGAGCGCCTTCCCGATCTGCACCGCGGCGATGCCGACGCCGCCGGCCGCCGCGTGCACGAGGAGCGTCTCGCCGCGGCGGAGACCCGCGCGGAACACGAGCCCCGCGTACGAGGTCGGGTAGACGATCGGGAAGGACGCGCCCTCCTCGAACGACATGCTCTCCGGCATCTGCCACGCGCCGCGCGCGGGCACGACCGCGCGCTCCGCGAAGGCGCCGAGCGGCACCGTGGCGAGGACGCGGTCGCCCACGGCGAAGCCCTCCACGCCGGCGCCGACGGCGCGCACGACGCCGGCCAGCTCGGCGCCCGGGATGAACGGGAAGGGTGGCTTCACCTGGTAGTGCCCGCGCACCATGAGGATGTCGAAGAAGTTGCAGCCCGCCGCCCGCACCTCGACCGCCAGCGTCCCGGGCCCGAGCTCAGGCTCCGGCACCTCGCGCACCCCCAGGTCCCGGGGCTCCATCCAGCGGTCGACGACGATCGCGCGCATGCGCTACTCTATCGCCGACGACGCGGGGCCGACGCAACCCGCACGAAAGGAGCGTCCACATGCTCGAGGCCGCCGAGCTCGGCAACGTCGCCACGCAGCTCCTGTTCGAGAACGAGCGCGTGAAGGTCTGGGAGATGCGGCTCGAGCCCGGCGAGTCGTCCGACCTCCACCGTCACACGCTCGACTACCTCCTCTACATCCTCGAGGGCACGAGCATCGACGCGGACCGGCCGGACGGCGAGTCGCTCCGCTTCCCCGTCGAGCCCGGCCACCTCTTCTTCGTGCCGCGCGGCGGGACCGAGCGCGCCGTCAACCGGAGCGGGACGCGCTTCCGCGAGCTGCTGGTCGAGCTGAAGGACGCCCAGGCGTGCGCCTCTTCGCCCTCACCTGCGGCTGGCTGACCGGCGCCGGCGGCGATTACCTGATCGCGTCCACCACCTTCGTGCCGGCCGGCGGGTCGAGGTGCAGGCGCGCGATCATCATGTAGTAGCCGACGGTGACGATCAGCTCGACGATCTCCTGCGCGGAGAGGCGCCGCGCCAGCTCGGCGAAGGTCGGCTCGGAGGCGCGCACCTCGCGCACCACCTCGGTGGTGAAGCGGAGCACCGCGCGCTCGAGCGGATCGAAGGCGTCGCCCGCGATGTCGTCGCGCTCGAGGGCGCCGACCTGCGCCGCCGTGGCGCCCGTCGCCTGCGCGATGGGCACGTGCTGCACCCACTCGTAGCGCGCCGGGGAGAGGGCGGCGACGCGCAGGATGGCGAGCTCGCGGAGCTTCGGCGAGAGCTTCTGGCGTCCCAGGATGGCCGTGCCGAGGCCGACCAGCGGGCGGAAGTCGCTCTCGGCGTTCGCCATCATGCGGAACACGTTGAGCTTGACGGGCAGCCGCTCGAGGAGCTCGCGCACGTGCTCCGGGGCGGTCGCGGGATCGACGTAGGGGAGGCGGGCCACGCGGTCCTCCTTCAGGCCATGAAGAGGCCGCCGTTCACGTCGAGCGAGACGCCGTTCACGTAGGACGCCTCGTCCGAGGCGAGGAAGGCGATCGCGGCGGCCTGCTCGTCGGGGGTCGAGATGCGCTTGATCGGCATGAAGTAGCCGTAGGCCGCGAGGCGGACGGAGCGCTCCTCGGATGTCTCCGCGGCACGGCCGGCACGCAGGAGCGGCGTGTCGACGCCGCCCGGGCAGATGGCGTTCACGCGCACGCCGCGCGGGCCGTAGTCGAAGGCGAGGTGGCGCGTGAGGCCGAGGAGCCCCGCCTTGCTCGCGGTGTAGGCGGGCCCGCCGTTCGCGCTCTTCGAGCGCCCGGCGAGCGAGGAGACGTTCACCACCGCGCCGCGCCCGCGCTCGGCCATGCCGGGGAGGAGCGCGCGGCACCAGTAGAAGGCGCCGCTCAGGTTGACGGCCAGCACGTGGTTCCAGCGCGCGTCGTCCAGCTCCGTGATGTCGCTCCCCACGGCGTCGCCGATGCCGGCCACGTTGGCGAGCACGTCGACGGGGCCCAGGTCGCGCAGGGTCGCCTGCGCTGCCGCCGCGACCTCGGCGCTGTCGGCGACGTCGCAGGCGTAGGCGCGCGCCGTGCCGCCGCCGGCGCGGATGGCGGCCGCGGTCTCCTCGGCGCCGGCAAGGTGCCGGTCGACCGCCGCGACCCGAGCGCCCTCGCGCGCCAGGCGGAGGGCCGTTGCCTTCCCGATGCCGCTCGCCGCGCCGGTCACCACCGCGACCCGGCCGGCGAAGCGCGTCGCGTCGCCTGGCATTGCGGGGCAGGCTAGCGAAGGACGCGCGCCCGAGTCAACGCGGCGAGCCTTGACCGGACGCCGCCTTCTCGAATAATCGGCCCCGCATGTCGCTCCGGGGTTCTTCCGCCGTACTCGCCCTGGCGCTCCTCGCCGCCCCGTCGGCGGCGGCCGAGTGGACGCCGCGCGCGTACGCCGGCGCGAACACCCTCGAGCTACGGACGATCGCCCCCGGGGAGGCCGCGCACTGGTTCTCCGTCTGGCTGGTGGTGATCGACGACCAGGTCTACGTCCGGCTCGGCCCGCGCGCCGCGGGACGGATCGAGAAGAACGTCGCCGCACCCTACGTCGGCGTCCGCATCCTCGGCCAGCAGTTCGAGCGCGTGCGCGCCGAGCCGGCGTCCGACCACGCCGCGCCCGTGGCGAACGCGATGGCCGCCAAGTACTGGAGCGACCTCATCGTGCACCACTTCTCGCATCCGCTCACGCTCCGGCTGGTGCCGGAGCCAGGCGGCGATCAGCAGCGCTGACCGAGGGCTATCTCGGCACGATCGGCATCCGGCCCGAGCCGCGGCCGGGGAGGCGCGCGTGGCCGATCTCGGGCGCCGTCTCGATCGCGAGCGTGACGTAGCGCTTGGCCTCCGCCACCGCATCGTCCAGGTCGTTCCCGAGCGCGAGGCCGGCCGTGATCGCGGCCGAGAGCACGCAGCCGGTGCCGTGGAGGCGTCGGCCCTCGCGGCGGGGCGCGCGCAGCTCCCGGAAGCCGCGGCCGTCGTGGAGCACGTCGACCGCATCGCCCGCGAGGTGCCCGCCCTTCACCAGCGCGGCGCGCGCGCCCCGCGCGACCAGCGCCCGCGCCGCCTCGCGCATCTCCCGAACGGTCGTGACCGCGCGCCCGGTCAGGACCTCCGCCTCGCGCAGGTTCGGCGTGACGAGCGTCGCGAGGGGCAGGAGCCGCTCGCGGAGCGCGGCGATCCCCGCGGGCTCGAGCAGCGGGTCGCCGCTGGTCGCCACCATCACCGGGTCGACGACCAGGTGCGGCACCGGCCGCGCGCGGAGACGGTCAATGACGGCGTCGATCACCGGAGCGCGGTGGAGCATGCCGGTCTTCGCCGCGCGCACCGGGAGGTCGTCGAGCACGGCGTCGAGCTGCTGGCCGACGAACGCCGGCGCGACCTCCGCGATCGCCCGCACGCCGCGCGTGTCCTGCGCCG
>Ga0209056_10002675_pt1 | contig 19060 bp, 14 predicted proteins | sample GraSoiAngelo_114_FD_185876 | JGI IMG/M metagenome (GOLD analysis project Ga0209056, IMG submission 185876) | Grasslands soil microbial communities from the Angelo Coastal Reserve, California, USA - 14_0903_13_40cm (SPAdes) (version 2) | ecosystem: Environmental > Terrestrial > Soil > Grasslands...
ACCGTCGCCGCCGAGGATACCCGCCACAGCAAACCGCTGCTCCATCACGCCGGCTCGCACGCCGAGCTGATCAGCTTCCACGAGCATTCCTCGGACCGCGCCCTCGAGCGCATCCTCCGCATCCTTATAGATGGGCGAGACGTGGCGTTGATCACTGATGCCGGCACACCCGCGATCAGCGATCCGGGGGTCGCGTTGGTGGCCGCTGCGCGAGAACGAGGCATTCAGGTCGTCACAATCCCTGGTCCGAACGCGGTCGCTGCCAGTGTTTCAGTATCAGGGATCAGTGGTGACCGCTATTTGTTTCTCGGTTTCCTCCCCCGCAAAGGGAGCGACCGCCGCCGTTTCCTTTTGACCGCCGCCCAAAGTGAATGGACGGTGGTGATGTTCGAGGCACCCAATCGCGTCACGCAACTCCTCGCGGATCTGGCGGAGGTCTGTGGTCCCGAACGGCTCGTCGCCGTCTCTCGGGAATTGACGAAGGTGTTCGAGGAGACACGTGCGGGGACGTTGCAGGAATTGTCAGAGCACTATGCCGAGGCTCCTGCGCGTGGCGAGGTTACCGTCGTGCTCTCCGGAACCGGCAAGCAGCGTGTCGAAGAACCGCCCCCCCCTCCGGATCCCGGCGAGCGCGCCAAGGCTTTGCTTGCTGAAGGCCTATCGCGCAAAGATGTGGCTCATCGACTTGCTGAAGAAACCGGAATCTCACGGAATACCGCGTACAGATTGGTGAGTGAGCTATGAAAGATGGAAAGATGGAATGTTGGAAAGTTGGAATGATTGTGCTGGGCGGGCTCAGCATCTCCGGAGCCGGCCCATCAGCACATTCCATCATTCCATCATTCCATCATTCTCCTGCCTCTTTGACGATAGGTCGGTTGCACTACGACGGCGGCGGCGATTGGTACGCGAACCCCTCGAGCCTCCCGAACCTGCTGACCGCGCTGCGCGAACGGACCACGTTGCCCGTCGCCGATCGCGAGCGGGTGGTGACGCTGACCGGGCCGGAGTTGTGGGACGTCCCTTACCTCTATATGACGGGTCACGGCAACGTGCACTTCTCCGACGTCGAGATCCGCAACCTGCGGCGCTACCTCGAGCAGGGCGGGTTTTTCCACGCGGACGACAATTATGGAATGGACAAGTCGTTCCGTCGCGAGATCGCGCGCGTCTTTCCGGACCATCCGATGGTTGAGGTGCCGTTGACGCACCCGATTTACAACCTCGTGTACGCCTTCCCGAAAGGGATTCCCAAGATCCACGAGCACGACGGGCTGCCCGCGCAGGGGTTCGGCATTTTTTTGGGGGACCGCCTTGTCGTATACTACTCCTATCAGTCGGATCTCGGGGACGGGTGGGAAGACCCCGAGGTGCACCATGACCCCCCTGAGCTTCATGAGGCGGCGTTGCGGATGGGTGTGAATCTCTTCACGTACGCGGTGAGCGGAATCAAATGACCGAGACGGCGCGCCGGCTGCGTCGCCTGGGGGCTCCCCACGCACGCGCGCGAGCGCTCGCCGTGCTGCTCGGCGGCCTCGGCGCGGCGCTCGCCGCGGCCGCCCTTGGGCTCGCGCTGTCGCCCGCAGTGTCGGGGGTAACGCTCGCCTGGGGCCTGATCGTGGCGAGCGCCGTGGCGGCGACGTGGGCGGTGCTGCGCACCCGTCATGAGGCGGCTGCGCCCGCGTTAGGCCGCCTGATCGAGAGTGCCGCCGGCGGGCGGGCCGGAAGCATCGTCGGGGTCGTCAGCCCAACCGCAGGCAAGGGGGGGGGCACCGGCTCGAGCGCCGCACTGCTGCTCGCGGCGGATACGCGCGCCGCCGCGGTGGTCTCGTTCGCCGCTCCCCGCGTCGATGGCGTCTTGCGCCGTACCACGCGCCGGCGCGTGGCGGCCGGAGCGGGAGCGGCGCTCACCGGGGTGCTCCTGTTTGTCGCGGGCTCGCCGGCGTCGGGCCGCGCCGCAGGGTTCTGGCATCCGCTGCGCACGTGGCGGGACGCGCACGCGCCCGTGCGCTTGGCGGTAGACCAGCGGACCGTGCGTCGCGGCGGCAGCGTCACGGCGACAATCACCGTGCCGGGCGCTGTACGGGTGACACTCTGGACGCGCGGGGCCGGTGAGCCGTGGAAACCGTTGCTGCTGTCCCTCGATGCCGACGGCCACGTCGTCCAGCATTTGGGCCCGATCGAATCCGACCTGTACCTCCGCGCGTCGAGCGGCGGACGGCGCAGCGCCGAGATCAAAATCGACGTCGCACTGCCGGCGTTTCTGGCCGATCTCGGACTCACCGCGCGCTTTCCTTCATATCTCGGTCGCTCCGACGAGCCGCTGCTTGTGGGCCCGGACGCGATCCCTCTGCCCGCCGGTACGACCGTCGTCACGAGTGGGACGGCGAGCGTGCCGCTCTCGAGCGCCGCGTGGACGCTCGAATCGCGCGTCGAGCAGCTGCGTGTTGCCGGGACTCGGATAGACGGCCGCTTTACGCCCGCGGCGAGCGGCGCGTGGCGGCTGCGGGCGCTGAGCACCGACGGTTCCGCGCTCGAGGGAGCCGCGCCCGAGCTGCATCTCCTGATCGTTCCCGATTCGGCCCCGTTCGTCACCCTGGCGGTCCCCAGCCGTGATACGACTCTGCCGATTTCTCTGCGTCAGCAGCTCGTCGCCGATGTGCGAGACGATCACGGCATCACGCGACTGTCGGTCGTCAGCTGGCGGGTGAGCCGCACCGGTCGCGTCGGCGAGGCGGTGCGGGAATCGCTCGACGTCAGCGGCGTCGGCGATCGGGCGATCGTGCAAGGGCGGATCGATGCCGAGAACCGCGGTCTCTTACCCGGCGACACGCTGCGGCTCTACGTCGAAGCGCTCGACAATGCGCCAACGCCGCACACCGGGTGCAGCGCCGAGGTCGCTTTGCGACTGCCCAGCATGGAAGAGCTGCGGGCCGAAGCGCGCGAGGCGGCGCGCGCGGTCGCGACCGCGGCCGATTCCGTGTCTGCGGCGCAGCGCGAGCTCAGCGACCGCACGCGCGATCTCGCGCAGGAGCGGAGCCGGGACGCGGATGGGCGGGCGGCCGGACGGCCGGACGGCCGAGCCAACCCGCAGGGTGGAACGATGTCATTCCAATCCACTCAGCGTGCCGAAGAGATCGCGCGCGATCAGGCGGCGATGTCGCAGCGTGTGCAGGAACTGGCGCAGGCGGTCGAGGAGATCGCGCGCGCGGCCAAAGCGGCCGGCGTGGATGACAGCGCGTTCCAGAACCGTTTACGCGAGGTCCAGGAGCTGTTGCAGCGGGCGCTCACGCCCGAGCTCGAGCAGCGGCTTCGCGAGCTGCAGGAAGCGCTCGCGCGTCTCGACCCGGAGGCGACCAGGCAAGCCTTGCAGCGGCTGGCCGAAGCGCAGCAGCAGCTGCGGCGTGAGCTAGAGCGGAGCCAGGAGCTGTTCAAACGCGCCGCTCTCGAGGGCGAGCTCGCGTCACTCGCCAAGGACGCCGAAGACCTGCAGCGCCGCCAGACGGAATGGACCAAGGAAGACGCGCAGCATCCCGACTCGGCGGCGGCGGCAGCCGAGCGCGATCTCGCCGCGGCCACCGATTCGCTGGCCCGCGGCGTGGAGCGCGCCGGGCAAACCGTGCCGCTGCAACGTTCGCAGGCCGCCGCGCGCCGCGCGCACGGCGCGATGCAGGAAGCCGCCAGCGCCGCGAGCCGGCGTAACTCGCGCGGCGCCAGGGCGTCCGGACAGGAAGCCGCCGATTCGCTGGCGCAGCTCCCGAATGCGTTGCGCCAACGGCGCGACTCGCTGACGTCCGCCTGGAGACAGGAGACGCTGGACGCGCTCAATCGTGCGCTCTTCGAAACGGCGGCGCTGGCACGCCGCCAGCAGGAAGTCGCCGACGCGCTGCGCGACGGTGAAGCGGGGGCATCGACACGCGGGCGCCAGGCCGCCGTCGAAGAAGGGACCCACGCGATCGAGCAGGAGATCAGCGCCGCGGCTGGTCGGCATGCGCTGGTATCGCCGCAGCTCGAGGCCGCGCTTGGGTACGCGCAGAACCAGATGAAACAGGCGCGCGAGCAGCTCGAGCAGGGCGATCCCAATCCCGCGACCGCCGCGCCCTTCGCGGAGCAGGCGCTCGACGCGCTCAACGCGACCGCGCACGCGTTGGTGCGGACGGCGGAGCGAGTCGCCGGCGCGCAGTCGGGATCCGGCTTCCAGGAGGCGCTCGAGCAGCTCGCCCGCATGGCGCAGCAGCAGCAGGGCATGAACGGCGACGCGCAAGGGCTGCTGCCGATGATGGCGCCGGGCGGCGATGCGGTGATGCAGCGCCTGCGCGAGCTCGCGGGCCGCCAGCGCGCCCTCGCCGAGCAGCTCGAGCGGCTGCAGGCGGGAGGCGATGCCGGCGCCGCGGGCGCGCTCGCCCAGGAGGCCCGCGAGCTGGCCCGGCAGCTCGAGGCGGGACGGCTCGATCGCCGGACGATCGAGCGGCAGGAGCGCCTCTACCGCAAGCTGCTCGATGCCGGCCGCAGCCTCACCGGCGACGAGCCGGATGACCAGAAGGAGCGCACCAGCCGCTCCGCCACGGGTGACAGCGTCCACATTCCGGCTGCGCTCCTCCCCGGAGCGACCGGCACCGGTCCGAAAGTCCGCTACCCCACGTGGGACGAGCTCACCGGTCTCACGCCCGAGCAGCGGCGCATGGTGCTCGAGTACTTCCGCCGGTTGAATGACACGAAGAAGTAACCGGCTCGTGCTCGCGGGCATGATCCTGCTCGCGCTTGCTGACCCCGGGCGGGTCGCCCGGGGTCAAGCTATAGGTCCGGGCTTCGAGCTCGAACGCGCCGGTCGCTACGCCGACGCCGCGTCAGTCTACTTCACCACTGTCCGCAGCGATCCGACGAACATCCCGGCGCTTCTCGGTCTCGAGCGCACGCTGTTCGTGTTGAACCGCATGCCCGAGCTGTTGCCGCTCGTTCAAACCGCGCGCGCCCGTCAGCCCGACAGTCCGGCGCTCCGCAGTCTCGAGCTGCGCGTGTACGCGGCGTTGAATCAACCCGATTCGCTGGAGGCAATCGCCCGGCGTTGGGCAGCGAGCGCACCGCAGAGCGAGGCGCCGTACCGCGAGTGGGGGCTCGCGCTCGCCGATCGCCGCATGTGGGATGAGGCCAGGCACGCGTTTCTCACCGGCAGACGGATCCTCGGCGGCGACGGCACCCTGGCGCTCGAGCTGGCGGAGCTCGAGCAGCGCGCCGGAAACTGGGAGGCGTCGGCGGCGGAATGGGCACGGGCGGTCACGCGGTCGCCCGACGTCGGACCCAATGCCGCGAGCCAGCTCGCCGACGCGCCGGCGCCGCTGCATGATCGCGTGGTGCGCGTGCTGACGGGGCCCGCCGTCTCAATGCGCGCGCGCCGGATCGGTGCGGAGGTCCTGCTCACGTGGGCACAGCCGACCGCAGCCTGGGCGGCGATACAGCCTACGCTGGCCTTCCCCGACACTGAGGCACCGGCCGCGTTGCGCCGCTTCGCCGATCTCGCGGGCGCGCTCACCACCCCGGAGGGCCATCGCGTGCGCGGTCTCGCGCTGGCGCGCTGGGCGGACATGGTCCCATGGTCGCTCGGCGCGCGCGCGCGCGCCGAGGCGGTGCGCGAGCTGCTGGACGGCGGCGACAAGGTCGCCGCGCGGCGTGTGCTCGAAGCGCATTCCGATCCGAACGGCATCGCCCAGGCGGCGCTCATCCAGCTGCTCATCGCGGACAGCCAGCTCGACATCGCCGAGGAGCGCCTCTCGGCGGCGCCCGCGACTCTCACCGCCGACGATCGCGCGTCCCTGCGACTGGCGTTAGCGAAGGCGCGCGTCGCGCGTGGCGAGCTGGACCGCGCCGCAGCGGCGTTGGACGACGATTCGAGCGTTGCAGCGATCGCGCAACGCGGGTGGATCGCGCTGTATCGCGGCGATCTAAAGAGCGCGATGGAGGCGTTCCGCGCCGCGGGTCCCTATGCGTTAGACCGCGCCGCCGCGACCGACCGCACGGCCATGATGGCGATGCTGCAACGGGTACAGGAGGAGTCAAGCCCCGAGCTGGGCGCCGCATTGCTCACATTGGCCCGTGGCGATTCGGTCCCGGCTATCGCGGCATTGCGCCGCGCAGCGGCTCGCTTGCCGGAACAGGGCGGCCGGCTCGAGGTGTTGCTGCTCGCGGGCCAAGTCGCGGCCCAGAAGGGCGGCGACCAGGAACCCACGGCGATCGCGCTGTTCGACGAAATCGTGCGGGTCGGCGGTGAAGGCGCGGCGCCTCCTGCCGCCGAGCTGGAGTGGGCACGGTTGCTCGTTCGCGACGGTCGGTCCGCTGAGGCGATCCCGCACCTCGAGCACTTGATCCTGACGTATCCGAACAGCGCCTTTGTCCCCGAAGCGCGACGCGTGCTCGAGCGGGCGAAGGGGGCGATTCCGAAATCGTGAAGCGGCGAGACTTTGTTAAGGCGGTCGGTCGGACGGTCGGACTGTCGGTCGGTGCGGGCGTGTTCGGGTTCCGTCCAACCGTCCGACTGTCCGACAGTCCGTCGCTGTTGATCCCGATGGACGACGCCCAGTCCGATCACCTCAAGGCGTACGGTCTGACGTACAAAGCCATCCAGGCCGGTCTCAAGGCGGAGTGGCTCCTCAACTATCGCGGCGGCTCATTTCTGATTCCCGATCTCGACGCGCTGCGGCGCGATGCGGCACTCAACGGTATCCGCACGGAGCCGGTCGACAGCGCCATGACGTCGGTGCGCGGGGAAATCGAAGCCAACAACATGGACGCGGTGCCACTGGAGAAGGCCCCGAAAGTTGCCGTGTACGCGCCCCCCAACGCCGCTCCGTGGGACGATGCGGTCACCATGGCGCTGCAGTACGCCGGGATCCCATTTACCAAGATCTGGGATGGGGAGGTCATGAACGGGGGCCTGAAGGACTTCGACTGGCTGCATCTGCATCACGAAGACTTCACCGGCCAGTACTCCAAGTTCTTCCTCATCTACTCGGGGATGTCGTGGCTCGCCGAGATGGTGCAGCGCAACAGCGACATGGCCAAGCGGCTTGGCTTCCAGACCGTGCCTGACCTCAAGAAGGCGGTCGCGCGGAGCATCCGGGGGTACGTCGAGAATGGCGGCTTCCTGTTCGCGATGTGCACGGCGACCGAGACGATCGACCTGGCGCTCGCGGCGCACGACGTCGATATCGCCGCCACCTATGCGGACGGCACGCCCCTCGATGCCGATGCCGATGCGAAGCTCGATTGGCGTCAGGCGTTCGCGTTCATGAGTGCGCACATCGAGACCAATCCGCTCGTCGCGAGCTTCTCCGACATCGACGGCCACCAGGTGAACGGCGGGGCGCGCCGGCAGCCGCTGGGCGCGTTCAAGCTGTTCAACTTCAGTGCCAAGATCGATCCCGTGCCCACGATGCTCGTGCAGGACCACCGCCAGGTGATTCCCGATTTCTACGGCCTGACGACCTCGTTCACGCGCAATCGGCTCAAGCCGGGCGTCACGATCCTCGCGGAAGAGGAGGGCGCGCCGTGGGTCAAATACATTCACGGCGACTTGGGGAAGGGGACTTGGACGTTTTTCGGCGGGCATGATCCCGAGGACCCGCAGCATCAGATCGGCGATCCCCCGACCGATCTCTCGCTCCATCCGCACTCGCCGGGCTATCGGCTGATTCTGAACAACGTGTTGTTTCCCGCCGCGAAAAAGCGCGAGCTCAAGACGTGAGCGTCGAGCGCCTGACGGCGGCCGCGCGCACGCTCCTGCAGGAGGAGATCGCCGCGGCCCACGGGCGCGAGGTGTCGTTCGTGGTGCGGGCCGATCCGAACGGCACGCTCACGGACGCGCGCGTCGTGGCGCGTGGCACGATCGACGCCGTGCTCGCGCTCCCCGGCGTCGCCCAACGCGGCGAGATGCTGCTCCACAATCATCCCAGCGGCTTCCTCGAGCCCTCGGGCGCCGATCTGCACGTTGCCGCGCGGCTGCACGATGAAGGCGTCGGTTTCGGGATCGTCAATAACGACGTCTCGACGCTGTACGTGGTGGTCGAATGCCCGCGCGCGCGCAACCTCCAGCACCTCGATGCCCTCGAAATCGCTAATCTGCTCACCGAGTCCGGACCCGTGGCGCGTGTGTTGGGCGCATCGGCGTTTGAGGATCGCCCCGGTCAGCGCGATATGGCGGCCTACATCGCCGACGCTTACAACGACGGCGGTATCGCGCTGCTCGAAGCCGGAACGGGGGTCGGCAAGTCGTTCGCCTATCTCGTGCCGGCGCTCGAGTGGGCGCGCCTGAACGGCGAGCGCACGATCGTCTCGACCAACACGATCAACTTGCAGGAGCAGCTCGTCGGCAAAGACTTGCCGATCCTGTCGCGCGCCTTCTCGACGGGCGAGCGCGGCGTCACGTTCGCGCTGCTCAAGGGGTGGCGGAATTATCTCTGCCTCTCCCGCCTGGAGCAGGCCCGCGCCGGACAGGAGACGCTGTTCGACGAGGGGCGCGGGGCCGAGCTCGAGGCGATCGCGGGATGGGCCTCGCGGACCGCCGATGGGAGTCTCTCCGATCTCGTCGAGGAGCCGTCCAGCGACGTGTGGGACGCCGTCGCCGCCGAGTCGGACCTCTGCACGCGTCTCAAATGCCCGCACTTCGATCGCTGCTTTGTATTCGCGGCTCGGCGTCGCGCAGCCGAAGCCGACGTCGTCGTCGTGAATCATCACCTGCTTGCCTCCGACCTCGCCGTCCGCATCGCATCCGACAACTGGCAGGAAGCGGCCGTACTCCCGCCGTACCGCCGGCTCGTGCTCGACGAGGCCCATCATCTCGAGGACGTCGCCGCCCGGCATCTCGGTACCCAGGTCAGCATGCTCGGTGTGCAGCGACTGCTCGGCCGTCTCGAGCGCAACGGACGGGGGCTGTTGCCCGCGCTGGCCGCCGAGCTCGGCACCCATGACGATCTGCTGGGATCGGCGAGCCGTGATCTGTTGACGCGCGGCGTGCTCGATGCCCTGGTCGCCGCGCGGCGCTGGGCTGAAGAGCTGTTCGGGCGCCTCACGCGGCGGCTCGACACCGAGCAGGTAGCCACGCCGGTGCTGCGCCTCACCGATGCGTTCGCCTCTGACGGCGTCTGGCGCGAAGGGCTCGATGTCGCGCTCGACAATCTGCTCGTCGCGTTCAGCAAACTGCGCGATGGCGTCGAAACGATCGCCGACCGGCTGTCGCTCGACGATCCCGCGGAGATGCGCACGCGACTCATCGGCGAGCTGCGCGGCGTGGTGCGCCGGCTCGATGCCTCGGCTGAGGCACTGAAGGCCACCCTGCAGCCGGTTCGACCGTCCGGCCGTCCGGCCGTCGGACCGTCCGTTCGTTGGATGGAACGCCGAGGCCGTCGCACGCCGAACCTGACGCTGTCGGCGGTGCCGCTCGATCTCGCGCCCGTTCTTAAGGAAGCGCTCTTCGACCGCGTCGAGACGGTGGTGCTGACGAGCGCGACGCTCGCCGCGGGCGGCGAGTTCACGTTCCTCGAGGAGCGCCTCGGTCTTTCGCTGCCGCCCTCGCGTGTGACCGTGCGCGAGATCCTGCCCTCGCCGTTCGACTTTGGTAGGCAGTGCGTCTTTGGCATCCCGACCGACATCCCCGAGCCACGCGACGACGAGTCGGGACATGGGGCTGCGGTGGCGCGCGTGCTGCTCGAGCTGGCCCACGCGTCAGACGGCGGGATCTTCGCCCTGTTCACGAGTCACGGCGCGCTGCGACGCGCCGCCGATGCGATTCGCGGGCACGTCGGCGCACGCTGGCCGTTGCTGGTCCAGGGGGAGGGACAGCGCGACCAGCTGCTGCGCCGCTTCCGCGATGCCGGCTCGGCGATTCTGCTCGGCACCGATTCATTCTGGGAAGGCGTGGACGTCCCCGGCCGAGCGCTGCGTGTGCTCATCCTGGCGAAGCTGCCGTTTAAAGTGCCGAGTGAGCCGCTCACCGCGGCCCGTTTGGAGCGCCTGACGGAAGCCGGGGTGGACGGCTTCAGCCACTATCTGGTTCCGCTCGCGGCGCTCAAGTTGAAACAGGGATTCGGGCGTTTGATCAGGACCAAATCTGACGTTGGAGCGGTCGTCCTGTTGGATCGGCGGGTCGTCACCAAGCGTTATGGAGCTACGATGCTCGAGGGACTGCCACCAGCGTCCAGGGCGATCGGCAACTGGCCGGACGTCCGACGTGAGCTGGAAGAATTCTTCGCCATGCATAGCATCGGCACGCCGGTGGCCTCGAGCTAGATTCCGGGGGTGCTAAAAGTCCAATGATCATTGATCAATGATCATTGATCATTGATAAAGGGAGACGTGAGTGACGGGGTTCAGTAAGCGCGTCGCACAACTGCCGACGTACCCGATGGCCGAGCTGCCCGCGATCAAGCGGCGGCTGATCGAGCAGGGTGTGGACGTGATCGACGTCGGTGTAGGGGATGCGGACTTCCCGCCTCCCGACGTGGCGGTGAAAGCGCTGACGCGCGCGGTGCAGGACCCCGCCATGAGCCGCTACGGGTTTCAGCTCGGCCTGGCGGCGTTTCGCGAAGCCGCCGCGGCTTACATGCAGCGGCGGTTCGGTGTGAGCGTCGATCCGTTCAAGGAGCTGCATCCGTTACTAGGCTCCAAGGAAGGCATCGCACACCTCGCGACCGCCGTCCTCAATCCCGGCGACGTGGGCGTAGTGCCGGTGCCGGGCTACGCCGTCTATCACGGCGGCACTGTCCTCGCGGATGCCGAGCCGTATCTCTATGATCTCACGCCGCGCACCGATTTCCTGCTCGAGCTGGAGGAGATTCCGGCCGACGTATTGAAGCGCGCGAAGCTCGTTTATCTGAACTATCCCAACAATCCGACGGCCGCGGTGGCGCCGCGCGAGTACCTGGAGCGCACGATCGCGGCATGCCGCAAGCACGACCTCGTGCTCGCGTACGACAATCCCTATTGCGAGATCACGTTCGACGGCTACGTTGCCCCGTCGATTTTCGAAATCCCGGGCGCGATGGACGTCGCGGTCGAGTTTCACTCGTTGAGCAAGAGCTTCTGCATGACCGGTTGGCGGCTAGGCTGGGCCGTGGGTCGTCCCGATCGGATCGCGGCGCTGGCGCGCGTCAAGAATTACGTGGACACCGGCGCTTTCCTCGCGGTGCAGGCGGCGGGCGCCGAGGTGCTGAAGCAGGCGGAGCGCCTCGCTCGAGGGTACGCCGCGCAATTCAAGGAGCGACGCGACGCGATCATTCCGGTGTTGCGCGCCAACGGCTTCGAAATCGAGCCACCCCGCGCGACCTTGTACCTCTGGATCCCGTTGCCAGAGGGGCTACCTGCGGCGACGTTCCAGAAGCGCGCGCTCGAGGACGTCGGCGTCGTAACCTTGCCCGGCAGCGCGTTCGGAGCTTGCGCGGAGGGGTTTTTCCGGATTGCATTGACGGTACCCGTCCCCAGACTCATCGAGGCAACCGAGCGGTTGGGAAAGGTGCTTGCCACTGTTTGACCGCGAGGTAGCAAAAGTACCGATCGGGCGTGGGTGGCTCGTTACCGCGGCCATTCACGTCATCGCCGTGATTCTGTTTTTCACGGTGAACTGGCAGGCGCCGTGGCGGAAAGCGACGTACGTCGTGCTTCCGCCGCGCGACTTCGGCGACACGCTGGTGTTTGTCCCCGGCACGCGCGAGTTGCGGGCCAAAGGTCCGACGATCGTCTCCACCCGCCGCGAGCCGCCGCCACCCGTGGCCGCCCCTTCGCCGCCACCCGCCGCCCCTTCGCCGCCAGATACCGGAGCTACGCTTCCAACCTATGATCCGAATGCCAGTCGAGTAGCGCCCGCACCGCAAATTGGCGACGGCCGGCTGTGGGTGAGCCCGCGGCCCGGTCTGCCCGCGGTGGTGGCGGATGCGATTTACGGCGACACGACGGGACGTCGCACGGGGGCGATCGACCGGCTCAAGGCGATGGTGGATACGTTGAACCAGATCATGGATCAAGAGCAGCGGGAGCACCGGCGTCCGTCCTGGACGGTGGGCGGCACGCCTGATAAGCCGCAGTGGGGCATTGATTCGGCGTACATCCATATCGCGGGCATCAAGATTCCCACGACGGTGCTGGCCGGGCTGGGCTATCTGTTCAAGGGGGGCGGCAACTTCGACGAAGACATGCGCGCCCGGCAGCTCGCCGATATGCGCGCGGACATCTTGCGCGCCGCCGACCGTGCCCAAACGCTGCAGCAGTTCCGCCGCTACGTGCGCGAGCTGCGCGAGCGCAAACAAGCCGAGCGCGACGCCGAGGACCGGCGCCGCGCCCAGGATACAGTTAAGGCCGTTCCCTAGTGCATCTCCTGTATCTCCTGCTGGCGCTGCAAACGCCGAGCCTCGATCGCGCCGAGCAGCGGATCCGCCAGAGCATCACCGCGGCGCGTGAAGCGCAGATCACCTACCTGCAGCGCGTCGTCGACATCCCGAGCAGTACGCTCAACTTCGACGGCGTCAAGAAAGTCGGCGCCGTGTTCCGCGCGTCGCTCGACTCACTGGGCTTCAAGACGAGCTGGGTCGCGGTGCCCGATGCCGTTGGGCGCGCGGGCCATCTGGTCGCCGAGCATCGCGGCAAGCCGGGGGCGGTACGGTTTCTCCTGATCGGCCATCTCGATACCGTCGTGGAGCCCGCCGGCCCGAACTTCGTGCGCGAAGATTCGACCGCGCGCGCGGTGGGTGGTGCCGACATGAAGGGCGGGGACGTGGTGATTCTCTACGCCCTCAAGGCACTGCAGCAGGCCGGCGTCCTGCGCGATCTCAACATCACGATCGTCTTCACCGGCGACGAGGAGCATCCCGGCGAGCCGCTCGCCGACGCGCGCCGCGTGCTGATCGACGCCGCCAAGCAGAGCGACATCGCGCTCGCGTTCGAGGCCGGGAATCGCGCCGATGCGACCGTCGCGCGCCGCGGTGCGAGCGCGTGGCGCGTCACTGCGACGGGACGCCAGGCGCATTCGGCGGGAGTGTTCGGGAACGCGGTGGGCTACGGCGCGATCTACGAAGTCGCGCGCATCCTCGACGCCTTCCGCACGCAGCTTGGCGGCGAACAGTATCTGACGTTCAACTCCGCGATCATCGTAGGCGGCACGGACGTCAATTACGACACCGTGGCGATCAGCGGCACGGCGGCGAGCAAGCTGAACATCGTGCCGCAGCGCGCCGTCGCGCATGGCGACTTGCGGTTCATTTCCGACGAGCAGCTCCAACGCACGCGCCAGCGCATGCGCGACATCGTCGCGCAGCACCTGCCCGGCACGGACGCGACGATCGTGTTCCGCGACGAGTACCCGGCGATGTCGCCGACACCGGGCAACGCACGGCTGCTCGCGGTCTATGATTCCGCGAGCACAGCGCTGGGCTACGGCCCGGTGGCGGCGCTCGATCCCGGCCGCCGCGGCGCGGGCGACATCTCGTTCGTCGCGCCGATGATCGATGGGCTGGACGGCCTGGGCGCGCTCGGCAGCGGGTCGCACGCGCCGGGCGAGCGCGTCGATCTGAAGTCGCTTCCGATGCAGACGGAGCGCGCGGCATTCCTGCTGTATCGGCTAGGCCGCCGCCCCGCCTCGCAGTTCACGAGGGCCTCGACCGCAGCCAACTGATGCTCGCCATACTGGCGGTGCTCGCCGGAATGGTGGGGGCGCAGCATGCTGCGCCCCTACAAGAACCAATCGTCCTCCGTGCGGCCACTGTACTGGACGGCCGCGGTGGCATCCGCCATAACGTCGACATCGTCGTCCGCGGCGGTCGCATCGCGGGAATCGTCCCGCGCGGGCTGCTCGCCCCAGGAACGCGCGTGATCGATCTCGGCGACCGCAGCGTGCTGCCTGGCCTGATCGACGCACACGCGCATCCCGTATGGTACTTCAATCGTCAGAACCGCCTGCACACGCCGAGCGACGGCGATACGCCGGCGCAGTCGATGCTCGCGGCGGCGGCCAACGCGTACGCGACGCTCATGGCGGGGTTCACGACGATTCAGAGCGTGGGATCGCGCAGCGACGCGGATCTCCGCGACTGGATCGCGACGCAAGGGTTGCCGGGGCCGCGCATCCTCACCTCACTCGATCCGATCACCGATCCCCGGATCTCGCCCGATTCGTTGCGTGCGCTGGTCCGCCAGCGTAAGGCGCAAGGTGCGGACTTGATCAAGCTCTTTGCCTCGGCCAGCATTCGCGAAGGTGGCCAGCAGACGATGTCGGACTCGCAGCTGGTCGCCGTATGCGGTGAGGCCAAGGCACTCGGCCTGCGTACGCTGGTGCACGCGCACAGCGCGGCGGCGGTCCGCGCCGCGGCGCTCGCCGGCTGCACGCAGGTGGAGCACGGCATCTTCGTCACGCAGGACGTGCTGTCGCTGCTGGCGTCGCGCGGCACGTACTTCGATCCGCAATGCGCGCTCGTGTTTCAGAATTATCTCGACAACCGCGCCCGCTACCTGGGGATCGGCAATTACACCGACTCCGGTTTCGCGGCGATGGAGCGCGCGCTGCCGCTCGCGGCGCAGGACATTCGCATGGCGCTCGCGACGCCCGGGCTGAAAGTGGTCTACGGCACCGATGCGGTGGCGGGAGCGCATGGGCACAATGCGGAAGATCTGATCTGCCGCGTCGAGAAGGCGGGCGAAGCGCCGATGCACGCGATCGTGGCGGCGACGTCGCTCAACGCCGAGGCGCTCGGGGTGGCGGACCGGATCGGCGCTATCGCGCCGGGGCTCGAGGCCGACATCATCGCAGTCGATGGCGACCCGCTGCGCGATATCACCGCGCTGCGGCGGGTGAGCTTTGTGATGAAGTCTGGAAAGGTGCTGCGGAATGACATGTAGGGGCGCAGCATGCTGCGCCCCTACCCGATCCTGCCGCTGCATTCACTCGTTGGTAGTTACTGCACCTTTACCAGCGTCCCGCGAATTTCCCCACCCAGATTCTTTTTTGTGTGAATGTTCACGTAGGCGTTGCCTTGTCGCAGCCAAGTCTGAACACTATCGCCGGTCAAGGTAAACGAACCCTGCGTTGCCGTTCCCGTGAAGCCGGCTCCCGTCGCTGTGACATTGAAATTCACCCGAACCGGACCAGCTGAGTCACTCGGGGCGTGATGAATGTGCCCGGCTGTAATGCTGTCGATCGCCGAGGTAATATCGACCTTCCAACTGAGCTGGTTACCGAGAACCGTCACAATCGCCGTACCCGTCGCGGTCGTTGTAACCGGCGTCAGTCTTTCATTCGCCCCGTTCAGCGTTGCCGTGAAAACCTCCAAACCGGCGGGAATCCCCGTCGTATTATCACTGCAGGCAACGCCGATCAGCGAAATCGTTCCAAACATCGCCAATGCTCGCGATACACGCATACCAATCCTCCTTTGACAGCTAACTGCAGGTGAAACCGCACAAAGCCTCGGAACCCGACTCGGCCCTCCTTCAGAAGGCTAAGGGTTATTGGACGATGACCTTCCCGAGCATGAATGGATGCGGAGTGCAGTGATAGGGGAATGCTCCCGCGACCGCGAAGGTATGAGAGAAACGCTGCCCGGGATTCAAGTCCGGAGAGTTCCAGACTGCATTGTCAGACGTGGTCGTGTGCGGCTCTTGGCCCACATCCTCGCAATTCACCCACGTGACCGTCGCGCCTGCCGGGACCGCTATAGAATCAGGATGAAACGCAAAGTTCCGGATCGCGACGATGAAATGCAGCGAGTCGATCACCGAGACCGGCACCCGGCATTCCGCGGGGCCAGCCACCGGACCCGAGCCTCGCTCCGAGAAGCACGCGAGGGCGATTGCGCACCCCACGCCGCCGAATACCACGATGAGGCGTTTCATGGCTGCCTCACGACGACAACCGCCTTCATGAACGGATGGGGCGTACAGTGGAAAGCGTATTCGCCGGGTTGCGCGAACGTGTGTCTCCACGTCTTGCCCGGCTCGATCGCTCCGGAATCCCACGAGCCGTCGTCGGCCGTGATGGTGTGCACGAGTTGATCGTTGTTGGTCCACGTCACCGTGCTACCGGCGGGGACTTCGATGCGCTTCGGTTCAAATGTCATCGTGCGCATCTCAGCCTTCGCCGCCCCTTCGCCGCCCCTCGCCGCCCCTTCGCCGCCGCCGTTCTTCGCCGCCGTCTTACCTCGCTGCCCGAAGTACCGGCTCAGCGTGAACGGAATCGTGAACTCGAACCCGCCGCGGACTCTGTCGATACCGCGCGACGCGCCTTGCAGCGTGGCGGTGTTGGTGTTCGTGACTTGCAGCGACAGCGTGTGGGGCGAGTAGGGAATCGCGATCTGCAGCCCCGCGCCCCAGGCCAGTTTCTCGTTGGGCCGCCGGTCGATCAGCGTGGTCGCGTCGCCCGCAAGCGCAAACCAGCGATTGAGGCGTAGCACGGCTCCGCCTCCCACTGCGAACCGGGAGGTATCGCTGTCATAGCCGTTGGAAAAGAAGCGCCCGACCCCCATGAGCCGAACACGGCCCTGTGACCGGCCAATGGTCAGCTCCGCATCAAAGCTCTCTGCGGCCTGGTTATAACCGACCTGCAAGGCGCGTTCATTGATGAGCCATGCGGGAGCGTCTACGCCTCTCACCTTGCCGCGTTCTGCCCACCGCACGAACGCTTCCCATTCGTTGGGGAAAGTGGCGGCGACGTCGGACGAGGTGGCGTAGTTAAAACCGATGAGGAGCGGAACGGGCAGCTGGTAGGCGAGGAGAAATGTCGGCGAATTCGTGACTTTGCGGAGCGGGGCATCGCCCACTCCGAATCGGTGCACGAAGTTGAACTGCAGCGTGCCGCGCGCGCCCAGCCAGCCACCCGACAGGTTGGGTGGCCGCTCGAGCACGGATTGGCACGAGGCTACATCAGACGCTCCCAGCGAAGCGGATAGGATGCAGGTGACGAACACTGCGATCCCACCCCTCCCCCCCCTCCCCCGACCAGGCAGACGCAAGCGGGCCTCCTCATGTGAGAGACGCAGCCTCGAGGCGGCGCAATGCCGCCTCTTTGCCGACGACCGACAACAGCTCGTTCACGGGTTCCGACACCGTTCCTCCGGTGAGCGCGATGCGGATCGGCTGAAAGATCTTTCCCGCGGGAACGTTGCGCCCCTGCGCGAGGTTGCGCAGCGCATGTTCGATCTCGCTCGGGCTCCACTCGACGGTCTTCAGAATCTTCACGGCGCCCGCCAGCGCTGCGCGATACCAGGCCGCATCCTTCGCGATTTCCTGCTGCGCTTTCTCGTCGAGCGCCACGAATCTCTCATCGAGCCGCACCGCTACCTGGCGTGCGACGTCGAGTGTAGTCCGCGAGCGTGTCTTGACGGCGGTAATTACCTCGAGCACCTGGTCCTTGTTCCCATTGAGACCCAGCTTGGCGAGCTCGGGTTGCACCAGCGGGAGCAGCTCGTCGGCCGACTTCGCCGTGAGATACTGCCCGTTCATCCACTCGAGCTTCGTCGTATCGAAGACGGCGGGCTTTTTGAGAATACCGTCGAGCGAGAAGAGGCTCCGCAATTCTTCTTTGCTCATGATCTCGCGATCGCCGCCCGGACTCCACCCAAGTAGCGCGAGAAAATTCCGTATCGCCTCTGGGAGAATCCCTAGGTGTTGGTAGTCCCCCACAGCGGTCGCGCCGTGCCGTTTTGAAAGCTTTTTTCCGTCCGGCCCGTGAATCATCGGCACGTGACCGAAGATGGGCGTCACGGCGCCGAGGGCTCGATAGACGGCGAGTTGCTTGGGCGTATTCGAGATGTGATCGTCCCCGCGAAGCACGTGCGTGATCTGCATGTCGATGTCGTCCACGACCACCGCGAAGTTGTACAGCGGTGAGCGGTCCGAGCGCAGAATCACGAAGTCGCGGATGTCCTCGCCCTTGAAGCTGATGCGGCCATGCACCGCATCGTCCCACGACAGCTCGCCCGGCGGGACGCGCAGCCGGATGGCATCCTCCTCCATGTAGGCTTTGCCCTCTTTCAGCAGCTGATCGGCCACCTGCTGATGGCGGGCGAGCCGGGCGCCCTGGAAGATGGGGGGTTCGTCCCAGTCGAGTCCGAGCCATTTGAGGCCGTCGAGGATGATTTGGGTGTGTTCGTCGGTGGAACGTGCCTTGTCGGTGTCTTCGATCCGCAGCAGGAACTTCCCGCCCTCGCGGCGGGCGAAGAGCCAGTTGAAGAGGGCGGTGCGGGCGCCGCCGACGTGGAGGTAGCCGGTCGGCGAGGGGGCGAAGCGAACGCGGACGCTCATCGAATGATGAATGTCCAATGATCAATGATCATTGATCAATGATCGTTGGTCATTGATCATTCGCGCGAAGCGCGCACGGAGAGGGGGGGATTCGAACCCCCGATAAGGTTTTAACGCCCTATAACGGTTTAGCAAACCGCCGCCTTCAGCCACTCGGCCACCTCTCCAACATTGCAGCGCCGTAACTTACCGGACTATCTCGGGCCGCGGTACCCTCCCTTGTTTGCCGGTTGTTTTCCGTTGACGGGCTCCATCGTTTCGCCGCGGCGCGGTGGACGATCTTGCGGCCTCGCGTTTCCGTGCGAGGTTGGCTGCAGAGAGCTGCGGTACGGTCCTGGGCGGTAACGTCGTATTACAGTCGGTAGAACGCCAGGAGGATCGAATGAGATCACTCACGGCTTTGCGGTCACTAGGCGCGCTGGTATTTGTCCTTTTGCTCTTCCTTGCGATGAAGCCTGCATTTGACCAAACGTCAATTGCCGCCCGTGCCGTAGAGACGTCCACCGCCCAGCGCCGCGCGCCGAGCGATCCCATCGGGAGCTACCTGCGGGCGCACCCGCAACAATCACTGATCGCGATGTTGCTTTGTTTGGCAGGGGGCCTCACCATAGCGCTAGTTGGGTGGCGAGCCCAGTTTAACCGTACAAACGTTGCTGGTGTGGAGGTATACCGATCCTTCAGCCGCATGCTAGCCTCGAGGTTCGTATGGGCCGTTCTGAAAATTGTCAGTGCCATCCTTATCATTGCGGCGTTGTTAATGTTTTTCGCGCTTGCAGGCGGGTGATGATCA
>Ga0209056_10002676_pt1 | contig 19059 bp, 10 predicted proteins | sample GraSoiAngelo_114_FD_185876 | JGI IMG/M metagenome (GOLD analysis project Ga0209056, IMG submission 185876) | Grasslands soil microbial communities from the Angelo Coastal Reserve, California, USA - 14_0903_13_40cm (SPAdes) (version 2) | ecosystem: Environmental > Terrestrial > Soil > Grasslands...
CCGTTTGCCCGACGCGCAATCGGCTTTCGGCGTTTCCGGCGCGGGCATCGTCGCCGTCATTGACACTGGAGTTGATCCCACCCATCCCGTGCTGCAAGCTGTCCTCATCCCTGGCCAGGATTTCACCCGCAACCAGCCGAATGGTTCAGAGATGACCGACTACACGGGGTGGCCCCCCCAGGCCAACTCGACGAACATAGCGCAGGTGAACCAGTCCACCGTTGCCGTGTTGGACCAATCCACGGTCGCGGTGCTCGATGGAACGCCATACGCGGCCTTTGGCCACGGCACGATGGTTGCCGGCATCGTTCATCTCGTCGCGCCCACGGCTCAAATCATGCCCCTGAAAGCTTTCGGAGCCGACGGCAGCGGCTACTTGTCCAACGTCATCCGCGCCGTCTACTTCGCCGCGCAAAACGGCGCCAACGTCATCAACATGAGCTTCAGCGTGGCCACCTACTCCCAGGAAATGGTCAGCGCCATCAAGTTCGCTGCCCGCCACCAAGTGATTTGCGTCGCTTCCGCGGGCAATGACGGCAAAGATGAATATGTCTATCCCGCCGCTCTCGGCAACGTCATGGGCGTGGCCTCCACCACAAACAACGACACGCTCTCCTCGTTCTCCAACTACGGCGACGATGTCGTTTGGGTGGCCGCTCCCGGCGAAGGCATCATCACCACCTATCCCTTCGGCACCTACGCCGCCGGTTGGGGGACTTCCTTCAGTACGCCGATGGTTTCCGGCGCCGCCGCGCTGCTGCTCAGCGTCAACTCCCATTGCAACGAAGCCTGCGCCGAGCAATCCGTCGCCCACGCCGTCCCCATCTCCGCCGACGTCGGCAACGGCCGCGTGGACCTCTACCAGGCCGTCGCCGCCTGGCGCCAATCCCTCGGCCTTCCTTGATTTTTCATTGTCGGGCTTGTATTGCGCTTGTAGCGCAGCGTGACCGATCTAAAGGCATTTTCGCCGTCGCCTCATAGTGCATTTTGAAGCTCGCGCCCTCCGGCCCCAGCAGTTCGTACCGCGTGTATTCATCTGCCGGTGCCCCAGTCTCGGTTTTTGAGACGCGGTCCCCCGCAAAGAGCAAAAATTGTCATTCTGAGGGCATCCGAAGAGGATGCCCGAAGAATCTCACCTTCAAATGTCGCAGACACTTCGTGTTTGGACGCCTTCCGCAGACAACTTCAAATGTTCCCTCATAATCAATCTTTCAGCACCCTGTTAAACGCATACCGCTGCAATTCCAGTGGCTTGTCTCTGAAGTTCGCCGACAAAATTCGCCGCCACAAGCCGTCGTAGGGGCGCGCTTTAGCGCGTCCCCTTTTACGTCACGAACCACTGTTACAGGACACTAGCGGCGGCTGGTATTTGGCCGGTCAGTCCGGAATGCGAATGCTTCCGTCCTCCATGATCGGGAAAGATGGATTCCATGCAACTTCCCACGGAAACCCGTCTGGATCGGAGAAGTACCCCGAATAGCCGCCCCAGAAAGCTTCCTGGGCGGGCTTAAGGAGTTTTGCGCCTGCAGCCTGAACCTCTGCCAGCACCAGGTCAACTTCTTCACGACTGCGCGCGTTGTATGCCAGCGAAATTCCGCAGAAGCCGTGGCCGTCGGGAGCAATCTCCGCATCCTTTGCAAGCTCGTCGCGCGGGTACAAGGCGAGCGCCATCCCTCCTGCTTGAAAGAATACGACGCCTTCCGCCTTGGCCATGGACCGCCGCCATCCCAGGCGCTCATAGAATTCCCTGCTGCGCTTTAGGTGCGCCACGCCGAGCGTGATTAGACTTACGCGTTGCTCCATTTTCCCTCCTCCTCGCTCTTCGAGCGCTGTAGGGGCACGATATATCGTGCCCTTTCCGTTGCGCCGTCCCCCCACCTCTGTCACGCCGTCCTATGGAGTGCGGCGGCATTCGCAGGCCCGGTAAGCGCCGTGCAGTCAATTCGCAGGCCCGGTAAGGGCCGTGCAGTCAAATTGACGCCCCGGCTGCCGTGAATATCCGCTACGATCGCGCCCCTCATCTTGTCCGCCGCCCGCTCTAATTTTAGCCGCAATCTCCTCTTTGGCTTCAAAAACGGCACCGCTCGGAAGCCATCCAGCGGGGAAGTGCTAGCGGCGAGGCAGACTGGCGCGGACAAAACCCGCACAGCGGCTCCGCAGAACGGCCAAAACGAGCCGCACTATCACTGCAAAGAGGCCAGCGCGATATGCGGTTGATACGACGGGGCAGGAGGGCAAGGCTATCGCGCCGGGAAGAAGCTCAAAACGGAAATTCCGGATCGAGGGTTTACCTGAAACGAAATCGGGCGCTTACCCGATTGACCCTCCCGGTCGTTCCCGCTAGGGTGCGTCGCTATAAGACGGCAGCGGATGCCCGAATTAGCGCGCGCACCGCTGATCTCCGCGTTGCCCCAAGGGCCGTTTCGCGTGTCTAACTGCGCAGGGCAACGCAAGAAAAGCGAGGATGCGGCGGACCAGGCCCCGCAACGTTCACCGACGGCACACAGCAAGACACCGCGAACGACGCGAGGTCTTCGCCTCTTTCCTCAGCGCAGCTAATCCGAACTATCTTTGAGCGCACCGCGGGCTCTCCGTAGGAACCCGCGCGTGGGCGTTCCGAAGGCCGCCGGAAGAGTTTCTCCAACAGGGGTGGAAAACAATGTATTCCTCGAAAATATTTTCCATCATTTTAGTGGCAATAGCGCTGTCAGCGCCGCCGCTGGTCGCGCAGACCAGCAGTGGCTCGATTGCCGGTAGCCTGCGTGACCCTCAGGACGCGGCGGTCCCGAACGCGACGGTTCTGCTCATTGAGCAGCAAAGGAAAACCTCATTCACGGCCACGACGGATTCCGAGGGGCGATTCGTGTTCCCGCAGTTGTTGCCGGGCCGATACGATCTCTCCGTCACGGCGGCAGGATTCAGAAAGCTCGTGCGCAAGGACATAGCGCTCGTGGCCAACGACAAGATTACCGTCGGAAACATTACTCTCGAGGTTGGCGGAATAACCGAGTCCGTTGAAGTTTCGGCGCAAATGGTGCAGCTCAAGACGGAGAGCTCGGAGCGATCGGACGCGATTGTGGGAAAGGAAATCCAGGAACTGGCGGTAAACAGCCGTAGTTACTTGCAATTTGCGGGTTTGGCCACGGGTGTGGTGAGCACGGCCAACTTGACCACTGGCGGACACAGCGGTTTGGCGAATATTTCGGCAAACGGCCAGCGCTTCGACCATAACCAGCTGACGCTCGATGGTATCGGTAACGTCGACACGGGCAATAACGGCGACCAGTTGGCGACGATCAGCCTGGACGCGGTACAAGAATACAAAATACTTACCAGCAGCTACCAGGCCGAGTACGGGCGTTCGGCCGGCGCGCAGATCAGCGTGGTGACCAAGAGTGGCACGTCCTCGTTCCACGGCAGCGCGTACCTGTATCACCGCCATGAAGGGTTGAACGCCAACAACTGGAAAAACAACCGCGATGGGCTGCCCCGGCAACTATTCCGGTTCAACGATCCGGGCTATACCATCGGGGGCCCCATTTTCATTCCCGGCCATTTCAATAGAGACAGAAAAAAGCTGTTCTTCTTCTGGAGCCAGGAATTTCAGGAGCAACTCAAGCCCCAGGACCGCCGCGACGCGACTTTCCCGACAGTGCTCGAGCGCACGGGGGATTTTTCGCAAAGCGTCGACAGTAGCGGCAATGCGTTCCACTTCATTCGCGATCCGCTGTCTGGCCAACCGTGCAACGCCAGCAACACGGCGGGCTGCTTCCAGGACGGCGGCGTGCTCGGCCGCATCCCGGCCAGCCGCCTCTACGCTCCGGGCATCGCCGTGCTGAACTTTTTCCCGCCCCCCAACGCCCTGGGCAACAAAACTTTCAACTATCGCTCGCAGATTCCCGATTCCTATCCGCGGCGCGAATCGCTGATTCGCGGTGATTACAACCTCGGCGCCAAGTGGAAGATATTCAGCCACTATTTGATTAACCGCGATTCGGTGACCTCGGCCTACGGGTCGTTCGTATTGGGCGCGGGTTTCCCTAAGGTGCCGATTACGGACACGCGTCCGGGGAAGAGCTTTGTGGTCAGCGCGACGACGCTGATCAATTCGAGCACGGCCAACGAGGCTACTTTTGGTTATGGCCACAACCAGATCAACATCGATCCCGTAAATGACGGGCTTACGCGCGCGGCAAGCGGAATCAACATTCCGGTGCTCTATCCTGCCGCAGTGCAGGAAGATTTCATCCCGCGGTTTGCTTATGCGGGAACGCGAATTGGCAACCAACAGCGCATCGGGACGAACAATGCGCCGTTCTTCAATTACAACTCGACCCTCGACTGGATCGACAATCTCTCGAAGGTGTGGAACCGTCACGTGTTCAAGACGGGTATCTATGTGCAGCGCAGCCGCAAGGATCAAACCTCGTTCGCCAACGCCAACGCCGACATCGACTTCAGCGACGATTCGAGCAATCCATTGGACACCGGCTTCGGCTTCGCCAACATGGCCATCGGGGTCTTCCGCAGCTTCAACCAGGCATCGGGCTATTTCACCGGAAAGTATAGGTACACGAACGTGGAGTGGTATGTGCAAGACCAGTGGAAGATAGCGCGGCGTTTTACGCTCGACTACGGCATGCGCTTCTACTGGATCCAGCCGCAGTATGACGCCGCATTGCAAACTGCGACGTTCCTGCCAGGGCGCTTTGACCCGGCAACGGAAGTGCGCCTCTATCAACCCACTCTAAATAGCAGCGGGCAGAGAGTGGGCTTCGACCCGGTTACGGTACAGACCGTTCCGGCCTCGGCCATCGGCAAGATTGTCCCCAATTCCGGCAATACGCTCAACGGAATCGCGCAGGCCGGCAAAGACATCAGCAAGTACCTGATCGAGAATCGCGGCATTCATTATTCACCGCGCCTGGGATTCGCTTACGACGTTACTGGCAGACAATCGCTGGTGCTTCGCGCCGGAGGGGCGATTCTCTACGACCGCTTTCAAGGCAACGAAGTGTTCGACATGCTGACCAACCCTCCCACCACGGTGGCGCCCACGGTGGTGAACGGGTTCCTCAAGGACATTGATCCCAAAAATGTCCTGCTGGCGCCGGTGGGGTTGAACGCCTTCGACTTCAATGGTTTCGTTCCGACCACGTATAGCTATCATTTCGGCCTGCAGTCCAAGCTGCCCTTCGGTTTCATTCTGGATACAGCCTACGTGGGATCGGAGAACCGCCACGAACTGCAACGAAGAAATCTGAATGCCATCCCTTACGGTGTGACCTTCCTGGCGCAGAATCAGGATTGCACCAAGTTCTCCGGCGGCACGTGTCCGCCGGGGCCTTACTCGGGCTCGCAAGCCTTGGACGCCAACTTCTTGAGACCCTACCCGGGTTTCGGGGACATTATCCTGCACGAGTTCGGCGGTACTTCTAATTACAATTCGCTGCAGACCAGTGTGAACCGGAGGTTCGCCAAAGGTTTGTTCTTCGGCTTCAATTGGACGTGGAGCCGCGCCCTGGGTACCACCAGTGATCGCTTGGGGTTCAACCGCATCGACAATCTCACGCGGTTCGCCAACTACGGTCCGCTGTCCTTCGACCGGCTGCATACGGTGAACATCTTCTATACCTACGAGCTGCCGAAAATCTTCCGCAGTGGCGCCGCGCACTCGCTGATGGATGGCTGGGAGATCTCCGGCGCCACGCTGTTTCAGAGCGGCGCGCCCTACCAGGTGAGCTTCTCCATACCCGGCGAGGGCAATCAGAACCTCACGGGTTCGTATACGGAACCGGCGCGCGTCAAGCTGGTCGGAAACCCGCTCAGCGGCATCTCGGGCGACCCGTATCACCGCCTCAATCCCGCGGCATTCGCACCGCCACCGGTGGGCAGTATTGGCTTGGACTCGCCCACGAACTATCTGCGCGGGCCCGGCTTTAACAACACGAATCTATCCATCCAGAAGAGCTTTCTCGTCACTGAAGGGACGAGGTTTCAGTTGCGCGCCGACGCCTTCAACGTCTTCAATCACACGCAGTTTAATGGCGTCAACAGCAAAGTTAACTTCACGAGCTTGACGAATCCGACGATCGCAAACCTGTATCAGAATCCCGACGGCACTATAAAGAACATCAATGGATTCGGGACCGTCAGCGGCGCCCGCGACCCGCGCATTATGCAACTCGTGGTTCGCTTCCAATTCTAGACTCGCAGGCGTGGGGCGCATGGGGCATTGAATTTCCGTAGGCAGGTGGCCCGGACGTAAGCGGCGAAGATGATTTGGGTCTGCCCCACGTGCCTGCCCGCCGCAGGAGGGCTTGTCCTGAGCGCAGTCGAAGGGCCTGCTCGCCGTGGCGGGCGTGCGGAGATTCCCTCTCCCGCTCTCTGCTCTTTAACCATTCAACTGTCATCTGCGCCCGTTCGATCCTCCATTCCAACCATTCCCTGCAAATGACTTAACCAGTTGATATAAACATGCTATCATCCGGCATGTTTGCCCGCCACCAGCCCCCCGCGCCTGCCCTGCGTCGCGGACGCGCTCTCTATGTTGATCCCCGCTCCTTCCCCGAAAAATCCCTCCTTTGTTTTCATACGCTTGCGCACTCTTTCATTTTCCGTATACAACATTTTTCCCTTCAAGCGCTTTGCTTTCAATCCCTTCCGCACTCTTTCCAGAAACGGGGGGGTGGGTATCAACTCTTCCCAAAGTGGAACTCGACACTCAGCACTCATCCCCCTCCAACTTATTCAAGTTCTTTCTTTTCACACTCTTGCACACTCTTTGGCGCAATGGGCGCAACACAACCCTTTTGGAATCAATTCGTTCCGCACTCTTTCTATCGCAATGGGGGTGTGGGGGGTATGCAGGCACCTTCCAACATCGCCACGTTTCAATGTTCGCTTTACTCCAATTCCGCCGCCGGGCACCGCTGCCCGCTATCTGGTCACTTCTACAATCCCCACTTTGTTCACCCCGCTGCACGCCAGGTACACGCGTCCGTCCTTCGTCGCCGCCATGTTCCGCACCGTTCCGCCGCCCGACGGAATCGTTGCGCGAGCAAATGCCTGCGTTTTCGGATCGAACCGGATGAGCGTGTTCGGCTTCACTCCCGACTCGCTGTACCACACCATTCCGTCCGGCGTGATGACGATCCCGTACGGCGCAGACCCCGCCCCGCCCGGCGAAGCCCACGTTTTCACATCGCTGCTCGCCGGATCGAGCCTGCCCAGGTGCCCGCGCTCGAAATCGCTGAAATACACGCTGTCGTCCGCCGCAATCGCCAGCCGCCGCGGCCGCACTCCCTCGGGCAGCGCGTACTCGGTAATCGCCATCGTCTTCGGATCGATTTTTCCGAGCTTGTTCGTTCCAAACTCACAGAAAAACGGCTCGCCCCGGCTGTTGATTTGTATTCCGTACGGCCGCGCGTTATCCGTTTGCACTTTCTTCAGTTCGATCTTTCCCGTCTTCGGGTTCAGCCTTCCGACGAAATTTCCAACCTGCACCGTGAACCACAGCGTCCCCTCTCGATCGAACACCGCCGTGTGCGGATCTTCCGCCTTCTCATCGGGCATCTTGTATTCCGTCACCACTCCTGTCCGCGGATCGAGTTTTCCAATGTACCCCGCAAAGTTTCCCGTGAACCAGATATTACCCTCGCGGTCGGCCACCAGTCCGTGCGGACCGGAATTGTCCACCTTGAGTGGATACTCCTTGAATTCGCCGGTCGCCGGATCGAGCCGCCCAATCTTGTTCGCGAGCTGGCCCGTGTACCACAGCGCTCCGTCGGCCCCCACGGCTGGATCATGAGGATGCGCTCCTTTCGTTGGCACATCCCATTCCCGAATCGTGACTTTCAATTCCTGCACATCGTTTGCGCGCGCGGCCGCTCCTCTCGCCGCAGTCCCCCATCCCACTGCGGCCACCATCAGCCCGGCAGCCGCGACGGTTCCAATCGCCATCCCTATCGTTTTTCGCACCATGATTTGTTACCTCCATCCTTCCTTGCCTCGTTGCTTCCTTTCCGCCGTTTTGCTAGGGTATTCCGAAAAGCGGGCCTCGTACAATGGCAGTATAGAAGCTTCCCAAAATTCCTCTAGCAAACTTTAAGTCGCTGGAATGGCGGCACTTATACACGACAAAGGAGCTGGTAATTGGAAAATGATGGAAATTTCAGCGACATCTCCAAACATCTACGCCTGAGGGACGACAATCGAGAGTCCATCAGTCCCGAGCAGATGCTGGCTGAACTTTTCGGTGACAATCGGGAACTCAAGCGCTGCTTGCGCCTGACACACGGGGTCTGTGAAAAACACAACGATGTCGCCACCGCCAGCTCGATCGAAAACTGGATCGACGAGACAGAGCGGCCGACGTGGTTTTTGTCAGAAACAGTCCGCGATTATTAATCGGGTAATTTCTTTCCAAAGTCTAAGGCAGTCATTAAGGAGAGTACAGCATGACGACAATTACGACCAAGGACGGCACGACCATCTATTACAAGGACTGGGGGAAGGGTCAACCCATAGTGTTCAGCCACGGCTGGCCTTTGAGCGCGGACGCGTGGGAAGACCAGATGATCTTTCTTGCCGAGCGCGGCTACCGCTGCATTGCCCATGACCGCCGCGGTCATGGCCGGTCCAGCCAGCCGTGGGACGGCAATGACATGAACACTTACGCGGACGATCTTGCGCAGCTCGTAGAGAAGCTCGACTTGAAGGACGCGATCCACGTGGGCCACTCGACCGGTGGCGGCGAAGTCGCCCGCTACATCGGGCGTCACGGCACAAAGCGGGTTGCGAAAGCCGTGCTGATCGGCGCGGTGCCGCCGCTAATGTTGAAAACGCCTGCGAATCCTGGCGGCTTGCCGATGGAGGTGTTCGATGGGATCCGCGCCGGCGTGCTCAACGACCGCTCGCAGTTCTTCAAGGAGCTTAGTGTGCCCTTCTATGGCGCCAACCGGCCAGGCTCCAAGGTGTCGCAGGGTTTGCGCGACTCGTTCTGGTTGCAGGGCATGTTGTGCGGACACAAAGCCGCCTACGACTGCATCAAGGCGTTTTCCGAGACAGACTTCACCGAAGACCTCAAAAAATTCGACGTGCCCACGCTGATTCTGCACGGCGACGATGACCAGATCGTTCCCATCGGTGCGTCGGCTCTTGTTTCCTCCAAGCTGGTTAAAGGAGCCACGCTCAAAGTCATACCGGGAGCGCCCCACGGCATGTGCTCCACCCTCAAGGACCAGATCAACGCCGAGTTACTCGCGTTTGTGCAGAGCAGCAAGCAAGCGACAGCGTGAGTGATGCCTAGCGAAGGGCTATGGCGGAGCTGAAAGAGGACCAGACTACCTTCACGAAGTGAGGGTGTACAGATTGGTTGAAACGGGCCCCGCGAAACCTCTGCGCCACGACAGAGATCCATTGTCTGAAAATAAAAGGCAGCGATGACTGTGGCTTGCGCAAATGTCAGTCAGCGACTCGGGATGGCTGAGGGGCGTATTATGCCTGTACACAAAATGTGCGAGTAGGCATCAAAGGTGCACATCCTTCGGACTGTGCCGCGAAGGCCAAGACGAGCGCCAAGATCGCACGCGAGGAGCACGAGCTATGCAATTCACCATAAGAAGGCGTGGCAACAAAAACTCACGCGTACTTGCCGAAAACCATTTATCCATTCTGGCTCTGCTCCCGATCGCTGCAATCATGTTTGTGGGTTGTCAGAGCCAAAGCGCGGCTCCCGCACCTCCGCCCCCGGAGGTCGAAGTTGCCAGCGTGGTACAGAAAGACGTCCCTATCTACGGTGAGTGGGTCGCCACGCTGGATGGCTATGTCAACGCGCAGATTCAACCTCAAGTGACTGGATACATCATCCAGCAGAGTTACAAAGAAGGTTCTTTTGTGCGCAAGGGTCAGATGCTTTTCCAGATCGATCCGCGTCCTTTTCAAGCGGTGCTCGATCAAGCCAAGGCGCAGCTGGCGCAAGCCCAGGCCCAACTGGGCAAGACGCAACTCGACGTGGACCGCGATACTCCTCTGGCGAAAGAGCGCGCCATCGCGCAGAGCCAATTGGATAACGATATACAAGCAAACCTCGCCGCCAAGGCCGCAGTAAAGTCCGCTGAAGCGCAAGTAGAACAAGCGGAGCTCAATCTCGAATTCACACATGTGACTTCCCTGGTGGATGGCATCGCCGGAATTGCTCAGGTTCAAATCGGAAATCTTGTGAACCCAACGGCTATCTTGACCTCGGTATCGCAGGTAAATCCAATCAAGGCGTACTTTCCGATCAGCGAACAGGAGTACATGCATTTCGCAGAAAGAATTAATTCCCATAACCAGCAGGAAGTTCCTTCTGACGCACCGCCCGTCGACCTCATTCTGGCCGACGGATCGGTGTATCCACACAAAGGCACCCTGCTGCTGACCGATCGCCAAGTTGACGTGACCACCGGCAGCATCCGCGTGGTTTGCGCCTTTCCCAATCCCAAAAACATTCTCCGCCCCGGCCAGTTTGGCAGGGTGCGGGCGGCCGGCGATATCCGAAGCGGCGCTCTTCTAGTGCCTCAAAGGTCGGTGACCGAGCTCCAGGGAAGCTATCAAGTGGCCGTGGTAGGCAACGACAATAAGGTCAGCATCCGGCCCGTCAAAGTCGGAGAACGTGTCGGCGCAATGTGGGTCCTCGAAAGCGGCGTTAAAGCAGACGAAGTCGTGATTGTCGAAGGCCTGCAAAAAGTCCGAGACGGCTCAATCGTCAAAGTCAAGCAGACCACACCGACGAAAGGCAGCTAAGCCGTGTCCAAGTTTTTTATCAACCGTCCCATCGTGGCGATGGTCATCTCCATCATTATGTTGATCGTCGGCGCGGTTACCATCACTGGTCTTCCCGTGGCCCAGTTTCCGAATATCGTCCCGCCGGAGGTTCAAGTAGTCGCCACGTACGTCGGCGCCGATGCGCAGACCATCGAGCAATCCGTCGCAACCCCGATCGAACAGCAAATGAGCGGGGTCGACAATATGAACTACATGTATTCGCTGAACTCGACCGCCGATGGAGTAATGCGATTGATCGTGGACTACGACGTCAAGACGGACCCGAACACCGATCTCATCCTCACGCAAATACGGGAAACGCAGGCGGCTTCTCAGCTTCCTGCGGATGTAACCAATTTTGGCGTTACCGTGCAGAAGACCGTAACCGCTCCCCTGATGCTCGTCACCCTATTCTCACCCAATGGCACTTACGATGCGCGGTTCCTTTCCAACTACGCCTACATCAACCTGGCCGATCAACTTACTCGCTCCTACGGCATCGGAAGCGTCCAGATCTTCGGTGCGGGCCAGTACGCCATGCGGCTGTGGGTCAAGCCCGACCAATTGGCCAAGCTGGCCATCACCGTTCCGGAGATTGTCACCGCGATCCAGTCGCAGAACACCGTAAACCCGGCAGGTCAGGTGGGCAGCGAACCCGTTCCGAAAGGCCAGGAGTATACCTATTCCGTCCGAGCCCAGGGCCGGCTGACATCCCCCGAGGAATTCGGAGAAATTGTTGTGCGCGAATCCCCCGCCGGGGCAGTTGTGCGCCTGAAGGATGTCGCCCGCGTGGAACTTGGCGCTCAAAACTACAGCGTTCTGGGACGACTAAATGGGAAGCCCGGGGCCATTATCGCAGCCTATCAGTTGCCCGGCTCAAACGCCGTCGAGGCTGCCAATGGAGTCAAGAAACTCCTGGCCGATGTGAGGACACGCTTTCCGAGCGATGTGGACTATGTCATATCGTTGGACACCACCCGGGCCGTCACGCAAGGCATGAAGGAAATTATCCTGACCTTAGTGATCGCCATTGTCCTTGTGATCATGGTCGTGTACGTGTTCCTCCAAGGCTGGCGCGCCACGCTGATCCCGCTGCTGGCCGTGCCGGTCTCCTTGGTCGGTACATTTATGTTCTTCCCGCTCTTCGGCTTCTCGGTCAACACGCTCTCGTTGTTTGGACTCGTCCTCGCCATCGGCCTGGTGGTTGATGACGCCATCGTCGTAGTTGAGGCCGTTGAACGCCATATCGAAGAGGGACTCGCTCCCAAAGCCGCGGCTTTCAAAGCTATGGAAGAGATTTCCGGCCCAGTCGTGGGCATCGCTCTTGTTCTTTCGGCAGTGTTCATTCCGACTGCCTTCATACCCGGCATTACCGGCCGGCTTTATCAGCAATTCGCCGTCACCATCGCCATTTCGGTAATTCTGTCGGCATTCAACGCTCTGACGCTCAGCCCAGCGCTTGCCGCCTTACTGCTCCGCCCTAAAACAAGCAGAGGAGGGCTTCTCAGAGGCTTCTTTGCGTGGTTTAACCGCGCTTTTGCCAATGCTACCAATGCCTATGTTCGCTTCTGCGGCGTCCTCATTCGCAAGAGTGCAGTCGCGCTAATCCTGTTGGCCGCTTTTGCTGCCGCTGCCGGCTGGTTTGGCAGCAAAATTCCCTCGAGCTTTCTGCCCGATGAAGACCAAGGCTATTTGTACATCAATCTGCAGCTCCCCAGCGCCGCGTCCCTTCAGCGCACCGACGAGGTCGCCAGGAAAATCGAAAGTGTTCTGGCCAACACACCTGGCGTTCAATACACCACGAGCGTTGTTGGCTTCAGCTTGCTCAGCTTCGTACGTACCAGCTACAACGGCTTCTTTTTCGTGACCCTGAAACCTTGGGATGACCGCAAGTCCCGTGCAGAGCAACTTCAGGCCATCAAGCAGCGCATTAATCAGGAACTGTCCACCATTCCGGAAGGCATCGCCTTTTCCTTTTCGCCCCCCGCCATTCCCGGCGTTGGCACCTCCGGCGGGTTTACCTTTGCTCTGGAAGATCGCGCCGGCAAGGACGTCGCATTTCTTGCCTCAAATTTACAAACCTTCTTGACGGCCGCACGGAAGCGCCCGGAAATTGCCGGCTTGAGCACCACGTTTCTGGCGAGCGTACCCCAGCAGTTTGTGAACGTGGACCGGGACAAGGTCATTAAGCAGGGCGTCTCGGTTAACGACGTCTACAAAACGCTCCAGGCGTTCATGGGCGGTCTGTTCATCAACTATTTCAACCGCTTCGGACGCCAGTGGCAAGTCTACATCGAGGCCGAAGGCGACTATCGCACCAGGGCGGAGAATGTTGGCCAGTTCTACGTCCGAAACAATAAAGGCGGCATGGTGCCCCTCGCGACCTTCACGCGATTTGAAGCGCGTCCGGGCCCGGAGTTCACCATGCGCTTCAATGAATATCGCTCCGCGCAAATCAACGGCGCCGCCGCTCCGGGCTACAGCGCCGGCCAAGCCATGGCCGCTCTCGAGGAGGTCTTCGCGCAAGCGATGCCGCACGAAATGGGCTTCGACTACATTGGAATGTCTTTCCAGGAAAAGAAAGCTCAGCAGGGCGTCCCGCCCGCTGGCATTTTTGCCTTCTCGCTTCTATTCGTCTTTCTGATCCTCGCGGCTTTGTATGAGAGTTGGTCGCTTCCGTTGAGCGTCCTTCTGAGCACACCCGTTGCGGTTTTTGGGGCCTTTGGCATTTTGTGGCTGCGCCGCACAGTTCTGGCGGCTTTTCTGCCGAGCTACATGGTGCAGATCGAAAGCGACGTCTACTCACAAATCGGCCTGGTCATGCTCATTGGTTTGGCCGCCAAGAATGCGATTCTGATCGTCGAATTCGCCAAAGATGAATACGAGCAAGGCAAGCCTCTAGTTGACGCCGCTCTGGAAGGAGCCCGCTTGCGCTTACGGCCGATCTTGATGACTTCGTTCGCCTTCATCCTGGGTTCCGTCCCGCTGTGGACGGCTTCGGGCGCCGGAGCAGTGGCCCGCCAGATCATGGGGACCACCGTCATCGGAGGTATGCTCGCGGGGAGCCTCATCGGAATTTTCTTCATCCCGGTAGTTTTCTATTTGGTTGAAAAGTGGTTCGGCGCCGGCAAAGAACGCGAAGCGGCCGTTTTGAGGAGCCCCACTCCCGCTGAGGGTAACTGATATGAGCAAGAAAGTTGCCTTGCTGAGCGTGCTGATCCTGTGTTCCGGCTGTGCTGTCGGACCGAATTACAAAAGGCCTGCCGTGTCCGTCCCAGGCACCTATCGAGGGCTGACTCCCGAAGAAGCCGCCAAAACGCAGTCCGCCTCCATTGGCGATCAAAAATGGTGGGACATCTTCCAAGACGAACAACTCCGTTCGCTCATCCGGACCGCCCTGCAACAGAATTACGACGTTCGCATCGCGGCATCCCGCGTCCTGGCGGCACGGGCGCAGCTCGGAATCGTCCGGTCGGATCAATTTCCCAACGTCGCTGCGGGAGCCGCAATCGGCGATACGCGAACGGCAAGATCGGCCTTCCTTCCGGCTTTTGAAAGAAGTACCGGTCAGGTGGATGTATCCGCAGTCTGGGAGCTCGATTTCTGGGGCAAATATCGGCGCGCGACCGAAGCTGCGCGAGCCAACCTTCTCGCCAGCGAATGGGCTCGCCAGGAGGTCCTTGCCACTCTCGTCGCCAATATGTCCCGCGCTTATTTTCAGCTTCGCGCGCTGGACCGGGAATTGGAAATCTCCAAACGTACCCTCACGTCACGGCAGGAGTCGCTGCGGCTGACTCGCATTCTGGCTGATCGCGGCTCTACGTCCATGCTCGATGTGCGTCAGGCCGAACAGTTGGTGTTTACCGCTGCGGCGGAAATTCCGGCCTTGGAACAAGAGATCGAGCAGCAAGAAAACCTCATCAGCATTTTGCTCGGCAAGAATCCTGCCGATGTTGCGCGAGGTCAAAAGCTCACCGAGCAGGCGCAGCCTCCTGAGGTTCCGCCGGGGCTTACTTCTTCGTTGTTGGAGCGCCGACCGGATATCCGTGAGGCCGAACAACAATTAGTCGCGGCTAACGCCCAGATCGGCGTTGCCAGAGCGGCCTACTTTCCGCAGATTTCGCTGAGCGGAAGCGGCGGCTTCCAGAGTGCCGCGCTGACCAGCTTGTTCAGCGGACCCGCAGGCACCTGGAATTTTGGCGCCTCACTCACTCAACCCATCTTCACCGCCGGCAGAATTCGCTCCAACGTCCGGTTCGCCCAAGCGCAGCAGCAGACGGCGCTGCTTTTCTACCAACAAACAATTCAAGGCGCCTTCCGCGGCGTTTCCGACGCCTTAATCGCATACCGCAAGTCACGGGAATTTCGCGCACAAGAAGAACTTTTGTTTCAATCCGCGCAGGACTCAGCGCGCCTTTCCCACATGCGATACACGGGCGGCGTCACTGGTTATCTCGAAGTGCTGACCAACGAAACCAACGCCTTCTCCGCCGAACTGGGCCTTGTCCAAGCCCAGCTCAACGAGTTGTTGGCTCTGGTTCAGTTGTATGAAGCGTTGGGAGGCGGCTGGCAACAATGACCGTAGCGATCGGTAGAGGCCACCAATAGGAAAGTGACCAGACAAAAATCAACCAGAAATACTTTCCCATCGCGCCGCGACGGGGCTTCCGCAGCGTAGCAATGGTACCGGCTGCGATCGGCGCGACCGCAGTTGGCACGCGACACCGAGTAGCAGGGTCTCGTGCAACTTTGCAGGGCACTCGGCGGAGGCTGGCGGCAATAGTCAGTGAACATTGCCCCCGCAGAGAAAGCCGACGGAAAAGCCTGCCGCTGCTGCAATCGCAAATATATACAGGCACACGATGAAGGGAGTGTGGTCATCGGAGAGACGCTCGAATCAGCGAATATGTCACCATCCGGGATGTTGCGTCCCTCAATCGACAGCTTGAGACGGCCAGGAAAACTGAAGTAGCGCGTGCGTAGTCGAGCTAAGAACGCGAGTAACGACGTAGTGTAGAATGACAATTCTCAAAGACATTTTGGAAGGAGTTGCTATGAACTTCGGTTCCAAATTGCGGATGGCTGTTGCTCTCTTTGTGTTTCTCTTCGCTGCGTTGTTTCCGGCGAAGGCAGGAGCTGATGCCGCCGCGAACGTCATCGCGTCGCGCACGGCGGAGGTGGAGGGAATTAAGCTTCACTACTTCACTGCGGGCCAGGGCCCTGCCGTGATCCTGTTGCATGGCTACACCCAAACGTCGCGCATGTGGAGACCAATCATCCCGCTCCTTGCGGAGAAATTTACCGTGATCGCGCCCGACCTGCCTGGGATCGGGGACTCAGAAATCCCCGCGACTGGTCTGGACATGAAGGCGGCAGCGATTCGCATTCATGCGCTGGCTCGCTCGCTAGGCGTCGAAAAGGCGAGGGTGGTTGGGCACGACATTGGGCTGATGGTTGCCTATGCGTATGCCGCGCAGTTTCCGGCGGAGGTGGAGAAGCTAGTGGTGATGGATGCGTTTCTCCCGGGTGTTGCCGGGTGGGAGAACGTTTATAACAACCCGGGCATTTGGCACTTCCGTTTTAACGGTCCGACGCCGGAAGCGTTGGTGCGCGGGCGCGAGCGGATTTACTTTGAACATTTCTGGAACAACTTCGCGGCCGACAAAACTCATTCGATTCCAGAAGCCGATCGCGTAGCTTATACGGCGGCCTATGCTCGTCCAGGACGAATGCGCGCGGGCTGGGCCTATTTCGTCTCCTTTCAGCAGGCAGCCAAAGATTTCGCGGAACTTTCTCAGACCAAGCTGACCATGCCGGTCCTTGCGATCGGCGGCGGGAAGGCAAACGGAGATTTGCTGGGGCAGCAAATGAAGATTGTGGCTTCCGATGCCGCGATGGTCGTCCTGAAAGATGCCGGACATTGGGTGCTCGAGGAAAAACCAAAAGAGACGACTGATGCCTTGATTAAGTTTCTGTGAAACTTGGGCAACGGACACACTGCTTAAGCGCTTGTCACTAGCGCGCGAACAGAAATCCGAAGGAGGATCAATGTTGAAGCGGATCTTGTTCGCCGTTTGCTTTCTTGCCGGAGCTGGGGCTTCAACCACCTCGCCTCTTCCAGAGATGCGCACGGCTTGGGCCGTCTGGCAATGGTTTAGTTGGGGCCAAATCGTCATAGGAGATGGTGGAAAGACCGTTCTTCAGTATTCGTAACTAACCAACAGCCGCCCAAGGTGAGCCGCCACGATTGGTTTGGATTGCTCACCGCAGATAGAATGCGTCGACAGCAGCCATGAAACCGCCTTGCGACGAAGCCGTAATCCGGTCGGGAAGTGTCCGAATTCCCTGTGGAGAAGGAGCGAGACTCTGGATACTCGCCGCGACGATTCTCGGTTCCAGTATGGCTTTCATCGACAGCACAGTCGTCAATGTTGCTCTGCCCGCCCTCCAAGCGAGCTTTCGTGCGACGGTAGTCGATGTGCAATGGGTGGTCGAGTCTTACGGACTATTCCTGGGAGCGTTGGTTCTGGTCGGCGGCTCGCTCGGTGACCTGTTTGGCCGTCGTGTGATGTTCGTGGTGGGCGTGATAATTTTCGCCCTGGCCTCCGTTTGCTGCGGAGCTGCCTCGAACATTCATCAATTGATAATCGCGAGGAGTGTTCAGGGTGTGGGCGCTGCACTTCTCGTGCCCGGCAGCCTTGCGATCATTAGTTCATCTTTCGACGAGACAAGCCGAGGACAGGCGATCGGGACGTGGTCCGGGTTCACGGCGATCACCGCCGCTATTGGGCCCGTTCTTGGCGGCTGGCTTGTTGAGCATGCATCGTGGCGCTGGGCATTCTTCATCAATCTCCCGCTTGCGGCGGCAGTGATAGCCATTTCGCTTTGGCGTATTCCGGAAAGCCGCAGCGCCACCGTGGCGCGTGTCGATTGGTTAGGGGCCGTGGTCGTTACCCTCGGGTTAGGCGGCTTGGTTAACGGGTTCATCGAATCTGTCAACCTGGGCTGGAGGCATCCCCTGGTTTTCGGGAGTTTGATTGTTGGCTTCGGCTGCCTTATTGTGTTCGTATTCGTCGAAGCCAGCGGGGCTTGGCCGATGGTTCCGCTCACACTGTTTGCCTCCCGCAGCTTCACTGGCTCCAACCTGCTCACTCTCTTCCTCTATGCCGCGATGGGAATCTTTTTCTTTTTGTTCCCATTGAACCTGATCCAGGTCCAGGCATACTCGGCAACCGCAGCAGGTGCGGCCACCCTCCCATTGATTCTGCTGATTTTCCTTCTTTCCCGTTGGTCCGGCGGACTCGTCGCGCGCTATGGCCCAAGACTTCCGCTGATCATCGGCCCGCTCACCGCGGCATTCGGGTTCGTTCTGTTTGCCGTGCCCTCAGTTGGGTGTAGCTACTGGAAGGCGTTTTTCGCCGCTGTGGTTGTTCTTGGGTTTGGGATGGCGATCACCGTAGCGCCTCTCACTACGGTCGTGATGAATTCAGTAGACCAGGACCGCACCGGCGCGGCTTCCGGAATCAACAATGCAGTTGCTCGGGTCGCGGGGGTGCTTGCGATTGCAGTCCTTGGGATCGTAATGGTGAACGCTTTTAGTGCTCGCCTGGATTCCAAGCTGGCGACCTTCTCGCTGCCTCCCGGCGCATTCCACGACATTCAGGCGGGCGAGATCAAACTCGCCGGCCTGCAGTTGCCGGCTAGTCTCAACCCAAGTACCGGAGCCGAAATCAGGGAATCGGTTCGAGAAGCATTTGTATTTGGATTCCGGCTCGTTATGCTGATTTGCGCCGGTTTGTCTGTGGCAAGCGGCGCAGCCGCGTGGCTGCTGATTCCTGACAACAGAGGAACACTCCGATAACGCTTAGCGCATGAGAGGACCGGCGCAATTGTTCCTGGTTCAGTTTGCCGAGAGACAGGCAGTGTTTGCGGACTGCCGACAACCTGCGTACGCAGCGGATTTGTTTTCGTGAATCCATGCCAGCCGGTCGCAACAACTCAATTCGAAGGATGGCTCTATCTCTGGTAGCTGACATCACCAGCGCCGATGGCGGAGCTGCCGGCAGAATCACTCAAACCGCTGTACGGAGAATCAGTTCCTAAGTACAATTAAGAATAAGAGCGGGCGTCGTACAATGGCAGTATAGAAGCTTCCCAAGCTTCGGACGTGGGTTCGATTCCCATCGCCCGCTCCAGTTATTCCAGGTCCGGCCCGGACATATAGGTAACAGAACGTACCGGCTACATGGG
>Ga0209056_10002677_pt1 | contig 19059 bp, 18 predicted proteins | sample GraSoiAngelo_114_FD_185876 | JGI IMG/M metagenome (GOLD analysis project Ga0209056, IMG submission 185876) | Grasslands soil microbial communities from the Angelo Coastal Reserve, California, USA - 14_0903_13_40cm (SPAdes) (version 2) | ecosystem: Environmental > Terrestrial > Soil > Grasslands...
AACGCGGGGAGCGGGTGCTCCAGGAGCGGAGGCAGCGGTGAAGGCCCCAACTCCGACGCATTGTTGACCAGCAGATCCAAACGACCCGCGCGACGCACCGAATCCGCGATCACCCGGCGGTCCTTCGGACGCGCGACGTCACCGGTCACGGCCGTCACGATCGCGCCCGCAGCCCGCAGGCGCTCTGTGGCCGCACCCAGGGGCGTCTCATGGCGCGCGCTCAGAACGAGGGTCCACCGCTGTCGCGCGAGGAATTCAGCCAGGGTATAACCGAGGCCGCGGCTCGCGCCCGTGATTAGGGCGACCCGCTCCGTCGGGGCCTGTTTCGGTGACGGGGCGGGATCGACACTTGAAGAATTCTCCATGGCCGACACAGGCCTTCCGCGATTTATCTCGCTTCTGGTTTACAAACTCTACAAACCCAGCGGGACCCGACGCAGCAACCGGACGGGGTTGGGCTGTCAGCTTTATGCCGCATCTGAATTCCTCCCAAACGATGCCCTTCAACGTTGGCGCGGCTCGCGCCCAACTCGTCGAGCAAATCCGAAAGGCGCCTCGGTCCCCCACGCCCTCCGACCCTGTTTCGTATCTCGGCTCCCCGGTGCCCGTCCTCGGGCTCCGCGTCCCGACGCAGCGGGCAATCCTGACGACGTTTGCGAAGGCGCATCGGGACCTGACGGCGTCCGAGGTGAACCCGCTCGCCGCGGCGCTCTGGTCCGGCGAGGTCCTGGAGGAGAAAGCGCTCGGCATCATGGTCCTCGATCGATTCGCGAAGATCCTCGATGGAGCGTCGTGGGCGCTCGCGGACCGCTGGGTCGACGAGGCGACGGGATGGGCCCTGAGCGACGCCTTGGCTTCCGGCCCGATCGCGAAGATGGTCCGTCGGGACCGCCCTCGGTTCTCGGAGGTCCTGCGATGGACGCGCTCGACGAACATCTGGCGCCGACGCGCATCGACGTACGCGATGCACGACCTCGTCTTCGCGGGCGAGTTGGACCAGCCGTTCAGAATCCTGGAGAAACTCCTCTACGACGACGAGTTCTGGGTCCAACGCGCGGTTGGCACCTGGCTGCGGGAGTGCTGGAAGCGAGACCGACGCCGAACGGAGGCGTTCCTTCGCAAGCACATTCGCGGCCTGCCCCGCGTCCTCATCACGGTCGCGACGGAACGGGCGCCCAAGGCACTCCGAGATGAGCTGCGCAGGGGACGGTGAGGCCCGCAGGAAGGGCGGACCGCAAGCTTATACGCGCAGGTCGATTCCGTTGGTCGGACGAGACGCATCGATGGCCGAGACGGTGACGATCCACGAAAAACCGCTCCGTCACTTTTGTGAGCAAGTCCTGATGAAGCTCGGCGTACCCGCGGAAGATGCGCGGGTCACGACCGATGTCTTGGTCGTCGCGGATCTGCGTGGGATCGACAGCCATGGAGTCGCGCGCCTCGGCCGCTACGTCAGCGGCCTCAAAGAAGGCTTCATGAAACCGACGGACCAGAGCCGCGTGATCAAGGAGACGAAGGCGACCGCGCTGCTCGATGGCGGGCAGAGCTTGGGTCAGGTCGTCGGCACGCGTGCGATGAACCTCGCGATCCGGAAGGCGAAGGACACCGCGGTCGGCGTCGTCGCGGTGCGGAACTCGAATCACTACGGGATCGCGGGCTATTACGCGATGATGGGGCTTCCGCACAACTTAATCGGCGTGAGCATGACGAACGCAGCCCCGCTCGTCGTGCCGACGTTTGGGCGGATCTCGGTCCTCGGCACGAACCCGATCAGTCTGGCGGCTCCCGCGATGAACGAGAAGGCGTTCGTCCTCGACATGGCCACGGCCACGGTTCCGCGCGGGAAAGTCGAGGTGTATAACCGCGCGGGGAAACCGATTCCACACGGTTGGGCGGTCGATGAAACCGGAAGAAGCTCCACGGATCCGGCGCGCGTCTTGAACGCCCTCGCGAAGCGCCTCGGCGGCGGCCTCCTCCCCCTCGGTGGCGAAGGCGAGGACCTCGGCGGCCACAAAGGCTACGGCCTCGCGCTCTTGGTCGATGTCCTGAGCGGGGTCCTCAGCGGCGCCGCGACGGGATTGCAAGTCTACGCGGACGAGAAGCGGCCCGACGTCGGGCACTTCTTCCTCGCCCTGGACCCGAGCGCGTTCCGTCCGCTCGACGAATTCCGCCGGGACATGGACCGCCTCGCCCGAGAATTGAAAGCCAGCCCGAAGGCCCAAGGTCAGGAGCGAATCTACGTGCACGGCGAAAAGAGCTTCGTCCGCATGGAGAAATTCCGAAACGAAGGGATTCCGCTCGACCCAAGAGTCGTCCAGGCGCTCAAGAAAATCGGCACCGACCTCAGCGTCACGTGGGCTTCGTAGGTCGACGAACCTTCCCCCATTCGCACCTTTTATCGGCTCTCGGACGATTGTCGTTCCCCATGTCCGTCGGCCCCGCCTCGTCCACCGCCCCCGAATTTGAAGCGTGGATCCCGCTCGCGCGGCAAGTCGTCCGCGGGTCCCTCCGTCTTCGATGGAAGGACGTCTTCGAGATCTACACCTACCCGCCGACGATCCCGCTCGCGGAGGCGCTCGCGCTCGAGGCGCGCCGAACCGGGAGCGACACCCACATCACCCTGATGACAGACGATCTGTGGTTCACGTCGATGCACGAGCTATCCCTGAGGTGGCTACGACAACCGTCTCCCGTGGAATATGCAATTGACTCGACGTGCACCGCCCGCATCTACCTGGGCGGCCCCTCGGACGCGCGTCGCATGAAAGACATTCCGCCCGAGAAGTTCGACGCGAACGCGCTGGGCGGGTCGCGACAACATGAACCGAGGCGGAGGCGGAAAGTGCCCTACGTGGATCTGCCAATCGGACGGGTCACTCGAGAACGGGCGGAGGCGTACGGGCTCGACTTTGCGAAATGGCATCGGAGCTACCACGCCGCATTGAGCGTCGACCTGAAGGAAATCCAGAAGCGGGGCATGGCGTTGGGACGCCGGCTCTCCGGACGGAAGAGGGTCCAGATCGTTTCGGACGCCGGCACCGACCTGCGGTTCGAGACGAAGCCGATTCCGCCCGTGGTGGACGATGGGATCGTCGGCCCCGCCGACATCCGACGTGGATTCGTCGAGACCTCCTTGCCCGCGGGGAAGCTGGACGGAGCCGTTCGTCCCGAATCCGTGAACGGCGAGGTCCACGCGACGGACCCGATCTTCCTCGCGGGCCGCACGATTGTTCGCCCGTGGTTCAAAATCGAGGCGGGGAGGATCGTGAAATGGGGCGCGGAAGACCAGGAGGATTTGCTCAATCACGCGCTCGTGCAATCCAAGGTCTCGACCGCGCGGGTCGGTTTCTTCTCCGTGGGCCTGAATCCGGTCGCGGAGGCGTGCATGCTCGACAACGGAATCGTGAAGGACGATGTGGGAATCGGGCTCGGGCCCCATCCCCAGCTCGAGCGACGCGCGGCGGACCCGTCCGTGTCTTTCACCGCGACGACCGGCCCTGTCCGCCTCGAAATCGGACCTTGAGACGAGACTCCGAAAGGGCTATACTGCGAGACACCCCATGCGGGGCGCAAGGTGGAGGGGTTCAAACAATGCCGGAGCAGGAATTTTTGGCGGAACTGAATGAGAAAACGACGTCCGTGACGATTCGGGAGTTCAAGCCCGACGGGGTACTAATATCCTACAATCTTCAGGGAACTGTCAAGGGCGAATACGACGCGAACCACATGGAAAGCGTCGATGCGTTCTTCAAGCCGGATGGGACGTACGAGTTCGAGTCCCGGGGGATTGACCAAACCGACGACGGGGACATGCTCATCTTCAAGGGCAAGGGCACGGGAAGGACCGTCAGCCCGACGTCGGTTCATGCCGAAGGGGAAGCCCTGTGTCAGACCCAGTCCACGCGACTCGCCCGGCTCAACGGCGCGAATCTCCGCTTCGAAGGAACGTACAACATCCCGACGGGCGAGTTTACCGCGAAAATCTTCACGGTGAAATAGAATCGAACCGCGTCGGCACCTTCGTCCGGTGGGAAGGCTCGTTGCTTCAGGTCATCCGCTCCATCACCAGCCCTCCCTCTCCCACCTGATCGGCCGATTGCGACAGACACCTTGCGATCCGACGCTCGCATCGAACGGCGTCGACCGAAAACTCGCTTCATCCGGATTCAGTTCGCAATCGCCGGCATCTTCCGGACGAACGCGTCGCTCGTGAGCTGCTGAATCATGAAATCCGCGACGTCCGCGCGAGAGATGCGAAAGCCCCATCGCGGAATGCCTTCCGTGACGACGCGGTAGCGGCCCGTAGGCGGACCGTCCGTGAGCAGGACCGGCCTCACCGCGGTCCAGTCGAGGTTCCGCCGCTGGAGCGTTTCGAGCATCTTGCGGTGCTCCGCATAGACGCCAGGTAGGAATAGCCGCGCGAGTCCTAGCCCGACCGTTCCGACGAAGAATCCGGCCCGCTCGTGGAGTGCACCCGCCGCGGACAAGACCACGATCCGCCGCACCCGATGCGTCTCCATGCCGTCGAGAATGTGACGGACGCCGTCGGAGAGGATGGGTGGCGGCCGCCGCGCGCTGAACCCAAGGGCGCTCAGCACGGCATCGGCTCCGGCGACGGCCCAGTGGACGGACAGCGGATCAAGGACGTCGCCACGAACGACGTGCAAGCGATCGTGCTTGACTTCCAGTCGAGCCGGGTCGCGCACGTACGCGGATACGTTGTGTCCCAGCCGGAGGGCTCGCTGCAACAGGAGGTGCCCGGTCCGGCCAGTGGCCCCGAAGAGGACGATTCTCAAGACCGTTGCCTTGCGGGATAATCATGCGCGAGAGGTCAAGAATGTCGGAAACCAACACGTTACCAAGTGGTATCCGGAGCGGGTCTCGGGGACGATCGGCCCGACGCTGGACGAGGTCTACCCGCCGGGAACCGCGAACCAACCGCGGATCCCAGGCGAACAGGATGATCTGGCTCAACATCTTCTTCCTGCTGTTTATCGGCCTCTTGCCCCTCTCTACGGCGCTCTTAGGCCGCCACGACCTGGAGCGTGTGACGCTCATCGCCTACGGGCTGAATCTCCTCGCGGCGGAATTCTTGCGGTGCGCGTCTCTCTGGTATGCGACCGTCCATCCTCATCTCGTGGAGGCGGAGCTCGATGCGGCGATCATTCGGTCGGGTCGTCGGCGGATCTTGCTTGGACCTTGCCTCCCCGCCATCGCGATCTTCCTTTCGTTCGTGAACCCGTTGATCAGCCTCGGCACCTACGTGGTCTTCCCGATGATCTTTGTCCTGCCAGGACGGATCGATGCGTTCTGGCGGCGCCAGGAGATGACGTAGGCGGCCGGCCCCGCGTGGGTACGCAGCCATAATAAGCTCGGGGCTCTTCGCGACTCCAGACATGGAGCCCTGGGACGTCACGATCGTCGGCGGGGGGATCCTCGGGACGTCCTTTGCGTATTGGCTCGCGACGCGATACGAGGGCCGCATCGCGGTGTTGGAGAAGGAGCCGCAGGTCGCCTTGCACACGTCCCGTCGGAACACGGGCGTGGTCCACCGGCCGTTCTATCTCGACCCGGTCGGGCGAAAGGTCTTCGCGCGGTCGTCCCAGATTGCGTACGGCATGTGGAGAGCGTACGCAGCGTCGCGCGGCCTTCCGTGGGTGCCGGTGGGCACGTTCGAGATCGCGACCCGCGAGGATCGGGTCTCCCACCTCGAGACGTACCGAAAGTGGGGGCTCGCGAACGGGATGGGCGAGGACGAGCTCTCCCTCTTGACGGAAGGCGAGGTCCGAGCGCTCGAACCGAACGTGCGCTGCCATGGCGCGATCTGGTCGAAGACGGACACGAGCGTGGACTATCAGGCGTTCACAGTGGCATTGCGGGACGACGCGGAACGCGCCGGCGCACGATTTCTCCTCGGGGCCGACGTCGAGTCGATTGACGTCGCCGGGGACCATCTCGAAGTCCAGATCGCACCCGCCGCAGGCGAGGATCGGGTCTATGTCGACCCACGGGCCCGAATCCGCGTCTCGGTCGGGACCTGGGGGGAACCGCTCCGGACGAAGTTCCTGATCAACGCCGCGGGCGGCAACGCGATCGACATTGCCCATGCGCTCGGCGTCGCGCGCGAGTACACGGACCTTCACTTCCGCGGCGAGTACTGGGAGGTGGACCCCGCGCGCTACTACCTTTCCAGCCGGAACCTGTACACGGTGCCCCGCCACCCGGAGCTCCCGTTCCTCGATCCGCACTGGATCGTCCGCGCGGACGGCCGGCGCGAGATCGGACCGAACGCGGTCCCCGTCCCGGGGCCGTACACGTACCGCGGCTTCTTTGACGACCCCGCGGACCTGGTGCATAAGTTCTTCGAGTCGCCGGTCGGCAACAAGCTCGCGGTCCTCGTGAACCCGGAGTTCATTACGCTCGCCACCCAGGAATGGGCCTCGTCGATCTCGAAGCGGGCGATGGCGAAGCGCGTGCAGGAGTTCCTCCCGGACCTCCGCGTGGAAGACCTCACCCGACCCGGGACCGCGGGCGTGCGGGCGCAGGTCGTCGACCGCCACGGGAGCTTCATCAAGGAAGCGATCGAGATCCCGGGACCTCATTCGTTCCATGTCACGAACTACAACTCGCCCGGGGCGACCGGCTCGCCCGCGTACACGGCGTGGATCGTGAACCTCTTGGGGCGGGAAGGCCACCTCGACCATCTGAAGGCGAAGGCCCCGAAGCCCGCGGGACTCTGGGATTTCGACGCGATCTGCACCGCGATCGAGGCTCCCGCGGGATGAAGGCGAGGACGCTCCGAATCCGAGAGACTCCGGGAGGGGTCGGGTGGGAACGACCGGACGCAGCACCGCGGGGATTGGACGGACCTAGCTCGCCTGTCCCGGTACACTGAGCTGCCCGCGAATCGCGCCACCCGGGAACGCCGCGTTGTGGATGTTCACGTAGTACTGGTCCGGGAAGTCGATGATGTCCTGGAGCAGCGCCGGGTCGTCTAGGCCAGATCGGCACCCGCTGGGGACGAAGGCACCGTCTACTGTGAACGGGACCACGACAGGGCCGGCCACGCCGGCGGGCGCATGATGGATATGATACGCGGATGGGGTGTCAATGCCGGCCCACGTGACCGCCCAACACACTCGGTCTTGGCCCGTGTTGAGGGTCACCATCGCGAACCCGCTGCCGTCGGGATCGGCGCTGCCAGTTTCCTGACTGCCGCTCAACGAGCCCATTCGAGGGGCACCGCCCGTGCCGCTACCCGCAGAGGCCCGGCCGGCAATCACAACGCTCATCAACACCACTGCAAGGATGACTAGCAGCTTCTTCATGTCCACCGCTCCGTCGAGGCGTAACAACGCGAACGGCGTTAATTCTTTCCCCGAGTCGTGAGCGTTCCCAGATCTGATACCGTCGAAGGTCATGTCAATGAGGACGCAACGCCGCTAGACGACGCCGAGCCGGGACCGCCGCTGCCCATGCTTTCTCAAAGAAGTCGCGGTGGGCTTTCACGAAGTCCGGGCTGTTCGTCCACAGCGCCGTCTCTCCCTCCCCGCGGATCGTCCTTTCGTCCTGGATCAGGAACGCTAGGATCGACTCGCGGTCCACGATGATGAAACGCGCCCGCTGACGGTCCACATGACGGAGCGGGACGACCTTCGCGACACGCGCCATCAGGACCTGGTTCGTCGCGTCGACGTCCGCCAGCAGCCGTGGTTTCACGCCATGGCGCATCGCCTCGACGAGCACCTCGTTGATCCCTGCGCGGTACGATCGCTGGAGGCCCTTCGTCGTCGTGAAGGCGAGGACCTCTTCCCTCGAGGAGGCGACGAACTGGCGGAGGGTGCGGTAGATCTGGGCGCGGCCTTTGATCACTTGGAGCCGCACCGACGGGGGCTCCCGCCTGCGACCCGAGATCTTGGGCCATTCCTCAAGGAGCATCTTCCGGACCGCGTCGAGCTTCTCAAGCTCAGCCTTCTTTTCGTCCGCGATCATGTCGAAGACGTCTTGGAGAGCGCGTGCGGCGTACCGTCGGGGTCGGTCCAACGTCACTTCGACCAAGCCGCGGGCCTCGAGTCCCTCGAGCGCGCGATACGTCTGCACCCGGTTCACACCGCTCGCCCGCGCGACGTCTCCTGCGGTCGCTGCGCCAGCCCGAGCGAGGTTCACGAAGACGAGCGCCTCGTATCGACTCAGGCCGATCCGCTGCAGCGCCTCCGACGCCTCGGAGATCTTCATCCGTGGACGAGATGGCTTTCGGGGCGTATTAGCAACGTTGTAACAAGCAGCGTTACAAAGGCCCTGCACGAACACCCCATAGAAGCGCCGTGATGTGATGAGTCATGTGTCAGCCCGCCCCGGCCCGAGTCCCGTCGAGAGACCGCCCCGTCCACGGCTGAGGCGTGTCCCTTACAGAGCCGGAATCCTTATCGACGTGCGCACGCATCGGGCGGGAAATGCTTGTCCAGGCCAGCGGTCTCGTCAAGGACTATCCCCGGATCCGAGCCTTGGACCAGGTCTCCCTCGAGATCCGCGAGGGCGAGGTCTTCGGACTGTTTGGGCCCAACGGCGCAGGGAAGACGACCTGCCTCCGGGTCCTCTCCGGCCTCACGCGCCCGACCGGAGGACAGGCGACCGTGTGCGGAGTCGACGTGGGGACCCAACCGAACGAAGTGCGCAAACGGCTCGGGATCCTCTTCGACCTCCCTACGCCCTACGAGGACATGACGGTCCGCGATTACCTCGTGTTCTTTGCGCGGATGTCCGGGATCCCGCGGGCTCAGGTCCCGGAGCATGTCGCTGGGGCGATGCACGTCCTGGAGCAGACGCAACACGCGGATCGCCGGATCGGGAAGCTGTCGATGGGCGAGCGGCAGCGCACGGAGCTTGCGCGGGTCCTCCTGCAGCCCGCCCAGGTGCTCTTCTTGGACGAGCCATTCTCGAACATTGACGTGAGCATGCGGATCGGGTTGCGTACGACGTTACGGAATTGGGCGGCCCGTGGCGGGGCCATTCTGTTCACGAGCCACAACCTCCTCGAGAGCGAGGCGATTGTCGATCGGTATGCGTTCATTCATCGCGGTCGGATTGTCGCATTGGGCAGCGCACGGGAGCTGAAGGAAACCCTCTTGGCTCCGGCGTACCAGCTTGAGGTCGGCGACGTCGAACGCGCGATGACGGTCCTCGAGCCGATCCCTCATCAGACGCTGGAGCGGAGCGGACCGGGACTAATCCGAATCGGCCTCCTCGCCCGCCGCGATGCGGCGCGCATCGCCCGCGCACTCACGGAGGCGGGAATCGACCTCCTTGAAATGAAGAGCCTCGGGACCATGGAAGACGTCTACTCTCGGATCACTGTGGGGACGCCGCCCGCCCAGCCCGGGGGTGCTTCCTGATGGAATGGAGGGACCGCCTGCAGCGGATCGAGGCGATCGTTGAGAAAGATCTGAAAGTCACGAGATGGTGGTGGATCGCGGTGTTAATCATCGCCGCCACCGAGTCCGTCGCGACGGCGTCGATCGCGGGCAACATTCGTCGAATGAACGACCTGTATAATATCCCGTTCACCTGGTACGACGGCAACCTCCGTAGCCTGTACGCGGTGGCTGCGTTCCTCGCTTCCATGATCCTCGGCTTGGCGTTTTCGTACGTCCACGGAGGCGAGATCCGACGCGGCACGATCCGGTCGATCATCCTCTATCCGGTCGACATGAATGACGTGACGATCGCGAAGCTGGCGTCGAGCTTCGTCCTCGCGACCGGCTTCTCCACGATCCTGTTTCTGGGATTCGCCATGCCCTTCTTCGTCTACGGCGTCTGGCCCGTTGGCGATTTCCTCGCGATCCACGCAATGGCCTTGTTGATGGCGTTCCTGGCCCTCGGGACGGGCGTGTTCCTGGCCCACGTCGTGGCCCAGGTGGCCGGCCGCATGATCGTAAGCCCCAGCCTCCTCGGGAGCGTGTCTCTCTTGTCCTCAATCCTACTCACGGAGACAGCGGCCAACGTCATCGGTCTCCAGTTCGTCGCGGCGCTGGCAGGCCCCCAAGGCCCGACGCGTCAACAGGTCCTCGAGGTTCAACAATTCGCACGGGCAATCAGCGTCTTGTCGCCCCAGCATATGGGCGCCCGGATTCTCTCGGACGTGTTCGGGATCTACGCGGCATGGCCGGACGTCCACGTCGTGATCCCCGTCGCGGTCCTCGTGGGTGTCGTCGGGTACTTCTTCGGTCGCAAGCTCTACATGGACATCCTCGTGCGCTGAGGCGGCGCTCCGCGTCGGCGGAACGGAAGAAACCGTAAGAGAAGAAAGAAGGAGAAAAAAAGGATTCAGCCTCGCTCCCGTCGACTATCGGGTCGACGCGAGGCTCCAGATGGCTCCGGCGAGGAGGAGCAGGCCTGCAAACAGGCCCAGCTGCGTCGCCACGAGGACCACGATCGCCAGACCGGCGGTCATGGCCACGATGGAGCCATTCTGCACGTTCTGTTTCGACACGGCGTAGCCGATCAGGCCGACGATACCGAAGATGACCAAGTAGGCCTCTGCGGTGGTCGCGGCGACGATCGCGCCCGCTTTCGACGCATCGAACAGATAAGTCAGGATGCCCGTGATGAGGGCCACGAACGCGCCAAGCACGATTGGCACTTGGTACGTCGGCGTGTGCGAGAGTTCGCGCCACGATTGGCCGAACCCTGCGCCTGACTTCGCGCGGGTCGATTCCATGGTGCTTTCACCTCCTAGGCCGCACCCTCCGATGCCGGGTCATAGCCCTATTGGGACAACTATCGAACCAAGGGTCCGAGGCCATAAGCGTGCTGACGCGCGGACCGCCACAATAGGTTCAAGCCGACCCCTCCGAGGCGCCAAGTTCATAGGGACCTGCACGCCGCCATCGCGCTTCGACATCCGTGAACGGAATCGAGGAATCTGCGCCCCACACGTTCCCAGGGTTGAGAATCGGCCTGGGAGTCCCTACTCGTCCTCCGGGTCGTGCTCGTGCTCGAAGCCCTCGTACGGCAGGGCGAGGTACGGGAACGTCGGGAGGAAGGGGAGGTCCTCTTTCGTCCCGTCCAGCAGCAGTCCCGCCGCGCCGTCGGGGGTGAAGGTGTTATCGACCAGGGGGAACGTCAGCCCCGCGATCGCGCGCAATTCGATGGCCGTCACGTTGTCGAACACCCGGCGGCCGTTCGGGAAGCCATCGAGATCCGGCAAGCCGTCCGCTGTAAAGGCTCGGAGAATCCCGAACCGCTTGTTGCTGTCGCCGGGCGGGTTGATGCCCGAATCGGTCGCGTCGTAGGTCGGGGCGAACGCAAGGTTCAGCCGCAGCTCGTCCGCCTGGGTGGGCCCGTTCGAGTTCTGGAAGCCCGTGATCACGCCAGGCGGGATTCCCGTGAGCAGGATCGCGATCAGATCCGCGCGGGTCTTGCCCGATTTCGCGAGAGCCGCGAGGTTCGGGAAGACGCCCGGGTATAAAATCGCCAGGAGAGTCTGCAACCCCGGTTGCGCGTAGTCGTCGAGGAACTGGGAGTCGCCCGCGGGCGGCCGGCTGTTCCAGAGGTCTTTCTCCCCCAGTTCGATGACGACCTCGTTGATCAGGGGCTCGCCGAGTCGCGAGACCTGGACCCAGGGGCCCGTCTGCACGACCCGCGCATCCTTCTCGCGCACCATCGCCTTCCGCCGGCTCGCCGCGGACCACACGCCGATCACGGAGCGGGCGTCCGCCGGGTCTGTCGGATTGAATCCCCCCCGGGTGAGGTCTGTCTTCGGGACCTGAATCGCGATCGTGTGAACATTGAATCCTTTCGTCCCGTTCACGCCGGGCGCGTCGGGCAGCGGAATCACATGGAGATGTTGGAACGGCCGCAGCGCGCCGAGGTCAAAGATCGATCCGAGGTCGACGTAGAAGCCTTCGCCCCGCTGGCCGGCGAAAGTCTTCACCCCGGCGCCGAGGTCATTCACCGCGGCGCTCGCCAACACCGGGTAGTTCGGCGTGGACCGAGGCCCGATTCGCACCGGCGGGGTCGGCAGGTCCGCCCCCAGGACGGACGTAGCCCCGGTCCGCCGCGGGCCGAGGACCTTCGTGACGGAATACATCTGGCGGACGTTCCAGTTCGAATCGGTCAAGGAACCGATCGGACCCGTGTTGTAGAGGAACGTCCCCGGATTCTGCGTGGTCGTCTTGAACCGGAACTGGTACGTGACATCCTCGACGCCGTCCCCGTCGTTGTCGATGAGGATCTCGTACAGGACGTCGTCCCCGAACTGGAAGAAGTTGGGACCGCCCGCCGGCTCCTCGAGCGGGATGAAGTTCGCGAGGATCGTGACCTTCGACGTGTCGGCGGGGTCGACGAACGCGTACAGGTCCGTGTTGTCCGCGACGGGGTCCTTCGAAATCGACGGCGCTTCGCGGTGAGACGACATCGCGGTTCACCCCTTCGTGTACGTCGCGAGGCGTGAGACGAGCGCGGGGTCTCGGGCGGTGAATTCTCGCGTGCCCCACATGACGACGACCGTCCCCTGCGCCGGGTCTTTCACATACGCCATGAGAGGCGCATTCGGATCTCCCGAGGGCGGAGACACTCCCTGGACATTCTCCGTGAGTTTCACAATGGTCGGAGCCGCAGCCATCGCGCCGACAGCCGCCGCACCGACCGCGGTCTTGTGCAAGAAGCTCCGTCTCGTCATCTTCGATTTCTTGTCGTCAGGCATTCGAATTCCCCTCCTGTTGGGGCGCCGCGGGGGAACCCAACCCCCTTCGCCACCGGTCTGCGGCACCGTCTCGCGGCGTATTTCGACGTGTGTAACACCGCTTGTTACAAGGGGCCGCCTTCCTCCGGTCGGAGGAGGGTGCGATGTCGAGAATGTCGGGGCGGGGATTCGAACCCCGGACCTCCGGATACCCCAGGAGCGCCGCGGTCAGGAAACGGCAAGAACCCTATGAGTCCGACGCTCCACCAGGCTGAGCCACCCCGACGGCTCGGCCCATGGACGGGGCGATAATAAAGGATGCGAGGCCCGCCCGATCGCGCACGAGTTGATGACGATCTCGGTCACGAATTGCTCCCGTCTCGGTCACGCTCGGCGACCCGCGCGCTTCCCAAGCGCAATCTTCCCGACCCCATTAAATACGTCCAAATTCGTGTTCAACCGTGGACCGCGAACGAGCGACCCGGGACGCGCGAGCCGTTGAAGATCCGATTGCCGCGATCTTCGATCTCGCGGAGTCGGTGGACCGGGAGACGCCGAAGATCCGCAAGACGCTCCGGTACGTCCGCTGGTTCGTGTCGCTCTGGCTCGTCCTCGACTTCTTCCTCATCCTGATCGTGTCGTTCCCGGGCGGAGGAGCCGGCCTCACCCTCCTCCTGTTCCTCCCGATCCTGATCTTCCTTCTCGGAGTGCGACTCGCGAAGACGTCGACCGCGCGGCTCATCCTGCTCGCCCTCGCGATCGTGTTCGGCGGCTTCCAGGCGCTCTCGATGGGTCCGTTCCTCTTCCTGGGGGCGGTCCTCGTGGCCCTGTTCATCATGGGCTTTTCGATCCTCGAGCTCATGCGCGACCTGCGGTCGTTCTTCGACTACTTCGCCTTGCGGCACCGGGTGATCCAGCGGGTGCGACAGGCAGACCCCGTGGTCTACGTGCCGGAAGGGAAAGACGCCGTCCAGCGAATCCTCACGTATCTGGGGAACACGAGCAACGATGTCCGCGGCGTCATGTCAATCCCCGGCGCGGTCGCGACGCCCGCACTCCTCACGGGGAAGAGCGGGCTCACGTATTCGTTCGACGCGTACGTGCGTCAGCGGCCTTCGACCCTCTGGCGCTTCCTCAATGTCGGAGCCGCGGGCTTCGGGGTGTTCGTGAAAGCGTTCGACCGCGCACCCACCCTCGGAGACCTGCAGTCGTTGAAAGCCGCGGTCGAAGACGTCTCGAGCGCGACCCGCATCCCGCCCGCCCGGATCCTCGTCTTGTGGAGGTCCAAGGGAAACGAGAGCGTCACGCCGGACGTTTACGACTTCCTGACGAAGGAGTCGGCTCGGGTGCGAATCCGCGGCGCGACGTTCGCATGCTCGCTCGAACTCGGGATCGAGCGGGACGACGGCACGTACGACTTCATCCCGATCGTCGTCGAGCCCACGATCGGCCTGACTGGGCGGCCTTCTCCAAGCTGAAGGGTCCAGGGAAGTCGTGCCGCTGTGTTCCAAACGAATGCCGATTGCCCAAGTGTACTCTCACTCCTGATAGCCTGATGCCCACATATCCGGCCAAGCGCCCGCCCCATGACGAAGCAAGATGTCCCCGTGGAGTCCGAGACCGCTCAGCGGCTAGCTGCTCAAGCCTCGAAGAAAGGCAAGACCCTTTACTCCCTGACCAACGAAATCTTGGAGGCCGCGCTCCGCGTCTACGGCGAGGGCGGAAACGCGAACGAAATGTTCCCCGCCTGGAAGGTATCGCGGATGGGGAAGGACATCAGTGGGACGCCGTTCCTGCCCCGTCGCCTGATCCGGAAGATGGTCGAGCGGCTCTTTCCGAGAGACCGGGAGTGGCTCCTCCAGGAATGGGTCGAGGCCGGAAAGGAGCTGGGGGACCACCTCCGAGCGTACTATCCGACCCTCGAGGACCTCCAGGCCGGGATGCCCGCGGTCCAGCCGTTGATCGAGGAGCGACGCTTCGAGATCGAGCGGCAGCGTGGCCCCGACGAGCTCCACCAAGAGATCCTGATGCGGGTCGACACGGACCTCGCGCCCGCGTTGGCCGCCTGCGGCGAGCGCTTCCTGGTCGGCCTCCTCCATGCGTACTCGTTTCGCGCGACGAAAAGCCGGGTCACCGGAGGCAACATCGAAGTCACCGCGGCCTACGTGGGTCCACCAGCGTAGGACTGGCCGAAAATGCGGCGCGAGGATGGGAGTGCGCAAGCTACCTCGTCGCTCCCGTCATTCGCGAAGCCAGAACGGGGCTTTCGTGAATCGGTAGTGGTCGCGGATCTGCTCCTGGTAGATTTTCCGATAGAATTCGTTGTAGCGCCGGATGTGGAGCAATCCTTCGCGCGTAATGCGGATCCGGTAATGGCCCTCGACCACCTCGACGGTCACGTGGCCGTCCTTCTCCAACGCCTCGATGACGCGGTCCGTCATGAAATGGTTCGACTTGATCTCCCGTTTTACTTCTTCCTTCGACATGCCGGGCTGGCCCGGCAGGAGGCGATCTAGTTTCGATTCGAGGCCGTCTTGGTATAGTTCGATCCCCATGCCCGCGACCAAACGGTTTAGCACGAAGCAACCGTAGATCACGAGGTCCTTGTACGGCCGCGACGGCATGGGGTCGCGCGCCGATGCGGACCTCCGATATTTAATGCGTTCCCGCCCGAGTCGACGAAAGATCCGACGGAGACGTCGGCGCGCCTCGGGGGAGCCGGACGGTGAAGCTCGATCCCCTCCCGACCTCGGTGGAAACGGAAATGTCGCCACCATGGCCGATGACGAAACTCTTGCTCAGCGCGAGGCCTAAGCCGGTCCCTTCCCCCTTGCCTTTCGTCGATACAAAGGGCTCGAAGAGCCGCCTCCGAACCTCGGACGGGATTCCGGACCCCGTATCGGAGACCGTGAGCACGAAGGCATCGTCCGTCGTCTCGGTTCGGACGCCCACTTCCCCGTTGTTGGTCGCCTCGAACGCGTTTTTCAGGAGGTTCACGAACACCTCGTTCATCCGAACCGGGTCGATGCGGAGCACGAGCGGGTCGTCCCCGAGATCGAGGCGCAACTCTACCCCGGGTTTCCGGAAGACGCCGGCCTGATCGGCGGCCGCTTGCACGACGTCGCGCAAATCCGTCTCGACGAGGTTCGTCGACCGTGGCCGAGCGAATTTCAGGAGTTCGGCGGTGATGCCGGCCGCAATCTTCCCCTGCGCGCTGATTTTCTTCAGGCGCGTTTGGACTTCGGGATCCGAGCTCCGACGACCGATGCTCGACGCGAGGAGCGAGATGTTCGTAAGCGGCGTGTTGATCTCGTGGGCGACGAACGACGCGAGTCGTCCCATCGACGCGGCGCGTTCGCTCTCGAGAAGCTTGCGCTGCATCTCGCTTTGCTCCGTCACGTTCCGAGCGATGATCACGACCTGCGGGGCCTCGCCCATGAGGTGGGCGGATTGCGCGGACAGCTGAACGCGGAGCTCGCGCCCGTCCGGAGACGCGGCGGTCCCCTCGAACACGTTGGCACCAAGGCGGCCCTGCGTCAGGGCCACCACAAAGCCGCCACCCGAGGACGGCGTCGCCGCGGAGATCAGATCTTCGATCCGGCTTCCAATCAGCTGGGAGCGGTCCCGACCGAGCAGCGCCTCCCCGGCGGGATTGACATCGAGGATTGATCCATGTCGCCCGACGACGAAGATGCCGTCGGCCGCGGATTCGAAGAGTCCGCGGAATTTTGCCTCCGAAACCGCGAGGGATTCCAGGGCCCGCTTCCCCTCCGTGATGTCGTGCCCGATTGACGAAGCTCCGACGATGCGTCCGGTGGAGTCTCGGATCGGCGCGATCGCGACGGACGCAGCGATGATCCGTCCGTCCTTCCGCACGCCGGCGGTCTCGAAGCGTTCAATCGATTCCCCCCGACCGAGACGTTCAAGGTTGCCGGCAAGCTCCCCGAACCGCTCCGTGGGGACGAGGATTGAGAACGGCTTGCCAACCGCCTCCGCCGCGGTGAACCCGTACATGCGCTCGGCGCCGGCATTCCAGTCCGTGATTCGGGCGTCCTCAGTCATGCCGATGATCGCTTCCTGGGAACTCTCGACGATGGCTGCAAGACGCGCCTTCGATCCCGCCGCCTCCTCGAGTTCGCGTGTGGCACCGCCGAGGCGCTGGCTGTACCAGAAGATCGCAACGATCGCGGCCCCGATCGGGGCGAGGAACGCGATGGCGGTAAGCCACTGGATGAGGGTGAGCCGGGTTGCCTGGAGCGCGATCAGAACAGCGATGATCGCGAAGAGGACGGAAAGTCCGCTGACGATGACCCATAGGGCGACGGCTGTCGCGGCGACCCTTCGAGTACGGCGTCGGCGCGGCGGCCCGGCACTCCCTCTCTGTGCTGGCGTCAATGGACGGGTCCGATCCGTGCTCGCTGCGGGCGTGCTCACAGACAGCCTCTCATTCGGCTTGGAGACGGACCGAGACGCTCCGTTCGGAGGGCCTTCCTCGGTCCGGTCTCCGAGGGGCCTCGCCGACTTTAAGCCTTCTCTCGGCGGTTCCAATTCGCGCCGCCAACCTCGCACCCCTCGTGGTTGCGTATCAGCTGAGAATCACCCTTGCAACTGATCCGAGCCGGGCCGGCAGGCTCGCACTCTTAAAACCATCGGGAAGACTCTTCCGGGTCTTAATAAGCCCTCGGACCCGGGTACGCACTGCAAAGGTGGATCCCGATGCAAGCGTACTGCGTCTCGAAACGTCCCCCACGCGCCCTCTTGGTCGTGGTGGCGATCGCACTCGGAATGGTCGCGGTGAGTACCGTCGTCCTCTCGAATCTGGGCGGCGGGCTTGCGCGCGACGGAACGTACCTGCGCCTCCTGGGCTACGCGCCCTCGAATAGCGGCGCAACCCTCGCCGCGCTGAGCGCGGACGATGCGAGTCAGGGCCGCGCGGTCCTGTCCGCTTCCTCCGCACCCGGGCCCACCCCGGCTCCCCCCGCCGCCGAGGTCGCGTCGACGGGACCGTCGGACGCCCCCGCGAATTCGTCGGTGGCCCCGGCGAGCGAATCCGAGCGGAACCCGGACCCCGTCGGCACGGATGTGCCCGCGCTGCGGGAACTGAACGGGACCCGCGACGATCTCGCGAACGCATCGCTGGATTCCTTCGGCTTGGGCGTGCTGCCTCGTGACGCAGACCAAGTCCGAGGCGCCCCTGACATCATGCACTTTGTTGGTCCCGACTCGAATGAGAGCGCATGCACCTGGAGACAAGAGGTCACCGCAACGGACGCGAACCACGATGGCCATCCCGAGTACGTCCACGTGCGCCAACTCGGCACTTGCACGGTCGATCAAGACCGAAACGGCAAGCCCGAGGCCGGCGTGACGATCGCCCGGGACTTCCAAGTGTGGGACAACGACTCGAACGGGAAGTTCAATGCCCTCGAAGGCCGGCAAGGCGTCGAGGCCTTTGTCGATCCGAACGAGAACGGCGTACACGAGTACACCGCGGAAGGCGTCTGGACCCTGAGCCTGAAAGACGCGGACGAGGACCAGAAGCCGGAATCCCTCATGGCGACGTTCGCGGGCGAACAGCGCTTCGACCGCAATGAGTCGGGCAATGCGGAATTCGTGCGGACGGTTCGTGCGGAGATCTGCATGGTCGATGACACGAGTGCCGGCGTGCCGAACTCGGCCGACCTGGAGGTGCACGTGTACCAGACGTATGACGTCGGAGACGACAGAAGCGCGGAGTACCGCGCCGCCCTCGACCTCACGGCGAGCATCCGCGATGCGAACCACGACCGGCACAACGAGAGCGCGACTGTCAACGTGACCGCGTATGAAGCGGTCGACTGGAACCTCGACGGCCACGACGAGCTCGCTCGCGGCTTGGCGCTCTCCTACAACTACGCGGACGCGAACTCGAACGGATTCCCGGAGCAAATCGACGGCCGGATCTATCTGTACGCCCGCGCGGACCTGAACTCAGACGGCATCTCGGAGGTCCGCAAGGCCCTCGAGATCACGGCGATCGCCACGGATGCGAACGACGATGGGCACCCGGAGCTCGCGCAGATCAACCTGACCGGCGCGGTCGTTCGGGACGTGAACCAGGACGGCAACGCGGAGTACCGGGCGAGTATCGATGGATCGCTCGAGGCGACGGACGCGAGCTCGAACGGGATCTTCGAGAAGGCCACCCTCACGATTCGTGCGGAGGCCGCGGTCGACCGCAACGACGACGGGTTCCCGGAGGACCACTCCTATGCGACCGTCGATGGCGTCGTCCTGAACACAATCGAGGATGATCACCCGGACCGCGTCGAGCTGCACCTCGTTGCGACGGAGCAGAAGGACTTCAACTCCGACGGCCTAATCGACGAGACCCGCGG